>Ga0187870_1002536_pt1 | contig 15074 bp, 10 predicted proteins | sample June2016WEW_13_1_3_FD_132974 | JGI IMG/M metagenome (GOLD analysis project Ga0187870, IMG submission 132974) | Peatland microbial communities from SPRUCE experiment site at the Marcell Experimental Forest, Minnesota, USA - June2016WEW_13_150 | ecosystem: Environmental > Terrestrial > Soil >... | reverse complement strand
TTTTCTTCGCCATAGCGACACCTCCGTCTTCCGCTTCGGTATTGTACCTAAACTTTGGTGTCTACTAAAGGCATCGTAGGTCAGACCCATTGTAATTCCTCCTTACCTTGTGCTGCAGAACGTTTCAATCCACGCGCCCACGCGGGGCGCGACCCCGGCAACATTTGATCCACCAGTGAAGTTCGAGAGTTTCAATCCACGCGCCCACGCGGGGCGCGACCGGCGTCCAGGTCGGGTCCGGGTTCACGAAGATTGTTTCAATCCACGCGCCCACGCGGGGCGCGACAGTTCAGGTCCTTAACCTTCAATCCGCATTCGGCGTTTCAATCCACGCGCCCACGCGGGGCGCGACCTCCGACCGGATCAGGGCGTCGCGCTTGTTGCGGAGTTTCAATCCACGCGCCCACGCGGGGCGCGACCTCCATCCAGGCCCGGACGAGAAACCAAAAACGTTTCAATCCACGCGCCCACGCGGGGCGCGACTCCGATAGGGGGGCGTTGTGAATCAGGAAGCCTTGTTTCAATCCACGCGCCCACGCGGGGCGCGACAATAATCCCATAGCCCATCGACACATTGGGATGTTTCAATCCACGCGCCCACGCGGGGCGCGACGGGCCCGGAGAACTTCATGAGGGCCATGTACGGGGCGTTTCAATCCACGCGCCCACGCGGGGCGCGACGATGGACAGTAAAAAGACGATACAACTTAAATTTGTTTCAATCCACGCGCCCACGCGGGGCGCGACACTCATGGGTGACTCAGTTGTGACTCTATTCCCTGTTTCAATCCACGCGCCCACGCGGGGCGCGACTTCAGAAAGCGTTACCCGGTGGAACGGGATATTGTTTCAATCCACGCGCCCACGCGGGGCGCGACCCTTCTTTACCCTTGCAGCCAGACACATTATTCCCGTTTCAATCCACGCGCCCACGCGGGGCGCGACGGCTGTCAGGGTCCCTACAGGCCCCCATAGAGAGGTTTCAATCCACGCGCCCACGCGGGGCGCGACGTAAAAAGTTTTGATGTCTCCGAGATCGCAACCGTTTCAATCCACGCGCCCACGCGGGGCGCGACGGGAATCATGCTCGCGGGCGATAATCGTTCTAGTGTTTCAATCCACGCGCCCACGCGGGGCGCGACTGTTTCTCGCAAGGCGTATAATCGTGCTGTCGGTGTTTCAATCCACGCGCCCACGCGGGGCGCGACAAGAGTTACGGGGTCGGCCTGACGGTCGTTTCCCTGTTTCAATCCACGCGCCCACGCGGGGCGCGACGCCGCCCGGTAGCCGATATCAAGACGTTCGAGCTGGTTTCAATCCACGCGCCCACGCGGGGCGCGACGATCAGGATATTCAGGTGGCAAATGAGCGAAATCGTTTCAATCCACGCGCCCACGCGGGGCGCGACAATCCCATGCCCGAGAGCGTCACGGACAGGCCGACGTTTCAATCCACGCGCCCACGCGGGGCGCGACATATTCTTTTGGGGTTTTCTCAAGGCCGAGTTGAGTTTCAATCCACGCGCCCACGCGGGGCGCGACGATGGAAAAGCATCATCTTGTCTGGATTGAAGAGTTTCAATCCACGCGCCCACGCGGGGCGCGACGCTCCAGTTATCGACCTGACGCCTTTCACAGAGCAGTTTCAATCCACGCGCCCACGCGGGGCGCGACAAAAACAATCTGGCCGAGCATCAACGAGCCGCATTGTTTCAATCCACGCGCCCACGCGGGGCGCGACGTCTTGCCCTCTTCACAGTCATGGGCGGACCCGTAGTTTCAATCCACGCGCCCACGCGGGGCGCGACGACTTCGCCCTTCCAATTACGGTAGACATTCTGGGTTTCAATCCACGCGCCCACGCGGGGCGCGACTATGCATCGCAACTTGTAGGGACCATTCCCTTTGTTTCAATCCACGCGCCCACGCGGGGCGCGACGAGTTGTACGGATGAGTACAACCCGACCCTCCGCGTTTCAATCCACGCGCCCACGCGGGGCGCGACCAGCAACCGGGATTTGGGACTTCTTGACTCGACCGGTTTCAATCCACGCGCCCACGCGGGGCGCGACGCCGCCCTTACCAAGCAGCGCGACACTGCAGTGGTTTCAATCCACGCGCCCACGCGGGGCGCGACGCCGGTCATGGTTGGAGACGTGCTGGACGCCGACAGTTTCAATCCACGCGCCCACGCGGGGCGCGACTCGCCGATCTCCACAAGGCCGACCGCTTGGCGATGTTTCAATCCACGCGCCCACGCGGGGCGCGACTCCGATCCAGCCCTACGACCTGTCCGTGGATATCCGTTTCAATCCACGCGCCCACGCGGGGCGCGACGCATGTTTCCGGGTGATGTATATGGTTCGACAACGTTTCAATCCACGCGCCCACGCGGGGCGCGACGCCGCAAGGTGGGCGATATCCAGCCCTTTGAGCTGGTTTCAATCCACGCGCCCACGCGGGGCGCGACTGGAAGTCCTCAACCGTTGCCAAATTTATGTAAAGTTTCAATCCACGCGCCCACGCGGGGCGCGACGCGGCCCACGGAGATCGACACCATCATGGAGACCCTGTTTCAATCCACGCGCCCACGCGGGGCGCGACGGCTTGCCGTTTACCCCTGTCGGTCCCCACTGGCGGTTTCAATCCACGCGCCCACGCGGGGCGCGACACGAGTCATGCTTTATGACCGCTGCGAGGTCACAGTTTCAATCCACGCGCCCACGCGGGGCGCGACGGGATGCAAAGCTACCTCACGTCAAGGATGAGTTAGTTTCAATCCACGCGCCCACGCGGGGCGCGACTTCAAACTTGATTACCATGCCGCACTTCGAACAGTTTCAATCCACGCGCCCACGCGGGGCGCGACATGCCGCCGATACGGACAGTTAAGGAGAGATAATGTTTCAATCCACGCGCCCACGCGGGGCGCGACGGCGCAAGAATCACCGGGACGAGGACAACAAGCGGTTTCAATCCACGCGCCCACGCGGGGCGCGACGGGCCTACGGCAAACGCAGGTTGGTTAACACTGATGTTTCAATCCACGCGCCCACGCGGGGCGCGACTCGGGACATATTTAGCTGCGCCCGTAGCAGTAGGTTTCAATCCACGCGCCCACGCGGGGCGCGACGTCAAACGAGGGGAACTTGCTGAAGTAGTATTTGTTTCAATCCACGCGCCCACGCGGGGCGCGACGGTGGCCACTATCACTCCTACCCCCCACTCAAAAGTTTCAATCCACGCGCCCACGCGGGGCGCGACACGAAGTGACGCGCCGCAAGATCGCAGAATTTAGGGTTTCAATCCACGCGCCCACGCGGGGCGCGACCAGGCGTGTCACCGCAAGGCCAGTGTCGCTAAGGGTTTCAATCCACGCGCCCACGCGGGGCGCGACCAACTTCCTTGGCCCACCCCTTGTCTGTCAAGTAGTTTCAATCCACGCGCCCACGCGGGGCGCGACCCAGCAGAGGTCCAAGCGTACCGGGGATGGAAAGGTTTCAATCCACGCGCCCACGCGGGGCGCGACGCAAAGGTAGTACAGGTACTCAGAGGAGCGGGATGTTTCAATCCACGCGCCCACGCGGGGCGCGACGACAAACAGGATTCTCCGGTTGTGGGGGGTGACAAGTTTCAATCCACGCGCCCACGCGGGGCGCGACTCCAAAAAACATTATAGTGGTCGCCGGAGAGCCGTTTCAATCCACGCGCCCACGCGGGGCGCGACTCGACGCCTGGGATGACTACCGTGTGCCGATGCTGTTTCAATCCACGCGCCCACGCGGGGCGCGACGAGGTCCTCCTCTTTATCGACGAACTCGCTCCAGTGTTTCAATCCACGCGCCCACGCGGGGCGCGACGGAAGAAGATTAAAGCGACGGAATAGCGTCTCATTGTTTCAATCCACGCGCCCACGCGGGGCGCGACGAAGGTGATCTGGTACGGAAGGGAAATAGAGAGGGTTTCAATCCACGCGCCCACGCGGGGCGCGACAAAGTCTACATACCCGATTGGATATGTGTCAAGAGTTTCAATCCACGCGCCCACGCGGGGCGCGACGGCGCTTGTCACAGTGGACGCGCTGACTGCGGAGGTTTCAATCCACGCGCCCACGCGGGGCGCGACAAGGAGAGTGAGTTATGGCAGCTATCAGATTGCCGTTTCAATCCACGCGCCCACGCGGGGCGCGACGGCGAGGATTAGGGGCTCAACCATTTTAGGAGGGTTTCAATCCACGCGCCCACGCGGGGCGCGACGCTCCATGCTGCTTTTGCTGCTGTTGCATCATGCGTTTCAATCCACGCGCCCACGCGGGGCGCGACGCAAACCTTGAACCCTGAACCTTGAACGTTCGTCTGTTTCAATCCACGCGCCCACGCGGGGCGCGACGCAAACCTTGAACCCTGAACCTTGAACGTTCGTCTGTTTCAATCCACGCGCCCACGCGGGGCGCGACTCCCTTCTGTACTGTGCGAGAAACCCGGTAAAGCGGTTTCAATCCACGCGCCCACGCGGGGCGCGACGCCTTTCCTTACCGGTACGTCTGGAAAAACAACGAGTTTCAATCCACGCGCCCACGCGGGGCGCGACGGAGATAAGCATCAATATTCCCACCCGCTCACGACGTTTCAATCCACGCGCCCACGCGGGGCGCGACGACGTAGAGCTCCGGCGTTGGCTCCAGACCATAGGTTTCAATCCACGCGCCCACGCGGGGCGCGACTGTTCCCGTCGAACTATAGAAAAGCAAAGGACAAATGTCAGCAGTTTCGCGCACCAGTCCCGTAGTCTTGCCCCTTGCGCGATTCAGTTGTCAAAGAGCCTCAAGGAACGCAAGCAATTCCAATGGGTTGCAAGGATCGCGAAGGCCCCAGGAAAACCATGTGAGCTTGGGGTTCGCGCACCCCATTTCAGGCAATAAGCGGTCCTTCCTGATCGATACCCGCCTTTGCACCCACGTGCTCAACCCTTCTCTTCCAGTTCGACCCGAGGTAGTAGAAGCGCAAGCTGTCCTTATCGGGGTCTATTTCATCTATCAGGCGCTGCTTCAGAACCGCCCATTGTGCCGGGTCCACGATACATTCGAAGACGGAATACTGCACCCTCTGGCCGTAGTCCTCACAGGCCTTGGCCACACGATTGAGCCGGCGGGAACCGCCGGCGTCTTTCGTTGCGACATCGTAGCTTACAAGGACAAACATGGAGCCTCCTTACTTCCAGATGAACGGAGGATATCCGTCGAGATCACCACGGAGATACCGTGCCATGAGGAGGGCCTGTACGTGAAACAGGAGGCCGATCACCACCTTCTCTCCCAGGAACGGGTGCATGATCTCCTCCTGCTTGCGCTCCTGATAGGCGACGAGGACTGCTTTGCGCGTATCGTCGTTCATCGTTACCGCGCCGGAATCCATCTTCTTGAACCCCTTGTCCTGCACCTTCTGGAGGTTGATGAGGGAGAGGGAAAGACGATCGGCGATGAAGGGCCTGAACTCCTCCATGAGATCGAGGGCGAGACTGGGTCTGCCCGGCCGGTCCCGGTGAAGGAAGCCCACCGCCGGATCGAGGCCTACCGCCTCCAGGGCAGACCTGACGTCATGCATCACCAGCGTGTAGATGAAGGAGAGCAAGCAGTTGACGTTATCGAGGGGCGGTCTTCTGTTGCGGTCATCGAAACGGAATGCCCCCTTCTGGGCCACAATGAGATGGTCGAAGACGCCGAAATAGATGTGGGCCGAATCACCCTCGATGCCCCGCAGCTCCTCAAGGGAGTGTCCGCCGTCGAGAAGCTCTATCTGCCGGTTAAGGCGAAGGACGGCGTGGCGCATCTTTTGCTCGTCGAGCTTCTCGCCATGGTCGCGGATAGCCCTCTGGAGCACGGCCCGGCAGTTGGCGATCTTGCCCGTGAGGATTGCCTTTGCCGTCTCCGTGGAGGCGTCGGGATCGTCAGCCCGGCGGTACTGCTCGCGACGAAGCAATACGTTCCCCGATACCGGTCCCTGCACCCGTGCGAGGAACCGCCCGTGCTCGGTGAGGAAGCTTAAGCCCACCTGGTTCTCGGCACAAAACCCCATGAGAAAGGGGCTGCAACCCACATTGCCGAAGCAGACGATACCGCCGATGGTATGGACGGGAATGCGAAGGCGTACCTCGCCATCGACCTTCACTACCACGGTTTCGCCCTCTTTCGAGAGGTACGCCCCCTGGCTGGTGACATAGAGGGTGTTCAGAAGTTTTTTCACGGCTCACCCGCGATTTCAGTCATCCTCTCAAGATACCGCTTCACCGAAAGCCTTTTGCCGATCTTCTTCGGCATACAGTTCCCGATAAGGGAACAGCTCTCGCACCGCTTGGTGTAAAAGGGCGGCGGGGTGACGCCTGCCATGATCAGACTGCGGGCCTTCCCTGCCGTCTCCTCCGTCTCATGTCGAAGCGCGTCGTTGAAGATGATGTCGGTCCGTCTCCGCGTCCTCCCGTAGAAGAGAGCCCCTTCGGTAACCGATATAGACAGCATCTCCTCGAGGCACATGGCCTGGGCACAGAGCTGCACCGAATCGCAATTGTCGGGCTTCGGTTTCCCCCGCTTGTACTCCACAGGAAAAGGCTGCCAGACGCCTTTGCCGGCCTTGTGGAACTCCACTACGTCGGCCACGCCCACGAGGCCGAGCCGCACGCTCTTGAGCGGCACACCCCGCGCGATCCTCACAGGCCCGCGTGACTCGTTCCCCTCCTCGTGGACCTTCTCGTGCATGATCCGGCCTTCGGCCGTTAGGCCGCTCTCCGTCCAGACCTGCTCGATATGGATCAGGGCGCACTGGCGCGGGCAGAACACGAAGTGCTGCAAGGCCGAGATCATGATGAGGTCATCTTCCGAATAGCTCATGGCTTTTTCCATGGTCGCTCTCGCCCTTCGAAGATAATCTCCGCCATTTGGCAGGACTTCAGTTCCCGGTATGCGCCGTGGGGCGGGATGAGGGGGTCGGGGGTCATGGGCAGTCCTCCGCGTAGTCTGTAAGGTTGCGTGTAATATCCGAGCAAACGAATATCAATAGAAAGCGCGGTTTTCATGAGATCGAGCCTTTCTGCGAATGAGCGATCAATTTGAGCAACCCTTTCATATAGCCAAAGAACTTGTCATAGTATTCTGGATAGCAGAAGAATATGTCGGGATACCGCCCAACATGCGGTAAGCCTAAAGCTCTAATCTGATTCAGTCTCATCCTGACTGTCAAGGTTTGCATATCCTCTCTGGATGGTTTTTCTCCAGCCTCGATCCGTTCCCTCAAGGCTTGGTCAATTAGGACAGTGAATACTTCTCCCTCTTCAATTACCTTAAACAGGTCTGCAACTTCCGGATATTTTCCAGCCTTCTCTGCTTTGACGATAGGGTCGTCTTTTGCCATCCCCGTATTTCGCTCTCGCACCTCTTTTACCATCGCCTCTGTACAAAAGTCAGGATTGATCCTTTGATTGGCATAAAGCTGTTCAAGCACTGTGGCTGATGTCTTAAACTCTGGGTGAACCTTAAGAAATCCATCCTCCCTAATTCGAAAACTCCATACCTCGCAGTCTCTTCCATACTCGCACTGCCGATTGACCCTGCCAGCGATCTGCATCAGGCTCGCTAGACTGCTTAGTTCTCGTGCTGCCGAACGGAAAGAAAAATCAAGACCTGCTTCCACGCACGTTGTCGCGACAAGAGTCCAATCCCTGTCCTCTTTGTTCTTCAGTCGTAACTTGACTCGATTTAAGGTGGCTGCTCTATGCTCGGTGGTCAGCGCTGTAGAAATATGCTCAACCGCATTTCTTCCTTTGCTTTCAAAGATTTTCATGCCCAAGGCCGCTGCAGATTGGACAGTATTCAAGACAACAATCCGTGGCCCTGGCAAAGATGTTACCCAAGCGCAAAGAGCATCAACCCCCATGGGTTCCCTAATCAAAGGTGGATACATAACCCGATTTCTTTCTATTTCCACAGCCTTCATATAAACATCATTACTGGTAATTTCAGGAACAGTTAACTCCGTTTCAGAGAATTCTTTGACCTCCCAAAAACGAGCAAGGGAGCCAGACCCAAGAACAACGTGACAACCCCAGTTTTTTACTAAATCCTGTAACCATCGCCACGCCTGGGGCCATAAATGGGAAGGCAGTGCAGCATGAGCCTCGTCGATGAAAATAGCCGAACCTGCAAGATTATGAAGCTTCCTCAGTGATGCAGGTCTGTTTGATGCCAGAGTTTCAAAAAATTGAACAGCGGTTGTTACCGTAATCGGCGCATCCCAAAGAAATGATGCCGCCATGAGGATAGGGTCTTCATACTCCGCGCGATGATGGTGCGCTGCAACAACAGCTTCGGGTTTTTCGCCATTCAATTGCAAAGCAGTTCGATAGGTAGTCACAGACTGCTCAATAATATTGGTGAAAGGCAAAACGACGAACACCTTGCGGAGTTTGAAACAATGCGCAGCCATCAGAAGATGAGCCATGACCGATGTGGTCTTTCCGGTACCCACCGGCATACTGCATGAATAGGTGCCTCGGAACGGTGGTGTCTCGTGGCAGATCTTGTAAAATTCCTGTCTTGTTTCAATTCTTTCCTGCGCTGTATTCTCTGTGGTCAATGAATTGACGTAGCTATCGAGATGCTTAAGCCTAGTCTTTGGAGCAAGAGAAGTTTCCGTAATATCAATACCTTTTCTGTAATGCCTCGCTGTGTCTGCGTGGTCTGCATCAACTAGGCAGGACAGAGCAAATCTTAGAAAAGATGCACCTGACGCAGGCTTCACCGGCGGGTCGATGCCCGGCCCAATCTCGGCTTCATGACTCATTATATAGTCTTTCAAAGCTTCATCAGTTCTTTCCCGTACCGTTTTTACCGCTTTTCCGATCAGGCCGCGCACCCTGAATTTATATTTCTCAGAGTTTTCCTTGGGAATTGAAGGCAAGCCGGGCCGGTGATGCGCAAGAACACATAAAGCTGACACAATTGCGTTCTTCTGGAGCAGATAAGCCGTTCCGGCATCGGTATGAATTATCGGCAGGTGAGCACTGGTCTTTCCCCGAAGCACTTTTTGATTCTCCTTATCAATCTTTCCAAGATCATGATATAGCGCGGCAGCACGCACGGCCGACAAAAGAAGATCGCCGTGTTGTGAGTAGGTAGCAGCGCCCGCGGCGTTTTGCACTGCCCGCCTCACAACCTCGGAAACGTGCTCTCTGTACGATTGCTCCGGACACCCAAATCTTGCACTGTGTGCCAGCAGTTCTGTCATGTCTTATTGTCTCATAAGATCCATCAAATCACTAAAGCCGGCTACTTTTCCATCGAACTTCCGAAAGGTTTCCTTGTATTTGTCCTCATAGGGATTTGGAATATCATACTCGCTACGTGTAGCAGATGGCTTGTCTTTGGCTTCCTTCTTCGTCGGCATGAGCGCGTCAATAAGATCGAAATCGTTGCATGACCCTTTTTGATCCTTGTGTTCCACATACCATGCATGAAGTATATCAACCTGTGTTCGGACGAGAGACCGATTGTGAGAGTAGACGTAAGGGATTAGTTCAAGGGCAACATCAACATCCTCCCTTGAGCACCCTGTTTTACTTGCCTGTGTCGGGTTGACAAAAAAAGGAATGGCATAAATCCCATGTTCAATGAACTTAAAGGCGCCCGGAGCCATGCCCGACGTTTTGTCCTCCTGCACAGCAGATTTATTCGTCAGCGTGAAGTCAGTTCGTACTGTTACCGGGGCCACTGAAAGACCAAGGCCAAAATGAACCACGCCGGTTTTTACGCTATCCTTGAGCGCAAGGGCGTCGGAGGCTTTTGAACTTGTGTCTCCTCCGGATGTTTTTTTGGGAGGTGTTTCTGGCGCATCCTCCGCTAATTCTCCCTCGGCCTTTTCTAGGAAGGTGTTCCCGAACACGCGGCCATCCCAGTACTGTTTAACGAATTCTTTGTCATCGATCGGTTTGTCTTTGTCCTCGATGATCATCGTCTTTATGACAGACCGCTTTCTTCCACGCTCCTCCAAAATATCAAATCGGGCCTCGTTAAGCGAAAACTTATTCTTTAAGTACAGCCATATCGGTCCTTTCTTATTTGCCACAAGGTCTCTCATCTTCCGCTTGACCGACACTGGAGAGATTTCTCCAATGTCACCCCTGCGCCGTCTGGGCGCTCCATCGCGTTCTGGATCGCCATTAGGATTAGAGTTGCGAACCTCAACGACAATCAACCCTGTTGCACGGTTAATATCTGTACCATTTGTGCTCATAATGCCTCCTCCTTAGTATTGTTGTTATTCTCTTGATTGGTGCTGCCGGTCTCTTTGCTCTTTGCCCCATAAGACAAATACCCAAGAATCAGCTTTGCCCTATCTGCATCGCCAATTTCTTCAGGGAATGATGTCTCTGCCAAAAGTTGGCAGTATTTTGTAATATCCCATAAACACCACCCCACTTCCTTGCCCAAATCAGTTTTCTCGTCTTGACTCCTTTTGGCCCAGGAGATGTAAGGATGCGCAAGGCGCTTACCAAGAGTCACAAACGCTTCCTGTGGATTCTGCAAGGCGAGGGACATGTAATCATTTCCAATAAGTCTTAGGGGAATATCCCCTTGCCGCACACCTTTTGAGTATAGGATGTGGAGGCGGTCAGCTACCGCAAAGAATCGGCCAAGATTAAATATATTATCTTTCATGTAGCTCTCCTTTCTGATTCCTTTTTTGTGTAGCAGCAACCCGTATAGCGTGGGGAGCATATGCAGCGTGTACTCGTTGTGGAACTTTAGCTTATCGCCAGCTTTATGGCGATCAAGATCGGCCTTCAAGCGTGCCGCAATAAGGGCGTGAATACTTTTTTCGATAACCGCAGAAAGTCCGGCATCTACTCTTTCGCGAATCGTTTCATTTTCTTCAAAGAGGAAATCCAAGGCATCAGACGATCCAAATCTCTTAGAAATCTGCTTGCCTTGCTTTCTCGTGACCATCTCGCCGTTTTGCCTCCATGAGTTGTTCAGCAGCCAGACGGCCCGTATTGGATAGAAGGGCAGTGCGCCTTTGATCGTTTTGCCGCCTTTTATTGAAAGCCACGGCAGCAGAACTTCCGGGATGTTATCGCACCCCCTTTGCCAGTCTTTTGCTCCAGACATATATCCGATAACGGGGTACTGTCTGGACGCAAGTATCTTGGTGTTACCTTTATCAACTGCCGCGATGATGCCGATTACGATCTTTGCGTCCGGATCGCCCTCCGCTATGCCTTCAAATGTTTTTAGCGCAGTTTTTGTGGCTTCTTCGCTGATATATATGTTTTCTTTATCTGTATCGTCACTGTCAAAAACCTGTATGGCATTAGCGTCTTTTAGTTCAGTGCAGTATGCGAAGGCAACGGTGTTGCGGCTTTCGTATCTTCTGAGGCTTGTCCAGGTGATCCCTTCGCGATCTCTGTGGAGAATGTATTCTAAAGTCTTCCTTGCGTTCTCTCTTGAGAGACGTCCCGCTGAGAATATTTTCGCACTGATAAGCCCATAGCGCCTAAGACAAGGGATGTCTTTATTTGCAGCAAACAACTTTATTTGTCCGAGGCCGGCAGCATTTACGTCATCATAGTCATCATCTCCGCCCGCTGCATCAAGGCCAAAAGCATCCACATCTCCCGTCTGGCCGTACAAGTGGTTGGCGTATTTTTCGAACGTCCGGGCCATCCACGTTTGAAGACTGTTGTGATAAGGCGGAAAACGGCCATACTCAGGATTATCCCAATCCTTGATCGTTATGAGAAAAAGGAAGTCCCGCCCATGCTCCTTCCCTCGGTCTTTCTTTTTCCCTTCCTTTTTCAGAGTAAACAAGACCTCTGCATATTCTTTTTGTCTAGTATTCTTCAGTTTTTGTAACAAGATTGACGCAATTTCGTTCCGAAAGCTGCTCAGTTCGCAAAGCCCTGCGCGTCTAATGATCTCCTTGAAGGCGTTATATCCATCGGGTTTTTCTTCAACCGTTTCCAACATCCCTTGTAGCTTGATCGGTAGCTCCTTCAAGCATCTGTCTACAAGGCGCAGATCGTCTTTTTCCCAAAGATTGTTGCACTTTTCAAGAAAGGCGCATAATGTTGACTCGTCAATTGTATCCTTATCATTATTACCACTCTTCTTTGTATTGCTTTTCTTAGTTTCCTTTTCCTTCAGGGTTTTCCTGATCCACGGCGGTATTAGAGATGGCTCACAAACTACTTCATAAAAGGCCCTACCATTGAAAACGGGAAATGCCGGGTCTTTCTTGCCCGCTTGCCATCTATAGATAGATTCCATGCTGAAATCAGGAACATCAACATCCTCAACATGACCAGTCTTATCAAGATAAACCCTGAATCCTTTCTTATTCGGACAGCGTTTGAAGTCCGGATGCGAATCGCCTAGATCACAATCCAACTGCTTGAGAATTGGGTGGATGCCTATCCATTCATTTAGCATATCGCAGTCTCCCGTTTTCGATTCGCCTCCCAATGGGATTCTGTACGTACTTGGGATCACGAGCACCAGTTTCCGAGTCGAAGACACAATATAAAAAAGATGCCAATTCTTCATTGTAGGCGGTCTCAACCTGAGTAGTACTCCGAAAGACGCCAATATAATCGGGGACAAATTCCCGCCAGCCGAGACAGGGAGTATCATGAAACCTTCCGTTCGTGAGCCGCCGATAAAATGCCTCTTGGCAGTAGTGCCGCGAATTGGCCCCAGCAAGAAGCGCTGCCTCCGAAAGACTTCGGGGAACATACCTAAGATCCTCGATTGTTGCACGTAGTCGATAGCAAACATTGATCAACACGGTGGCCTTGTGCTGGAAGGCAGCATTCATAGTTATCTGCTCCAATTTCCTTTCTGGACCGCCATAATTTGTTGTGTAGTCGTGATACACGATTGGGGCACAAATTTCGACGGCAGTTGGAACTATTATCGTGTTCTTCAAACGTATGACAGACTCAAAGAGTCCCTTTGCTGCCGACCAAGGCGGAACTGGATAGCTCACTGGAGTGGCACCAGTATCCGGTCTTGCCCACATTGCCGTCTTGCCTGACACTTCCATCTTGATCTCATAAGTTTCACCCATAATGTCAAATCACCTCCTTATTCCTTCTTGTATGGAAAACCTACGTCTGCTCCCCCGCCCCAAAATCCTCCGCAAATCCCCGCGCCATCTCCGCCACGTTGTTGAGGTGGTCTTCGAGTCGCTGCCACTCTTCTTGCGGCTTTCCGGGGAGGCTGTGTGCGTAGTAATCCGGCATTCGTTCGTTCATCGTTCAACCCGTCAAAACCGATGAATCTATGGACGCCTGAGTTTATAGACCTTGTGAACGGGCTGTGCTGCGGAACGCGCTGAAGCGTCTACCTATGAACTTCTACCACATTTCATGGCCGGTTGTCCGCAATAATATATCGAGGCTGGTGATATGAACCGGTGTGATTGCGGGATGAAGAAAGGCGCAATGACTTTGGCCCAAGCGCGTGGTAGCGGGGTCAGATACTGTCATCAAAGTCAAGCCCCCGAACTCTCCCTTAAGTGATCATCGTGCTTCGCAGTAAACCGTCTTGCTTTTGTAGACGGCATGGGCAATGAGGAGCAGTTTCCTCATTGCGGCAATGGTGGTGGCGTCAGCCCTTGAATCTTGAAATACCCCTCTTTATCTTTTCAAAGATCCTCCTCATGGTCCGGTCAGATAGGAGGACTTTTTCGAATCGGTCTTTTGCTTACCGAATACAGAAGACCCAGCCATCGTTATCGAGTCTCTTCAGAAAAAACCTTGAGAAAAGCGATTACCGTCTCTCTGTTGCAGTCCGTCACCTCTTTCAAGCTCTTAGCAGCGGCCGGCATCCTCTCTTTTAGCAGAAGGTAAAGCTCATCGTCGGACATATTATCGTAGTCCATGTCACACGTCTATTCTCGTGCCCGTTTGCGAAGACCTCTCTTAAAACCCCCGGGGGAAGCTTCAATAAACTCGACCGAGGATTCTTCGGCGTACCGATCCCCTGTCTGTGAACGCTGCTGACGGTTATAGTGAAACCCGGGGAACGGCCCGGCTGATCTTACTTCTCCCCTGTGATTGCCTTGTAAATGTCATCGAATCCCGACAGCCCCTTCCATTACGTTCACCCACGTGTGGTTCTATATATGATGATTATAGTACGTCTGTGAGGCTGAGTAAATACTACCATGGGATTGTTTTAATTCGCCGTTGAAAATTCGATACTTTCGGATGGAAGCCATATGCCGGATGTGAAAAAGCTCATAGGGAGCCGGATTAAGACCCTGAGACAGGCCAGGGGCATATCTCAGGAAGAGCTTGCGGAAAAGATATCCGTGAATGCAAAATACTTGAGCAGCATTGAGAGGGGCAAGGCGAATCCTACCCTTGATGTTTTCATAAGGATCGCGGACACATTGAACATAGGGCTACCGGAACTGTTTAACATAGAGTATGAGCCGAAGGAGCTGGCACAGCTCATCGCGGGACTCATTGCGAAAGGCGACAAGGTAAAGCTGCAACTAGCTGCAAAGGTACTCAACGCTATCTGTCGATAGATAGACATATTCCGAGTGGTGGTGGGGTCAGCCTGTTGAATCTTGATATACCCCTCTTTATCTTTTCAAAGATCCTCCGCATGGTCCGGTCAGATGGGAGGACTTTTTCGAATCGGTCTTTTGCTTTCGTGACGGCGGAATAAGATATGGCGCCGAAATACTGGCCTATCTCCCGGTTTGTGAGCTGCTGTAGGGATAATCTTCCGGCCTCTCCACAATGTGCGCCCTTACGGGATGTCATTCAAGATTCAATCAAGGGCTCGTACTATTAAGCAAGATTCAAGAGACATGGGAAAAGAAATCGGATAGGCTGATGGAACGGTTGAGTTCGGTGGGTGGTCAGGTCGGTCAAGGCGTGAACGGTTTGGAAGCAAAGACCAGTTCGTGGGTCAGATGGACCGCCCTTCCACGAGCTTGCACAGTATCAGAAGCCAGGAGATACCCCCTTGAGCTTGCGTTGTGACGAGGCGAAGCGCATTGGAAGGGCATGCCC
>Ga0187870_1002530_pt1 | contig 15097 bp, 12 predicted proteins | sample June2016WEW_13_1_3_FD_132974 | JGI IMG/M metagenome (GOLD analysis project Ga0187870, IMG submission 132974) | Peatland microbial communities from SPRUCE experiment site at the Marcell Experimental Forest, Minnesota, USA - June2016WEW_13_150 | ecosystem: Environmental > Terrestrial > Soil >... | reverse complement strand
GGGCAGGACGGCCGTCGTGATTGCCCACCGCCTCTCCACCATCAGGAACGCCGACCGCATTGCCGTGCTGGACGGCGGGCGCGTTGTGGAGGAGGGCAAGCACGACGAACTGCTGGAGCTTGGCGGCCTTTACGCCCGGCTCTACGAGATGACCTACGCCGGGGCCGCCAGGGCTTGACGTAATAAGGCTTTAATTACGTCGTCGTGTAGCCCTTGGCAAAGAACCGTAGCGCGGCAAACTGGTTGACCGCCTGGTTCAAAAGCTTCTTGTCCAGCGTCGCTTCCGGGTCCATGCTCCGGGCTAAAAATACCTGCGCCATGCGCTGCCGGTCTTTCATAATCGCCCGGGTGCCCAGGCCGCGGTACGTCTCGATGTCCTGGTAATAGCGGAACTGGGACATCTCCTGCGCGTTGAGGGGGTCCGGTAAACCTTTCGGCGCCTGCGGTACGGTAAGGTGCACTTTCAGCCTGTCCGGGTGCGCCTGTAAAACGCCGGCCACGTAAGCCCAGGCCGTGAGCACCGCCGGCACCATGGCTTTCATGCGGAAAACCTTGAAGTTCATCGTGCTTTTCCTGATAGCGTCGTACTGCGCCTTGTGCAGTTTGGCGAAGGCCTTGGCGGCTTCATTAAGCCCTTTGTCCGTCCAGAGGTCCGCGCCCATCTTTTCCGTCAGCTGGCGGTACTCTTCGTCGAGGAAAGCGCCGGTCTGGCAGAGATACGGCTCGTAAACGTTCCGGTCAAGCTCGGTGTCGATGACTTGATCGCCGATAGCTTTGCCCTTGAAATAGCTCACCAGGAAGCTGCGGGCGCCCTGCGTGGTGATTCTTTCCGAATGCGCGCCCACGTCCGGGAAGTCCTCGCCCTGCTTGAGCAGCCCCACCCTGGTGCACCACTTGCGCAGGGCCGGGCCCATGTACGTTTCTTCCAGCTGCCGGTCGAAAAGGTCGTTGGAGACGGCGATGCTGGTGTTGGAAATGAAGGCGAGCTCCGTCCGCTGTTCTTTGGAAAGGCAGAAAAACACGCGGAAGCCGTGGTAGCGGGAGACTTTTTTCTCCTGGTAGGCGTCCATGATAGCGCGGGAGCGGTGCTGCCCGCCCCAGATTTTCAGCGGTTTTTCCGGTATATAGGAAGTGACGTATTCCGCGATGATGTCGTTGAATTCACGCTCTTTTTCCGCGTCCGCTTTCATGCGGAGGAAGGTATTGTGTGTTATCAGTATCTCGCGGTTATCGCGGAAGGTCTCGCCGCTGTCCGGGTTGAGCCGCGCATCCAGGCTGACGACGTCGACCACCGTCTTGCCGGTGATGGCGCAGCGGATGTAATAGCTGTTTTTCACGCCGTCCTGGAAAATATAGATTGGCATGTCCTTGGCTTTTTCCAGCGTATCGACGTTTTCCAAAAACTCCGTGACGGTCTTTTCGACCTTCTCGTTCTTTTCCGCTTTTTTATCAAAAATTATTTCCATTTTTCCCCCGTCCCCGTATTCTTTATGTTTAGTACTCTTAATATTTTACACCCTGCGAGCGTAAGGGGCAACAGTCTCAGATTCAGAGAGCTTACCTCTCCTCCTGACCCCCTCTCCGTCGACGGAGAGGGGGAACTAAAGAGGTGAGGTTGAACTAAATACAAAGACAAACAAGATTCAGTTGGCATAGAAAAGACTACCGTCCTAAAGAATATAACGGAAAATAAGGGCAAAAAGTTTCTAGGCACCGCCGGGTGGCAGTATATCTTCTATCCTGACGACCTTGCTGCCCCGCCGCGCATACTGGTAAATCGTGCCCCCCAACGCCTCCACCTTGCCGTCCGGGCTTACTTTCACCGCCGAGCCGGAAGAAAGTCCGTAGCCTTTTACGCCTTCTTTTTCCAGCATCAGGGCTGCCTGGAGCTCTTCCCAGCCGCCCTGCTCGTCATGGGTATCGCAGATAATGGGCGCGTAGCCCAGGCAGCGGAAAAGCTCGGCGGAGCTGTCCACGTCCGGGTCGGTCCAGCGTACCCACCTGGCGGCCAGCATGATGGCCCCGGCGGAAATGCCGAAGAAAGGCTTTCCCTGCTGATAGAGATTATCCAGGAAAGGCACCATATCCTTGGCCTGCAGCACCTCCATCCCGGCCTCCACGTCCCCGCCGCTGACGAAGATGATATCGGCCGCCTCGAGGGTTTTCTGCGCCTTCTTGAGGTCGGCGTTTTTCGGCGCGATAACGGCGAAGTTGATTTTCGCCGCCCCCGCCTCTTTAAGCTCGCCGGCAATGAAGCCGAAAAAGCGTCTATCGTCGCCGCTGGCGGTGCCGGTATAGGCAATCGTCGGTGAAGTGATACCAAATCCGCGGTAAACAGATTCCAGCAGCGAGTCCTGTTTTTTACCTCTTGAGGGTCGCCCCCCGGCCAGGAGGAAGACGGGTTTAGCATTATTTGTCATTTTAACTGCCTTTTATTCTTATTTTACCGGGAATTCTGTTTGATATCCAGATAGTCTTCTATTTTCAGCGGAAAGAGTGTCTTCGCCAGGAGGAATTTACCGGAATCCTCCGGTGATAGATACTCCGGGTACTCGATCGCGATCCTGGCTTTTTTGCCGTAGATTTTTTGCAGCAGGGAAGATGCTTCCCTGCCCAGCTTTTCCTTGTCCGGACGCGGGCTTACCAGGAACAGGGTGTAATTACCCGGCGCGGGCTGCTCCAACCGGTACTCGTCGATATTCTCCAGCGTGCTTATGGCTTCATCGAGGCGGTGCAGGGTGACCAGCTTGCCGTCGCAGGTCAGCGTAACGTTCGTCCACCGCCCCTCCACCGCGTCCAGGATATAGCCGGAGTCCCGCCCGCAGGCGCATTTTTGTTTAGGGTTGAGGCGGGCGAAATCCCCCACGTCAAAGCGGAGCATGTAATACCAGGGGTTATTGAAAGTGGTCACCAGCATCCGGGCGGTGTCCGGGCCGCCGTGCTCCTGCTTCAGCGGCTGGAAGTCCACCCGGCAGAATTGGCTGTTCTGGTGTAATTTCCCGGCCTCGCATTGCATGAAAACATAGCCGGTCTCGGTGCTGCCGTAAGAGCTGACGACCGGATTTTTAAAGACCCGGCTGACCTGCCGGAAGTGCATCCGCGAAGGATATTCGTAGGTAAAGACGATCATGCCCGGCTGGTAAACGGCCTTACCGCTGGCAATGATGTAGCGGCAGAGCCTGGCCAGGAAAGACGGGTTGGCCTCGAGCACGGAAGGCTTAAAGACATCCAGCTCGTGTATCATCCGGTCCATCAGCCTAGGCGTCCAGGCGTTGATATCCGTTTTTTCATTGAGATAAAGGAAGCGCCCTAGCCGCCTTTTTTCAAAGGGGAGGTCTACCTCGTCGGAGATGATACCTACGTTGCGGGCGTTCACCAGTATCGCTTCCGCGTGGCTGCCCGTGGCCAGCCGCGAGGCATGGGCGTTAAGCTCCCAGGAAGCTGCCTCCGAGCCGTCCCACCAGGATTGGTTCCAGATGTTGGTCACCCGGACGGCGTCACTGGAGCCGCTGGTCTGCACGAAGTTGATTTCACCGTTCGCCAGCCCTTTTTCGATGTCCCTGTCCGGCGGCACGAAGCCCTTGGGGAAATGCTCGCGGATTTCATTTTTAGTTAGAGCCGGCATGGCGGCGTACCGCGCGTCGGTGGCAAAGGAGGGGCCGGGGTCTAAAGCCCTCCAGGATTTGTAAGCACCGAGGTTTTTCAGCGCATAATCCAGGATATCACGGGATTTTTGACGATACTCGTCGGAAAAACGGGGATAAGCGGACATGGAAATACCTTTCTCTATATATTAAACCATATTCAGGACGCGCAGGGCACGTAAAGTGACCCACTTGTTCGGCTGTTTTTTAGGCCCGAAGTCCACCCAGGTTTTACCGGTATAGTCGTATTCCAGCGGCCAGCGCCCTTGAGCGTCCTGCTTATCACGGAGGAGTCGCAGGGAATTGGCCAGACGCGGGTCTTTTCCGTAGCCCAGGCCGGCCAGCGCTTCCATGATTTGTAGAATGTCCGTGATATAAAACACCGGGAAGCCGAATTTCCACCAGTTGCCGCTCGGCTTGTCATTATTGCCGCTGGGATAATCGGCCCTGGCCGGATCGGTACTGAAAAGAAAATCCACGCCCGTTTTTATGGCCTTTTCAATCAGTGGCGTTCTTTTGGCAGCCGGCAGCTTACTGAAAGCCAGCATGACTTTAGCCGCCCCCCAGGCACAGGACTTTTTATCGTTCGCGCCGCAGGCGAAGACGGGGCCACATTTATAGGCGTAATAGCGTAGCGGCGCATTCTTGTCTGTCATCGGGGCTACGCCCTCGCCGGTGACGCTCCGTGCCATCCACTCAAAGGCTTTATCCAGGCGCGGGTTCTGGCATCCCAGGTCAAAAAGCGAACCGCAGAGATTTCCCTGTAAACAGTCGACCGTACCCGAAGACTGCCCGTTAATAGTAAAGTGCCCGTCTTTAGTAAAATTGTGCTCTAACAAATAAGAGCAGGCGGTAGCGATGCGCTCGTCTGCTTCCACGGAAGCCCCGAGCTGTGCCAGCAGGATGATCGCCCAAACGGTGCCGGTGTATTTGGGATTGTAGCCGGGCCCCGCTTGTACCCAGAACCCCTCTTTGTCCATCTTGTTCAGGACTTCGGCTATCGGGCCCTGGATGTGAGCTGATTTCCTGGCGGCAAGTAGCTCTTTAGCGTTGGCTTTAACGAGGCCGCGCAGGGCGAGGTATCTAACGCCGGGATTTTCCGGCTCCAGCAGCCAGTCGAGCACGCTTTGGACGGATTTTGCTTCTTTGGCCATGGTTTTCTCCCCGAACCGCCTCATGTTAAAGAAGTGCGGTAACCGCCGATATTACCAGTATCTTAGCGGATATTTAGGGCAGTGTTCAACCTGCGTTCCCGGTTAAAGGGGGCAAGTCCTTATTTTGCACGGCGGCTTTACGCAGCGTGATGATTAGTGGTACCAGCAATCCGGCCGTAAGGGCGAAAGACAGGAAATCAGAGCTGGGGAAGGCGATCCAGACGCCGTTCAAATCGAGCAGGCGGGGGAGGAGGATGACCAGGGGCGTTAAAAACAGCAACGGCCGGGCGACGGAAATGATGAATGTCTCGACGGCTTTACCGATGGAGGGGAAGACCTGCTGGCCGACGCTGAAAAAGCCGAATAAAGGCAGCATCACGAAAACGCGCCGCACCGCGAAAGAGCAGGCGGCAATCAGCTGTGGGTCGTTGGTGAAAGCGCGGACGATCGGCTCCGGTATGGCGACGAGGACGGCAAAGGCCACCAGACCGAGACCCGTTGCCCAGAGAGTCGCTATCTTGACGCTTCGCAGGGCTTGCTTATAGCGTTTGGCGCCGTAGTTGAAGCCGAGTACCGGCTGCATGGCCTGGCCGAGCACCATCCCGGGTGTTGAGGAGAGGAACAGGATACGCTGGATGATGCCGAAAGACGAAAGCGCCGTATCCCCGCCGTAAGTTGACGCCATCTTGACGATGGACGTGGCGGAAACGGCCGAGGCGATGGTCTGGACGAACTGCGAAACACCGATGGCGAAAATGTCCCTCACGATTTTTATATCCGGGATAAAGTTCCGCCACCGTATTTTGAGAAAGCTTTTGCCGGAGAGATAGTAACTGACGATGTAAACTACCGCCACACCCTGGGATATAACGATAGCTAAGGCCGCTCCTTTGATGCCCATGTGCATCGGTATCATGAAAATATAGTCTAGGACAATGTTCAATCCATACTGCAATATCATGAAGATCATGTTAACCCGTGCGTTGCCTTCGGCGCGCGCCATGGCCAGCAGTACGGCGCCGGCTACATTAAAGATCGTCCCGGATACCGTCACCACGATATAAATCCGGGCGTAAGGTATCACGTTGCCGGAGGCGCCGATGAGTCTGAGCCAGAGGTCAACGCCGGGTAAAACCGCCAGCGTGAATATCACCGCGAAAATCGTACTGAAGAAGATGCTGTTGCCCAGGGCGCGTTCCGCCCGCTGGCGGTCGCCCGCGCCGATCAGCCGGGAAATCAGCGATGCACCGCCCACGCTCACCATGTTGGCGACGCCCATGGTGACCATCTGGATGGGAAAAATAATGGAAAGCCCGGCCATCGCGTCCTTGCCGTTCGGAATGTGGCCGATAAAGATGGTATCGACGACGCTGTAAATGGCCTGTACGGTCGCGCCGAACATCATCGGCACGGATAATTTCATCAGCAGCCGGCCGATATGGCTGCTTTCCAAAACAGTTTGGTTGCGGTCGCTTATATCCATGAGATTTTATTTTGCCGTTCCGTTCAAAATTGGCCATTCTCAGAGCCGGGTTTCTACACCGGGGCAAGCTGTCCGGTAACGCCTTGTTTTTCCTCCGCGGCGGCTTTCCGCAGTCTTTTTATCAGGGGAATCAGCAATATTATCGCCAGCAGGCAGGACAGGAAATCGGAGGTGGGGAAAGACAGCCATAAACCATTCAACTGGAAGAATTGGGGAAGGATAATTTCCAGAGGGGTTTGGAATAACACCGGCCGCGTTACCGAGATGATAAATGTCGGGACGGCTTTGCCGATCGAAGCGAACACCTGCTGGGCGATGTTGAAAAATCCGAAAAACGGGACCATCAAGAAAACACGCCTTACCGCGAAAACGGTGGCGGCCACGAGTTGGGTATCTTTATTGAAAATTCTAACGATGGGTTCCGGTATGATAAACAGGATGGCTACTACCGCCGCGCTGATCGCGATTGCCCAGAAAGCGGCTATTTTGAGGGTTTTTAAGACCTGCTTGTAGCGCCCGGCTCCGTAATTGAAGCCGATGATCGGCTGCATGGCCTGTCCGAGTACCTGGCTGAGCTGGGACACCGGCCCCAGAATACGCTGGATGATGCCGAAAGCCGAAAGGGCGGTATCGCCGCCGTAAGTGGTGGCCATGCGCACGATGAAGAAAGCGGCCACGGAGGTGGCGGAAGTCTGGACCATCTGGGAAACCCCGATGGCGAAAATCGACTTGGCGATGTTACGTTCGGGCGCCAGGTTGCGCCAGTGCAGTTTCAGGTAGCTGCGGCCGGAAAGATAGTAGCTCAACAGGTATACCACGGCAGCCCCCTGGGAGATGATGGCGGACAGGGCGGCGCCCTTGATGCCCATGTGCAGCGGCTTCATGAAGATGAAGTCCAGTAATATGCTCAAGACGGACTGCAGGATGATGGAAATCATGGTCACCCGCGCGTTGCCCTCGGAGCGGACCAGCGCCAGCAGGATGGAGTTTAAGATATTGAGAACGGTGCCGGAGATAACGACGAGCAGGTAAATCCTGGCGACGGGAAAAAGATCGCTGGATGCGTGGATCAAGTTGAGCCACAGGTTAATGCCGGGCAGGATCAACAGGGTTAATGCCACCCCGAAGAGAGCGCCGAAGAAGATACTATTGCCCACGGCGCGTTCCGCCCGCGCCCGGTCGCCGCCCCCGATCAACCTGGAAATCAGCGATGCCCCGCCCACGCCCACCATGCCGCCCACGCCCATGATGATCATCTGGATGGGGAAAATTACCGAAAGAACAGCGATGCCCTTCGTACCCACGTAATGGCCGATGAAGATAGTATCGATAATGCTGTAAACGACCTGGGCCAGCATGCCGATAAACATCGGTACGGACAGCTTCATCAGCAGCCGGCCGATCTGGGCGCTGTCCAGGACATTTTGACTGCGTTCCGGTATCTTCATCGGTGTTTTGCGGTGTTATTCTATTATGGGCTGGCTCTCCTCGGAACTCAGTACACGCGCGGGGGCGAGCAGCCCGGTTACGTCGTGTTTTTGTTCCGCCGCGGCCTTGCGGAACTCCCGGAAAATGGGGATGAGCAGCAATATCGTCAGTACCAGGGTCAAGCCGTCAGACGTGGGGAATGAAAGGAAAACGCCGTTGATCCCCAGCAGACGGGGCAGCACCAACGCCGCCGGGATAAGGAAAAGGACCGGCCGCGCCAGCGCGGTGATGAAGGCCTGCGCCGCTTTGCCGAGGGACATGAAGGATGTGGAGCCCACCATCACGAAGCCCATAATGGGCATACTCCAGAAGACCAGCCGCGAGGCATGAGCGCCGGCGGCCACCAGCGCGGGATCGTTGCTGAATACCTTGATGATTGAGTTGGGGATAAAAATCAGCAGCAGGAAGGAAAGCACGGACAATATCGTCGAGGACAAGGCGGCTATCTTAAAAGCCTTCAGTGCCAGGGAAAAGCGTTTGGCGCCGAAGTTGAAGCCCAGTATTGGCTGCACGCCCTGGCCGATGACCATGGCCGGCATCGTGGCGAACATCATCACCCGCTGGATGATGCCGAAGGCGGAAAGGTAGATGTCGCCGCCGTAAAGCACGACCTCCCTGATCAGGAGCAGTGCGGACAGGCTGCCGGCGATCGTCTGTACGAAGGACGCCACGCCGATGGAAAACATCTGCTTCAATATCTGGCGGTCGAGACGCATGTTCCTGGTGTGGAATTTCAGGTAGCTGCTTTGGGAGAGGTAAAAGATGCTCATGTAAATCAGGGCGATAGACTGGGCGATGACCGTGCCCATCGCCGCGCCAGTGACGCCCATGTTCAGCCCGACGATGAAAATAGAATCGAGGACAATATTAATGCCGGCCCCAATTATGCTGGCGATCATCGCCACGCGGGCATTGCCCTCCGCCCGGATATAGTTCAGCAGCACCATGCCGATGAGGTTAAAAACCATGCCGCTGACGATGATTACCAGATACTGCCGGGCATAAGGCAGCACTTCATCGGAGGCACCGATGAGGCGCAGGAACCCGTTGACATTGGGCAGCAGGACGGCGGTAAGGGCTGCGGCCAGGATGATAATGCTCGTGATGCCGTTGCCCAGCACCCGCTCCGCCTTTTCATGTTGCCCCGACCCGATAAATCTGGAAATGAGCGATGTGCCGCCCATGCCGACCATCATGCCCACCCCCATGAATATCATCTGGACGGGGAACACGATGGAAAGGCCGGCGATAGCCTGGTCGCCGTGCACGGTATGGCCGAGGAATATCGTGTTGACGACGTTGTACAGCGTCTGGACGAACATCCCGAAAAACGCCGGCATCGCCAGTTTGAATAGCAGTTGACCGACATGTTCCGAATCGAGTACGGTGCGGGACTGGTGGGGTTTTTGCATAAGTTTTTTCAAGCCTTCCTTAAAAAAACGAGGAAACGTTTTTTCTCTTTAGTTATTGTAGTTTGAAAAGGACATCGCGCAGGTTCCGCAGGGAACTTGATAATGCTTCGAGCTCCGCGTCGCTAAGCTCGGACATATTTTCCCTCACGGCGCTAACGACCACTTTATCCTGTTCTTCCAGCACCTTTCTTCCTTTTTCGGTCAGCGAAAGGTTGATCGTGCGGCGGTCGACGGAGTCCATCTCTCTTTTGATGAAATCCAGTGCTACCAGTTTATCGATAAGGTGGGTCATCTGGGCTTTAGCCACCAGCAGTCTTTCCCCGATTTTTGCGGGGTGCAGTGTCCCTTCTTCCTGCAGCACTCTCATGATTTCAAGATGCAGCAGCTTGATGTCGACATCCATGTCTTCCATCGTGGCCATCGTTAGCTTGCGGCGGACGAGGCGGAAGATCAGGGGCGGCACGGAAAGCAGGTCGGCGGCAACTCTACCCAATATTTCCCCACGCATTTTTATATCCCTCCTGATAAAAGCGGATCAGTCGGATTAACATAAACTGGTATATAACATAAACAGTTTAAACTATATATAGTATCCATTATATACTAATTTTCTTAACAATTCAACAACATTTGCCGGGGTTTTACGGGGTACTTAGGTACTAAATAACATCGACCGGACTATTGACATCTCCTTCAGTAATATGCTATTGTAAACAATGTTGACGATAATAGTCAACAATATCTGAAGCCGAGGTAACATCATGAAGCTTTCAACGCGGACGCGCTACGGCACTAGGGCACTTTTGGAGCTGGCCCTGCACCAGGGCGAAAGCCCGGTTTTCCTTAAAGACATCGCCGCCAGACAACGTATTTCGCTGCCGTATCTGGAGCACCTGGTCACGCCGCTGATAGCCGGGGGCATTATCCGCAGCACCAAGGGGCCCAGGGGCGGTATTACGCTGACCCGGAAACCGGAAGAAATCAAGCTAAGTGAAATCACGCAGCTGCTGGAAGGCTCGGTAACCCCGGTGGAATGCGTCGACCACCCGGACGTGTGCGACCGCTCGGGCACCTGCGTCACCCGGGAGGTCTGGGGCAAGCTGAAAAGCGCCGTGGATGGCGTGCTGGAGTCGACTACCTTGCAGGACCTGGTCGAAAGGCAGCAACAGAAAGGCAACACCGAGGGAGCGATGTATTACATCTAGGCGGTGCAGCCGGTGCTCAAGCCGGCTTGGAAGGGATGAGGGGGCGGTAAAATAGGTATTTTGAGGTGGCAAGATGACTTTCTTATGGACAATGCGTCGCCCGGAAGGGCTTTCAAGCGAATAAATAAAAGAAAGGTGACGCATTGATGAAAACAATTGCGGAAATCAACGAGAAAATTAAAAAAGGACAGGCGGTGGTCGCCACCGCCGAAGAAATAATCGATATCGTTAAGGAAAAGGGTATCGCCAGGGCCGCGCGCGACGTGGACGTGGTGACCACCGGCACCTTTGGCCCCATGTGTTCCTCCGGTATTTATCTCAACGTGGGTCACACCAAACCCCGTATCAAAATCGGGGGAGGCAGGGCTTACCTCAACGACGTACCGGTCTATACCGGTTTTGCGGCCGTGGATATTTACCTGGGCTGCACGGCGTTGCCGGACGACGACCCGCGTAACCGCGTCCACCCCGGCGAGTTCCGCTACGGCGGCGGGCACGTCATCGAGGAACTGGTAGCCGGCAAGGACGTCCGGCTCATTGCCTCGGCTTACGGCACGGACTGCTATCCCAGAAAGAAACTGGAAACTCTACTTAATCTGAAGGACGTAAATGAGGCCGTCCTTTTCAACCCCCGCAACGCTTATCAAAACTACAACGTGGCGGTAAATCTTTCCGCCAAGACGATTTATACCTACATGGGCGTCCTCAAGCCTAACCTGGGCAACGCCAACTACTGCAGCGCGGGGCAGCTTTCCCCGCTGCTCAACGACCCGCTGTATAAAACCATCGGCATCGGGACGAGGATATTCCTGGGCGGGGGCGTGGGCTATGTGGCGTGGCAGGGCACCCAGCATAATCCGGGGGTAGCCCGGGGCGAAAACGGTGTGCCCAAAAAGCCCGCCGGAACGCTGGCTGTTATCGGGGACTTAAAGCAGATGAAGCCCGCCTGGCTGCGGGGCATCAGCGTGCAGGGATACGGAGCTTCACTGACCGTGGGCATCGGCGTACCGGTGGCGATAACCTCGGAAGAAATCCTGAAATATACCACGGTGACAGACGCGGATATCTTCGCGCCTATCGTCGATTATTCCGAGGCTTACCCCAACCGCAAGCCGGATACCCTGGGGGAGGTCAGCTATGCCCAGCTTAAGTCCGGCGCCATAGAGGTCAAAGGTAAAAAAGTGCCCACCTCCTCGCTATCCAGTTATCCTAAGGCTGTGGAAATTGCCAATCTTCTAAAAGAGTGGATTAAAAAGGGCGAGTTTACTCTGACCGAGCCGGTCACTTCTTTGCCCGGGCCGGAAGCCGGCATCACTATCAAGAGCCTGGAAGAACGGGCCATAGAAATATCCTTATAGCTCTGGAGAAACACCCCGGGGCAGGGCGGCGTAAACAAAGCACCCCGCCCCGGCTGGTAACTTGATCGACGGGACATATGAAAAGTATTTATCTTGACTATGCTGCCACCACGCCGGTTCACCCTGATGCTCTGAAAGCAATGCTGCCTTATTTCAGAGATATTTACGGCAACCCTTCCTCTTTTCATACCGCCGGACAGCAAGCGAAGGGAGCGTTGGAAAAGGCGAGGGAAAGCGTCGCCGGCCTGATAGGGGCCAGGGCGGAGGAAATCATATTTACCAGCGGCGGCACGGAGGCCGATAACCACGCCTTGCAGGGCGTCTGCCTGGCTAACGCCCACAAGGGTAACCATGTCATCACCACGTCCATCGAGCACCACGCTGTACTGGAAACATGTAAATCGTTAGAAAAAAGAGGCATAAAAGTTACCTATCTGCCGGTGGACAGATACGGCATGGTCGACCCCGCGGATGTAAAGAAAGCGATTACTCCCCGGACCATCCTTATCTCGGTGATGCATGCCAATAATGAAATCGGCACTATCCAGCCCGTAGGGGAAATCGGTAAGATTGCCCGTGAAGCGGGCATTTATTTTCATACGGACGCCGTCCAGACGGCGGGGCACATACAGGTGGACGTCAACAATCTGGGAGTAGACCTGCTATCGATGTCCGCGCATAAGCTTTACGGGCCCAAGGGAACCGGGGCGCTGTTTATTCGCCAGGGGACACAGATAACGCCTTTTATCCATGGGGGAGGTCAGGAAAAGGGGCGGCGGGCCGGGACGGAGAACGTGCCAGGCATCATCGGCTTCGGCAAGGCGGCGGAAATCGCACGGCGGGAAATGCCGGCTGAAGGCGCGCGGCTGACCGGTTTAAGAGATATATTCATCGCGGGATTGCACAAAAGCATCGGGAATATCCATCTGAACGGTCACCCAGTTCAAAGGCTGCCCAATAATATCAACATCAGCGTCAGTTATCTGGAAGGGGAGTCCATCATACTCAGCCTGGACCTGCAGGGCATTTACGTTTCCACCGGCTCGGCCTGTAGCTCGGGGGACATGGAACCGTCTCATGTGCTGCTAGCCGCGGGGTGTCCGCCGGAGCTGGCGCGCGGCTCGCTACGGTTTACGATGGGCAGGTGGACGGAAGCTGAGGATATTGATCGGGTGCTGGAAGTGCTCCTGCCGATTGTGGAAAAGTTAAGAGATATATCACCGTTGGGGAAAAAGTAGAACATCTTGCATAGGTGCGGCTTCTGGTATAAAATAGGGTCAAACTGAATATTGCCACTAGGGGAGCTGGAAGGCTGAGAGTCCCTCGGTTAAACTCGGGACAGACCCTTTGAACCTGAACTCGGTAATGCGAGCGGAGGGAAGTGAGATCGGAAACCAGAAGCCAATCCTTTTCAGCTTCTGGTTTTTTTATTAATTAATCAGGAGGCGCGTATGGCGGAACTGCCAGAAATCGGTAAAATATCCCCGGCTATTTTTAACAGTCTGATTTTCCCCAGGTTGGGGGCTAAAAACGAGCACATTCTGGTGGGGCCGCAGCACGGCGTGGACGTGGGTATCGCGGAGATAGGTGGTAAAGCGGTATCTTTTACCACCGACCCGGTTTTCATCGTGCCGGAATACGGCCTGAAAAGGGCGGCCTGGTTCGCCATCCATATCATCGCGTCGGATTCGGTCACCAGCGGGCTCAAGCCGCAGTTCTTAAGCATCGACCTCAACCTGCCGATGGCCATGACCAAACTTGAGCTGGAAGTGGTCTGGGAGGTAATACACGATGAATGCGAGAAAATGGGCATCGCGGTTATTACCGGGCACACCGCCCGTTACGAGAACTGCCACTACCCCATGGTGGGCGGCGCGACTATTCTGGGCATAGGGGAACTGGACGAATATGTCACGCCCAAATTTTGCCGGGCCGGGGATAAAATAATCGTTACCAAGGGCCCGGCCATCGAGGCCACGGGTATTTTTGTCACTATGTTCCCTAAAATCATCGCCAAAGAATACGGTATCGAGTTCAGCAATAAGGTCCAGCAGATTTTTTATAAAATGTCCGTGGTGGAGGATGCTTTAACGGCAGTCAGCGTGGGCGTGCGGGAGAACGGCGTCACCGCCATGCACGATGCCACCGAGTGCGGGGTGTGGGGCGGGCTTTACGAGGTGGCGCAGGCCTCCTGCCTGGGGTTGAGAGTGGAAAAAGAGAAGATCGTGATGGAAGAAGGCGTGGCGGAAGTTTGCCGTCTCTTCGGCATCGACCCTTATGCGTCGATAAGTGAGGGGACGCTGATTATCGCCTGCAAACCGCATAAAGCGGATGCCATCGTCAAGGCGCTGGCGCGTAACAACATCAAGTCGTCTGTCGTCGGGGAACTCACGCCCCAGGAAAAAGGCATGGTGCTAGTGGAAAACGGCAAAGAAAGGAAACTGGAACACCCGATAGTGGACCCCTTTTGGCGGGCTTTTTACGGGGCGGGGGAAAAGTACAAAGGGTAGCATTGGGTCGGTATCCTCTCCCCGGCGTGGGAGAGGATTAAGGTGAGGGGGAATTTGTTCTTAAATTTCACCCTCAATCGCCCCTCTCCCATTGAGGGAGAGAAAAGGCAAGATAAGACGTAATGATGTATGGAAAAACCGCTTTTCTATGGGTTGTCATTCCAGCGAAGGCTGGAATCCACTTTAGAAATCCAATTTTATTTTAAATATTAAGAATGGATTCTGGCCTACGCCAGAATGACAGTAAAAACATTAAAACCTATTTTTCATCAGGCGATCATAAGATAACAAGTAAATTATCGTTGCCCTGCCTCTCTCATATAGAAAGAGGGGATGGATCAAACAATGAGATAAAAGTCCTTTCTCCGCGCACGCCGCAGAACTATCCTTATGATTGGGTGTAGAGGAGGTAGTCATGAAACAGGTTTATTTAGATAACGCCGCCAGCACGCCGCTGCTGCCGGAAGTAAAAGAGGCGATGCTGCCTTTTCTAGGGGAGATTTTCGGCAATCCGTCTTCCCTGCACGATTGGGGAGACGCGGCAAGAATGGCCGTGGACGAGGCTCGGGAAAAGGTGGCGGGGCTGATCGGGGCGGAGGCGGAGGAGATTATCTTTACCAGCGGGGGTACGGAGAGCAACAATTTCGCCGTCAAGGGCATCGCGCTCGCCCAGCAGGCCAAAGGCAAGCACGTCGTAGTTTCTGCCATCGAGCATTTTTCCGTCCTGCACTCGGCGAAAACGCTGGAAAAATGGGGCTTCGAGGTGACTGAGGTACCCGTGGACAAGTACGGCGCCGTCAACCCTGAGGATGTAAAAAAAGCCATCCGCAAGGACACGGTATT
>Ga0187870_1002524_pt1 | contig 15107 bp, 12 predicted proteins | sample June2016WEW_13_1_3_FD_132974 | JGI IMG/M metagenome (GOLD analysis project Ga0187870, IMG submission 132974) | Peatland microbial communities from SPRUCE experiment site at the Marcell Experimental Forest, Minnesota, USA - June2016WEW_13_150 | ecosystem: Environmental > Terrestrial > Soil >... | reverse complement strand
TTGTGCGTGCTCTTCACCGACTGAACCATGAAGCTGGGGAATTGATCCGATGACAGCGGCCCGAGTGGCATTGGGCTCCCGTATCGTACGTTGTTGGAAACGAAGCTGACCTGCTGGCCGCTCATCGGGTCCATGGAATAGACGAAACCGGACTGGATCGTAATGCCGCCCATCCCATCCTTCTCCGGGATGAAAACGACGTCCTCGTTTCCCTGGCTGCCCAGATTGAGCGATCCGGGGTTGATCGGTCCCACCTGCCCCACGAACGTGAGCTTTTTGGCAGTCTTCGCAAAATTGCTGATTGCCAGGTTGAAGGGCGGTGGCGAGCAGGTCATGAGGAAAAGCGCCGGAAAAAGTGCAAGTAGTCGAAGTATTCGCTTCATAGAGGCCACCTGTATCCCACGCGGAAACAGAGGAAATTGAACGCACTCTTGGGGGAGAATGACCAACCGGCTGGAGGATTTCCGCTACCGAACGAGGCCTGGAAGAGCCCCGGAACGCTCACCGCGTACAACATTGGCTGGTACTCGAAGAAGAACCTGCCTCGCGGCGAGCGGCCGATCTCGGTGCCGATCGAAAACTGGAGCCCGCCCCATGAGAGCGGATCGATGCCGACGAGCGTGCCGGGCGCGACGACGATTCTCAGGAACGCGCCGAGATTCACGTAAGGTCGGAAGAGCACGTCATCGGGACGGAGGTAGATGCCGGTCTGGAGCACGAGATTTGTCAGCGGATTGCTCGTGAAGGCTTGCGTGTCCGTGAAGGCCAGCCCCACGGCGTACGTAGTGATCCCGAGTTTCACGTACAAGGAGTTCAGGAGGATGAACCTCGAGACATCGAAGCTCGGATATCCCATCTCGAGGAGCGATGCATCGAGGGCCCACCATGAATGTGGGGTCTGTTCGAGGAAGACCTCCCTGTTGTCGGAAAGGAAAAAGCGGCGTGTCAACGGGTAATACCCCGAGAGCGTGGCGTGCAGAGAGTACTCCCCGGGGGCAGGAAAGCTCAGCGATGCAAAGCCGTCTTTTCCCGCCTGGGCTTTCGCCCCTCCGGGCCCCGTGATCAGTGTTCCCGGCAGCGCGCGAACCGTGAGCGTGACTTCCTGCGGGCCCGGCGTGCCCTGGCCTTGAGGTTCTCCTGAAGAAAGTGAAGACGTCACGAGGGAGACAAGGTCATCCCACTTTTCGAACGGCAGCTCTAATGGGGAAAGCAGGCTCTCTCTGGTCAGGGTTGCATCGAATTTCTTCTCCTGGGCGAGGATGTCAAACCCCCGTACGTGAAGCTGGGTCTTGCCCGCGTCGACGGATACCTGTGCCCAGAGCCAGAAGTCAGCCCCCGCTTTCAGCGCGAGATCCGAGAGAGCGGCGGGAGACGCGGATTGGCCCGAGCCGGCCGCGTCAGAAACGGCGATTCCGGGGATGCCTGCCTGAAGGCTTATGAGAAGCGAACGCGACAGCACGAGGAGCTGGTTCTCGGTGAGCCCACCCTTTTGCTGCTGATCGACGTAGAGGAGTAGACTTCGTTGCAAGCCGGACGACGGCTCCGCGGTTTGCGCTGAGACTGTGAAAGGCACAAAGTAGAGAAGAAGCAGGAGCAGGGCAGGATGAACTCGACTGCCTACCACCAGTTTGCCACCTTTGTCAGCTTCCGCGCGACCTGGTCGTAAACGACGGAATAGCCACCGGTTATCTTGTAAGCATATTCGAGGTAGCCGTTGTTTTTGCCGCTGTTATTCCCCATGAAAAGGCTGCTGATCTGGTTGAACGGGGGCTTCACCGAGTAGCGGACCAGCGAATTCGAATTATAGCTGTACGCGACGAGAGAGTCGCCTGCGAAGCCGACGCTCGAAGACTCGATATTCGTGAGGGTCGTGTAGGGGTAGTTGCTGAAAAGGGGCGAAGCCATGCCGTTGCTCAGGACATCAACGAGTGGAATTGCGACGAAATACATATTCGAGGAGCTGCCCATGTCATTCAGGACAAGTACCACCTCACCTGCTGCGGGCGTATCGTCCACGTTGTAGACCGCCACGACATTGTAATTGCCCCCAGCACCATTTACTTGAATGTTAGGGCTCAAGAAGGTCTGGAGGCCCCACGATGGCCATTCCCCGTAGGCAAACGCGTTCCCTCCTACCATCTGAAAGTCGATATCATTTTTCACTGCAGACGGCGAGCTGAAGCCCGGACCAGAGAGCGTCGCGGTCCCCAGGCCCCCGGAGGGAGGCTGATTTACGGTGATCAAGTCCGACGCAGTGAAATAGTGATCTCTCAGCGCGACGTTTCCCGTGGCATCCGTCATCAGGGTCGAGCCGCTTGTGATGCCCCATGTGCCGTATTGGGCGAGCGTATAGGTCTGAATGAGGTGCAGGTTGGAGTCCATGATGACAGCCGCGGGATCCATCGAGCCGTTCGTGTTCAGGAGGATTACGAACTCCCCCCCGGTCGGCGTCACGATGTACACCTGGTACTGCGATCCCGTCCCTGCGGGAATCACGGCCGAGAGGTCCGCGCGGGCCAAGACCTGCGAGAGGGTCGGGGGAAACGCGCTGAGGACAAAGAGGCACGACGCCAGAGACAGTACAATGGCGACAGTTACCAGGAGAGGTACAAGAGTCTTTACCATCTGAACATGACTCCAAGTGTCACAGGAGGGACGTTGCCGATCATTATCCATCCTGTTCCGAGCAGACTCGAGCCGCCGCCCGTCGTGAATTTCCACTCCTGCCGCAGGAAGATGACCGGTCCAAGGACTCTCGTTTCCAGCCACCAGTTGAAAACATCGAGGTAGAGGTCGGTATAGGACGAAGAGGCGGGGCCCGTCAGATAAGAGAGGATGGCGCCTGCACCAGTAGAGACGCCGAAGCGGACAACGGAATCCGGGGGGAAGAACAGGTACGCGCCGACGCCCAGGTTCATATCGTAGTGGAACACCGGATTGCCCGCCGCATTGAGCGGGGGTTGTGCGAAAAGGTAGTTGCCGATGAAAAAAAACGTGGTGTCAGGGCGAGTGTACACTCGCAAGGCGGCACCCAGCCCCAGGAGCTGGCCCAGGGCCCAATCCACTTCCAGCGCTCTTTTCTGCTCGCTGACGAGCCGTGAGAGACGCACTTCGCTCGCCACACGCACTGTCTCCTGGGAAGGGTCGAAACCCCGCTTGCGTTTCTCCACGCTGAACACCGACCCCAGAACGAGCCCTCCAGTTTTCCAGACCAGCTTCCCATCGGAAATCGCACCGATCCTTGTCCTATCGACCAGGAACACTTCCATCCCTTCGTCCGGGGACACGAAAGTGAGATTTGACAGCGTCGGCACCCTCTTGACAGGGGCGCCTCCCGCGCCAATCAGGGCGGGACTCTGTGTCAGCCGGATCTTCGGCAGCATCTCTGCCACCCTGTCATGAAGCGAGCTGTAGAAGGCGATGTTGAATCGGGCCGTCTGCTGCAATCCCCCGGCGAGCGCTCCTGCTGCAACATCCCAGCACTGCAGCGAGATGTAGATGCTCTCGTCCACGACAGTGAAATACCCGGTGACTGCAAGAGCGGCACCGACGGCCTGCGCGACTGACAATGCGGCGGATTCGGTAAGAAGCGCCCGGGTGTCCAGGCCGCGTTTCTGGGCTTCGCTGCTCCATTTCTCCGGAGGAATCACGCTGTACCCCCCCACCTCGAAGGCCGCGCTCACGCTCGCCGTGATGGGCTGCTCGTAGTCCCTGTTTTCAGTCCCAGTGGAAAAATCCTGTAGTGTGAAGACCGCGCATTGAGTTTTCGCGCCCGCGTCCTGCTGCTGCCCATGAGCCGGAAGCGCGAAGAGAACAAGAATGGATGCAAACACGGCTGTTCGCGTTGGGAATGGGTTCACCGGCGTGACTCTTTCAACAAGTGTAGTCATCGCCATGCCCGTTTTCAAGCCAAACGAGCATTCCCTGACCTCGGGGACCGCTTGCCAGGGATGCTCACGCGTCCTTGAACGCTGTGCGCCGTTGCACTACACTCGACTTCTGCCATGCACCCTCAGGATCTTCTTCCACTTCTGCGGGCCTTTGCCCTGAAGACCCGCAGTCCCAATATCGATCTCCGCCAGTTTCTCGCATCCCTCTCGAAAGGTGAGGCGCAGCCCGGCGAGGTCGAGGCGGCGATCAAGGACCTGCCGCCGGAGTCGGTCATCGTGTTGTCGAAGGAGGGTGAGAGACCGCGCATCCTCGCGCTGCCGGATTTTCACGTCATCGCCCTGATCGATGAGTACCGAAGGCTCGCGGATGAGTCGGCCCGGCCTTTCCCGCGGGAGGAGACGGCGCCGGCGATTCCCGCGAATGCGATCATCGCCGCCGACATCAAGGCCCAATTCGGCGCCCTGATGGAGACCAGTGGACCGGGCATGAAGGGAATCGTGCGGCTGCAGTTCCCCGAAGGGGTCGACTCTCTCCTTGTGCCCCAGGAAAGCGTCGGATCCCACCTCGTGGACGCCGCGGTGGCGAAGATCAGCCGCTACCTCCAGGACGGGAAGAACGCGGCCTACGCGGAAACCAAGCTCCTCGGCGCCCTTCGCGGAGCCGAGGTCGCCGTCCGTCAGTACATGGAAGACGTGGCCCTCCGCCCGAAGAAGGCCGCGTCGACCGTCATCGCTCCCACGGACTTCAGCTTCCGGTTCTGGACCCACCTCTCCAATCTCGTGCTCCAGGATTTCCGGGCCAAGGCGGAGAAGACGGACCAGGACATGGCGGTGGTCCAGTCCGCATACATCATCGGCTACGCGGTTTTTCACAAGAAGGGAGCCGTGCAGAGGGAAAAAGAGTGGGCCGACGATCGCAAGAACCTGGAGACGCAGATGCGCAAGGCTCCCTTCGTCTTCGGCTTCCAGGACCTGTACAGCCTGAAAGACGACAAGGGCGCGACTTTCGTCGCAAAGCACAGCAGGGACTTCATCCATTCCTTCCTGAAGGAGAAGACGACGCGGACGGGGGAGGAGACGATCTCGTACCTCGTCCGATTCCATGCCGCGGCACAGAAGAAGGATTACTTCATCCACCGGGACTTCGTCGTGCCGGTGTTCCTGAAAAAGCTTTCCGAGTGCGCCGAGGAGCTGCGGCGACGCTACCTGGATGAATGGACCGCCTCCCTGAAGGAGGATCGCATGCCGGACCAGGCGAAGAGCGATGCTTCCTTTCGCAGGGACGTGGAGGTGAGGGTTACCCATGGGTTCCCCCTGCTCACCGCGCTGGCAAACGGCGGGCTCCTGTACGTCCTCGGCGAGGAAGCTCGCATCGGAGACAACGCGAAGACGGAGCTCAAGAAATGCTTTGCCGTGGAGAACATCCTGCGGCCGTTCGATGAGCTGCTCGGGCTTTCGAGGGTCCAACTGCTGAAGAACGCGCGGATGTACCTCCCGTTCTGGATGACGGTGCCGATCCTCGGTGAGATCCTCAGGATGTTCAGGCGGATGTTTGGCGGGCGCGGGCGCGTTCGCGATACGGCGGATGAACCCGGGGCGGAGCCTCCCGTCCGGCCGGAGGCAAAGATTGTCGCGCGCCAGGTGACGGAGGAGGCGGCGCCGAAAGCACCGAATCGGGAGAACCTTTTCCGATACCGGCGCAGCGTCCAGTCACTCATTTCGCAGTACGTTCCCGAAGGGAGCACTATCGATGCCACCCTTGCGGATCTCGCGGAGAAGTGGAACCCGCTGTACGCCAGCGCGCAGAAGAGGAACCTCGTGGAGGACGTGAATGCCCTGGTGCGGGATTTCCTGAGGCCGGTCCGCCGGAGCTTTCTCGTGCGACCGCCCGATCTGAAGAGGATCCATGCCCTGGCGGAACAGTTGTCCACCAGCAAGAGCCTTGCGCAGATCAAGAAGCGGGACGTCCTGATGCGCTACATCGAGCTGTACATGGTCCGCTGCCTCCAGGTGAAGCAGGTGTAGACAGGGATGTCGAAGTCGGCCGAGGCCATGGATGGCCGGAAGGCCGACTGTAGACAGGGAGCCGTCTCTAACTCATCGGTCGGATGCGCACCTCGATGTCCTTCGCCGAAGCAAGGAGCGACTTGATCTTCGATGTATCGGTGTCTCCGAAGTGGTACGGGTAGAGGACCTTCGGCCGGAACGCCGCCGCCGCATCAAAAACCATTTCCGGGGTCATCGTGTAGGGAAGATTCATCGGCAGAAACGCGATGTCGATCCCCTTCAAGGCTTTCATCTCGCGGGTGTTCTCCGTGTCTCCCGCCAGGTAGACCCGCCGCTCACCCAGCGTGAGCACGTACCCGTTGCCGTTTCCCTTGGCATGATACGGAGAGCCGGGGGCGCGCATGTGCGCCACGTTGTAGGCAGGGACGGCCTCGATACGGATCCCATTCACTGACCTCGAGTCATCGTTGTGGAGGACCACGGCTCCCGGCACCTTGCCGGCGCATTTCGACGCGACGATGACGGTGGTCGTTGCCTTGCGCAGCGCGCCGATGGCCTCGGGATCCAGGTGATCGGAATGTTCGTGCGTGACAAGGATGATGTCCGCCCTGGGAAGCGTGGAATAGTCGGCGTACTGGCCCACGGGATCGACGTGGATTACGGTGTTCCCGTAGGTCAGCCAGAGGGTTGAATGCGCGACGAACGTGATCTTCAGATCCAGGGGTGCAGGTGGAAAAGTGTCTGCGGGGAACATGAGCTTCCTCCTTGGGCCGAGTATACAGTCGGCGCGCCTCTGTTGACAGTCAGCGGTCGAGCACGCCTAGTAGGCGAATGGCGTACGATTTTGACACCGTTGTGGACCGGCGCGGAACCAACTCCGTCAAGTGGGACTACGAGGAGAAGTACACCGGCATGACCGGACTGCTGCCCCTCTGGGTGGCGGACATGGATTTCCCCGCCCCGCCGGAAATCATGGGTGCAATCCGGCGCCGCGTGGACCACGGGATCTTCGGATACGTCCGGGAACCAGACTCATACTTCGAGGCTGCAGCGGCGTGGCTCGCACGCCGCCATTCGTGGCGCGTGCCCCGGGAATGGATGGTCGCCTCCCCCGGAGTGCTCCCCAGCCTCTCGGCGGCAATTCTTGCCTTCACGCAGCCCGGCGAGGGGATCGTCCTCCAGCCGCCCGTCTACCACCCCTTTGCCATGCGCGTGAGGTCCAACGGCCGGCGCGTTGTGGAGAACCCGCTGGTTGTCCGGCACCGCACGTGGCAGATGGACCTGGACGGGCTCGAGAAGGTAATCGACCAGGGCACGCGGATGCTCGTCTTCTGCAGCCCGCACAACCCCGTGGCCAGGGTATGGGAGCGCGACACACTCTCAAGGCTCGAGGAGATCTGCCGCGCGCGTGGCGTTCTGATCGTGAGCGACGAAATCCACAACGACCTGGTGATGCCCGGCTTCCGACACGTGCCGATCGCCGCGCTCTCCGAGGAGGCCGCATTGAACGCTGTCACCCTCGTGGCCGCGACAAAGACCTTCAACATCGCGGGGCTGGGCGGATCCCTCGCGGTCATCCCGGACGAGGATCTCCGCACGCGGTTCGAAGCGGTTCAGCACGCAGTCTTCTCGGCCGCGCCCAATGCCGTGGCCGTTGCGGCCTCCGAGGCGGCGTGGCGCCACGGGGAACGGTGGCTGGACGAGCTGCTGGTCTACATCAAGGGCAACTATGACCTGCTGAGGGGCTTCCTCGCGGAACGGCTCCCCTCGGTCCGGGTCTTTCCGCTCGAGGGCACATATCTCGCGCTGCTCGACATGAGCAGCCTCGGTCTCCCGGATGCCCCGCTGAAGCACCTGCTCCTTCGAGACGCCCGGGTGTGGCTGGACGAAGGCACGAAGTTCGGTCGAGGCGGTGAGGGAATGCAGCGCCTCAACCTTGCCTGCCCCCGCTCTCTCCTGGCGCAAGCGTTGGAGCGAATGGAAAAGGCTTTTCCACGGACGACGGCCTGACGGCTATGACCTGACCGCGCGCTTCCGATTCTTCCCTGCCGGCAGGGGCCTCCCCTTGGCAAGCGTCTTTCTTTTCGCTCGGGCCGGCGGGGCCTCCCCGGCCGGGCCCTGAGTGAGAAGCATCGGCGGCACGAGCGTCCACACGGCCAGCAGCACCGCGCCGTGCCATGGCTCGTAGTATGGCGGATGCACGAATCGCAGCGGCCCCGTGCCCATCGCATAGATCCAGACGACCAATGACAGGGTGGAAAGGACGAGCTGTGTCTTTGATTTCACTCCCCCGGCCATGGAAAGGTACAGGGGAGTGAGGCCGACCAGAAGGAGGGCCACGACGAAATGGGGCCAGAACTTGCCGGGCATCACACCCTGGATGAACACGAAGACCGCGATCACCTCGCTGGGAATCAGCTTCAGCAATACCTGGAGGAAGGAGTTTTCCTGTTCGATCGCGCGGCCCATACATTTTCCTTTCAAAGAAGAAGATGCGTGCATTCTCGTGCATCGCGCCAGCGATGTCAACGTTTTTCAATCAGAGCGAAGGAGATATCGTTCACGTTCGTGCCCGTGGGACCGGTGACAATGAGCTCTCCTGCCGCCGCGAGAAACGCATGCGCGTCGTTTCGTGCGAGGCACGAGCGCGCATCGAGGCCTGCGCGCTCACCTTCCGCAACCGTGGCACCCGACGCGTAGGCCCCTGCGGCCTCGGAGTTGCCTTCCTTTCCATCTGTTGCGAAAGACGTGAGAAGGATCCCCGGTTCATTTCGAAGTTGGAGCGCAGCAGCCAGCGCGATCTCCTGGTTGCGTCCCCCGGTGCCGTCGCCTCTCACGCTGACGGTGGTCTCCCCTGCCGCGATGATGCAGGCGGGGGCCGGCACGGGTCGGCCGAAGCGGCGCGATTCGCGGGCCACGGATGCAAGGAGCCTGCCGGCTTCCCGGGCCTCGCCTGTCATCGACGAGGTGAGCACGAGCGCGGAAAACCCGCAGGCGCGCGCCTCCGCGGCCGCGGCCTCCACGGCCAGGGCGCTGGAAGCGACGATGACGGCAGCGTGCCGATGCGGCAGCGCCTTGGGCGTCTCCTCGATCAGCCCCGCCTGGCCTTTCTCCAGCGCTGTCCGAACAGATACAGGCACCCGGGTGGAGAGGTCGCAGCGCGCAAGCACGCCGAGCGCATCCGAGAAGGTGGACGGATCCGGCACGGTCGGTCCCGAGCCCACCACGGAGAGGTCATCGCCCACCACGTCCGAGATCGCCAGCGTCACCATGGTCCCCCTGCACGTCAGGGCAAGCCGTCCTCCCGCGAAGCCGCTCAGGTGCTTGCGGACGATGTTCAGCTCCTGGATCTCGGCGCCGCACCTCAAAAGGAGGGTAGTCGTGTCGACCAGGTCCTGCAGGCTCACATCGGGCATGGGATCGGGGAGAAGGCTCGAGCTGCCCCCTGAAATCAGGAACAGGCACAGATCCGGATTACCCAGTCCTTCCACCAGTGCCTCAGCCTGCCGCGCCGCCTCCTGGCCCTGGTCGTCCGGGACAGGATGGCCGGCGTGAAGGATCCGCATCCCCGAGCCGCGCAGAGCATCGGCAGAGTACCCGTGGGGAATGACGACCAGACCTTCCGATACCCCTCCTGGACCGAGCACGTCCAGCGCTGCGCCCGCCATGGCCAGGGATGCTTTGCCGACGGCGATGACGGCAAGTCTGCCCTGCGTCACGAACTCATTTCCTCGAACGGCAAAACCTCGAGAGGTGCGCACCAGGGCACCCCTCACTGACTTTGACGGCTCCACGGCCGAGAGGACGGCCTGCTGGATCCTTCGCGATACCCGCTTCAGCTCGGCAATGCTCATCAGCTTCCGGCCCTCAGCGCGCCGCGACCAGCCTGCCGGGCTTTCCCTCCAGCCTGTACAGCCGGCAGGCGGCCAGGGAGGAGATCTCCTCCGGATAGTGAGTTACGATGAGGGCGGGAACCGGATACAGGGAGTGCAGGCGAAGGAACATTTCCCACATCAGGCTGCGCGCACGGGCGTGCAGGCCCGAGAACGGCTCGTCCATGAGAATCGCGTCGGGCAGCCGGGCAAAGCACCGGGCGAGCGCGACGCGCTTCTTCATTCCGCCGGAAAGCTCGTCCGGCCTCTTCTCCTCATCCCCCGAGAGCCCGGCTTCAGACAGGAGGTAGTACGCGAAGCCCAGAGCATTCTTCCGAGGGAACCCCTGGTAGACGAGCGGGAGGGCGGTGTTCTCCGCCACGGTGCGCCACGGGAGAAGCCTGTCGTCCTGGAATACATAGCCGATCCGGGCCGGGGCGATGACTTTCCCTTCTGAAGGCCTCAGGAGCGAGGCGGCGAGCTTCAGCATCGTGGTCTTGCCGATGCCCGACTCTCCCGTCACGACCGCAATTTCACCGGGCTTCACTGCGAGGTTCATCTTCGCCATCAGCGCCGACTGGTGACGGTAGGAAAAACTCACTCCTTCCAGCGCGATACGGCGGGAGCCCCCGCGCGCCGCTGTCACGCGCGAAGTGAAGAGCTGCTTCAGCTCCTCCACGTCCTCCATGCTGAAGGTCGCCGGCGTGCGCCCGCGTACCATGCGCCGAAGATACGGCCCTGCACGGCGGATGCGGGGAAGCAGGTGGTTGAATAGAAGGATGAGGAGAATGAGCACGGCCGCCCAGGAGAAGAGGCTCCTGATCCGCAGGGTCATGTAGGCGGCCTGGATCTGGAAGCCGATGCCGTCGTTGGCCCCGAAATACTCCGCGGTCACGGATGCCTTCACGGCGAGCACGAGGCCCGCGTTCGTGGCGGCACCCAGGAAGGGGGCGAGGTGGGGAAGGACCAGCTCGCGCGTGCGGGCGGCGAATCCGGGCGCGAATATCGCGAGCATTTCCCGCAGCTCGCGCGGCAGGGTCGTCATTCCTTCCCCGATGGTGACGGCGACCAGCGGGAAGGTGATCAGGGTGATGACGATGATCGTCGGAACGTGGCCGATTCCCATGAGGGCGACAAGGGGGATGGCCCAGAGAAGCGGTGGCATGCCCTGGAAGAAGAGCACGAGCGGCCTCAAAAGCGCCGCGATTTCACGGCGCGCCCCGAGCGCGATGCCTGCGGCGATCCCCGCGACGAGTCCCGCAACGAATCCGACGCAGACGCGCAGAAACGTGATGAGGATCTGGGTCCAGGTTCCGGCCCGGGCGAGGAGCAGCGCGGTGTCCGCGACGGTCGTCCACGGGGACGGCACAAAGAACGAACCGGCCGCCAGGCTGGCGACCGCCCAGCCGGCAAGGAGAATCACGACCCCCGCGGCGCCGAGGAGGCGGAGTCGCAGCGTGTGCATGGATCAGGGCACGAAGAAGAACCGCTCGTCCAGCGGCCGGGGGCCGGCAGGGAAATACCTGGAGACGATCTGGTAGTAGGCCAGCACGCGCGCCTTGTTCTCCGCCGGCGAGGGAACGGCGAGTAGCGTTTTGCGTGCGGCTTCCTCCAGGATTCCGGGGTCGACCACGAGTGCCGCGGCGAACTGCGCGGCTGCCTGGGCGGGCGCGGCGGTGACCCGCCGGCTCGCCGCGTCCCATGCGGAGACCACCGAAGTGATGAGCGCCGCGTGATCCCGCGCATAGCCTTCCGTGGCGAAAAGGCTGACCTGCGGTGACTGCCCGTCGCCGCCCATGAACCGGGCCCATGCCTGGGAGTACTGTACGAGCCTCCGCAGGCCGTTCTTTCTCACCACCGTAGTGGCAAGCGGCTCGGGCAGTGCCGCGGCATCCAGCTGTCCGGCGAGCAGTCTCTGCACGCTCTGCACGAAAGGGCCGAAGCTGATGGTGACGTCCTTGTCCAGGTTGATCTTCTCGAAGGACAGGAGCGTGCGGCTCTGAAAGTCCAGGGGAGATCCGGGGAAGGGCAACGCAATGCGTTTCCCCTTCAGGTCGGCGAACCCTTTGATCGACGGGTCCCTGCCGACCAGCGAGGAAAGCCCCCACACCCCGGTGTCCAGCATGACGATCGGACTGCCGTCCAGGCGGTTCTCCCAGCCCTGGCTGGTTCCGCTGAGGAGCAGGTCGGTCTCGCCGCGCAGGAGAAGGGCCAGTGCCTGCGCGTGGTTGGCGAAAAAAGCGACCTTCAGATCGACGCCGGGGACGGAGCTCTCACGTTCCATCAGGAGGAAGGGCAGCGAGGCGGTGGTCTGGGACACGAGAACCCGGACGTGCGGCGGCTTTGCATCATCGGCAGGGACCCGGGTCGATGCCAGCAGGAACGTGATCGAAAGAAAGAGCGGGCATACGACACCCGCGGTACGCCTGGAGGAGCGGCGGTGGGAATCGTTCATGGTGATTCCAGAGTATTGGTTTTGCGCGCAGGGGACAAGACGGACCGCGTTTTCGGCGGTATAGTAGGGGCCGGAGGATCCCCCTTGAAGGCGGTCATCATCGGCACGAGCGGGCACATCGACCTGGCACTGGAGGTGCGCGACCGCCTGCCCCAGGTGAGCTTCGTCGGCGTGGCGCCGGGCTCCGCGGACGAGGATGCGCGCGAGTTCTTCGTCGATCAGATGGAGGCGTCGCTCATTCCCTTCTACGACGATTACCGCCGGATGCTGGATCGGGAGAAACCCGACCTCGCCGTGGTGGCGCCATTCTTCTTCCTGCAGTCGCGGATTGCCTGCGAATGCCTGGAGCGGGGCATCCACGTGTTCGTGGAGAAACCGATGGCCGTCTCCCTCGAGCAGCTGGAGCGGCTGCGCCGTGCGCACGCCCAGGGTAAGGCGGTCCTCTGCCCGATGCTCACCTCGCGATACGTCCCGAGCTTCTCCGCCGCCTGGCGCGCGCTGAAGGATGGCATGGTGGGAGAGCCCCTGCTCATCACCGCGCTGAAGTCGTACAAGCTGGGAAGCCGGCATCCCATGTACACGCACCGCGCCACCTACGGGGGCACCATACCCTGGGTGGCGATTCACGGAATCGACTGGATCCACTGGTTCACCGGAGGTGCGATCTCTGAAGTCTCGGGATGTCACACGGCCCACGGCAACGGGGGGCACGGGGAGATGGAGAGCTCGGGGGTGTGCATGTTCCGCCTCTCCAATTCCGGGTGCGCCTCCCTCGCGTTCGATTACTTCAGGCCGGGCCCCGCGCCGACGCACGGCGAGGACAGGGTGCGCATCGCCGGAGAAAAGGGCGTGCTGGAGATTGCGGGGGGCGAGGCGACCCTGTTTCCCCGGGACGCGGCTCCGCGCAGGCTGGAGAAGGAAGAGCCTCTCTCCCTGTTCCAGGAGTTCATCCGGCACCTCGACGAGGGCATGTCTCTCCGCATCACTGCCGCCGACGCCTTCGCGATCAGCGAGCTGGCGCTGCGCTGCCGGGAGGCGGCGGACACGAAGACGGCGGTTGCCGCACGGAGCACGACATGACGACGCGGCGTCTGGGGAAAAATGGACCGCAGCTCACCCGCATCGGCCTGGGCACCTGGGCCATCGGCGGCGCGGGCTGGAAGTACGCCTGGGGGAGCCAGGATGACAGGGACTCCGTGGCCGTCATTCACGAAGCCCTCGACCTCGGCATCAACTGGATCGACACCGCCGCGGTGTACGGCCTGGGTCACTCGGAAGAGGTCGTCGGCCGCGCGGTGGCGGGCCGGCGGGGCAGGGTCCTTGTTGCCACGAAGTGCGGCCGCACCGGCGCTCCCGACGGGTCAATCGTCAGCGTGCTCGATGCGGCGAGCGTGCGCGCCGAGCTGGAGGCCAGCCTGAGACGGTTGAAGACCGACTGGATCGACCTGTACCAGGTGCATTGGCCCGATCCTGATCCACAGATCGAGGAGGCCTGGGAGGAGATCGCGAAGGCGGTGAAGGCGGGGAAGGTCCGCTACGCCGGGGTCTCGAACTTCGGCCCGGCGCAGATGCAGCGCATCCAGCGCATTCACCCCATCACGTCGCTCCAGCCTCCGTACAGCATGCTGCGCCGGGACGTCGAGAGGGAAATCCTCCCGTTTTGCGGGGAGAACGGGATCGGGGTGATCTGCTACAGCCCTCTTCAGATGGGCATCCTCTCCGGCACGTTCAGCCGGGAGCGCGCCGCGTCCCTTGCCGAGGATGACCTGCGCAGCCGCAGCCCGCATTTCACGGAGCCGGACCTGAGCCGGAACCTCGCACTGGTGGAGAAGCTCCGTCCGATTGCCGCACGCAACGGCCGGACCGCAGGAGAGCTCGCCCTGGCGTGGGTGCTCCGCCGCCCCGAGGTGACGGCGGCGATCGTGGGCGGCAGGAGGCCCGGCCAGGCGAAGGACCTCGCGGGAGCCGCGGACTGGAATCTTTCGACGGAAGACGCCGCAGAGATCGAGAATGCGCTCGCCGAAAGGGAGGCCACGGCCTAGGCTGCCGCGATTCTCATGGCACATGTCAGGACCAGGTCAGGATTCCGCCGCTCCCTGTGCCTCCTTGTGCCCATCTTTTTTCTCTCCTGCGAAAGCGCTCCTTCTCACCTGCTGCCACCGAGCTCGGGCCTGTGGACCGGGTCGCCATTCGTCGCGACTCGTTTCGGGCTTGTCCAAGGCCTCGAGGACGCGGACGACACGTGGGTGTGGAAGGCAATTCCTTTCGCGCGCGCGCCAACCGGTGCACTGCGCTGGCGCGCGCCGCAGGACCCGATCCCGTGGGCCGGGGTGCGCCGCGAGAGGTCGTTCAACGCCGGCTGCACGCAGTTCAGCGAAGTTTTCTCCTGGCAGATCAACGGCTCGGAAGACTGCCTTTATCTGAATGTCTGGAGGCCGCGGGACGAGGAGACCGGATTGCCCGTGTACGTCTGGATTCATGGAGGGGGCAACTCCACCGGCTCTTCGACGCATATCGCCGCGTACTATGGGAACAGGCTCGCGGCGCGCTCCCGGGTCGTCTTCGTTTCCGTGAACTACCGGCTGGGGCCTTTCGGCTGGTTCGCCCTGCCCGCGTTGCGGGAGGGGGCATCGGCGGAGGATGCCTCGGGCAACTTCGGGACGCTGGACATCATCCAGTCGCTGAAATGGATCCGAGAGAACATCGAGGCCTTCGGGGGAGATCCCCACCAGGTGACGATCACGGGAGAGTCCGCGGGCGGGTTCGATGTGCTCTCCCTCCTGATCTCGCCTCCCGCCCGCGGGCTCTTCCAGCGCGCGATGTCAGAGAGCGGCGCGGCCCTCACGCGAGGCATGGAAGAAGCTGATGCGAAAGCGCAGGATG
>Ga0187870_1002520_pt1 | contig 15126 bp, 22 predicted proteins | sample June2016WEW_13_1_3_FD_132974 | JGI IMG/M metagenome (GOLD analysis project Ga0187870, IMG submission 132974) | Peatland microbial communities from SPRUCE experiment site at the Marcell Experimental Forest, Minnesota, USA - June2016WEW_13_150 | ecosystem: Environmental > Terrestrial > Soil >... | reverse complement strand
GCAGGCTGTGGTAAAGCTGGAACGCTGCCGGATGTTTGTGGGTGGCCGCTTCTTCCGCGCGGTCAGAATTTCGGCTTGAGAAAGGACGAAAAATGTACGCTACCTTAACCGACCTGCAAATGCGCTTCGGCCAGCCCAACTTGAACAAGTGGGCCAACGCTGAGGGGGATAACAGCCTAACCACTTCGCGCATCAACGCCGCCCTGCAATTCGCAGATGACGAAATCAACTCCAAGCTCAACGGCAAGTGGTATCAAACTCCGCTGGTTTTCCAGGACCAGACAGCCGCGCGCCGCGTGACGGAGTGGGCCTGCGTCATAGCCGGGTACTGGCTGTACTTCAATCAGGGCTTGTTGAGCACAGATGACCAGGGTAAGGCTCTCGACACGCGCTACAAGGCTATACAGGACGAATTGCTGAAAATCGCCAACGGCACCATGACCTTAAACGGCAATCCGCGGTGGGCACCCAACCCCCGCGCGCCAGCTTGCATCTGAGGTAATCATGCCGGACGTGACCATATCCCTGACTGGCGATCTGCATTTTCACGACCGAGCCGCCAAGATGATACACGACGGCCTTGCGCATCCGGGGGCGGCTCCAGAACTGGATGCCATGTTTAGGCAATTTGCAGATTTCTATGCCAACTTCATTCGGCGGAGATTCGTGGAACTTTCGCGCTCCGGGGGCGGGGGAGAATGGCCGCCCTTGGCATTGAGCACAATATTGGCGCGCAGACCGTATGCGCGCGGAAACAGCAAGCGGAAAATCACGGCCAAACGTAAGGATGCAAGAGCGCAAGTGCGGACGGCTGCCGCAAGTGGGAACGAGGTCCCGGGCGCGGCGTCAATCTTATATGATACCGGCCAGTTGTTTGGCACACTTACCATAGGCGCGGAAGGCAATGTTTCTGAGCGGGCTGGCCCCACAATATCTTTTGGAATTGGCGGATCGGCCAAGCATCAAGACTCTAAAGGCTCTGTGCGTCATGCCGTGACGCTTGGGCAATTAGCGGCGTACCACCAAGCCGGGGGCGGTCATCTTCCACAGCGTCAGATACTTGTCAAGCCCCCCGATGGTGCGCCAGTTTACCGGCAAATGCAAAGAGCGGGCAATGACGCCGTAGCCAAAGTCCTTGCGCGTGCTGCCAATCAAGGACGAGAAGCAAATTCTCCATAAGTCTCACGGGCTGCTACAGCGCGGGCTTGCGCAGCCTCTTTTAGAGTTTTAAAACTGCCTAGCTTTTTAACATGGCCATTCACTGCTATTTGTGCCCGCCAATTATTGCATAATGGGTTCCAAAAAACACCCAAGATGCCGGAGGTGTTGTTTGTTGGCACTTTTCTGTTTCGCATGTTTTGTGCGTGGGAACAATCACGCAGGTTTTCGCGGCGGCAGTCGAGGCCGTTGCAGTTTACGTGATCCACTTCGTTAGCGCCAAAAAGAACAAGGGACTGCATACCCACGGTAAGTCGTCTCCCATCGGCGAAACGCAAATGAGTTTTTGCGTAAGGTTTGCCAGTGAGAGAGAACATAACCTGCCAATGAAACTGATTAAGCCAATCAAAATATACATCGTCAACAAGGGCTTCATAACCACGGGTAAGCTGGATTTTTTTCATGGCGCGTGTCCTCCGCTGTCCAAGTTTTTAAGCCGGGAATGGCGCGTTGGACTTTCGCGCTTTTCAGTGCAGTGGATCAGACCGCACCTATCCCCGGCAAGCATGAGATTCTTATAGTGCAAACGACCTTTAACGTCAAGGCCACGGCGTAGAATCTACAGTAGAACTTAACTTTTTAAGGAGTCCACGATGCTGCCAGGAACCAAGGTGTTGAGCGGTAAAAATCTTTCGATGCTGTTCAGTAATCCAAGCGCGGGAGTGCAACCGCCGCCTTCATCTGGTTTCGCAGCACTGCAAGCCGAATTGCACATTGACAAATTCGAGTACAGCCCAAAGGTCAACTCCGCCAAGTACGCCAGCAGCGCCACGTCTGGCTACATGAAGAACACCAGCGGCGTCTTCGAGGTAGACGGCAGCTTGGATATTCTTATTGACGCCGCAGGCTCATTATCCGGCGCAGCGGGCAGCGGCGGGGCTGGAATTGGGATGCAGATTGATGACTTCGTGGACGTGAACGTTTATACCACGAAAACCAAGACCACGCCGCAATTCTCCGGCACAATCCACATTGACTCGATCAGCAAGCCTATCGATACCACCAGCAACAAGCTGAAAGTCTCCGTGAAGTGGAGTGGTGAAGGCCAGTGGATAGAGAACTAACCGCCCATGAGTGCCACCGAAACTCTGGCGGGCCTGACCGCCGCTCCTGATTTCGTGACCGTCAACGGTCGCAAGATCACACTCCACCCTCTGACTATGGCGGATATAGGCGTTTGGAACCGCTGGGCGCGGGCCGAGTTCCTTGTACCCGCCCTCACAGCCGCAGGCTATTTGGAAGACTTAGCGCGGCTGGAAGCGCAACGCGCGGCCCTGAACGAAGCCAAGCAGATCGGCTTTTATGAAGTTGCGGCCATACCCATCATGCACTCCACGGAAGGGATGCTCAAGACTCTGGAATTGTCCTTGGCGCACAGCAAAGAGCCGCCGGCCGCCGATATGCTGGCGGTGTGGTTCAAGGATGAAAGCGGCGTACTTTCGCAGCGCGCCTTGCTAAACGCTGTCCACGTCATCTACCATCTTTCCGGCTTCCTCTCCGCCAAACGGTTGCTTGAGTACCTGGGATTGGTGAAGTCCTCCGACGCCGACGAAAAAAAAACGGAGACCGAGACGCCGAAGACTTAGGGATGCCTGACGAACGGCTTTTTCAGTGGTTCGCATATTTTTGGAAAGAGCACGGTCGGGACGCTGAATGGTTTGGAAGGCAGACGTGGCGGCAGTTGCAGGCATACATGAAGGCGGACGCGGGGCCTTGCGAGCATGATTCTATAGAAGCGGGGCTGGCTGCGATAAGAGAAAGGCAGGCTAACCCCGACTATGCCGGCTAATGAAATCAAAACAATTATCAGTGCATTGGATCAATCAAGCCCTGAATTTCAGAAGGCCACACAGAACGTTCGTGACTATCAAAAGACTACGGAAGGCGCAAAGGGCGGCGTGGAGCAACTGTCGCACACGCATTTATCGGCCCGGCACGCGCTGGCCTTGGTTGCTTCTCAGACGGGCATGAATACCAGCGAACTCATGCACCTTTACTACGCAATCGAAATGATTCCGGGCCCTTATGGGGTGGCTCTAGGCGCCGTCATGGCGTTCAAGTCCGGCCTTGAATCCTTGCGCGAAGCCGAAGAAGCCAACATTAAAAAGCAACAGGAGCTTGCGGAAAATTTAAATAAGTACCGCGAATACACTATCGCGGCCACGCCAAAGGGAGCGGCTGGCGAGGGCGCGAATCTTGTCAAACAAGCGAATGATGAAATAAGAAAAATGCTGGACGAAAGGGCAAACTTAGAGGGGACTTGGATTAATCAATTGGGAGTCGTACCCGAAGAAAAGGTGAATAAGCTCCCGCCAATTTTGAAGCAGGTTGTTGAAGAAATAAACTTTTTTGCGCAAGCCAACAAAGATGCGCAAAAGACGCTGACAGATAGTATCGCCAGTACGGAAATGATGCGCGACAAGACAGCAGAGCGTTATGTGCTTGAAAAATTAGTCTTGGATACAATGGTGAAGCAGGCCGATGCTTATTATAAAATCAGAGAGAGTATGGAAGTCACAAACAACGCGGCGGCGGACAAGCGCAAAGAGCAGGACGCGGAAATTGAGAACGCCCAAAAAATTGCCAACATTGAAAAACAGGCAATGGTGGGAATTATAAACCGGGAGACAAAAAAAGCGACAGCGGCGGGGCAGTCTGTTTCTCTTGGGGCCGTAGAGCAGTTGCCTGATTATATCGAACACAACGAGGCGTTTAAGAAGGCGCAACTGGACGCGGACAAAATTAGAAAAGAGCAGTACCGCGAAGACCTGAGCGCCGCGAGAGAACACAGCAAGCGCATGATCGAATTACAGTCGCCGCACCAAGTCATTGACTCTTACGACCGCAAGGCCAAGTTGAACAAAGAATACACCGTCAGGCAGTACAACGAAAATGCGGAGCTTGCGGAGAAATTAAGGGTTGTTGACGAAAGCGTCTCGCTTTCAAAAGAGCAAAAGGACAAAGAATCGGCGGCGCTGCGGTCCAAGTATCGCGCACAGGCGGATCAAGAATCGCTTGACCACAACAAGGCTTTAAAATCGCTGCGGGACGAAGAAAAGGTTTTCCAGTTAACCGCCGATGCCGAAATGCTACGATTGAAGGGCGATACTTACGGAGCGGAAAAAAAGCACCTTGAAGTCTGGCTTGAGCAGGAAAAACAAGCGCACATCGGCCAGGCCGCTGCGCTCAAGCGCATAGATGAAGAACGCGCCGCCAAAGCTGCGGAGATAGAGCGCAAGCACCAAGAACAAAAAGCTGACACTATGGAGAAGTATAACCTGGAAATCATACGCGCGCAAAAGGGCGGCGGCATGGAGTCCTTTGAGAAGTTGAAGTATGACCGCGAAAAGGAAATCAAGGAACTGCGGCGCGAAGGGCGCAATGAGGAAGCGAATCTGGCCGAACAAGCCGAAGGCGAAACTATCAAGCGCATGGGCATAGAGGCTCAACGCTCGCTTATGGGCAAGAAACAGGTGGGCTTCACGGACATAACTTCGGGATGGGCCAGTTTCGCCAGCAGCATGAACACCAACCCCGATGAACGCGAGAAGAGACAGCAGACGCGCGACCTCATTGAAGCTATACGCGGATGGCAGCGCACTATTCAGCAGGGCGGCTTTGTGGGGGCGCTGGCGCCATGAGCACGATTGTCACAGTCATAACCCAAAACCCGATTTACGGCGGCAACGTTTACAACGCCAGCACGAATCCACTTGGCTATATTCCGCATTGGGAAATGGTGGCGGGCGACGGCGGGCGATCCCCAAGCGAAGGCGGGGGGCTGGATGGCCCAACCACGGCCACGCGAACTTTGAAGTGTCGCTGGCAAGATCGCTGGACGCTCTTTCGGCAGCTTTTGGGTGGCCCCTTGTTACCGGGTTGCGGGTACGGCAATCCCACAGTGGCGCAGATCAACGCGAAATACAGCCTGTCTTTAAGCGGCTCCAACCAAAATATAGTAGTCTTTCCGCCTCACCAGCATCCATACTTCCCCAGCTTGTTTTGCAAAAGCGTCCGCATGACGCCGGAGACCGGCAATGGGACAAAGGGCGGCGCGGCTAGTCCGTGGATAGTTTCGATACCCTCAGAAACCATAGTCAATTTTGAGTTTGCCATTCTCACGGTGGAGTATGCTTCTCCACAGATAAACCCAGCGGGCGGCCTGGGCAGCTTCTTCACCGAGCAAATATCGCCCAACACTGAATTTCTTACGATGGCTAACAATGCGCTCTATTGGGACACCGAGGCCAGTGTACCGATAGACGCAGCCGAAGCGCCGGCCACGCAGATAAAAAAAGTCCAATGGTCAGTAATCCGGCGAAAGATACCTTGGAACGGGTTGATTTTGCCTCTGGTGGGTTCGTTACAGGGCAAAGTGAACACGGACACTGTGACTAGCCTGCTGGGGCTTACCTCATACGCTCCTGGATCACTGCTCTTTGAAGGTGCCACCATTGGTACGGATTGCTTGAGCGACGGCAATCCGGCGGTGCAACTTGAGCTTCACTTCCGGGGGTTGTTGCTGCCGTACTCGCAAGGGGGCGGAATAACGCCAGGCTGGAACACTTTTCCACACGTACACGGCACGGCAGCGGGCGCGGGCAACGGAGTCACCTTCGACCCGATTTACAATGCGGCCGGCACACAGATCACACCATACCCCACAGCGGCACTTGGCAGCCTGATTTCAGCCTCTTTTTGGTGAGCCATGTCTAACGGCCTTCAACCGCCCTCAGCCGGAAAACCTCTCAGCGCGTCCTTTTTGCAGGAAGTCTCGCGGCGCGTGGCAGCCATGATGGGCGCAAATATGCCAGCGGGCACGGTCTCACGGCTGGGCACGAACTCGCGCGCCGCGCGCCTTCAAGGAGGCTGGTGGGGCGTTATCACGGCTGCTGGCCCGGCCAGTGAGGCGGATTACACGGACGCGCGGTATTGGGTGGAGTCTGCGGTCATAATGAACGGTGTGGGCACCTGGTCCCCGACAGTCGAAGTGGACGTGGAGGCCAGCGCAGAGGCGGCGGGCACGGAGTCGGTGCAGTGGGTCACAGCCACGAACTTGGCGGAAATGCTGGACGACACGCATAACCTGACAGCCGGCACGCCGGTTTGGGTGCAGCGCATGTACGGCCCGGACGCTGACAGCCCCTTCTATGTCTTCGCTCTTTCTCCGCCGGGTGGCGACGTGGTGGCGGTGAGAGCGGCCACGACTTCTAACCAGTCGCTCACGGGTGTCACGGCCATAGACGGTGTGACGCTCTCCGACGGCGACAGTGTTTTACTGCAAAACGAGACCACGGCTTCGCAGACCGGAGTTTACACCTTTGATGCCAGCACGGGCAATCTGACCAACTTTCGCCAGCCCAAAGGCGTCTTGGTTTTGCAGGGCACAGCGAATAAAGAAACTCTGTGGGCGCTTTCGGCTGCCAACACGTACTCGCAGGTGGGCGGCAATGCCAAAAATATCAGCGAGACAATCACGCAGGCCAATTCCTTCATAGCTGGCTATGTCATTTATCGAAACGGCTCAACGTACTCCCTGGCTAAAGCCGATGCCGCGGCCACGGCTGAGGCTGTAGGCATTGTTCAATCCGCCTCGGGTACGCAGTTCACAGTGGTTTACGCGGGCAAAATCACGGGATTAAGCGGCCTTTCGGATGGCGGAGTTTATTTCGTGTCCGATACGACCGCTGGCGTGTTGACCCTGACAGAACCAAACACCACCGATCATGTCAGCAAACCAATTTTAATAGCGGACTCTGCTACCACGGGCGTCGTCGTCAACTTCCGGGGCGAAGTAATAGAGCCGGGCATACAGGTAGTTTACCAATAGGGAGCGGATGCGATGGCCAATTCAGCTTTTCAAGGCGCTACCGCCGCTGGCGCGACTGGCCCCTCTGTGGGAGCGACTGGCCCAGCGGGTGCCACCGGCCCAACTGGTCCCGCCGGTGCGGATGGCGGAGAAGGCGCAACTGGCCCGACCGGCCCGACTGGCGCAGATGGAATCACCGGCCCCACAGGCCCAAGCGTGACAGGCCCCACGGGACCAACCGGCGGGACTGGTCCGACAGGGCCAGGGGGCGGAACAGGTGCCACAGGCCCTACAGGCCCAGCGGGGGGCACGGGCGCTACAGGTCCAACCGGCCCGGCGGGATCGAGCGGCTCGATTGGCCCGACCGGCCCCCAAGGGCCTCCAGGCTCGAACGGCTCGGCGGGCGCCACCGGCCCCACGGGTCCGGCGGGTGGCCCCACTGGCTCGACAGGGCCAGAAGGAGCGACTGGTCCCACGGGACCGGCAGGCGGGGCGGGTGCTACTGGCCCCACCGGGCCAGCCGGGTCAAGCGGTAGCGCGGGTGCCACCGGGCCAACCGGCCCAACCGGCCCCACAGGTAGCGCGGGCGCAACGGGTGGAGCATATTACCAATGAGTTACGATCTGGTTACTTGGTCTCCGCGCGTTGGTTCATCCGGCGATGATCTTTATAACGTCCCCGGCGCGACGAAACTTGACCTCACGGTGGATTCTGGCTCAAAAACCAAAATCTACGCGGGTGACGCCACTGGCGCCAATCCTGGCTCATTGGCTGACTTTTCAGACTATACCAACGCTTCTTTGATCCCCACCATAGCGCAGATCAATGCCTCGGCAGGTGTGAACCAAGTCATTGGATTATTAAATCGCCGCATCAAAATGTGGAATGCGCTCGCAGGTACTAGCATGTCGGCGATTGCCTATGTGGCAGCTAGTGCGTCGGTGACAGCGGCAAAGTTCAACGCGATCTGTTCGGCGATAACCACTTTACGTTCAACCGAAGGCTTCACCGCGTACACTTTCCCAGGCACATCGTTTGGCGATGGCAACATCTGCGTAGGCTGCAAGGTTTACGGATACCACCTGGCAAATATGCGCAAGGCACTTTGTTTATCGGGCACACAAACCATTTCCGTCTTGCACTTCTGGTGGTATGGCAGGACTGATAATCCGTGGGGCACTGCGCAAGTGTACAACGATACTATGGATTATATTGCCGCTGGAGCCGGTTTGGAAGGATCAACAAATGGGCAAGTTACGCTGCACAGAGATTTATTTTACTTTTTAATCCCAGATTATGTGTCCAATGGTGGTTCCCCAGCCTTTAGCTCTGCAAAATTGGTGTTAAATTTGGGCCAGTACCATTACTATAATACCGCCTTTGATCTCGAATTGTTCTCGTCTAATGGAAATACTTATCCACCAACCTTCACCCTCACAAGCGGCAGTGCATACGAAAACGACAACGCTGAGGGTTCCACGATTGCATCGAGTTCGATGCCCGCCAACCCAAGTCTTTCATCCTTCAATTTTACTCTTTCCAACACGAATCTTGTCAATAAGGCCAATGCAAAAATCCGTTATATTATGATGGCTTCATCCGCAGCGGATGGCATGGAGACTCTTGGTCCAACTATGGGAGGCGCAGACAAAACCGCCAGATGTTCATTCAGCAGTCCGCAAGTTCAAATCAGTTGGTGAGCACGCGCCAGCGCCAAAGACGTATCTATACGTTAGAAAGATTTGAGCATGGAAATTCCAGAAGTGACGGCGGGCGACGATATTTCTGTGACCGGGACGCTCTATGACGGCGACGTTCCGATCAGCATTCCCAGCGGCGCAACGTTAAAGGCCGGTGTGCAGAATGCGGGCACGGAGTCGGTGCAGTGGGGGAAGCAATTTACAGTCACGAGTGGGGCTGGTAAGCGGCGTCACCGTTACAATCACCTTTTAATTGAGATTTTTTTCTTGCAGGCAACCATTCGATATGTTAATAGTTTCAACTTATAACTATTGCGGAGGTTGCCATTATCGCACAAGAGCAAGCGCCCAAGCTAAAAAAATTCGGCTGCTTGCGCTCCTGCCACCGACAGCGGGAGCCTAATTCCTACCGCTGTTTGACCTGCCAGAGCCGCCGAGGCGACGAAACCTCCAAGGAAACCTTGCTCGCCCGCGTGTTGCCTGTGCTGCGCGGCTTGGCTCGCAGCAAGCTGTGGGTGGAGGAACGCGAGGACGGCTTGCAGGAAGCGGCGTTAAAAATTCTTGAACGTCTGGACCGCGTGGACTTGGCGCAATCCGAAACCAGCATAAAAAATTACCTGGAAACCATCGGCCTCTGCAAAATCAAAGACCTCGCCAAGCGACTCTCGCGCCAGCGTGCGCGCGAACCTTACTTGGAGACCGAGGAAGACGAATTGGCCGGCGAGTGGCGCGAACCGGAGATAGACGACCCGGCGCGCGAACACAGCCACTTGATGCGGCTGAGGGTTTACATCCGGCGTTATCATGGGCGCTGGCGGTGGCGCAACGTGGTGATAGCTTACGCGCGCTGGCAGCGGTGTACGGTGGAGCAATCCGAACGGCGGCTGACACGGCTGATCGAACGGCACCGCATGACGCTGGCTCTGCCGATTGACCCGCGCGCCAAGCATACAGCGGCGTTCGTCCAAAAAAATTTTCAGCATACTTTATAACGGCTTGTTGGCTCGCGTCCTTTTCCGTGTTGAACCTTTGGCCGTTGGATGCCGTTAAAACTTGTACTAACAATGTGAATATTTCCGCGCCAGTTGTGGAGTCCGTTGCCGTCTTTATGGTCAACTTTCACTCGTGGTTCCGTCACGTCTAAAATCAGGCGGTGCATCATCACCATTTTATAATTCACACAGGTTACGGCGTAAAAAGTGCCATTATCTTTATGGGCGCACCACTGAAATTGACTGATAAGTTCAAAATCCCCATCATCTATCAACGCCACTAATCCCGGATATTTTCTTCCTTTTTTTGTTCCCAACAAAATTTCTCTCATTTTTTATTCTCCTTTAAGATTAAAGCTATCATGGCTTTGCGTGAAAGTCAATAATAATTTTATAAAATAAATAAAGAATTTTCTTGCACTAGCCGAAAAATATGGTAAGATTTAAAAACCATGAAGAGAAAACGGGGAAGGCCAAAAGATAAAAAAAAGCGCGTACAGGTATGCGTAACCCTAGAACCTGAGTTGCTCAAGCGGATAGACGCTGAAAATGCCAAGACAGGCGCGCCGCGCGGGAAAATACTTGAGAGGATGCTTTGCAAATAAACACAATCCATAGGGAGGGCATTTGAAAGCTGACTGAGAAGCACAATCCACATTATGTGAGGTTGCGCCCTAGGGTGATAACCAGCATAAAAGTCTGAAAACAGCCCGCCAGACAGCCCAAAAAGATTATCTGTGACCGCAACCTGTAGGGGTTGCGTGAAAGGAGTTTTCAGCCACTGCCCCGCGAGTCGGCGGGGAGAAACGACAGAACAGCCGGGAAGCGTACCGACGCCCCGATGTACCAGAGACCGCTTTCCTGGCTGCTCCAAGGATACTGCGATCACACGGCGGGTTGAAGCCCGCTGGCTGAAAAACATGACAGACGGCGGGCGAGATTCCCGGAAGACTTGGGATAGCTGACACCACGGGCCAAGCGGGGGCCACCGCCCTACCCTGCGGATGATGACATTCCCGGCGCTGGCTCCAAAACCGGCTTGAGACGCAACGCTCATCTGGACGTGCTTTGCCAGCGTCGGGGATTTTTAAGGAGGGGAACTTGAATACGCACGATCCGCACGGCACAAGCCGTTTAGTTGGCCGCAGCAACCATCGGCACTACTGGCCGTTGGTTAAAGGTGGTCAAGGGCGCTCCGTCGTAGAAGTCGAAAGTAACGCCGATCTCATCTTTTCGATTTTAAAGCTGGCCGTCTTGGCCGTGCTTTTGGGTTGCCTTCTGGCCCTTTTTTGCGGGAAGTAGTCATGGCTTGGGCTTGGCCTGGAAATTTTAGGCACTTACATACCTGACTAATCTGAGGTGAAAATGGCCGCAATGATAATTAACTTAATCCTGGCTGGCGTTTGTGGGTGGTTAATAATTATGTGTTGGTTAAAACGCCGGAAACAGCTTAAAAACCTGAATATTCAGAGGCTTGGTTTTTCTGTTTTTGCTGGTGAAGTTGATAAATTTGTGGCGCGGAACCGCACTCACCTAGCAGAGTTATTAGAAAAACAATACGGCAAGATAGATGCTAAGTATATGTTACAGGACGAATGGACTCCCATACCATTGTCCACACAACTGACCATTGATTTTGACGGTAACAAGATAACCAGAACGGCAGGGGAATGGATTGTTTACAACGGTGAGGGGTTGTTGTGTAGCACAGAATACTAGGTGGCTGATGAGTCAAGTAAGTAGTTGCCAAATTTTACCACGCCGCAGGCTCACGCTGGGCCGGGAGCAATGATCAACATGCCTGAGCCAGAGACCGTAGGCGAGACGCAACTTGTAGGCGAGACCATGCTAATCGGCGCGCCAGTGACCGGCGATGTTGGTATCCGCCCCGGTGAAAAGTTTTGCGAGGACGCGCTGGCAGAAACTTGTGAGGCGTTGCGCGTCGAATTGGGCAATGAAAAAAATACAGCCAATGAGTTGCGGGCAAAAATCGCAGACCTTGAAGCCCGGCGTGACATTAGTTCCGAAGTCAACCTGGACATTATGCGGCGGCAAGTGCGGGACTTGGCGCTGCAATTAGGGATGACCGTACAATGACAGTTGATGAACAAGTCCAAGCTCTTCTCGACCGGCGCGCCACGGGCGATAACTCGCCCTTGACAGAAGTGGAGTGGCAGGTGCTTTCTGAGCTTGTCATGCGACGCAACGAACGCGGCCTGACCACCAAAATCATGTTCCTCATGGGCCTGGAAAATTACCAGATGCTACGCGGCTTTCGCAAAGGACTAGCCATTGGATTGCGCATAAATCATTGCAAAAATTGAAGGAACGTACAATGAAAGAGATACCATTAACACAGGGAAAAGTAGCAATTATAGATGATGAAGATTTTGAGCGCGTAGCGGCTCATAAGTGGCAAGCCGCAAAAAATGGTAATATTACCTATGCAGTTGCCTTTATCGGACATCGCCCTTTACGTGTGCAGGTGAAAATGCACCGGCTTATAATGGGAGTTACCAATCCCAAAATTTTAATAGACCACAAAAACGGCAACGGATGCGATAATCAAAAACAAAATCTTCATGTGGTCAGTCAGAGTTTCAATCTGCGTCAAACTGGCAAACAGTGCATGAAACGCGGGCTTCAACCATCCAGCCAATATAAGGGGGTTTGTTGGGTAAAATCTTTAAAATATTGGAAGGCATCTATGCGTTTTAACGGCCAACGGTTTCATTGCGGTTACTACAATGACGAAATATCAGCCGCTCGTGCATACGACCGAAAGGTAGTTGAGCTAATTGGCCTTAAACAGTCACTTATCGGGCGTATTTTGAATTTTAAAAATGAATGGATAGGAGTCACTCAATGAGATTGCGACCGCAAACACTGGACGAGGCCAGGCGCATACTGAGCCGGGCGGAAGCGCGAAGCCTGGAACCGCCAGACGAACCGGATGAAGAGGACGAGGAAAGCGTAGAGGAAAAAAGGGCGCGTTGGCTGGCTGACCACTTCGAACCGAGAGAGGATTGAGGCTGCGGCGCTTTGGCCTTGTGGCTGGGGCGCGGGCCGGAATGGAGGTGACGTATGGAGACGTTTGGAAGCGGGCAGGGTTTTTTAAAGGCTGGTTTTTTGGGCTTCAACAAAAGCGGAAAGACGTTCACCGCCACATTGCTGGCGCTAGAACTGCGCAAGCGCCTGGAACTGAAAGGGCCGGTGGCGCTGTTCGATACTGAGGGAAGCGGTGAATATATTGCGCCGCTAGTGAAGCGCAACACGAACGCTTTCCCTATCGGCGTCAAGAGTCGTTCTCTGGTTGATCTTCTTAAATGCGCCCGTGAGTGCGAAGCCGGGGCAGCGTCAATTCTCATAGTGGATTCGATAACTCACGTCTGGAGAGAAGTCATGCAGGCGTACCTTGAACAGATAAATAAGGTGCGGGATGCTAAAGGCCAGCCGCGCCGGGTGCGCTTGGAATTTCAAGACTGGAATACGATCAAAGAAAAATGGAGCGAGTGGCCGGATTACTACCTGAACAGCAAACTTCATATCATAGTTTGCGGGCGCGCGGGAAATACTTGGGAGTTTCAAGAGTCCGAGAATCCAGACGGCACCACTCACAAGGAACTGGTCAAGACCGGCACGAAAATGAAGGTGGAAGCTGAGTTTGGCTTTGAACCTTCCCTACTCGTGGAAATGGAACGGTTGCAAGTACCGGACGAAAAGCGGCCCGGCCACTTTTTAATAACTCACCGCGCCACTGTGATAGGAGACCGTTTCAATGCGATGGACGGGGCCAGCACAGAGAACCCAGTAGGCGCATGGTTCTCACCCCACCTTGACCTGTTGACACCTGGGGCGGTGAACACGGTGGACATGGCCGCGAAAACCGACCTGGGGGTAAACGAACAGGGTGACGCTGAGTTTGTGGCTGAACGCCGCCGCCGCGCCGTACTTTGCGAGGAAATCGAGGGGGAGATTGTTAAGGCTTATCCAGGCCAGTCAAAAGAGGAAAAGAAAGCCAAAGTCCTGCTGATCGAAAAAGCCTTTGAAACTACTTCTTGGATTAAAGTCCAGGCTATGCCAGCCGACAGGCTAAAAATCGGCTTGGACATTATCCGCGAAACTTTTAAAGCCGCGCCCGCGCTGGCGGTGAAAGGCGGTGAATGATGCTACCAGGCGTATATGATGCTCAGATAGTTCAAGCCAAGCTGAAAATTTTTAACAGCGGAACGGAGGCCATAGCTATCAAAGCCAACGTTACGGACGGTTCTGAAACTCTGGCGCTGTGGGGTAATCTGTTCTTGACCGACAAGGCCATACCGCATACGCGCACCGCGCTAACCGAAATGGGTTTTGATTTTGAAACCCGCGACCTGCTTGACATAGACAAGGGCGCGCTGGTGGGCGTGAAAATCAAAGTAGAGGTTCAAGAAGAAAATTACCAGGGCACCGCCACGCTAAAAATCGGCCGCTTTGGTGTGGGCCTGAAAATGGAAGCTGACCGAGTATCCGTCATCCAGGCAAGGTTGCGTGAAAAAAAAAAGCAGGCTGACGCCAAACCCGTGAACACCGGGCCGCAAGATTTGAACGGTCCACCGGCTGACTTGGACATACCAGAGGAGAACATACCGTTTTGAGATTCGTCGTGTCTTGCGCCTCGCCCGGTAAGCCTCTGGCGGAAAGGCATAGCGCTCACAGTCCTTTTGTCAGGACACGCCTACAAGAAATTGGTGCAGTTTTGAGAAAACATTTTGGAGTTTAGAATATGAGCACGATACCAGTTCACCAATGGACGCATGACGGCAAGGAAGTTCTGCTGGTCAAGTGCGTCGGTGTGGATGGAAAATCCTACGGTGGTTTTCAGTGGCCGCAATCTGGCATAGTAGAGACGCCAGCCTCACGCCAACCAGATTGTAACAGTGATGGTCTTTTCGGCTGGCCGTGGGGCGTTAATCTTGGTGGAGGCATAGACCCGGATTATGGAGGCAAATGGATTGTTTTCTCGGCACCACCTGAGAATGTTATTTTGATTGACAATGAAAAAGCCAAAGTAGCTCCAAAAGAAGGCGAGACCATAGCACGGGCTACTGTGCTTTTTTATGGCTCGTGGTTTGAGGCGTTGAGATACTGCGCGCTTGGGCGTGAGGCATGGATTTTTTATAATTCCAGCGGTTCCGCCGCGAATTCCGGTAACAGAGGTTCCGCCGCGAATTCCGGTTACAGAGGTTCCGCCGCGAATTCCGGTAACAGCGGTTCCGCCGCGAATTCCGGTGACAGAGGTTCCGCCGCGAATTCCGGTAACAGAGGTTCCGCCGCGAATTCCGGTTACAGCGGTTCCGCCGCGAATTCCGGTGACAGCGGTTCCGCCGCGAATTCCGGTGACAGCGGTTCCGCCGCGAATTCCGGT
>Ga0187870_1002504_pt1 | contig 15214 bp, 12 predicted proteins | sample June2016WEW_13_1_3_FD_132974 | JGI IMG/M metagenome (GOLD analysis project Ga0187870, IMG submission 132974) | Peatland microbial communities from SPRUCE experiment site at the Marcell Experimental Forest, Minnesota, USA - June2016WEW_13_150 | ecosystem: Environmental > Terrestrial > Soil >... | reverse complement strand
CGCGGTACTCCGCGGATTGGGCGCCGCGGTACTCCGCGGATTGGGCGCCGCGGTACTCCGCGGATTGGGCGCCGCGGTACTCCGCGGATTGGGCGCCGCGGTACTCCGCGGATTGGGCGCCGCCCGCATTCATTCGCTCACGAAGGGCCGCAAGGTCGGTGACGTCCGCCCGCGTGACCAGCGTGACGGCAGGCACCTGCTGGTGGCTGCGCATCATTTTGTCTGCAATCACGCGCCTCATGCCTGTCAGGGGGATGGAGGTGCCCCCGGCAGGGCGTGCAACCGACGCACCCGGCGGAGAAGCGAACGTGTGCCGCGCTTCTGCGGGCGTTCCCACGCGCGCCACCACGTCGGCCTTGCGGATCTTTCCGCCGGCTCCTGAGCCTTCTACCCCGACCAGATCGACGCTGTTGATTTCCGCCACCTTCCGCGCAAGAGGCGTGGCTTTCAGAGCCCTCGCCTGAGAGAAGTCCTTGAGGCGAACCGCTCCGCCGGGACCTGACCCCGCGACGGAAGACAGGGCAATATCCGCTGCGGCAGCGTATGCGCGAGCGGCCGGTGTAGCAGGCACTCTTCCGTCCGCCGCAGGTGCGGCAGACCCGGACGGGGCAGGTCCGTCCGCGACATGACCTGTTGGAGAGACGGGAGAGGAAGCCGCCGCAGCCGGCAGAGGCGAACCCGTCGCCGCCTCAGCGGCGGCCGGGACCGTCTCTCCCTTTACGCCGACCCAGGCGATTGTGTGCGTTGCCGTGACCACCTCGCCGTCGCCACGAACGATCGAGAGAAGGGTGCCCTCGTAGTCCGACTCCAGGTCCATTGTGACCTTGTCCGTCTCGATCACGGCGATCGCCTCACCCTTGGAGATCGTCTCTCCGACCTTCTTCAGCCAGCGGACGACGGTCCCTTCCTCCATTGCCATCCCGGTCTTGGGCATGATGATGCTGTGCGCCATGGTCTCCTCTTCCTATACCGCGAGATCGCGCGCGGTCCGGACAATGAGCTCGCGCGTCGGCACGACACCGGCCTCCAGGTGCTTGTTGTACGGGATCGGCACGTCGCGCCCGGCCAGACGGCGAACGGGCGCATCCAGATGATAGAACGCCTCGCTGTCGGTGATCGTCGCCGCGATCTCGCCCCCGAATCCTCCGAAACGGCACGCCTCATGCACGATCAACACCCGGCCGGTCCGCTTCACGGAGGCCACGATGGTTTCAACGTCCAGCGGCCGGAGGCAGCGCAGGTCGATCACTTCCCCCTCGATCCCTTCCCCGGCAAGCTCCGCAGCGGCTTCAAGGCAGAGTTCCACCATCCGGCCATAGCTGATGATCGTCAAATCCTTTCCCGGGCGCCTTACGTCAGCCTTCCCGAGAGGGATCAGGTATTCTCCCTCCGGCACCGGACCTTTCTTTCTGTAGAGAAGCTTCTGCTCGAGAAAGACCACCGGATTGTCATCGCGGATGCACGATTTCAGGAGACCCTTCGCATCCGCCGGGGTGGAGGGGGCGACCACCTTGAGCCCCGGGACGTTCAGGATCCACGCCTCCACGCTCTGCGAATGCTGCGCCGCGGCGCCGGTTCCCGAGCCCTCCGGGGTTCGGAGGACCATCGGGATCGAAGCCTGTCCGCCGAACTGGTAGTGCGCCTTTGCCGCCTGGTTGACCAGCTGGTCCATGGCGAGGGTGATGAAATCACTGAACATGATTTCCACGATGGGCCGCATGCCGGTCATCGCGGCGCCCACTGCGCACCCGGTGATCGCCGCCTCCGAGATGGGCGTGTCCCGCACCCGCTCTTCGCCGAACTCCTCCATCATCCCGCGCGTCACTCCGAAGGCGCCGCCGTATTTGCCGATGTCCTCACCGAGGAGGAAGACGCTCGGGTCCCGGCGCATCTCCTCGCACATGGCATCCTTGATCGCCTGCGCGTACGTAATCTCGCTCATCGTCTCCTGCTCCTTCACGCGTACACGTCCTGCTCGACATTCTCCACGCGGGGCTCGGGGCTCGCCTCCGCGAACGCGAGGGCGTCACTGACGGCCTTCTCAGCCTTTCCCTCCAGATCCGCCAGCTCCTTCTCAGTGAAGAGCCTGTCCGCGAGGAGCCTTCCCTTCATGCGCTTGATCGGATCTTTCCGTTTCCACTCCTCGACTTCCTCTTTGGCCCGATACAGGCCCGCGTCGCTCTTGGAGTGGCCCATGATGCGGTAGGTATTGAGGACCAGGAGGATCGGCCCTTCTTTCCTGGCGACTTTCCTGGCTTCGAGGGTTTCCCTGTAAACCTCGAAGATGTCGTTCCCGTCAACGGACTTTCCGGGGATGCCGTACGAGGAAGCGCGCATGGCGATGTCGGCGATGTTCATATGTTTGTTCACGGGCATGGACATGCCATAGCGGTTGTTCACGCAGGCGAACACGATGGGCAGCTTCCAGATAGAGGCGAGGTTCAGCGATTCATGAAATGTGCCCTGGTTTGCTGCGCCGTCCCCGAAGAAGCAGACCACGACCCGGTCTTCTTTCCGCATGTGTGTGCTCAGGGCGGCCCCGACGGCGATCGGGATGCCGCCGCCCACTATCCCGTTGGCTCCGAGGTTGCCGGCAGAGACGTCGGCAATGTGCATGCACCCCCCTTTTCCCTTGCAGACCCCGGTTTCCTTTCCCATGAACTCGGCCATCATTCTGCTCACGTCCATGCCCTTGCCAATGCTCTGGCCATGACCCCGGTGTGTGGCGTAGATGAGGTCCTCCGGCTCGAGGGCCTCGCACACGCCGATGCCGGTTGCCTCTTCGCCGATACAGAAGTGTGCGGTGCCGTGCACTTTCCCGAGTGTAAACAAGCGGGCGGCGGTTTCCTCGAACGATCGGGTCAATGCCATTTTATAGAACATTTCTGTCAGCTTCTCTCTAGGGATCTTCAAGACATCTCTCCTTGACAAAATGCATTCCATCTTTCAAGAATTGTCATATGTCAAAATAAATGTCAATAGAGTATCGCACATGAATCATTGAAAAGTAGAAACAAAAAGAATTTTATTGACAAATAGAAAACTCCATGCAATAATCTGCGTCAATATTGAACACAGGTGAAATTATAACATAAACTGTTCTAAATATGAACCTTTTAGGAGATTAAAATGAAGGTGTTCGATTTCAGCATTCCAACTCGCGTTTTGTTTGGGGCGGGAGAAGTGAAAAAGGTCAAAGAGGTAGCTCCCGGTCTCGGAAAGAAGGCAATGCTCCTTGCCGCCAAAGTCACCATGAAGCAGGCTGGAATACTGGACAAAGTGCACGGCCTTCTGAAGGACGCCGGGCTGGAGGTCGTGGTTTCAGACGACGTCGACGCCAACCCGAAGGACGTGGACATCGACCGGCAGGCACAGGTGTTCCTGAAAAACGGATGCGATTTCACTGTCGGGCTCGGCGGCGGCAGCTCCATGGACTCGGCCAAGGCAGTAGCCTTCCTGGCTGCCCAGGGCGGGGGGACGATCCTCGATTACCTTGCCGGAGGCCCTCACGCGAGCCTCGCCGGGACAAAGCCCGCCTTCCCGATCCTGTGCATCACCACGACCGCCGGCACCGGCTCGGAGACCACCCCGTGGTGGGTGATCACCAACACGAAGTGCCACGAAAAGCCGGGAACCGGCAACGACAGCACCATGGCCAGAGTTGCGATCGTCGATCCCGAGCTCATGGTCTCCCTGCCCAGGGAGGTCACCCGGAACACCGGCATAGACGTACTTTTCCATGCCATGGAAGCCTTCATAGCAAACGTGGCCACCCCGTTCACCGACCTCTTCGGTCGGGAGGCAATCCGCCTGGTCGTGGAGAACCTCGGAAAGGCCATGGAGAACGGCAAGGACCTGGAGGCGCGCAGCTGCATGGCGTGGGCGAACACGATCGCCGGCATCTCCATCGGGGAGGGGAAGTCCTCCACGGTGGGGATCCACGCCCTCGGACACAGCATCGGCGGCCAGACGGACGCGCCCCATGGGCTCACAATGGCAGCCGTGGGTCCCGCCTATATGGCCAAGACCTGGGACGCGGACATCCCGCGCTATGCGGAAGTGACCCGTCTTCTCGGGTATGCCGGGCCGCGCATGTCGGATGAGCAGCTTGCCCGCAAGTCCCCGGAAGCGCTTTCCAGGACCCTGGAGAAGTTCGGCTGCCGCGTGAGCATGAAGGATCTCGGGGTCAAGGAATCCATGATCGAAGCCATGACCGATTCCGCCTTCAAGACCATGAGCGGCTGCCTGAACTGCAGCCTCAAGACCCTTTCCCGGGCGGATGTCGTGCAGCTCTACAAGGATTCACTGTAGGAGAGGGGTCGCGTGGCAACCTACCTGGCGGGAATCGATATCGGCACCTCCGGCGCAAAGGGGATGGTCTTCGACATCCAGGGCAAGCCCCTCGCCACAGCCTCCCGGGAATACCCGTGCACCTACCCTCGCCCCGCATGGGTCGAGCAGGATGCCGATCTCGTCGTCTCGGCCACAATGGAAGCCATGTCGCAGGCGGTCCGGGAGAGCGGCGTGCAGCCGGCCCAGATTGCCTCCCTCTCTTTGTCTGCGCAACGCTGCTGCGGCATCTTCCTGGATGAGCGCGAGCGGCAGGTGCGGCCCATGATCTCCTGGCAGGACAACCGGACCCCTGTCGAGGTTGCGGAGATCGCTTCGCGCATGGACGAGGCCGAGTACTATCGGCACACCGGCTATCCCAACAGCACAACCTGGCTCCTGTCCAAGATCCTGTGGGTCCGACGGAACGAGCCGGAGGTCTGGAAGAAGACCCGCAGGGTGGTGCAGATGCACGACTATTTCGTGAGGGCCCTCGGGATCGAGGAGTATTTCGTCGATTTCAACGACGCTGGTTTCTTCGGCTTCTTCGACAGCACGGCCGGCAAATGGGACAACGAGATCCTGGGCCTCTTCGGCATCCCCGCCGCGGTCCTGCCGATCCCCCGCGCATCCGGCACTCTGGCCGGAAAGATCTCCGCCGCGGCTTCCAAACGGATCGGTCTTGCGGCAGGCACGCCGGTGAGCATCGGCGCCGGAGATCAGAGCGCGGGCGCGGTCGGCGCGGGAATCGTGCAAAAGGGGCGCGTGTCGGTGTCCATGGGGACGGCGGGGGCCGTGACGGCCTTCCTGGACGCGCCATTCCGCGACCCCGCAGGCAAAACCATGGTGACGGCCCATCCCATTGCCGGCCGGTGGCTCCTGGAAGGGTACCAGGCCGCTGCGGCAAGCGTGTACAGGTGGTACAAGGAGCAGATCGGCGGGCTGGAGCGTCAAGAGGCGGAGCGGAATGGTGGGGATTTCTACACCCTGATGAACGAGAAGGTCGCGGCGGTCCCCGCAGGTTCCCGCGGCCTTCTCGTGCTGCCGTATTTCGCAAGCGCGGCCACCCCGCGCTACAACCCGTCTGCGCGCGGCACGGTCCTCGGACTCACCTTCTCCCATGACCGTTTTGCGCTCGCGCGGGCATTCATGGAAGGGATCACCCTGGATATGAAGGACATGCTGAACTCCATGGTGCGCTCGGGGGTCGTGATTTCCGAGGCGCGCCTGCTGGGCGGCCCCACCCGGTCCCGGGTGTGGAACCAGATCCAGGCGGACGTGTACGGCGTCCCAGTGACGACCTTGAAGGTCACCGATGCCACGGTGCTCGGGGCCGCGATTCTGGGAGGCGTGGGGGCGGGGGTGTTCCCTTCCATCCCCGCCGGCGTCGAAGCGATGGTACGGCTCGGCGAGCGCTATGAGCCGGACGCCCGCAACGCCGAGATCTACGCAAGACTTTACGAGGCGTACTGCAGGGCGTACGAGGGGCTGGACAAGGGAGGCGTGTTTGCGGCGCTTGCCGAATTTCAAAAATAGGTTTTCACCCGGCCTGTGAGGCCGGTGAGCAAATACGAGGAGGAAAAAGATGCTGAAAAGGATTCTCTTGGCTGCGCTGATTCTCAGCGTGGTCGCCGGGCTCGCGTTCGCGAGCGGCGGCAACGAGGGAGCGGGGGCGAAGAAGTACACCTATGTCCTCGGCAAGGTCCCCTACACCCTGGAGCATGCGTACCACCAGGCCGTCGTGGCGATTGGGAAGGAGTACGCGGAAAAGATGTACAACGCGAAGTACATCGCCATCGACGGGCAGGCGAACAACGAGAAGACCCTGGCCGCCGTGGAGACCCTGATCCAGCAGAAGGTGGATGCGATCGCGCTCCATACGGGAGACGCCGGACTCATGACGACGGCAATCAAGCTGGCTCACAAGGCGGGCATCCCCATCGTCACCACCCTTATCCGGCCCACCGAAAAGCTGGCCCCCCATATCCAACCCCTCGAAGCGCCGAGCTCCCAGCGCATGGGTGAAGTGGCCGCTCAACAATGGCTGGCTGCCCACCCCGGAACCCACTGCTATGTGGCAATGCTCGACTTCGGCGGCTTCGAGCAGATCGAGGAAATGCGGACCGGTCCCTTCTTCAAAGGCGTGAAGTCCGTGGATCCGGGCGCGGTGCTTGTGGCCCAGTTGAACGGCTACGGCTCCTCCGTGAAGTCCATGGAAGTCACCCTGGACATCCTCCAGGGCAACCCGAAGGTGAACATCATCTTCGGCGCGAATGACGAGATGGGCCTCGGCGCCCTTGCGGCCTGCGAGCAGCTCGGCCGCGGCAAGATGGACAATGGCAAGCCCCTGACCGAGGTCATTGCGGGCCTGGATGGAAGCATCGCCGCAATGCTCGAGATCTACAACCCGAACAGCTCCTTTAAGCTGACCCATGGCGCGGTCCGCGACAATGCGGTCAAGGAAGTGGACACGATGATCGCGATGATCAAGAAGCAGATCCCCATGGACGTCTACCAGGAGCAGAAGGTGCTCAGCGTCGAGATGGACTACTGGAACACCCCCATCATCGAGGCCCAGCGGTTCCTCGAGGACAACTTCCTGTACAAAGGCAGCCTGAAGGACGACGCGGCCAAGAAGGCCGCCTCCAAGCTCTAGCCGGCTGTCCGGCATTCCGCAAAGATCGAGAATCGGGAGAGGGCGGCCGTGTCCGCCCTCTCCTTTACGAGGTGCGCGCGTGGTGAGAACTCAAGCACTCTTGTACCGGCTGGACCGGCAGAAGATGGTGCTTATCGGGATCATCCTGGCGATTGTGGTCGTCCTTACATTCCTGTCACCGAACTTCCTGAAGGTAAGGAACTTCACGAACGTGTTCCTCCAGGTGGCGGTGATCGTGATCATCTGTTCGGCGGCGAACCTCCTGATGATCACCGGTCACTTCGACCTGTCCGTGGGGAGCGTCCTTGCATTCTGCGCGATCCTTCACGCCTACCTGAGCAAGCACGGGCTGCCTGTCGAGCTTTCCATAGTAGTCACCTGCGCTGCGGCCGTGGTCTGGGGGGCCCTCAACAGCCTCACGGTCGGCGTGCTGCGGATCACCCCTGTTATTGCGACAATGGGCACCATGTACGCCGCCCGGGGCTTCGCCTTCCTGATCGCCCGCTGGGACGGGGGGGCCAACATTTCCACCGGGCTTCCTGTCAATTTCACGAGCTTCGGACGCTTCCTTCTTCCGGGAGGCATGCCCCTCGTGATCGTCCTGATGGTGGTAGCCATCGCCGTGTTCTGGTTCATCGAGAAGAAGACCGTCCTTGGACGCTATACGTACGCCATCGGAGGGAACAGGAGCGCAGCGGCGCTCTCCGGAATCAACGTCGTCGGGATCGTCTCCGTTCTCTACATCATCGTCGGCCTCCTGGCCGGGTTCTGCGGGGTCCTCCAGGTCTCGCGGGTCGGCTCCGCGTTCCCCAACATCGCGGAAGGCCTGGAGTTCGACGTGGTGGTGGCAATAGTCCTGGGCGGCACGAGCATGCTCGGCGGAGAGGGCTCGACCTTCGGCATGATCCTTGGCGCCCTTATCGTCGGCCTGGCCGCGAACGGGCTGAACATCCTGGGAGTGCCGTATTTCTACCAGGAGATCTCCAAGGGTGTGCTCCTTATCATCGCGCTCCTGCTGGACCAGCTCCTCAGGCAGAGAAGCGAACTGGGAGGCAGGGCATGAGCGGCCAGGAAGGAACGGTGATCGAGGTCCGGGGCCTGACGAAGAGCTTCCCGGGCGTTCTCGCGCTGAACGACGTGTCCTTCGATATCAGGAGGAACACGGTGCACTGCATCGTGGGGGAGAACGGGGCAGGCAAGTCCACGTTCATCAAGATCCTCACCGGGGCCTTCGAAAAAACCGCGGGAGAGGTCCTCATGGACGGAAAGTCCTTCGGGCCCCGTACCGTGCGTGAGGCCATGTCGCGCGGCATCAGCGTCCTGTACCAGGAGCTCAACGTCGTGAACGACCTCACGGTGGAAGAGAACCTGACCCTGGGCAAGGAGAACCACCGCGCCGGATTCATCCGAAAGAGCGAAGACATGGGCCGGGTGGTGGAGATCCTCAAAGGTCTGGATGCGTCCATACGCCTGAACATGAGCGTGGGGGACCTGAGCGTCGCGCAGAAACAAGTCATTGAGATCGCCAAGGTCGTCTCGACGGAAAGTCCCGTCCTCATCATGGACGAGCCCACCGCCGCGCTCAGCGAGGACGAGGTGCGCAGGCTCTTTGCCGTTATCCGCAAGCTCAAGGCCGACGGGATGACCATCATCTACATCTCGCACAAGCTCGCGGAGGTCTTCGAGATCGGGGACTACGTGACCGTGTTCCGCGACGGCCAGATGGTGGGCACCCGGGCCGTGGGTGAGATCAGCAGGGCGTGCCGGGATGTCCCCGAGGCGTGCCTGGAGCTGGTGAAGATGATGCTGGGGAAGGTCGTGGTAGAGAGCTACATTCCCAGCCGCACGGACCGTTCCCGGAAATTGCTGGAGGTCCGGAAGATCTCCAACAAGAAGCTCCACGACGTGCACTTCGACCTGTTCAAGGGGGAGATCCTCGGGTTCTATGGCCTGGTCGGTGCGGGGAAGACCGAGGTGGCGCGGGCGCTGTACGGCCTTGATGAGTACCAGGGGGAGATCCTTATCAATGGGAAGCCCGCGCGCGCGCGCAGCGTACGGGGTGCCCTTGCGGCGGGGTTCTCCATGGTACCGGAGGAAAGACGCGCAGACGGGATCTTCGCCGCATTGTCCATCCGGGCCAATATTCCCATGATGCGGATGGCGAGCATCCTTCGGGGCGGGCTCATCAGCAACATAAAGGAGAAGAGGCTGGCCGATCAGTACATCGCGAAGATGTCGGTGGCCGCGCGGGACAGGGACCAGAAGGTGGCCTTCCTGAGCGGCGGGAACCAGCAGAAGGTGGTCATCTCGAAGTGCCTCAACCGGGAAGGGGACATCCTCCTCATGGACGAGCCGACCCGCGGGGTGGACGTGGGGGCCAAGCACGAGATCCACGTTATCATCAGAGGGCTGGCCAACGAAGGGAAGGGTATCATCGTCTTCTCCTCCGAGCTCCCGGAAATCCTCCACTTGTGCGATCGCATCGTGCTCATGCACGACGGATCGGTAAGGGAGATCGTGAAGAACGGAGAGGACGTGGACAGCAACCACATCATGGCGGTCATCGCGGGCGGAAAGGTATAGGCATGCGGCAGAAGGCTCACGGGCTCGGCTTCCTGAGGGACCAGAGGTTTCTCCTCCTGATCATCCTCGTGGTCATCAATGTCCTGTTCGGGCTCACCTCCCGGAACTTCTTCGAGCTCAGCAACTACTACAACATGCTCAAGCAGATGGCCATGATCGCGATCACGGGCAGCGCCGCCACGCTCCTTATGATGACGGGGAACTTCGACCTGTCCACGGGGAGCACGGTGGCATGCACGGCCGTCCTGTACACCCTCATGGCCACCCAGGGTATCCCTATGGCCGCAGCGGCCGCCCTTGCGGTGCTCGCCGGGGTCCTCGTGGGCGTGGTGAACGGCACCTTCGTGGCCCGGGTCGGGATTCCCCCGTTCATCGCGACACTCGGCATGATGTACATTGTCAGGGGGCTCGGGCTGGTGGCGTGCAACGGCCGCTCCATCCGGGAAAATATCCCCCCGGGCTTCAGCAGCCTTGCGCGCGGTGACTTCCTGGGAATCCCGATCCCCGTCTACCTTATCGCGCTATTCGTGCTGGTCTTCTGGCTCCTGGAAAGGCGGTCTCTCCTGGGAAAGTACGCCATGGCCATTGGCGGGAACAAGAACGCGGCCTTTTTCTCGGGGATCAATGCGGGGGCGGTCATATTCTGGATCTTCGTCATGGTCGGGGCCCTCGCGGCGTTCTCCGGCGTCATGATGGCCTCCCGGTTCGGGGCGGGAGATCCGCGGAGCGGGAACGGGTTCGAGTTCGACGTGATCGTCGCCATCCTTCTGGGCGGGACAAGCCTGAGCGGCGGCAAAGGATCCGTCATCGGCATGCTGCTGGGCGCCATGGTGGTTGCGATGCTCGGCAACGGACTGGACATGCTGAACGTGCTCACCTTCTGGCAGAGCATCCTGAAGGGAGCCATCCTGGTGGCGGCGGTCATCCTGAACGAGAAGATCCTCGCCACCGCGCGGAAGCGCTCCGCCCAGGCGGTGACCGCATGAACCGGTCGCCGTGCTTGATAGCGGCCCGTCAGGAATGATACCCTGCACGAGCCACACATGAAAAGCCCGGACACCCTCGCGGCCAGACACGGCAGCGCCTACATCATCCCGAACCTCAACCGCGCCCTCCGCGTCCTGGAGCTCTTGAGCGCGAAGGAGACCGGCGCGTCGATCACGGAGATCTCCAAGGAGCTCGGACTGCCCAAGAACAGCGTTTTCCGCATCGTGCGGACGCTTGCGGCCAACGGCTACCTGGACGAGCACGGCAAGTCCTACCGCCTCAGCCCGAAGATCCTCTCCCTGGGCTATGCCGCAGTACAGAGCACCCACCTCATCAGCGCGTGCCTGGACGAGATGCGAAGCCTCCGCGACGAGATCAACGAGACGATCTTCGTGGGCGCCCTCTCGGAGGGGCGCGTCGTCATCCTGGAGCAGCTGCCTTCGTTCCAACTGGTGAAGTTCACCATCGAGATCGGGCACAAGGTTCCCATTCATGCCTCGGCGCCGGGCAAGGTCATTCTCTCCTTCCTGCCCCCTGCGGAGCAGAAGGATCTGCTCGCCCACATCGCCTTCACGCGGTTCAACGACCGGACCATCCCCTCGATGAAGGCGATGATGCAGGAGATCGAGAAGGTGCAGGGCACCGGGTACGCTCTTGACCAGGGAGAAGAAGTGAGCGAGATCTGGTGCGCGGCAAGCCCCGTCTTCGACTATCGGGAGTACCCTATCGCGTCGCTCTGGCTCTCAGGTCCCGAGTTCCGCGTCTCCCACATGGACCTGGACAAGGTGGGCACCCTGGTCAGGGAACATGCCCTTCGCGTCTCCAAGCAGTTCGGCTATGACGCTTCGGTAAGCAGGTATCCGGCGCTCCGGCCCGCGGACTAGGGGAAGAAGGTCATTCTCCTGGCCAGGCAAAGGCGCGGCCTCTACGCGGATGGCTTCATCCGCGCGCAGGAATCGCGGATGCGGAGCTCGGGGCTGATGCGGAAAACATCGTCTGCAAAGGACCCGCGGCTCATCGCTTCCATGGCGGTCGTCATGACGCGCTCGGCCAGCCTGTCGAAACAGGGATCAATCGTGGTCAACCCCATCCCCTGGGCGAGACGGGTGTTCCCGCACCCGATCACCGAGCAGTCCGCGCCAGGGAGGAGGCCCGACTCACGCAGGCCGCGGGCGGCCCCCGCCGCCGTCTCGTCGGATGCGCAGAGAAATGCGCGGCACTCCGGGTCACGGTCGCGCATTTTCCGAACCGCGAGCGCACCGCCCTCGATGCCCGGCACGCAGCTTTCCACCGTGCCGGTTCCGGGTCTCGCGCCCTGGGCGGCCAACTCCTCCTCGAAGCCCTGCCGCATGCCGGGACTTGCGGCGGAGAATGCGGGGGCCAGCAGCGCGATCCTCCTATGACCGAGGTCCAGCAGGTAGCGCGCGGCCTTTCTGGCGCCTTCCGCATCGTCCACCACGATCTGCGGGCATTGGACGCGCGAGTCGGCGCCGCGAATGATGATGGTGTTGCGAAGGGGGGAGCCCGAGTGCGCGAGGGAGTCCGGCGAGCCGGCAGGCTCGATGATGACGAGGGCACCCGCCTCCTCCGCTTCGCGGTAGAGACTCTGTTCGAGAAGCACGTCTCCGCGATGGCAGGAGAAACGCACCGCGAGCGGTACCTTCCGAAGCTCTTCCTCGAGGGTTTCGAGTATATGCGCGTTTGCCTCGTCGAGGCCGGAAAACATGAGGTGCGCGTAGGGGAACCTGAGCGACCTCCGCGGCGGTGAGGCGCGCTCCCGGGAATAGATAACGAGCGTCCCTTTCCCGCTGTAGCGCTCGATATAGCCCTCAAGCACGAGCTTGGCCAGGGCATTCCGGACGGTCAGATGCGTGGTGTCGAACCGGTCCTTCAGCACGCGTTCAGGAGGAAACCAGTCCCCCTTCCGGTACTTGCCGGAAAGTATCTCGTCCTTCAATTCGCTGTAGATCCGTTCGTACAGGTAGCGATTGACGTCGACCGGTTCCTGTGACATGTGCCTGCCGTGCGCCACTGTAGGGCGCTGTGCTCGTTGTTTCAAGAAGCGCTCCATGCGGGCAGCAGCACTGAAAGCTGCTCGAACCGTCTCCGACTTTTTTCTGAAGGGCGAAGTTTCTGCATCGATCTTTCCACCATCGCTATATATATTTTGCAGAAGCTGGTCAATAGGCTATGCCAGGATTTCCAGTCCGAAGCCTTCGAGCCGCAATTCCGTGGAGGAAGCGGCGATAACTTTAATTTATTATGATTAAAATAGTTATAATGAATATATTGAGTCAAGTAATCCGCTGTAAGTTTCCTTGTTGACAACCCGCAATATTTCTGTTTCTCATTGATGATACGCTATATAGCGTCAAGGAGGCCCCATGAAAGCTCCCGTGAACCTCGTCCGCTGCCAGTGCCAGTGCAGCGAATCCCCGATCTGGGACCCTGCGGCCGGCCGTCTCTCATGGATTGACACGGAAAATCCGGTGTTCATCGCGCTGGAGCCTGCGACGGGCAGGACCGAAACAACACAGACCCCCTGGCTCGTGCAGGCAATCGGCCGGCGCAAGTCCGGCGGATGGATCGCCGTGATTCGTGACGGATTCGCTCTCCTGGACGCTCGACCGGCCAACGGGAAGTTCCTTGGAAATCCAGTGGAGGGAATTGCGCACATGATGATGAGTGACGGCGCGATCGGTCCTGACGGGAGGTTCTATGCAGGGTCATTCAACGTCGACGTGCTGGACGCCTCTGATGGCTGCCTGCACCGGGTGGACGTTGATGGCAGCATTTCGACGATCGAAACCGGGCTCGTCCTTCCAAACGGCATTTCGTTCAGCCCCGACGGAAAGACGATGTACGTGACGGAGATGTGGGTGAATCGCATTACAGCCTTTGATTTCGACGCCAGGAGGGGCACGGTTTCGCATCGCCGGACGCTTATTTCGGTACCCGAAGAGGAAGGCCACCCGGACGGGCTGATCGTCGATGAGGAGGGGTTTCTCTGGAGCGGCCACTGGCAGGGCTTTCGCGTCACGCGGTACGATCCAGACGGCAAAAAAGTGAGCCATATCGATGTGCCGGTTCCGACGGCAACCTGCATGGCCTTCGGCGGTCCCGGACTCGACCAGCTCTACATCACCACGGGGAAGAAGGGACTCAGCCCCGAGCAAATCCAGAAATATCCGGATGCAGGTGACATTTTCGCTGTGCATGCAGGAGTACGAGGGAGAATCGAACCGGTCTTCGAAGGCTGACCGGAATTGCCGCAAAAAAAATAGAATCTTCCTGTTGACAAGACCGATCAGGTACTATATATAGCGCTATATAGAGTGGAGGAACAAATCATGGATCTAGGTTTGAAAGGAAAAGCCGCCATAGTGACAGGCGGAGGTACAGGGATCGGCGCGGGGATCTGCGAAGCCCTAGCACAGGAAGGGGTGAATGTCGGCGTGAACTGGATCGTCGGAAAGGACGAAGTCGAAGCTTTCGCCGCTGATCTATCCAGGAAGTACGGAACTGACTGCCGGCCTTTTTACGCCGACGTTTCCAAGGCGGAAGACCTGGACACGATGGTGAAGGACGTCATTGCCGCATATGGTCACATCGACATTCTGGTCAACAACGCCGGGATCTGGCCCACTGAGAACATCCTGGACATGCCGGATCGCAACTGGGAAAAGGTCATCAGCATCAACCTCAACGGTCCGTTCATGCTCTGCAAGCGTGTGGCTCAGCACATGGTCTCCGCGGGCATCAGGGGCAGCATCATCAACCTTTCTTCGAAGTCCGGCATCACCTACAACACGGCGGGCCACGCTCATTACGCCTCGGCAAAGGCCGCGATCAACATGATGACCAAGACTCTTGCCCGAGAGCTACTCCCGCACGGAATCCGCACGAACGCGATCGCCCCGGGGATGGTGCGCACCCCGATCAACGAGGACAAGTGGACCGATCCCGAGCTGAAGAAGACCTACGAGGCGCGGATCCCTTCCGGCCGGTTTGCGCAGCCGGTAGAGATCGGCTACACCGTCGCGTTCCTGGCTTCGGAGAAGTCATTCAACATCATGGGCACGGTGATAGACATTACAGGCGGAATGCTGATCTAGGGCATCGCCGTATCCGGCGGATTCTAGGGCGCCGCCGCACCGTGCACGGTACCCCGTGCAGTTAGGCGGATTTGAGAGGAGAAAAATCATGGGCGTCGACTTGAAAGGAAAGACCTGTGTCGTGACCGGCTCTGCAAGGAGCATCGGGCTCGGCGTGGCGGAGATGTATGCCGCCCTGGGAGCAAAGGTGGCGATGATCGATCTCAACCCGGAGGTCAAGGAGCAGTCGGAACGCCTGGCAAAGGCCGGCCACGCCGTGCGGGGGTATATCCTGGACATCACCGACCAGAAGGCGGTGTTTTCATGCTTCGACGACATCACCAGCACACTGGGAGACGTCTTTTCGCTGGCCAACGTTGCCGGAGCCGTGGACCAGCAGGCATTCGAGGAAATCACCCCTGAACGGCTGGACAAAATGAACAGGATCAACATCAACGGTTCGGTGTACTGCGCGCAGGCGGCGCTGAAGACCATGCGGAAGCTGAAAGACGGGCGGATCATCAATTTCGCCTCCAAGTCGGGAAAGACGGGTTCATCGATTATG
>Ga0187870_1002501_pt1 | contig 15221 bp, 18 predicted proteins | sample June2016WEW_13_1_3_FD_132974 | JGI IMG/M metagenome (GOLD analysis project Ga0187870, IMG submission 132974) | Peatland microbial communities from SPRUCE experiment site at the Marcell Experimental Forest, Minnesota, USA - June2016WEW_13_150 | ecosystem: Environmental > Terrestrial > Soil >... | reverse complement strand
TCCTCCTGCAGCGGCTCGGGCTGCATCTGCCCGCCACGCTGGAATTTGTGGCCGTGTAGTGAAGACTCGCCCCCACCGGTACTGCAAACACAGCTACTTACGATTCAAACTGCGGAAGTTGGGTTAGGCAGGAGCCGTATGCGGTAACTCCGCTCGTACGGATCCGTGCGGGGGGCGGTCCGCAAGGGCCGTCCCTACCGCGACCGAACATCAGGAATACGTACAACACTTGGAACCGAATGGTCGGCACGGCAAAGAAATCGACCGAAACCAGGCTCTTGAGGTGATTGTCGAGGAACGTGCGCCAAGTTTGTGACGGCGGCCTCTGATGACGGACCAGGAATTTGCCTACGCTGGTCTCGCCGACATCGATGCCCAGCTTCAGCAATTCGCCGTGGATGCGCGGTGCACCCCACAGCGGGTTCTCGCGGCTCATCCTGCGGATCAAGTCACGGACCTCGCGAGAAACAGCCGGCCTGCCCGCCTGGCCGCAGCGGACCTTCCAGGTCCAGAAGAGCCGAAATCCCTTACCATGCCAGGCAATGACCGTTTCTGGCTTGACGATGGCCAGCGCCGAGCGCCAGTCGCTCCAGATTCGGGAAAGCCAGACCCAGAATACGCGGTCCACTGCCGTCAACTTCGGCCGTTTGCTACCGCGCCGCAAGACGCCAATCTGATGGCGGAGAGCCACGTTCTCCAACTGCAGGGCAGCTCGGGTCTTGAGCAACGAGGAGACGGTCGCGCTCGACGCCAGCACCGCCAGGAATGCCTGCTGGATGAGGTAATTGATGATGCGCAACTCCCATGATCTCAAACAGCTTGCGATTTGCGATAGGCACAGGTAGTCGTCCGGTTCGGGAGGACGGTCAAGCGCCAGCCACCCGACTATGCCCAATACTATGCCCACCCTGTGCATGGACAGGTTTTGACCGTGTGGCAGGACTCTCGTCCGATGGGCGTCTAATCAGAACAGGAGGCGTGGGATATCGAAACCGGTCGCACCGGGTAGAAATCCAGCTAAGTCATTCATTTTTCTTGAGATCACGATTCGTAATCAGCAGGCCGCCGGTTGCGGACCACCGGGGATATAGTGCGGCCCAGCCAAGGGGGAGCTAGATTGAGGAGAGCGACAGAGAGCCGGGCAGCAGCGCTCATGTGCTATAGTGTGCTTGAAACGGATTTTGGACACCAAGACTGGACACCAAACGAGGGCACCCCGAAGTCAGCTTCTCAGGCTGGGCTTGGTGTCCGTTTTGGTGTCCACTTTTGGAGCAAACGGGGTAGAATTGGGAGAATCCAGAGACTTTGCAGATCCGCCGCGGAAGCGAAGAAGCCCTCTGGAATCATCTAAATAGCTGAAAAGTCAGGGTTGCGGGAGTAATTCAGTGGTAGAATGCCAGCTTCCCAAGCTGGACGTCGCGGGTTCGAGTCCCGTCTCCCGCTCCAATTCTTCAACCACTTAGAGCCGCTGGCTGGCAACGACTTGCTCCCTTTTGCTCCTCTACATCACTCCAAGGGCTTCCTCGAGCGCCTCCACCGCCTGCTGGCGCCGCTCGAGCGAGGACTGGGTGTACTGATACTGGTTCACATCCACCGTGTGGCCCAACTGGTCGGCCCGCACCTGCGGATCCACGCCCCCAAGCCGTTTTCGAAGGCCGCCCAACGCCTCGATTTCACGGTCTTGGGCGTGCCGATCTCGCCACGATACACCCGCTGCTGGATGTCGGCGTACTGCCTCTCGACACGGCCCCGAGTCAGCGCGAAGATCTCGCCCGGTCGCAGGCCCGCGACGATCGCCAGACCGCCGATGACACGCTCCCGCAGATCCAGCGCCGAAAAGAACAGACGCACCTCCTCGAGGGACATCACTGAGAAAATCGTATGGCTTCCGGACCTTCCGCATCCTTGAACTCGCGCTCTATCACTCACTTGCCAAGCTGCCCGAGCCAGAGCTTACCCATGAATTCTTCTGACGAGTCGGCGGATCTCCACACTGACCTTCGGTCGTCCTGGTCGACGAAACCGCGACCGCAACCGCCAAAACAGCCGATCCAGACGGTGCAGTTGGGGACGCGGCTGTTTCCGTTTGAACACGGCCAGTTGCTGGCGAAGGGCGGCGGCCTCCAAAGCCAGCTTGTGACGCGGCACCAAGAAGCCGCGGAAGTAGGCGACCGGGGCGACAGCTAGCGGGACCATCACTCCGATCTTAGTGCAGCTGGACGCAGTCTCCAGGCAGCCTGCTCGGCGCCTGATTCTATTCGCAAAACAGCATTTTGATGACCGGCAGGTTTCCGGTCAAGCTACATCTTTGGGCTTCCGATCCTGGCGCAAGATTCCGTAAGCTCTGTGGATGCTGTCGAGGGTCACGACGCCCAGGATCTGGCGGGAGTCAGCCCTGCTCACGACGGGCAGAGACGTTCGCGAACCGAACAGGTGCAGCACGGCGTCCAATGAGAGGTCGGGATAGACGCGAGGCAGCTCGTCCGAGGTTCCCCAGACAAGGCTGTCCCCGACCAGGGCCGGAACCGGTTCCATGGCGTCTTCCACTCGCAGAAGCTGCTGTTCCCGCTGCTGTTCGTGGGAAGGCAGGTCCATTCCTTCCTGGCGCGCCACCACGTCGAAGAACGGGATGCTCTGTAGCCGCCGGGAAACCAGATAGGAGACGGTGTTGGCGATCATCACGGGAAGAATGATGACGTAGCTGGCGCTCACTTCGAACACCATGAACATCGATGTCATCGGCGCCCGGAAAACGCCGGCGAAGAAGGTCCCCATCCCCCCCAGCACGTAGGCGCCGGCCGAACTTGTCGGAAAAGGCCAGTAGTGCTGCGCCAAGCCGCCCAGTCCGCCTCCGATCATCGCGCCGGTGAACAATGCCGGAGCGAACATGCCCCCGGGGATGCCGGCGCCGAAGCAGATCAACGTGGCCAGCAGTTTCGCCACCCCGAGCAGGAGCGAGAGCCTCCATGAGAACTGACCGCGCAGGGCACTGTCGACCGAGTCGTAACCCGCTCCCATCACCTGCGGCAGCCAGAGCCCCGCAACGCCGATCAGAAAGCCCGCGGCCAGCGGTTGCACGTACTGCGTCCAGTTGGGCATCTGGTGCAGCCGCCCGCGCAGCAGGACGATGCTCTTCACAAAGGCGACTGCCAGCAGACCGCCCACAAGACCGATGGCAGCGCAGACCAGGAGCTCCGAGGGATGCGTCAATTCAAAGGCCGGCACGCGAAACAGCGGTTCGTTCCCTAAGAACCACCGGCTGACGACGACCGCCGCGACAGCGGAAAGCACGATGGATCCCAATGCCCTGGGCCTCCCGGAACACCGTCAGCACCAACACCGCGGCAACCAGGGCGCCGAATGTGGGCGACAACATGGTCCACACCGGGCCTTTTCCAGCCGGGGCGCCGAGAAGGCGCCAGTTGATGAAGTCGATGGTGATGTGGAAGCAGACTACCAGCAACCCGGCGAACAGGCCGATCAGGATGGAGAGAATCAGAAATCGCTGGGTTTCACCGATGCTGGCGCCGCCTGCAACAGCCGCTGGCTTCTGCGGAAGCGCTCCGCCGTGCCGAGGCGGCGAAGGGTCGGGTCGATGGCCAGGATCGCCTGGGCGGTCTCCAGCCGTTTGCGGGTCGCCGCATCCTCGGGATCGAGTCGCAAGGCGCTGCTCGCCGCGCTTGCGGCGGATGCATAGTCCCCCATCTCAAACTCGGCCTCAGCGAGGCCCGCATAGCCCTCGGCGTAGTGCCGATGAGCTTTCACCAGCTCGCGAAACAGGTCCGCGGCATGGGAGGGGGATCCCGCCCACAGAAACAACCGAGCGATGCGGGTTCGGGTCTCAGGGTTCTCCGGAGCTCGGGCCTTTACCCTGTTGCCGGCGGGGTCGGTCTCACAGGCCGTAGATCGCCCGGTGGTAGCACGTAATGGCCTCTGCCGACCGGTCCCGGTTGGCGGACACTCGAGCCATCATCAGGTTGGCGACGCCATTGGTCGGATCGCTCTGGAGCACCTCCGTCAGGTGCGTTTCGGCCTCTTCCCATCTGCCCAGGTTGATCAGCGCGATGGCGAGCGCCAGAGCGTAGTCCTTCTGTCCCCGCGAAACCCAGAGCCGCGCGGTACTGTTCGACAGCGGCAAGCGTGCGGCCCGCGCGCAGCAATTCTTGGCCCGTCCGAAAGTATCGGGCCGCTCTCATCTGTCGGTCCACGCGGTAGGCGCGGGCGTAGAAGCCCGTCAGAACGAACAAGGCCAACAGAGCAGTCGCCACGCCCAAGTAGAGCCGGAGCCGGCTGGCGGCGATCCATGAAGCCGAATCCAAAGCCCGCCATGCCTGAGAGAGAGTCTTCCGCAGCACTGCGATCTCATTACCAGGATACCCGGACCTCGACGGGGCGCGTGCCGCGTACTTCCTTTTCGATATCAGACTCGTCCGTTCCCTGTATAGGTCGTTGGGCGCGCAGCCTCTAGGCTGGAACCAGGGGCACGATATCAGACAATCGTGGCCCGGGAAAGGCGGCTGAAATGGAGCTGGTAGCCAGGAGTGAACTAGGACTTCTCGCGGACGTGGCCGGCAAGAGTTGCATCTCGATCTACTTGCCGACCCACCGCGCCGGCGCGGAGACACGACAAGACCCGATTCGCCTCAAGAACCTGCTCCGGCAAGTTGAGGAAGCGCTCGCAGGCCAAGCCCTGGACGGCGGTGAGATCGAGGCGATCGTGAGGCCTGTGCACGCGCTAATCGAGGACTACGACTTCTGGCAACATCAGGAGGATGGTCTGGCGATCTTTCGTTCGCCGGAGCTCTTCTTCCGGTACCGTGTCGACCTGCTGCTGCCGGAACTGGCCGTGGTGGCCGAGCGGTTCCATCTGAAACCGCTGCTTCCGCATATCACCGGCGATGGCCGCTTCTACGTGCTGGCGCTGAGCCAGAATCGGGCGTGCCTCTTGCGCGCCACCCGCGACAGCATGGTCGAACTCCAACCTGAGGGGATGCCGGCCAGCTTGGCCGAGGCGCTTCGCAACCGAGTCCCGGAGAGGCAACTACAGGCCCACTCGGCATCGGCCTTTCACAACGGCCGGGGCGTCGCGATCTTCCACGGGCACGGAGGTGGCGAGGAGGGCAAGAAAGAGCTTTTGCTGGCTTACTTTTGCCGCATCGATCAGGGAATTCGGGATCTGCTGGCCGAAGCGCGCGCGCCGCTCATCCTTGCGGCGGTGGATTACCTTTGCCCGATCTACCGGCGGGCGAACAGCTCTCACGAACTGCTGGCGGGCTGGATCTCGGGCAACCCGGACAATCTGACACCGCGGGAGTTACACGAGCGGGCTCTACCGTTGGTCTCCGATCATTTCCTCAAGGAAAGGCAGAAGGCCGCGGACCAGTACCTGGAGGCATGGCACACGCAACGCGCCTCCAACCGGCCGGAGGACGTTCTTGCCGCCGCCCATCATGGCAGGGTCCAGTCGCTGTTCGTGGCTGTCGGAGTGCAACTGTGGGGGAATTTCAACACACGCACGAACGAGGTTTCGATCTGCGACGACCCGTCGCCGGGGGCCCAGGACCTGCTGAATCTGGCGGCGATTCAGACCTTCGCCAACGGGGGCACCGTCTACGCGGTCGCTCCCACGGAGGTTCCTGGGGGCGGTCCCCTGGCCGCGGTGTTCCGCTACTAGGCGTGCGCGATGAAGCACGTTGCCGATTTCATCGCCCGCAACTGGAAGACGCTGGCTTTCCCGGCTGGAGTTCTGGTTTGTGTCCTGGTTGCGGGATGGTTCGTCCGGCGCGTGCTGTTCCGCACCATTCGGGCCTGGGCTCAGCGGACACGGACGCAGTTGGACGACCTGATCATTCAGGCACTCTACGGCCCGTTCCTGCTGTGGGTGCTCATTTTGGCCTTGTACTTGGCCACGCAGTCATCCGAGCTGCCCGCCCACGTAACAAGCATCGTGGGCAGGATCCTCTTGATTCTGTGGATCGTGTCGCTGACCCTGGTCGCCGCGCGGCTGGCGAGCGCGCTGATCCGGCATTACGGGAATAACATCAGCAGCACGCTGCCGATGACGACGATCACGCAGAATCTCACCAGCCTGGTGGTCATCATAGCCGGACTTCTGATCCTGCTGAATACACTCGGGATCTCCATCACGCCCATCTTGACGGCCTTAGGCGTCGGCGGCTTGGCCGTGGCACTGGCGCTGCAAGACACCTTGTCGAACCTGTTTGCCGGGTTCTACGTGAGCCTGGCCGGCCAGGTCCGGGCCGGAGACTACATCAAACTGAGCACCGGAGAGGAAGGCTATGTGACCGACATCAGTTGGCGCAGCACAACGCTCCGAGCCCTGGCCAACAACCTGATCGTGGTGCCCAACGCCAAACTGGCTCAGGCCATCGTCACGAACTACAATCTCCCCGAAAGGAGAATGTCACTGCTGATTCCCATTGGGGTGAGCTACGACAGCGATCCCGAGATCATCGAGAAGATCCTGATCGAAGAGGCGATCCGCGGAGCCGGCGAGATTCCCGGCCTGCTGGCGGAGCCGGCGCCATTCGTCCGGTTCATCCCCGGCTTCGGCGACTCCTCCTTGGACTTCACTCTGATCTGCCAGGTGTCGGAGTTCGTGGATCAGTACCTGGCTCAACACGAGCTGCGCAAACGTATCTTCCGGCGTTTCCGGAAGGAGGGAATCGAAATCCCCTTCCCCATTCGCACGCTCCACATCCGGCAGGAACGAGAAGGCGCCATCGAATCCGGAGGTCCGGCGTCATGAACCATACCGAACCCTTCAACTTCTATACCGAGCGCCGCCTGGTGGCGCTCACCGGCCTGAAGGCGACGAATCTGGAGCAGTTGCTCCACATGCTTCGTGAAGTGCCGGGTTCGTCCATCTTCTATCACACGCACCACACGTACCTCTCCCACCATTTCGAGACGCCCATGTTTACGAACGACTTCGCCATGTGGGTCTCGGAAGCGTTGCAGGAGGAGCGGCTCGGCGAGAAACTGGCCGCCATCGATCTGCTCGCCTTCATCTCGATCCGGCAATTGAGGGAGGCGATCGTCTCGACCATCGAGGCCGATCTGGAGGGGCACCCACGCCCGACGCGCGAATGTCCGCCCGGCGACGAGTTCCATTTCTGCCGGTCGAAGAGCTTCATCATGCCGACCGGCCTGGCCGCCGCCGATCCCCCCGAGTTTTTCGCGGTCCTGCCTCGCGTCACCAACGTGTCGCTGTTCTTCCATTTCTTCGAAGCGCGGCTGCGGCTGGAGCGGCCCACCAACGACTTCTCCCAGTGGCTCGCCTGGCGCGGGGAAAACCAACTGGCAGCCGCGATCGACAAGCTCGATCCGTACACGATCACGCTGGACGAACTGAGAGATCGAATCGTGGATCTGGGCAGGAAAGGCGAGGCATAGCGACCATGGCGATTCGGCTGAGCGACTACGAGAACGTGGTTGGGGAGGATGTGATCCAGGAGCTACGCATTCTGGCCGACAGGGTGAAGAACCGGCGCTTGCAGAACATCAACTCCACGCCCGTCGGAGGCGGCGTCGCCGAGATCCTGACCCGCATGCTGCCCCTGCTGCACGAACTCGGCGTGGACGCGACCTGGGACGTCATCAAGGGTGACCAGGCTTTCTTCAACGTGACCAAGGCATTCCACAACGCCCTGCACGGCAAGAAAGAAGAGATCACCGACAACATGCTGGAGACCTTTCGCGAAACCACCGCCATGAATCTGCGCGAGATGAATCTCACCGGCGACGTGATCCTGATTCACGACCCACAGCCGGTGGGGCTGGTCCAGCGGAAAGCGGAGATCGGACGGCGATGGATGTGGCGTTGTCATATCGACGTTTCGGCGCCCGATCCCCGTGTTTGGGGTTTCTTGAAGCCGTACGTCGAGCAGTACGACGCGGCGATCTTCTCGATGCCGGACTTCGCCCAGCAGTTGGCCGTTTCCCAGTACATGGTGGCCCCTTCGATCGATCCCTTGAGCGACAAGAACAGAGAGCTGCGATCCAGCGATATCGACGAGGTGTTGAATAAGTACGGTCTGGACCCTGGCAGGCCGATCGTAACCCAGATCTCGCGGTTTGACCGCCTCAAGGACCCTGTCGGTGTGATCGCGGCGTACCAGACAGTCAAGAAGCGGCATGACTGCCAGCTCGTTCTCGCCGGCGGAGACGCCTCGGACGACCCGGAAGGCGACGAGGTCTTGCGCGAGGTCCAGAAACGCGCCGCAGGGGATCGCGACATCCACGTCCTATTGCTGCCGCCCTTCAGCGACCTGGAGATCAATGCCCTGGTCCGGGGTTCCACCGTGGTGATGCAGAAGTCCCTCAAGGAAGGCTTCGGCTTGACCGTCAGCGAGGCGCTCTGGAAGCGCAAACCGGTGATCGGGGGCGCGGTGGGGGGCATCAAGCTTCAGATCATTAACGGCGTGACGGGCTTCCTGGTGCACTCGCCGGAAGGGGCGGCCACGCGCCTGGCTCAGCTTCTGGCCGACCCGCAGCTTTGCGCGCGTCTGGGGGAGAACGGCTATCGCCACGTGAAGCAGAACTTCCTGCTGACGCGCCACGTGAAGGACTACATGCTCGTCATGCTGGCGCTGGACCACCCGGATGAAGACATCGTGAGCCTGAACTGACACCGCCGGCCGGCTGTGGCATCATCGTGCGAGGGAGGATCGGCGGATGAGCGGCGCGAAGGCGGTGCTGGTGGTCGACTGCGATCCCGCCACACATCAATCGCTGAGCGAGTTCCTGGGTCCGCCGGAATGGCGCCTGGAGCGCGCCGGAGATGGTCCAGAGGCTCTCTCGCTTCTCGGCGCACGGCATTTCAACGTGGCGCTGATCGACCCCGCCGTACCCGGGATTGGCCGCAGCGATCTGTTGGCCCGCGCATGGCAGGCTCAGCCCGCCACCAGGGTGATCGTGCTGACCGCCCAACCCGCTTCGAGCGATATCATCCGTTCGCTGCGCGAGCACGCGTTCAGCCACTTCAGCAAGCCATTCGACCCCGGGGCGGTGGCGGAAATGGTCGACCGGGCCGCGGCAGCCAAGGACTGGAAGGACGGCATCGAAGTGCTCTCCGCCCGGCCCGAATGGATTTCCCTCCGGCTGCGCTGTCAGATGCTGACCGCCGACAGACTGCTCCAGTTCTGTCGCGAGATCCGAATGGATCTGCCCGGCGAGGTCCGCGAGGAGATTGCCACCGCCTTCCGCGAGATGCTTCTCAACGCCATCGAATATGGGGGGCGCTTCGATCCCGGCGAGACAGTTCACGTCTCCCCTGTCCGCGTGAAGCGGGCGGTCATCTACCTGATCCAGGACCCTGGGGCGGGGTTTTCGTTGGATAACCTGCCGCACGCCGCGATCTCCAATCCGCCCGAGTCGCCCGCCGGACACATGTTCTATCGAAGCCAACGGGGAATGAGGGCGGGGGGCTACGGACTGCTGGTCGTCAAAAACCTGGTCGACGAGACGATCCACAGCGAGCGCGGCAACGAGGTGGTTCTCGTGAAATACTTGGACGGGTGAAACCGGCCGGCCCGCCGGGCCAATCCGTCTTCATCCGTCCTTCAGCCGTGACGCAAACTCCGGGTAGAGTTGCGCCAGACACTCGGCACAGAGGCCGTGGGTGAAACTGGCCTCCGAGCGATTCCGGATGTAGACCTCCAGTTGCTCCCAAACGCCGGCCTCGTTCCGGATCCTCTTGCAGGAGGCACAGATCGGCAACAGGCCGCTGAGAACTCGAACCTGCGAGCGGGATTCCTCAAGTTCGGCGGAGGCCTTCTCATGGGCAGCCTCGGCGGTCCGTTGCATGACATGGGCGTAGGCCAGAGCCCAGATCGCGCCAATGCCCAGCGCCCGGTTGGTCAAGGGGATCCAGGGCGGAACGAGGCTCTCGGGCGAGAGCCACAACCCGACGAATACACACAACGAGCAGCCCGCTGCCACGGTCAGGATCTCCCGGCGGGTGGCCCACGAGCGGGCGGACCAAACGACGGCCACCTGGAGCAGCCAGGCTGCCAGTCCCCGCGGGATCAGTGAATTGAGCGCCGCCACTGCAACGGCAACGCCAAGAGTCAATATCAGCCGGAGTCTCATGGAGCCCCGCCGGGCGCGGCTAGGCGCCGGAAGCGAGGACGCGGAGACCGCATGCGGTCTCCTGGTTCACCACGCTGCGAGTGGCCGCCTCGCTTCGAACCACTACAATTCCCGAATCCGTGACGAGATGGCCGGCCCGGCGATCAGACTCGATGTCATAGCCTATCTGCGAGTGCGCCGGAACCCGTGAGTTCCGGTCGACGATGGCATGCCGAATTCGGCTGCCACGGCCGAGAATCACGTTCGACAGAAGAACCGACCTGTCGACTTCGCTGTCGCTGTGGATTCGCACGCCCGGGGAGAGGACACTGTTGGTGATCCGGCTGCCGAAGACGACACACCCGTGCGAAACCAGAGAGTTGAATACACCACCCATTCGGGTCCCCCCTTCCGCCGGAACAAACCGCGCTGGAGGACACTGGGCGGGAGTCGTGTGGATGGGCCACTGGCGGTCATACAGGTCGAAGACCGGCGGCGCCCCCAACAGATCCATGTTGGCCTCGTAGTAGGCATCCAGCGTGCCCACGTCGCGCCAGTAGCTTGGCCGCCTGGGGTTCTCCTCGGTGAAGTCGTAGGCGACGATCCGCCGGCGACCGATCAGACCGGGGAGCACATTCCGCCCAAAGTCGTGATCGGAATCCGAGTCGCCGGCATCTTCCCGCAAGGCGTCCAGCAGCACCTGCGTCGAGAACAGATACACGCCCATCGACGCGCGGCAGGTTGCCGGAGCCGGGCTGGAGCTTTCCGGATCGCCGAACCGGGGCTTCTCCGCGAAACCGGTGAGCTCGAAGTCCGCCTCGACGTCGACGATGCCGAAACGGCTGGCCTCGCCGGGCATGACCTGGCTCGTGGCCACGGTGACATCGGCATCCTCCTCCATGTGCCGCCGGAGCATGTCCAGGTAGTCCATCTTGTAGACGTGATCGGCCGATAGGATCAGCACGAAGGATGGCTGCTCTTCTTCGATGCTCTGAATGTTCTGATAGACCGCGTCGGCCGTGCCCAGATACCAGGTGTCACGGAGCTGGCGCGTGGGTGGAAGAACCTCGATGAATTCTCCCAACTGGACGGGCAGAATGTTCCAGGTGTCCCGCAGATGCCGGTTCAAGCTCAGCGCTTTGTGTTGCGTCAGGACGTAGATTCGTCGCAGCCCCGAATTCACGCAGTTGGACAGCGTGACATCGATGAGCCGATAAATGCCTCCAAACGGGAGTACGGGTTTGGCGTGGTGGCGCGTGAGCGGGCGGAGCCGCTCACCGGCTCCACCCGCCAACAGGATGGTGAGAACGTCGAGGCCGCTGCCGCTTGCCGGCACACGCAGATCGGTTCGGGCATGGGCGCGTGACTTGCCCGGCTCAATTCTAACTGGCCAGCGCGTAACCTGCGGCATCGCCGGCCTCTCGAGCTGGCTGTTTGGACTGCCGGGCTTCCGCGGCTTCCTGGCAAGCCACGCAGTACGGCGACCAGGGCACCGCCTCCAGGCGCTTCCGCGGGATCTCGCGATCGCACGCCGCGCAGCGCCCGAACGTGCCCTCCTCGATCTCCCGCAACGCTCCCATCACCTTGTGCAGCAGGGCAGTCTCGCGATCGAGATTGCGGACAGCGAATTCCCCCTCGCCGAGGCTGCGCGCCCGATCCACGGGATCGGCGCCCGCGCCGACAGCCAAACGCCTGCGGTGCTTCTGCATCTCCCAAATCAACTCCGCCTTCCTGGCTTCCAGGCGTCTCCGGAACTTGGTGATAGTCCGCGTGGTCATGGCGATTCCTCCCTTCTCAAGGTGTGCACTCCTATTTTGGAGCCGGCGCGCGCGCGGCTCCATCCCATCGGTAGGTGAGATTGTCGACAGATACCCCGTATTCACCGCTGGTTCGCCGGGGTCACCCAGGGCATCCGAGGGGATCAGGCCTTGACGGTCGCCCATGTCATGCCTCAATGGGATACGAGTGGTTCCTTCGGCCGCCTATCCTGGAATCGAGGTGAATGGAAATGCGACTATCGGCACAGGCGCTGGCCATGGCCACGGCGGCTCTGTGGGGTGGCTGTATGTTCTTCGTGGGACTGGTACATGTTGTCTTTCCTGCTTATGGCGCGGAGTTCCTCCGCGTGGTGAGCTCCATCTACCCCGGCTATGATGCCGCTCCCACGCTGGCCAGCCTGTTCATTGGTACAGCCTGGGGGATCGCCGACGGCGCGGTAGGAGGCTACCTGTTTGCGTGGCTCTATGACCTCGCAGTGGACCGCCTCAGCCGTCCGCCGCACCCGGCCGTTTGAACTGGCGCCGCGCGGGAGTCCAGGCTATAGAGCCGGATCCTTGAAACGGTCCGACGAGGAAGCGGGCAAACCACCACCTTCGGCGGCCGCCGGGACGTGCCGCGCGATCCGCCGACGGCTACTGCTTTGCCGCCCGCCGCGCCTTCAGCTCTTGCTCCGCGCGGAACCAGTCTTCTTCTGGCGAGCCGCCTTGGCCGCCACGAGATTCCCAATACGAGTGCGCCAGGCGGGCGATTTCCTCGGGCTCCACGCCGCACTCGTTGGGAGTACCCTCGGCGGCGGGAGGGATGGGGACCGGAGTCACCGCGGTCTCACCGGCGGAGTGCCGGTTGCGCCGGCGGCTCCGTGGGGCTGCATTTGCTGGCATTGCGATCCTCCTTTGCGGCGGCTGCGAGCGCGGGTCAGCCTAAACACCCGGCCCCGCAGCGAGGGGTTTTTGCGCGATCGGGTCCGATCCGGCCGTGGCCTGCGGCTTCCTCCGGCCCAGGACCGCCCGCTCGCGATTGTTCTTCCAGTTGCACCAGGCAGCGTGCGCCACGCGGCGAACCTCAGCGGGATGAAACGGTGTCTCCAGCAGGTCATAGCCGCCCAGGTTGAGCACCTCGGCCCAAAGCCGGTCGTCGGCCAGGCGCGAAAAGACGATCATGCTGGGCGGTTCGGGTGAGTTCGTAGCCTCGTCAAGAACATCTTCCCAGCCACCGTCCGGCAGTTCGGTGTCGCTGAATAATACGGCGACGGGTTGGTGTTCGAGGAAGGCACGCGCTTCCCTGACGTTCGGGACGTGGTGCAGCTTCCAATGGGGGTGGGTGAGAATGCCGCACAGGGCGGCATAGTCGGGCTGCTCGGGTGCAGCCACAAGAATTTCACCCGGAGCCTGCGAGTCGGGGAGGGCCCCGGGACAAAGCGTACCCCGGTCGTCCATACCATCCCTCTCCCCCATATTTTGCAGCGAATTCGAGGCTTGTCAAGGGGTATTCCCGGTTCGCATGGCCGGGCGCGTTACCCAAGCTGGACCGGTTCCGGCGAAGATCACCGCCTGAGGAACCGGGGATTCCGCCCGGCGTAGTCTTCCGGCTTGGCAACCTGGTTGTTGATCCACTCGATGACGGCGGCATATCCCAGGCTCTCGGGATCGTGACGCAGGTAGTTCTTCACCACCGCGAGAATGTGGAAGCCCTGCCCCAGTTGGAAGGACAGGGTGGGATCTGCCATCTCCCGGTTCACCACGCGGACAACGTACTCCTCGGCGCTCATCCGGTCCGCGCAACGGCCATAGCCCGCCAGACGCGCCCCGGCGCGAATCCGCAGCAAGCCGAGGCGTTCGGTGAGTTCCCGCCTCATCCGGTAGAGGCTCTTGCCGATGCCTCTCCCTCGCCAACCCGGCCGGGCCATCACCTCGGCGCCATAGAGTGTCCGGCCGTGTACCGGGTCGTGGTTGAGGAATGTCCCGCTCTCCGTGAAATCGCGCCAGCTCATCTCGGCATCGTAGTCATCCCACAGAACGATGAGGCTGGCGGCCATCCCCACCACCCTCTGCGCGGCGGGATCGATGGCGACGAATTGCCCTTCCGGGAACACCCGCAGGTGCGAGGCCAACTGCTCCCCGGTCCAGGGAGGACTGTGCGGGTAAACCTCTCGCGACAGCTCGTGGATGCCCGAGAAGTCTTCCACCCGGGTGTTTCGGACGAGAATCGGCGCCGTGGCGGTCATAAGCCGCTCTTTTCGCGGGAAGGCGTTTCGCGGCCGGGCGCTGACCATTATAGTTGCAGGGCGGCCGTGCCCGCAGTCTTAGATGGTGACGACTTCGACCCGCGACGTGATCTCCGCCGACCGGTGGCTGTCCACCAGCGGGAGAACCGTTCCGGTGGAGCGGGTATCGAGAATCGTCTTGAGGTTCAGTTCGCCGATGACCATCATTTCCTGGTTGGGGTTCCCCTCGGCCAGGATGCCGTCGCGGGAAAAGGGGAAGTCGCTCGGCGTGAGAATCGAGGCCTGGCCGTAGTTCAATGAGACCGCCGGGACCATGGGCAGCGACCCGACGGTGCAGGAGTGTACGACGTACATCTGGTTCTCGATGGCTCGCGCCTGCGCGCAGTAGCGCACGCGCAGGAAACCCTGGCGATCGTCGGTGCAGCTCGGCACGACCAGAATATGAGCGCCTTCCCGCGCCACGGCGCGGACGACCTCGGGGAACTCTACGTCGTAACAAATGGCCACAGCGACCTTGCCGAATGCCGTTTCGAACACCCGGAGCCGGCTGCGAGGGGAGACCTTCCAGTCCTCGCTCTCAAAACGGGTCATGTGAAGCTTGCCCTGGACGCCGAACGTGCCGCCCGGCCCGAAGAAGAAGCATTCGTTGTAGACGCCGTCGGAACCATCGTCCATCACCGGGATGGTCCCCGCCGCGATGTGGAGTCCGAGCCTTCGGGATAGTCCCGTCATGATGTCCACGAAGCGCGGCACCTGCCCGGCAAGATCGCGGATCTGCTCGGCGATCGGACGTTTGATGTTGCCCAGGGTCAGCAGTTGCACGGTGAAGTACTCGGGGAACACCAGCAACTGGCACTTGTAATCCGCCGCCGTTTCCGCCAGCGCCTCCACCTGCTCCCGGAATTGCTCGAAGGTCTGCACCGGACGCACAAAGTACTGCAAGGAGGCAACGCGTATCCGTTCCACCGCCATCGTTTCCATTCTCGCGCAAAGTCCGCCGAGCGGCCTGTCAAGTCATTTAACGATGTAACCGAAACCGGTCTTGGTTGGGTCATTTAAGAATGTAACCGTGGGCGGAGGTGTACACCGACCTGAGGTGTATGTTTTTCGGGCCGACCAACGGGAG
>Ga0187870_1002493_pt1 | contig 15245 bp, 6 predicted proteins | sample June2016WEW_13_1_3_FD_132974 | JGI IMG/M metagenome (GOLD analysis project Ga0187870, IMG submission 132974) | Peatland microbial communities from SPRUCE experiment site at the Marcell Experimental Forest, Minnesota, USA - June2016WEW_13_150 | ecosystem: Environmental > Terrestrial > Soil >... | reverse complement strand
AGAGACAAGGGTAATCCCGCCGCGCCCTGCCTCTCGCGCTTCCGTCGCGGCCCATATCCGCCGCGCACGCTCGTTCAGGACGGGAGCCAGGGCCTTGTACTTCGCTTTCAAACGCTTGGCGTCTATACGGGAAGTATATACCCTTTCCGCAATTACGTCCAGTTATTTCCTGACAGTTCCTTAGGACGGCTTCATGTAGAAATTAACGCCCCGCGATTTTGTTCTCCAGCTGGCCTTTCATGTTCTTATCTCCAGAAAGGGCTTCGAAATTCGAAAGGAAATATCTACCCCCAATAAACAGCTCATCTTTCAGACTGGGATATACTCCAATCACTTTGTATTTCCCATCTTCCGCGTCAACAACAAGGACAATGTACTCTGATGCTATCACAGGCTTTTCGAGTACCCTCATTTTGGCGTCTTCTATTGTCGCGACTACTGAGTAATCTATTCTAATAAATAGAGCATCCTCAGGTTCCTTATTCGGCTTCGTGTAATCGACCCAAGCTTTCCCCTTTTGAACTTTGCCCACCTTTACCGCTAGAAATAAGGCTTGGCCATGGACAATCGGCTGTATTTCTTGAATGCTTTCATACTTTGGCATGACACCCAAGTAGTCGGCATTGGGATGAAATATTGAATTGATGTTGGCTTTCCTCCATGGCTTGTCGATGTAATGGTTCGTGGAAAGCTCAACAAATAGACTTGCTGCCACGGGTAGGTTTCCGGTCTTCACATCGCTTTGCGCCCAACAGCCTTCAATCAGTACCAGAGCGACCAGCATGCAAAAGAGCCTTGTCATATTTACTGGTTCTCCTTTGGTCGCAAATACGTCGTTGAAACAATAGTCGCTCCCGCATCATTTAAGTACGTCAGCACAGAATTTTCCGAAACGTTAGGGCCCTGAAACGGGTTCGAATCGAAATACTTGCCATCTCCCATCTTCATCTGAGCATGCCCTAGCACTTCAGTCTTACCTGCCTCCTGGTACCTGACCACAACCCAGTCGCCCGCGGAATAGCTCTCCGGCGTTATCAGGTCATAATGCAGACCAGTGGCGCTTGAATCAGAAAGCTCCGCTGTGCTTAAGTATGGCTTCTGAGCAATTGCGCTCATGGCACTGGAACAGTCGTACGTGCTCAAGTCCAATCCCTCTATTGTTCCGCCCAAGCCTGGAGTGTTTCCGTAGGCAGCACCACTTTCAGCAAGCATATTTGCTCTGGAGATTTCGGCGCTCGCAGTTGGAGTAATTGCATAAATTGTCTTGTCGCCCGCATCCCGTCCTGTTGGATCCACATACTTCACCGGATTATTGGCTGCATACGCATACCAAGCCAAGTTGACTACATTGAACACCCCTCCCATGCCAGGGAGCGCCCCGTTGCGGCGGCGGGCGGCTTCCGACACGGGCGCTTCCGGTAAGTAACTCTCCAGCGCCGGATCAGCACTCAACCACCGAGCCGTCTTCGGGTCCATGTACCTCGCCCCGTAGTAATACAATCCTGTCTCCGCGTCCAATTCCTTGCCCGTGAACCTGAACGGCGTCTTTCCCGCGTCGTCCTTGCCCTGCTCGATCCACACCTCCCCGTACGGCATGTACTCCAGGTGCTCATAAATCTCCCCGCGGGAGTCTGTCACCAACTGAGCGCTCCCCAGGTGATCTCCATGGTAATAGTAAGTGTTCAGCTCCTCGTATCCCACATCCACCTGTCCTGTTATGTTGCACCTCGTCGCTACCCTCGTCTGTCCAACGTACACGTGTTTGCTCATTCTCAAAGACGGATAATCCGTGCATCCCTGCCACATCGCATCGAAGTACAACGTCTCCCCGCTCGGGGAGTACTTCACCGCTCGATTTCCATCTGCGCCGTAGCGGAAATCCACATTCTCCTTGCCTTCCACCGTCCGCTTCAGCCGATTCTCCTCGTCCCAGATGAAGTAGCGCACATACACCCCGCCGCTCTCTCCCTGCCGACGCGTCAGCCCGAATCCCCGGTTGACAATCCGCAGGTCCCCCGCGCGGCTCAGCTCTGCCTCCGTCATCGAGGGCTCTCCGTGCCCTCCCTGGCGCTCCTCCACCTGGTTGCCGCTGGCATCATAGCGATACCACAGTTGTCCCACCCGCTCCGCCTGATGCCCCTTTCCTGGATAGTAGGCGTAGTCCAGCGAGTAGTCGAGCGCCGCGCCCAAGTCCACCTGAGGCATGGTTCGAAGCTCACTCCTCTTGGCCGTCATGTTCCCGATCGTGTCGAAGCTGAACTGCTGGGTGCAGCTGCTGGTGTAGGAGGGAAGCCCCATGGATTGGGCACTTGTCCTGCCTTGCGCGTGTGTGAGCTGGTATAGCGCGTCGTAGCCGTAGCTCATCTCAGTCTGATAGCCACCCGCATCATTCTGTACGCCCAGCACGTTTCCCACTTCGTCGAATCGATAGCGCATGTCCTGATGCACCCGAGCCCACGGGTCTTTCGTATTGATCGAATCCAGCCACCTGCGGTTTTCATCGTAGGTGCAGCGGGTCTCCATCCCGTTGCCGTACTTGATGTACACCCGTTGGCCGAAATGGTCGTACCCGATGTCCTGCACGTACTTCGTGTGCCTGCCGTAATGCTCACCTTCGACGCCCACCACAAGCCCGCCGGTATCGTAGCTGTAAGACACCTGCTCGCCATCCGGATACGTGATCCTTTGAATACGGCCCAGATAGTCATAGACATAGGAAAAGAGCGCTGCTTCGGGGTTGGCAAGCGGCGTCACACGGGTGATCGATCGTTCCACGCCGATCGTCTCGCCAAGCTTCCCATATCGATAGCTCACCGTGCCCGATTCATCCTGTCGACGTATGATTCTCCCGGCGCCATGATCTTGCGCGCCCGAGCCCCCGTACACGTAGGAGACGTCAGGAGAGCGGGGATAGTCGACCAGCACCAGCCTGTTCAGCCCATCGTAGGTGTACTGGATCGATTCGCCGCGCCTTCTGCGCTCCGAGTCCACCTTCCGCGAGAGATTTCCCGCCTCGTCGTAGCTGTACTCCACGATTCCCGCATCGGGACTCTCGAGCCTGACGCGCCTTCCCATCAGGTCGTAGCTCGACCGCACGGTGTTGCCGGCGTTGTCGATGACATCAAGAATCTGTCCCAGAACGTCGTAAACGTACCTCGCGCCGGTCAACACGCGCTCGTCGGCATCGAGCTTCCTCACAATGACAGTGTTGCCCCGAGCGTCGCGTGTTCGTTCGGTGATGTTCCCTTTCGGATCCCGGGTGCGCTCAACCGGGGTCCCGTCACGCACCAGGAAGGAAACAGTCGTCGCAGCATCATCCGGAAGGGTGATGCCGGTCACCCGGTCCAGCACGTCGTAGGTCTTGTGTGTCGGCTTGAACATCGCTGCGAGCCCCGGGAGCTCGCTTCCGGGCGAGAACTGGAGCTGCCCTTCAGCAATTACCCGGGCCTTTTCGTCGCAGGCAGCCGCTCCGCTGAGAGTCCAGCCGGTGCGGTGCGCGCCCGCGTCCCAGATTTCGCCCTGTTTCGCGGTTTGAACACAACGTCCAATGCCATCAATCGTGAGGACGGTCTCCAGAGTCTGCAGATCTGATGGATCAAAGCTTACCTTGTTCAAAGTCCGCGCGTACCAGGGGAAGTCGGCAGTATGGTACAGGTACTGCACCGCGGGAGCGCCACCGGTGTCATACGGGCTTCGTACTTCGATCAACCTGCCGAAGCTGTCGTAGGAAAAGCTGATGCGCTCCCCGGTGACGTCCACCTTCTCGAGCTCGACCCCCCAGCGATAATCCCACCGCATTCCCGATTCATATTGCGCACCCCCAAGCCTCACGTTGCCGGAGGTCGTTCGGACAGCGTATCGATGAACGACTCCATCGTACTCCCAGGTCAATGCGCAGCCGCGAGGATCACGAAGCTCCATGAGATTGCCATAGCGATCCCAGCCTATCGCCCACGTGTGAGAATCTGACAGGCCATCGAACTGCTGGAGCTGCAGCAGCTCCCCGCGCGAACCATATTCTCCTTGACGGTGGCGCAGCAGCGTGCCGGCTTGATCTGAGAGCTGGATGCTTTCGGGATGCTGTTTGAGATAGCCCGGCAGATCGGCGTACTGGATGCGTGCATACAACTCATCGCCCGAGATCCGGGTGTCCCCTTCATCGATGAAACTGACGACGTTCCCGTACTCGTCATAGTCAAAGGTCTTCCGGGATTCGCAATATCGATCCGCTCCCGGCTCGTACACCCGATCTGTCTCCTCGGTGACGGCGGGGAAAGCCACCTCGGAGCTTCTCACGACCCGTTCCTGGATTCGCCGCGTCTTCTGGCTCCAAAGTGCCATGGAAGGGCCGCCCGGGACAGGCCCAAGAACCAGGCTCTGCCACTCCATTCCGCGTGTGTGGTGGTCTCGATTGAGGTAGCGCACCTGCCGTTCGGATGCGTCCGCACGTGCGCTTCTCACGAGCGCGAATCCCCGGAACTCCCTTTCATGCCGATCGTAGTAGCCGTCGGCGTAAGAGAATGACTCGGTGTAGCGATGTGCCCCCCGATCCGAAACCACTGCGCCCAGCCGGTCATCGCGCGTGAGGCGCGAGAAAACCCAGCGGCTCTGGGGCATATCCACTGTATTGCCAGCCCGCTCGTAGTCCAGCTCATAGCGACCTCCCAGCGGTAATTGCACGGACTTCAGCAGGCCCGACTTTCCTGCCGCGTTCAACTTCACGCGGAGGAAACGTTCCTGCGGCAGCTTCAGGACATGGTCGGGAAGCCCGTCGCCGTTGATGTCCATGAACCTCAGGGAGGCGCTGGTTCGGGCAACGCTGCCGTTCACGCCCGCCGTGATCGTGAATGCGAGAAGAACGAACCGCAGCTCGAAAGACAGAAATGCGCCGAGGTTGAAGCTGGCTCCGGTGGAATAGTCCAGAACGTCCGCCATGCTGAGCGGATCAGCTGCGCCCTGGAATGGATTCAGCCCCGCGGGCAGGCCGGGGAAACCAGGAATTCCGAGGCCGCCCGGAATCGAAAGCCCCCCGAGCAACCCCGAGAGCGTGCCGAGATCGGTCGAAACCGCAGATCGAAGCGAATCCTCCAGTGAGATATCCCATTCGGGACGATAGAGGCGCGTTTCTTCCGCGGCAAATCGGTCTCCAAGGTTGAATCTCACCCTGAAGAAGGGTTCGTCCTTCAGCTTCACCACCTGGTCGAGAAGACCGTCCGCATTCATGTCCTCCAGCCTGCTCCAGGTCTGATTCAAGGTACCCGTGAATCCGGTGCTGATCCCGGCACCGACCGCACCGATGCTCCCTCCGGCGCCAAGGGAGATGCCGAAGCTGCCCGTGCCTGAATGACTCAGACCACTCGTCGTTGTTGAAAGCTCGTCGATTCCTGAAAGAATCGGAACGCTGATGCCGTTGCCCCAGGACGCCGGGCCTTCGAATGCAGAAGTGCCGGAGTTCAGGGCCACGCTGAATGCTCCCGAGCCTTGTCGCTGGATGTGGTCGGGAAGGCCGTCCCCGTTGATGTCGAGAAATCCTTCACTCTGGCACGTGGAACCCACCGTTCCGTTCATCGAGCCGTTCAGACTCGGATCCGTCTGCTTGATGATGCTCGAGACTTGCTGGCCAGTCGAGTCAGTCTGACCGTCTATGCCGCCGGAGTTGGCTCCCGCTGCGGCTCCGAAACCGAATACGCGATTCTCGTAGCACGCCAGGTGAGTGAATGGCGATGAGAAGGTGGACGCGTCTCCAAACCCCTGTCCGGTGCCGGGGATCACGGTGAAGGTTCCGCTCCCGCTCCGCGCGGGATCGAAGCTGACGAGGTCCGGATATCGATCGCCGTTGAGGTCTATCAGCCCCCGCCATTGCCAGGACGAGCCTGAGTTCGAGCTGAAATTGCCTCCCAGCGAAAATGAATCGAATCGAAGGGTGACCCCGCCGTTCACGTCGGTGGAGTCGCTGCAGCTTTCCCGGATTCCGTCCAGAACGCCCGACTGCCAGGCTCTTCCACCTCGGGCAATCCTGTGGTACGCATCTCCGCCGTTCCGGCGGGGATGGATCCGGTCGTCTCGAATGACAGCGGCAAAGCGGAATTCCCTGAACAGTGGAACGCCGTTGTCATCCATCGAGGGGATGGTGTAGGAGCTGACCGGGCCGACCCACGCGTCGGGCTGTACGGTCATCGTGGGCGCCGGGCCGTCCTCCGCAATCGCCTGTCTGCCCGCGGCGTCCACGTTCGGCTGCATTGGGATGAAATGCGGCGGAGGATTCACCTGTCCAGGTTGCGGCTGAGGCTCCGTTTTCCCGAGCAGGTACTGCTCGTCCCAGGGGTAATAGCCGACCCAGATTCCATAGAACCAGCCAAAGACTCCTCCTTTGAAGACATCTCCCGAGGTACTCTGCGCTTCCGCCGTGGGAGCGACGACAAGATCCTCGTCGGAGTAGTCCACCGCGGAATCGAACACATGGATGTAGCGCGGCCTCAATATTGTCCGTCCCTGCCCGTCGATGACGGGGATGCTCACGACTCCGGTCTCGCGGCCAGGTAGGAGCGGCCCGCTGCCTGCGGGACAGAATCTCTCCTCCACGGCTCCCGAGGGGAGTATGCCTGGTGTCACCGGCAACAGGGCATCAGCCCTGTACGTGATCGTTCTGGTGAGCGCGGTCCACGCGAAGAGCCCGCATGCGCTCAAAACCTGTTGAACGGAATCCTTCTCTGCTTGAGTGAGTCCCGACTTCAGGCGGCGGACGCCCGATTCCTGATCGAGGCTGTAGGAGGGAAAGATCTCAACGTCGCGCCGGAACCTTTTCATCACCTCGTGGAGCACGGAGAGCTCCTCGCTGCCAAGCTCAGCACGGGCGAAATACCAGGTCGAAGTGCCATCAACGAAAGAGGAGAAGCATGCAGGCAGCGTCGCATCCGCGGCGGACACCAGGGACGAATACTCGCTCGCCGTCAGGAGAACGATCCTCCTGGATGCCTGCGGATCCTGGGGGAGTGATGAGAAAATGGTGTCGGCTCGATGAGTGAGCTCATGTATTTTTTTCAGTATCGCCGCGTAGTCATCCGCGCTCACCGTGTCCAGGAGGCGCCTCAGAGCGTCTTCAAGAACGTAGCAGGATTCAAAAAAGGCCTTCTCTTCGCTCGAAAGCTGGGCGAGGATCCATTGCCAGGACTCCTCGGGGATTCGAGTTACCCCGTATGCAGAGAAGGACTCGTTTCGAAGGACGTAGTCGGTCACCTGCCCGTCGTACAACCCTGCCGGAAGGCTGAGCAGGATGGAGGTCTTTCCGGAAAAGGCAAAGTTTCTCCTCACACCGCGATCCGTGAACAACGCGACCATGGCAGGCCCCTGATCCATGACTGAGAGTCCCGGTGATGGCTGTTCGGCCTCTCCCGATTGATCCTCCCTGTACAGCCGCCATTGGCCCTGCTGATCGTGCCTCAGCCAGAACGATTCCAGAGGGGCACCGCCCGCATCGACGCCTGCATCAGCGCTCTCATCGCTGGCCCATACCCGATCCACGAGAAAGCCTTTCTCATGGACGAAAGAGCCCAGGGGCACGTTGACTGAAACGGCAAGGACCTCTGGTGATATCACATTCGCTGTCGGCCGTGATGTATGCGACGGGACACTCCCTTCCGCTCGAGGAATCACGAGTGATCCATCGAGCCAGCGGTAGGAGGCCATCGCGCGCAGATCATTCGCGGAGAAGGTCCGGGAAAGGCGTTCCACAATGTACTGGTCTGCATCCGATTTCACGCGATAGAACATCCGTGTTTCGGGAACAAACATGTAACTGGACGCGAACAGGTCCTGATGGGATACGCTGGTTGTGTCGTTCAAGTAAGGGTTGAACAACCCCAGGTCCCTCGCTGAGCTCAGCGCGGCATACAGTGTTTGAAAGTGGGTCTGGTCGAGCTGCCGGGGAGCAAAGAGTCCGTGCTCGATGAGAGAATCGTACGCAGCACGCAGGATGTCCGCTTCCAGACCAGTCCAACCCGGCCTCAGGGAATACACCCCGCCCGGCCCCGGGCCCGTGTAGATCGGGGCAAGGCGGTTGTCACTGAAGGGGAGACCGCCCTGCGAAGTCTCCGGCGGAAGAAAGAGTCCGCTCAGCGCCATGTCCTCGAAAAGCTTGATCCCCGTGTAAGAGATCTTGACGTTCCAATCAGTGTCCTTTCCGAGTTCATTGTTTCCCGTGGACAACCGGAAGTACAATTTGTCGTTCGCGTTGATGCTGGAATGGGAGCTCGCGGAACCGGACGCATTCGCATTCCCGAGCCGAAGAGCGGTCGTCCCATCCCTCGAGTGCGTGAAAAGGGCCACCCCCTCGTCCTGAATCGCGGAGGGGGTGACGAGGCTGGCGAGTTGCGCGACGTCGATCTCACCGCCGCGGTAGGCCTTCCACCTGCGCAGGGGTTCCTGGAGGAAGTACGTGCGCTGGTACTCATCTTCATTCGGGTCGGCGGACACCGGACCGGGGTCGGAGGGGGATCCGAACCGCCAGGGCGTAGACACCAGGGCCGTGCCGGTATTCAAGAGATAGTTCGATGAGCCCTTTTCCACCACGTCGAGAAAGCCATCCCCATTCACATCTGCGAAACTTCTCTCGGCTTCCGAAGTGGAAGCCTGCTTCGTGATCCCGCCGCTCACCGGGCCGAACGACGCGGACAGCCCCACGCTGCGGGAGCCTCCGCTTTCCTCGTCCATCCTGCCCACCATCCCGGGGAGCCTGAATGCGGGCACCACGTCGAATCCTTGACCGTTGTTCAGGCAGGCGACGAGGCCTGAGCCTTCCATCCCGACGGCATCGGGCAGACCGTCGCCATTCAGATCGAAGCATCCCTCTTTCGTGAATCCCGTTGAGAAGTCCAGGCCGCCGCGAACCCCGAAGCTCGCGATCACGTGCTTCCACCACAAGAACTGGACGGAGATCTCAACCCCCACGTAGAGGCTCCCGCCCGCGGACGTGTTGACGCTCGTCTGAAGGCCCCTGAACTCCGGGTTCGACGGTGTCTCCCACTTCTGTTCCGCCTCCCCGAATGCGTCGTAGCCGATCAGCGCACCCTGTCCGTCCCGGCGCTCGGGGAGCGAGTGGTAGGTGAAAGTGTACGCGTAGAAGACGGCGCCCCCCGCGTCCTTCTCGGTGAACGATGACAGCAGCGACTGCCCGAACTCGTTTTGGGTGTACGCAAGCACGTACGATCGGACCACCTTCTCCTGGAAGCACACCTCGATCCTGGAGAGCCTGCGGGCCAGCCTCGATACGAATCTGCCCCGACAATCAATGCGGCGGTCATCCCTGTCTTCCAGGATGAAGCGGACGAGGTACTGCCCCGACTCGAAGGTCGTCCCTTCAAAACCTGAGTAGCGGATCTCGGAAAGCCACGTGCACGAGTTGGGCTCGTCATAGGAGTACGCGTAGTCCACCGTGTTGCCGAACGTGTCTCGGAACCTGGACAGGTACCAGGTGAAGGTCCGGCTCCTGTCCGCTCGAGAGGGACCCACCCACGCCTCGCCCTTGCCGTATTCTCGCACGTCGCCGTTCTTGTCGGTGACCTCCCAGTAGTCCTCACCGCCGGATCTGAACCACCTCACGCGCTGGAAGCTTTTTTCGGTTCGAGACCGGAATCGTTGCGCAGGCCCGTCGGTGCCCCACGGCACCAGCTCTTCCCCGTTCAGGATGTACGTATCCTGCCCGTTGTAGCGCGGCAGGCCGAAACGCGTGTCGATCGAGATGGCAGGCACCTCGACGTTGAACCCCTTGCCCAGCCAGCCGTTGGCAAGATTGCTGTCGTATCGAAGAGAGAGCGGAGGGGTCGCATTCCCGCGGCCGGGGGGCACCCGAAGGGCGATGCCGAAAGCGGCCGACCCGAACGGTCCTGTCTGCAGACCCTCCGGGAGGGGAACGCCCGCGCACGGGTTGGCTGCCTGCAGATTCTTGATGGAGTTCACGTCGAACTGGATCGGAGAGGCGCCTTGCGGAAGCGTGAGCGTGGCATTGACCATGTCGGTGAAGTGATGGGAGATGCTCGAGACGGCTGCCTGGTTCCTGTCGAGTGACTGGCGCTGCAGCCTCTCCCACCGACCCGCATCCTGGTCGAAGAAATAGGTGAACAGGTTGGAAAGATCCGTCTCCGATTCCCTGAAACCCGGCTCGAATGGGATCGTGATGCGTACGGCTCTCGAGAAGATCGCTCCATGGGGCTCGAACCGGTATGCCATCCCTCCCGAGGTGACATTCGACATCGAATCCCCGAGAGGTTCGGTGAGCGGGATGCGGGTGATCTTGATCCTGACGGGATGAGCGACAGCACCCGGGGGGATTTCCAGCACGACGCCGTCCAGGGCGAGCTTGGCGCCCGCATCGGGCCGCACCAGAACACCGACTGTCACCGGCGTCATGGACAGGGGCGCAGTCGCCGGTCTCCCGTAGCTCACGGTGGGGAGCTGGGCTGCGACGGACAGCTCGCAGACGATCAGTGCAATGAGGCGCGTCCCGCGGAACATCGAAGACCTCCCACTTTTTTACTGTTCCTGGAATATCACCTGCACATAGCTTGACGGAAAGTTGTCCAGCGGCGAGATCACGACCATGTATCCGCTCCTCCCTCCCTGGTCGTGCCGGGGCTCCTCGTCGTCCCGAAATCTCGCGGCCTCCGACCCGTTCAGGAAAAGGCAGTACTCGCCGGCGGCATAGGTCACTCGCAGGACGTTCGACTGATTGTAGCCGGTCCTCAGCGAACCACAGCTGCTCCAGGGGATTATTTCAGTGAAGGCGGCCCCTGCAACTTCGCCGACGATGAACTCCTGCCGTGTGTTGATCATGACAACAAGCATCGTTTCGCCTGTTGCCGGGTCGCCCGTGTCATAGCTGCAGAACACGACGCCGTATCCTGCCGTGTCGTCGCCCTCCACCTTGATGAGCTCTACCACGAGCTGCCCGAACGGCTCCTGCGAGGCTCCTGAGAGAGTCCACAGCGTGGTTCCGTATGGCCCCCAATATGCGGGGTCGTTTGTGCGGAATACGCGCCTGGTGGGGTCCTGCGCATCCTGCACGAAGAGCTCGTCCACCTTCTGGAGATCCCCGGGCGTGCCCTCGACATCGGGACCAGCCCCCGGCGGCGTCGACACCGGGCAGCCCATGGCGGTGAGGACGAGGACCAGAAGCCCCAACCGAGCAGGCCGTGTCATTCCTGGCACCCTACATGCCGGTGATGCTGAACAGCGACACCGTGTAGTCGATGAACGAGCCTCCTGCCAATGTCGGATCCGCAATGAACTCCGCGGGGTTGGGCGAGATTCTGAACAGGAACGTCCTCGTCGCGTAGGCCGGATTGGTGATGGGGATCGCCGCGTTGTTGACGATGACGGCTGGCGCCGTCCCCTTGAGATAGAAGATCATGTACGTGTTCACCGATCCACCCGTGAGACCGCTCTGCGTCACCACGATGTTGGCCGTCCGTCGCGGAGGGACGCTCACGGAGTACCAGTCCACATCCTGGACGACCGCTCCCGAGCAGGCGCGGTAGTAGTAGAGGTTGGCTGCGCTGTCATAATCCAGCGAGGTGGCGGTTTCCTCCGTATCGTTCGGCTCCAGCTGGTCGCGGCATGCCGCGCTCCCGATACCGACTGCCGGCTCCGCAGGTCCGAACACCCGTGAGCCGCGAACCATGCTGAGCCGGTAGAGGTAGCGGCGCTGGTCGGCGCACGTCGTGTCGGAAAAAAGAGTCGCTGCCCCGCGATACAAGGTCGACCATGAGGGGCTGACGGAATCATCCGCTCGTTCAAGAATGTATTCCTCCGCTGCCTTGTCCGGGTCCCAGGCAGCGTCGATGCAGTACTCCGAAACAAATGAAGAGACCCTCGGCGCGCTCGGCGAAGGATCCGCGAGCACTCTCCCCATCTGGTCCAGGAAGCCGGCACTGCAGGAAACCAGCAGGAGCGAAAGAAGAATCACGGCCTTATTCATTGCCTTTCTCCTTCGATGCCCGATGCGGCGTGAACTCGATATCGAAGCGGGGAGAAACGGTCACCAGCGGAGTTGCATACATGGCGATGTCGACGACGGCGGCGCAGCCCAAGGAGATGGCCTCCGAGATTGCATAACGATAGTATGCTCCGAGAGACACGCCCCCGACGGTGGTGACGGATGTGCTCGACGACGCATACAATCGGTCCTGGACGATCGCATCCACGATGAACAGCGGTCCTCCAAGAACCGCGATCACATGCCCGGTCGAGATCTCGGCGCCGAGCTCGACGGGGAATCGTACCCGCGCCTCGTGCAGCAGAAAGCTCTCGTAACCGGGCTGGTTCAGCCCGAGCGAGTATTCCGCCTGGATCCCCAGGGCCACGAACCACGGCCGGGCCAGAAACGTGAAGAGCGGATTCGCGGGAACGAACCGAGCCCCGAGACTCACGCTGGCCAGACCTGCGAGCACGGTGCTCCACTCCCCGCCGGCCGGCGTCCAGTACCCGAGAGACACGGGGATGCTCAGCAGGTTGCGCTGGGTTTCCTGTTTCCTCTTCGGAGGGTTCAACCCGATGTCCGCGGCAAAATAGTCCTCGATGCGCACCGCAAGGTTCTTCATCAGCCGCGGATAGTGGCTCGAATCGTCGGTGTTGAAGAAGCTCGCCGCAACCACCGCCTTCTCGGCGTCCAGCAGCTTCACCTCTGCCGTCACGGAGAACTCACCACGCTTCACGAACCCGTAGAGCAGGTAACCGTAGCCCCTGCTCTGGCAGAGTCTGGCCGCATCGAGATATGTGCGGATGGGCGATGCCGGCGGGTTTTCCACCGCTCGAACCACAAAGGCACTCCCTCCCGCGAATTCTGAAAGACTCCGGACCAGATCCTCCCCGGGGTTCAACGTCCCGGGGGCAGAGCCGCCCGAATCATCGATCACTGCAAGCGGGGCGACGTGGAGCTCAAGTGCCGCGAAGCAGGATGATGCAGCAAGAGCGAACGTCATAACGAGCACGCCTTTCTTCAGCGCCATTCTTTTGCTCCCGCCAACTCTGTTGCCTCCGCGTTTCTTCCAAGCATGTGCAGGCATCGAGCTGCCTGATCGCGAGCGCCGTGGTGACGCGGCTCGAGTTCAAGGCATTTCTCGAACCGCGCGAGGGCTTCCTCGTGCTGGCCTGCGGCGGCATACGCGCTGCCCGCTTCGTACCAGAGGTTCGAATCGTTTGGGCGAAGCGCAGCGGCCTTTTCGAGATGGTTCTTTGCTCGCGGCAGATCACCCGCGGCAAGCGCGCACGCGCCGGACTTCTCCAGCACATCGACGTCGGAGGGCTTCAGGGCGATGACTTGCGAGAGCCAGTCCAGCGCCTCGGCCCACCTCCCCTGCTCCATGCACAGTGATCCCATGATCTCGAGGGCGACGAGGCTTCGGGTGTCCTTGAGCACGGCCCTGAGGTCCTGCTCGACTCCTGCCTGGATGCTGGAGTCACCAGGATTGGCGCAGAACCTGCTTGCCGCGAAATAGAGACGCACCTCGGGGTTTTTCAACTGCTGAGGGGAGAACGGAGAAAGGACCCGCGCGGCCTCGGCGAACTCGCGCTCCCCGAAATGCCTCTTCGCCCGCTGCAAGGCCTGCACCAGGGCGAGGTCCCGCTCCATCACTTCAGCGGAGACGGGTGCGACGTCACCCGAGGCCGCGCGCGGGCCGGCACCTGCAGTCATCGCCTGCATCGGATCCGCGGCCGGGACAGGCTTGTTCAAGGCCACGGTCATTTCGGCAAGGTTTCCACGCACAGCCGAAATGTCCTCCGCGAGTCTTCGCTCCAGCCGCCTGACCGCGCCCTGCGTCCCGGAATTGCCTGCGGCGATCTCACGGCTGAAAGTCGCCGCGATGCGGTCTACCCGCTCAGAAAGCTGGGAGAGGCTGCGGTGCATCTCCGAGTCGCTGTGCTCGCGGGCCGCGGCCTGCTGGACAATGAGCGCACGAATCGCTGTCTCCTGCCGAAAGACAACGATCACGAGCGCCAGGGCTGCCGCGCCGGCGAGTCCCGCGAGAATGAAAAGGATTGTTCTGACTGCCTGTCCCACGCCTTGCTCCTGATGCGCGCAAAGGGCAGAACGCGCCTCTGCACGCTGCAATTACGTCGTCGAGAGCCTTTTCGATTGTGGGGAAGCGATCAGCGGAAGACGGCTGGACTCATCGATGGACTCCCATTTTCAATCTTCAACTTTTTGAGTGACGCATTTTTCATGTCCGGATCATAGCCCAAGGCCGAACCGAAATCAAGTGCCGCGACAGGGTGTGTCCGCGGCAGGGTGCCGCGACTCCTCCGCTCACGAAAACCTGTGCACCGTTCGGTGGTGGTAGGTACCGCCCGGCCGCAGGATCGACGAGGGGAAGTGGCCGATGTTCACGCTGTCGGGGAACCACTGCGTCTCCAGGCAGAATCCGCCGTGCTTTGGGTAGAGCGAGCCGTCGAGGAAATTGCCCGTGTACAGCTGCACCCCGGGCATCGTGGTGTGGACTTCCATCGTGCGGCCGCTGGAAGGGTCCCGCACCGTGCCCACGAGGTCGAAGTCTCCGCCTCGCTTTCCGACGACGAGATTGTGATCGTACCCGCCGGGCACCGCTTCGATGTCCCGGCCGATCGGCTTGTAGCTGGAGAAGTCGAACGGATTCCCCGCGGTCTTCAGGATTTCGCCGGTGGGCATGAGATCCTTGTCGACGGGAAGATAGAACGGACAATTGAACTTCGCCTCCTGGGCTTCTATCGTGCCCGAACCCGCTCCCGCGAGATTCCAGTACGTGTGGTTTGTGAGGTTCACGGGTGTTGGCTTGTCCGAGATCGCCCAGTACTCGAATGAAAGCTCGTTGCTCTCGTTAAGCGCGTACTCCGCCGTAGCCTTAAGGGTGCCGGGGTAGCCCTCGTCGCCGTCCCGGCTGGTGTGCTGGAATCGGATTCCCTCGGCGTCGCCCTTCTTGAAGAGTTTAGCGGCCCAGACGGACTTGTCGAATCCTTTCACGCCGCCGTGCAGGTGGTTTTCCCCGATGTTGCGGGCAAGGGTGTACTGCTTCCCGTCCAGATCGAATCGGCCGCCGCGGATCCGGTTGGCCACCCGGCCCACGATGCAGCCGAAGAATGTTGAGTTGTTTTCCCAGCCCGCCAGGGAATCGTGGCCGAGAGTGACGTTCGCGGTCTTCCCCGATCGATCGGGAACCATTACGGACGTCACGGTTGCCCCGAGGTCGATCACGGTGACGCGCACGCCGTGGGAGTTT
>Ga0187870_1002492_pt1 | contig 15246 bp, 14 predicted proteins | sample June2016WEW_13_1_3_FD_132974 | JGI IMG/M metagenome (GOLD analysis project Ga0187870, IMG submission 132974) | Peatland microbial communities from SPRUCE experiment site at the Marcell Experimental Forest, Minnesota, USA - June2016WEW_13_150 | ecosystem: Environmental > Terrestrial > Soil >... | reverse complement strand
GCGCTCGGTGATGTCCGTGACCGCGGAACGGACGATCACGTTGCCTGTCTCATCCGCTACGGTCACACTTTCCATCAATACGGATACGAGAGAGCCGCCCTTGCGCTGAACGAGCAGCTCGCACCGCTCCGTCCTGCCGGTCTTTTGCGTCTTGCGGCGATGTGTGAAAAAGGTATCCCTGTGTTGGCGGCTCACAAAAAGAGAAAAGGGCTTGCCGACAAGACGACTGCGTTCGATGCCGACTAAAGAGGCGCCGGTCAGGTTCGCTTCGGTAATCACCCCGTTCCGATCAAAGCTGAAATAGCCGACAGGGGCGAAGTCATAGAGGTCGATGTACTTCTGCCGGGATTTCGCGATCTCCGATTGGACCCGCTTAAGCTCCTCGTTCTGCATTTCGAGCTCGATCCGGTGCGCCTGCAGCTCGTGGACAAGCCTTTCCAGATCCGCCGGCCGCATCTCAGCCGGGCCTTTTTCTGCCGGGCGGATCTCTGCCCGGCTGCGCAAACCTGCGGATTCATGGGGTTCGGACTTGCCGCGCCCGGGAGTATCGCTCCTTTTTCTGCCCATGTCGATTCCTTCTCCGGTTTCCATAGCGTCTTAGGGAAACCGGACCTGGTGAAAACCGAACATCCGAGGCCGCTTGATCCCGGCATCTGTGCGTGAGTGTCCGGCCTTGAGGTGATTTCACGCAATTTCTTTGCATTATATGCTACACTATTTTGGCAGCAAAGCAAAGGCTGCTTTTTCACTTTCCCTACATTCTTGTTGCTATATCTTGATTATCTATCGATGGCGCCCATGTGTCTTCAGGGGCTCAGTGCTTTCAGTTTCAGCCAAAAACACTTGACAATAACGAACAACACCTGTAACTATAGACCTGATTGCCGGCGATTTCGGTGCAACCCGGGGCGCAGTGACCACAATTGCACAATTGGCATAAATCGGGAGGTTTTGGGCTATAATGGCGCCGGTGATTACGCGTGAGGATCGGAGGAGTCGGCGCGGCAATGCTCTCGCATGGCCGGGCCTCAAAAAAGATAGCCGATTCCGGCAAGGATAATATCGCTGTCACTGTTGTAGTTGGTCACCACTCTGTTCCAGGAGAGCCGTACGGTCCAACGCGGCATGAATCGATAGCTCGCGGTCATGCCGAAAACGCCTACCACTGTCTCATCGTCTCCGGGATGGTACCTGTCGATGACAAAATAGGGTCCGCCGCCAATCCCTAAAGATACACGTTCATCAAAGAAGGAGTGCACTGCCCAGAGCTGGGTCATGAGACCGAAGCGATCTTGAATGCCGGTATCGCCCTCATACAGAGAAGTGACGGTCCATTCGAGGAAGGGCGCAAGTCTTCTCCGATATTCAATGGCTGCGGCAATCGATTTGTCCGAATTGAAGCTGTTCGCGGTCGTTTGACCAAAAAACTGCGTAACCTCATTGTTCGTCAACTTTTCCGGGAGGCACTGCTCTTTGAAAGCATGAGGGGCGTCAAGCTGGTAGCCGATCCCGACAAGGGCCGAAAAGTTGTCAACACCGTGTTCGGTATGCACCCAGTTGCCACGCAATTGCATGAGCCAGGGGCCCTGGATACGCCACGTCGCTACGAGGCTGGAAATTGCGCCCCACCCGTGGTCATCTGCATAAGATCCGTCGTTCAGTGCAGCCGTATCGAAGTAACGGTAGACGCCTATTCCGGCTGCCAGCGAAAGCCGTTGCTGAAGCACGTCCGTACGGGCCCAGATTTGAGAGACCGGCCCGTCCCGGTGATGATCCGGGACGTGCCCCTCATTCAGGTAGGAAAAGCTCCACGCGATGTGATCGCTGAGCCCCTGCATATACTCAAGCTGCCACATGTAGGTATCGGCATGTGTCTCGGAATTCTGCTTCACCCCGCCAAGGACCGAGACGTCCTGAGCCCGGGCGTTAACGGCGAGGAGACCCAGCAAAACCATGAATGCGCCTATTACCGAGAAGCTCCTCATCATATCCGGCTTCATACAGGACGGTGATGCCGCTTGAGGACGGACACGAGCAACCAGGCGCCGGATAGAACCTGATTATTATGATGCCCTTTGTGTTCGCCGGAGCACCATGTGCCCTTCACGGCTGCCTTTTTCTTCTCCCACAATAGACCGGCGCTGTAACTTTTCAGGTTAATTCACCCGGGTACGGCATAACATCCTTAGTCTTGTACCATGGCCGCTTTCTCATGTTCAATGCTTTTCTGTCTAACAATGCTTGTGTCGCGTCGGGTTTAGTGTTTCATACTTGCCGCCGCTTCGGGCTTTCGACCCTTTGCCCATCGATCCGGAAAGTCCGGCCGACCGGCGAGCCGACCCGGTTGCTCATCTTTTCCGCTTGGTAGAAGCCTGTGCGGTGGTTGCCGATACCGGGGTCGATTGAGCCGATTGATTACCTGCTGCATCATAGGCGGATACCGTATAGGTATACCTGGTATCGGGAGAGAGCCCCGCGTCATCATAGGACGTACTGGCGGCAGTTCCCGCCTCTGCGCCATTTCGATAAATTGTGTAGCCCGCGACGCCCGCGCTATCCGTAGAGGCGGTCCACGTGAGGTTGATCTGGCTCGATGAGGCGACGGTTGCCTTCACGTTCGTTGGGACGGTCGGCGGCGTTGCGGCAGGTGGTGTCGGTGTTGGTGTTGGTGTTGTTCCAATAGGACCGATGCGACCGGTGGTGCTGATCGCTATATCGTCGTAGTCGATGTAATAATTGACCCCGGTATTGGCGGGATTGCTGCAATTAGAATTAAGTTCTATCATGCTCCAACCGCCTGGAGTACCAAAGTTCACATTCGATTTACTGAACTGCTGAACATTATCAATCCATAATTCGGCAACGCCGTTGGAGCCGTTTGTATCTGCTTTGATATGGGCTTCGAAGCAATGCCAGCTGCCGTTGCTCGTGAGATTTCCATTACCGCCGCATTGAACGGTTTGCCAGCCGGAATTCCCGTAGAGAGATGTGCCGCCATTATTAAGCTGTACATATATACGATAATTATCCGTGTAGGCATACTCAAAGATCACCGCCGGATTGCTCATGGTCGTGGACCATATGTAGATGTTCTTGGAGTAGTTAGGACCACCTCCGGAGGTGCCGCCGGGACCACTGGCCGGGACCCATTGAAAACCGGACTGATACCGCATGTACCAGCGGAACCACAATTCAGGATGCTGATTCCCGGGATTATGGGCTGTACCTAAGAAAAGGTCCACCGGATCGGAATGGACATTGTTGTAATTGCCTGAGTTATCATATCCCACCCAGAACCTCAGGCCATTGCCGCCCGCGCCATTAGGGTAGTTTGCGGCGCTCTCCACTTGAGTATATTCAGTACCGCTATGACCTGAATAATTGAGGTTGTATTGCGAGCTGGATGCTGCTTGCGCATTGTTTGTAATCGTGCCGGGGGAGAGAGTGGGAAAAAAATAATTGGTAGCATTCGACACGCTCGCGCTGTAGATATCCGGAAAGTTAAACGTTGTAGACCAGGGGAAGGTATAGGTGGACTGAGCCATCACTGAAGTAGAAATGAGAACTGCCAGGAAACCTAGGAATCCGCATACTGAAAGAACCTTTTTGAAACCTTTCATGACTCCCTCCTTATGAGAAACACAAGACATCGTGCAGGGTGAAGGAGGTGAGCGCAGCGCCGCTTTCGGTAAAGCGAGCCAACTCAACCTTTCAGCCGGAATACGAGCAAAAGCCTACTACTTCGTGATCCCTCCACCTCATCATCCGTTGATCTCACCTGTTGCCACACAATGCTACGTAATGCAGTGGTTTTATACATAGACATCTGACAATGTCAAGCATTATTATTCCACAATTATATGAATATGTTACCTATGTGGGCTTGCACGGCGCCCACTTTCTTGGGTCTTTACGCATGAAAGGACCTTTGGAAATAGTAACGCTTGACATTATTAACGCATAGCGATATTATTCTTTGTAATGATAAAGACCTTTCGCTGCAAACATACCGGGAAGGTCTTTCTGAGAGAGCCGGTCTCCAAGTTCTCACAGGCCATGTGCCGAAGGGCGCTCAGAAAACTCTTGACCCTGGACGCTGCAGAACAACCGGACGATTTGCGGGCGCCGCAGGGAAACCAATTGGAAAAACTCGCGGGTGACCGGCAGGATCGGTATAGTATCCGGATTAACGACCAATGGCGAATATGCTTTCTTTGGGACGGCGGAGACGTCCTTGAAGTTGAAATAGTCGATTGCCATTAAGGAGGAGCTCATGACCGCCAAAACAATCGAGCCGATACATCCGGGAGAGATATTGTCTGAGGAATTCCTCAAGCCTCTCAACATAAGCCAGTACAGATTGGCTAAAGACATCAGCGTGCCGCCGCGTCGCGTAAATGAAATCGTGCACGGCACACGCGCGATAACCGCCGATACGGCACTCCGTCTTTCCCGTTACTTCGGACTTTCAGAGCGTTTCTGGCTTAACCTGCAATCCCGATACGACCTTGAGACAGAGAAGGATAGGCTGAAAGGGCGCATCGAGAAAGAAGTAAAAGTACTTGAAAGGAAAACCGCATAACGTTGTGCGTCGCGGTGCATTGTTATTTTTAAAGGAGGCGTCGATTATGGACATGGGAATCAAGGACAAGTTTGAGCGCCTTTGGAAGAAATACTTTAACGGGAGCGATCTGCCCATCTCGTTCTTTTACACGGACGAGTTGCCGCCGGGAGCAGAGATGCCGAAGCCGGCGACCGGCCACCGGTGCCTGATAGGGGACCTGGCAAAGGCGGGGCGGGGGAAGAACGTCGCCCTCAATGCCGAGGTGATCGGCTGCGCCGGAGGGAGGAGGTATCTCGGTTTCGCGAGCGAGCTGATGCCGGAGTTCGAATATTTTTTGTCCTACGGCATACCGGGGAAGCTGGAAGGCGAGCGGTACAAGAAATCGCCCGAGCTGGTGAGGGAGACGATGAAAAGGCAGCCGGCCTTTACCGCGCCGGGTGCGCTCATCGTGTTCAAGCGATGGGATAGGCTTGCAGAATCGGACTACCCCGACGTGGTTATCTTCTTCGCCGCACCTGACGTCCTCTCCGGCCTCTTCACTCTCGCCGCCTTCGACGAGGCGGACGTCGATGCCGTCTTCTCGCCTTTCGGCGCGGGTTGTTCGACCATCGTACAGTACCCCTATCGTGAGAAAGACGCCGAAAAACCTCGGGCGGTCATCGGGATGCTAGACGTCTCGGCGCGCCCCTGCGTGCCGGCCGACGTTGTCACTCTGGCGGTGCCTATGAAGAAATTCGTGCGCATGGTGGAGAACATGGAGGAGAGCTTCCTTGTCACCGATTCATGGAAAAAGGTACGAAGAAGGATAGTCGCTGCGTCAAAGACGGAAAAATAGGCGCAGGCGAGGAAAGGACCGGGCGCGCTCATAATGGCGCCCCCACTTTTTTACAGGAACCAGAGACCATCACCTGCTCGAAAAGCATCCGGTAGGCCAATTCGGCATCGATACGGCATGAATATCTGCAAAAAAGACATAGAGCGCCAATTGGGCATAAATGTCTGACAAAAAAGACATTACCGTGTGCAAATGTACCCGGTGTCCTTGAATATCGATGCAGCCATATTTACATTGAAAAGTAGGAAGCAAAAGAAAAGCAAGCTGTCAAAAACGCGCTGCTTTCTGAAGAGAACGTCACGCTGAAGAGAACGTCACGCTGAAGAGAACGTCACGCAGGCGATGGTGGCTGGTCTCAAAAAAAGGTCGGGTTCACCGCTCCCCTTAAAAAAGCGGAATAAAAAACGGAGGTGAGATTATGGCAGTGGAAAAGGCAATAGCATCGTCCAGTTTAGTGGAAGTCATCGACAGAATTCTTGACAAGGGTGTGGTCGTCGATGCATGGGTGAGGGTTTCTCTGGTAGGTATAGAAATACTTGCCATTGAAGCCAGGGTTGTTGTGGCGTCAGTGGAGACCTATCTGAAGTATGCCGAGGCGATCGGCCTTACCGCGACGGCAGCGTAAAGGCTTTACCAGGCTCAGCCGAGCAAAAGCGGATGAAAGTTCTTGCCGTGTCATCCTCAAGCCTTCGCAGTTTTAGGGTAAAGGGTCGGAAAGCATGACACGCCAGGAACTTTCTTAATGCCGGACCCAAGGGCCCCAATGACAGACAGCGTAAATGCGACTCATGTAGTTGAAGGAATTATTTCTTCCTATGAGGAAAAGCTTCAGAGCATGAGCCTCATCATTGACAACACGCAAATGGTTCTTGGTGAATTTCAGGAATCAATGTCACATGGAAAGGAGGAAAAGGAGGCATTACACGTTCGGCTTCGCGAGACCCTTGCGAGGAACGAATCTCTCAGGAAAAAGGATTTTGACGCGATGATGAATACCATTCTCCTCTCTCAAGATGACAGAGAGAGAGCGGTGAGGAAACTGCTTCACAACTATCTCACTGAGCAGAGAGAAATGGCAAGGCGGCTCAAGGAAAATCTGGGAACATTCAAGGATGGCCTGAACACGGACAATATCGGCAGAATCAATGACTTCCATGAGGTGCTCACGGATATTCTTAAAAAGCAGGAAGAGAGAAAGGCGGAACTTGCCGCCACACTGAAGATACTTCAAAAAGAACAAGGTCAGTTATCTCGCTCCCTTGGGGAACTTCTTTCCAAAGGGAGGGAGCTCAGGATAAGAGATTTAAAAACGATGCTCAAGCAGTTTGAGGCTCAATCCAGGGAAAGGGCAGCGCAGCAGCGGGAAAGGAAAGAAGGCGTGCAAAAGATGCTCAGTACATTCAGAAAAAAAGGCGGGAACCAGCAAACCGACACACAGCGTGATCCATAGAAAAAGGAGGCAGCCATGGCTATGGCACACAGCATGAAAGACTTGGCGGAACAGATCGTTACTTCGCGCAATGTGAGAGTAAAAGCCCTTGGAGATCTATTGCTTGACACAAAAAAGACTGTAGAGGATTTTGCGGAGGAACGGCATGCCATGGGTCGTAAGCAGCGCAAAGACCTACAGGATTTCCAGGGTGGCCTATCCAAAAGCGTGGAGGATATGCTGAAAGACTTTCGCAAAAAGCATCACAAAATGGGCAGCGAACAAGCAAAGGATCTGTCGGAGTTTTCGCATAATCTCACGACAAACACCAAAAAGATGCTGGATCAATTTTTAAAAGAACACCGTCAGATGGGCAGCGAACAGGCAAAGGACCTGTCGGAGTTTGTCGCATCACTCACAAAGGATGCCGGCGCCATGGTGAACAAGTTCAGAAGAACACGGGGTGAGATGTCGGCGGAGCGTAAGAGCAGACGTGAAAGGGATGTAAAAAACATCGAAAGCTATGTCAAGAATAAACTGAAAGAATTTGACGCATCTCATGGCGAGATGAGCGATGCCTTGAGAAAAAGCCTGGCTGCGTATGCAAACGATATAGCACGTGGGGTCGGGAAACTTTTGCAGGAATACCATACGGATATGACGCAGGCGGGACACTTCTGGGAAGGAACGCTCACCGGTTTAAAAGTGGAGACCGCAATGCCATCCGTCGAAATCCACAATAAGGTTGCTGCGGTCCGGGAGGCAATCGAAGAAGAGAGGCCGCACGCAGAAAAGCCACATCAGGACGTTGATATTGAAGAAAAGGTTCTGGGATACATCAATCAGCAGCACAACGGGGTAAGGGTTGGCGACATGGAGCCGGTTTTCGGTGTGCCCAGATTGAGATTGGGTGTACTGGCAAAAAAACTGCTGGATGAAGGCAAGATCAGAAAAGAGGGCGGTCTTTATTATCGGGTTTAACGGGCTCAAGGTGCGGAGCCGACAGTTTTTTTAAGGATGATTTCAAGAGAAGAGAAGGGGGAGTGAGGGCGGATTTAAGGGAAGGGAAAAGGATCTGCAGTGGCATGAAAAATATTTTGGGAGGAAAACCCGAATGATTGAGGAGAACGCAACGCTCTTAGAACCATCTGCTTTGCATGATTTTGTGGAAACGAACTACATAAAGGATACCGCCGGCAGAGCGATTTCTTACATCAAGGCGGGTTTTCCGGTGCATTTCAGAGGGGTTTCAGGCACCGGTAAAACTACCCTCGCCATGCATGTCGCACACAAGATAGGGAGACCGGTTGTCCTAATTCATGGAGATGAGGAGTTGACCACATCCAATCTTGTAGGTGGTGAATATGGCTACAGGATGAGAAAAGTGGTGGACCGTTTTGTCTCAAGGGTTCTCAAGACGGAAGAAGACATGGTCAAGAGATGGGTTGACAACCGTCTGACCGTGGCATGCAGGGCCGGATTCACCCTCATCTACGATGAGTTTACACGGTCGCGTCCGGAGGCGAATAATATCCTTTTGTCTATTCTGCAGGAACGGATTATGGATTTGCCCTCGGAAAGGGGGGGAGAGGGGCCATACCTTAAGGTGCACCCGCATTTTACCGCGATATTTACAAGTAATCCTGAGGAATATGCAGGAGTGCACAGAAGTCAGGATGCCTTGAGGGACAGAATGGTAACGATGGATTTAGACCATTTTGACTATGATACGGAGGTGGCCATTACCCGCGCAAAATCCAGACTTCCCAAAAAAGATGTAGAGAAGATAGTGCGGATCGTGAGGGATCTGAGAGAATCGGGCAAGTGCGAATTCGCACCGACAATTCGTGCCTGCATAATGATTGCAAAGGCAGCGAAGGTCCGGAACATTTCACCATCCCGTTCAAACGGGGCTTTCAGCCGGATGTGTCAGGACATACTGGCTTCCGTGACGAGCAGGGTAGGCTCTAAGACAAATCAAAACAGGGTGAAGGAGATTGTCGAGGGCCTGGTGGCCACACATATGAACTAACACCAATTCGCCCTGATCAAGTCATCGCGAGGAGGATGACCGCATGAAAGCTTTGCACGAGATCACAACAATCAGGAACGTGAGAAGCATGCATTCCATCGGCGCACGGTCGGTCCCGAAGGTTCAGAGGTCCCCTTATCTTGACCTGTACTCGCTGAAAAGGGAGAAGGACAGGCTGGAAAAAGAAGTTGCTGCGCTGGAAAAGAAACGGGAAATAACCGGTCGCTTGTTGCGCGACGTAAATAAACTGATTGCCGGATTACAAGGGGAGATACAGGAAGCCGGGGCGATAAAGACCGCCGCGTGCACAAAGACGAACCCTTTGAGGACAATGCCGATCAGGTATTGAATGCGGCGTTCGGAACATGTAAGGGGGGGAGAAATGGCGGAAAAAAAACGCAGCAAAAAGCGCGACGATTCAATCAAGATTGAGCTTGGAATGGGAGACCTGGGGATGGGAGACCTGTTTAAAGGCGTTCAAAACCTGGTGGACCTCGTATCCGAGATGGAAAAAGCAGGCGGTGAAATAAAGAAAGAAGGCGCCATAGACTTAAGCGACCTGAAAGAGGGCATGAAAGGCGTCTTCGGGTTTTCCATAAAGACGGCCACAGGAGGAAAACCGGTTGTCGAACATTTCGGCAATATTAAAAAAACCCCTCGCGGAGCAAAGGTCGAAGAAGAAAGGGAGCCGATTACCGATGTTTTTGACGAAAAAGATGAAATCCGTGTCTACGCGGAAATGCCCGGGGTGAATGAGAACGACATAAAGATGGACCCGTTGGGGGACATACTCAATATTTCCGCGAAAAGCGGAGACAAAAAATATCGCAAGGAGCTTCTCCTTCCCGCAAAGGGGAAAAGCGAGACCCTTGCCTCTTCTTTTAAGAACGGCATACTTGAGATTACGATAAAGAAATGAAGGGGATTCTCAATGGGATTGACCGGACTGAGGGATGCCCCTTTGAGACTGATTCTCTTCGGCGGCAAGGGCGGCGTTGGAAAAACAACGTGCGCGGTAAGTGCCGGTCTGCATTTGTCGGAAACATGCCACACGTTAATTATCTCTATCGATCCGGCCCATTCCCTGTCGGACAGTCTGGGACAGAAGATCGGAGATGGAGTTCAGGACATTAAAGGCGTAACAAATCTGAGTGCGATTGAGATAAGCGCAAAAAAAACTTTTTCAGCCTTCAAGGTGCGGTACGAAGAACAGATAAAAAAGATTATCGACACGTCAACCTATCTGGATTCGGAAGATATCGAATCGGTCCTGTCACTTCCGATCCCGGGTTTAGATGAAGTTATGGGGTTAAAGACCATAACAGACCTGATTGAAGAGGGGAGATTTGATAAGGTCGTTGTCGATACGGCGCCCACGGGTCATGCCCTGAGGCTTTTAACGCTGCCGGGCATGCTCGATGAATGGATCAGGGTCATGGCAAAGATGAGATGGAAATACCGCTATGTTTTGACAACCCTCGGCGGTGCCTATAAACCCGACGAAGGCGATGATTTTCTTGTGGAGATGAAAAGAACCGTCGCCAGGATACGCAGCCTCTTTAAAGACCTTAAAAGGTGTGAATTCATCGTGGTGACAATACCGGAATACATGGCTGTCCGGGAGGCAGAGAAGATGATCGCTGAATTGAATAAATACGGGATAACAATAAAACAATTGGTGGTCAACAATGTAGTGCCGTTGAATGACCATTGTGAATTTTGCAAAGAAAAAAGGAAAGGAGAGGAAGACTACATCAATTACTTGAGAGAACAAATGGGCACTACCCGGATAACACTTGTCCCGCTGCGCCCGCGGGAAGTGAAGGGTATCGATGCCTTGAATGACTTTAAGGAATTGCTGTTTCAATAAAACGGAGGAACGGCAACAATGAAAGATGAAGAGTCGCCCCCGGCTTTCAAAGTGAAAGAGGCGTTGCCGAAGGACGTGGGGAGGGCCATTGTCCGGATTGACCCCGAGGACATGAAGCTGCTCGAATTGGATGTCGGCGATATCGTGGAGATTGAAGGGAAAAGAAAGACCCCGGTGAAGCTGATGCCCTGTTATGTTGAAGAGAGAGGAAAAAAGATCATACAGATGGACGGCATAACGAGGGAGAATGCCAAGGTCGGCATAGACGAGAAGGTAAAGGTTCTGAAGGTCGATCACAAGCGTGCAGCAAGGGTAAAGCTTTCCCCCCTAACCCTTTCAAGCCTGCCTCAAAAAGATAGGGATGCCAGGTATATCGGCACGCTGATCGAGGGTCTGCCTGTAATCACGGGAGACAGGGTAAGGGTGACGCTTTTTGGCTCACGGTCAAGCGATTTCAAGGTTCTCACTACTACCCCCGACGGCGTGGTGGCGATAAATCCGGCAACACAAATAGAAATAGAATCGAGGGAGGCAGGTGAGCCGAAAATCGCGAAGATTTCCTATGAAGACATCGGAGGACTGGGGTATCAGATTCAAAGAATCAGGGAGATGATCGAGCTGCCTTTGAAATACCCGCAGATATTCGAGAGACTCGGAATTGACCCGCCTAAAGGTGTACTGCTCTATGGGCCTCCCGGCACAGGGAAGACATTGATCGCCCGGTCCGTGGCGAACGAGACCGAGGCGTACTTCACAAGTATCAGCGGCCCGGAAATCATGGGTAAATTTTACGGAGAAAGCGAAGCGCGTCTCAGGTCCATATTTGATGATGCCCAGAAGCATACCCCTTCGATAATCTTTATTGATGAAATTGATGCCATTGCGCCGAAAAGGGAAGACATGGGCGGAGAAAAACAGGTTGAGCGGCGTGTTGTCGCCCAACTCCTGTCGCTCCTGGACGGATTGCAGTCGCGGGGACAGGTAATTGTCATCGGGGCAACAAATATTCCCAATACCCTCGACCCGGCTCTAAGGAGACCGGGGAGGTTCGACAGGGAGATTTCAATCCCCATTCCGGACAGAAACGGAAGACTGCATATATTGCAGATCCATACGAGGGGTATGCCCCTCTCAGGAGAACCCGGTCAGGGAAGCGGTGAAGCGCACGACGGGGTCGATCTGGAAAAATTGGCCGAGATTACCCATGGCTTCGTTGGTGCGGACCTGGAGGCGCTGGCAAGGGAGGCAGCCATGTCTGCACTCCGGAAGATTTTACCGCGGATTGATTTCGACGTGGATGAAATCCCTTATGAGACGCTCCTCAAGCTGGAAGTGACTATGGACGATTTCCTGGATGCCATGAAAGAGGTTGAACCCTCTGCCATACGGGAGGTGTTTGTCGAGGTGCCCGATGTGCGATGGGATGACGTGGGCGGCCTCGAAGAGATCAAACAGGAATTGAAGGAGGCGGTAGAATGGCCCATTAAGTACGCTGATGTCTTTAGAGCTGCCGGCACACACCCGCCCAAGGGGATTCTCCTTCATGGACCGCCGGGTACGGGAAAAACCTTACTTGCAAAAGCGGTTGCAAGCGAGACGAAAGTCAATTTTATCTCCATAAAGGGGCCGAGTCTCATGTCAAAATTTGTGGGTGAAAGTGAGAAGGGCATCCGTGAAGTCTTCAAAACAGCAAAACAGGCTTCCCCGGCTATCATATTTTTTGACGAGATCGACGCCGTAGTGCCGAGAAGGGGTTCGGGGATTGCCGAGTCAGGCGTGACGGAACGGGTTGTGAGCCAGTTCCTGGCCGAAATGGACGGTATTGAAGAACTCAAGGGAGTGGTGGTGCTGGCCGCTACCAACCGGCTCGATATGATTGACCCGGCGCTCCTGAGAGGTGGAAGATTCGATCTTGTCATCGAGCTGCCCCTTCCTGATGAAGACACACGTTTATCCATATTTGGGATCCATACGAAGAACAAACCTCTTGGCAAGGATGTGGATTTGCGGGCGCTCGCAAAAGAGACCGTCGGCCTGGCAGGATCGGACATAGAATTTATTTGCCGGAAAGCGTCTATGTTGACCATAAGGGAATATGTAAACCACACCCAAAACGCGAAACCCAACGCGCGCGCGCAACTTACTATATCGAAGAGGCATTTCGAGGAGGCATTGCGATTGGTGCAAAAGCAGAAAGAATCTATTTCCGCGGGACAGGGTGACGCATGAACGATAAAGGTAAGTGCATATATGGCGTGATCAATAATGAATCCCATGCGGCGGGTTCAACTATGCTCACTTCACACGGCATTTACACCGTCCCTTATAAGGATGTTTCTGCGGCAGTGGGTGATTCCGAGATAATTGACTATGGAAAGCTGCCGGGCGACGCTGCGGCAAGGCGCCTCATCGAGCATCAGGTGGTGATGGAAAAGTTGATGAAGGCGTTTACCGTCATCCCTGCGAGGCTGGGCACGTATGTGCTCGGTGAAGATGAGGTGATGCTGGCCCTGATGAAGGGATACCACGTGTTTAAAGAGGTTTTTGCAAAGATCGAAGGCAGGATAGAGCTTGATGTCGTCGCCACCTGGGTCGATCTTCATGCGGTCATACAAGAGGTATCCGAAGAAGAAGAGGTAAGGGCAGTAAAACAGGTCCTTTTCAACAAGAAGGCGGGCATCACGGTCGATGATCAAATGAAAGCAGGCATGCTCATTAAAAGTTGTCTGGATAAGAAAAAACATGAATACGCCCTCACTATAAAGGACTCATTGGAAGACCTGTGCCGGAGCATAAAAGAATATACGATGCTGAATGACGCGACAATCATGAATGCAGCCTTCTTTATCGACAAGCCCAGGCACATCCGTTTTGAAGAAAGGCTGGATGAATTAAGCGGCAGTTTTGGCGGAAAGGTCCATTTCAAGTGCGTCGGTCCACTTCCACCATATAACTTTTATGTGCTTGAGATAGAACAATTGCAGTACGACGAAATTGAGCGGGCAAAGGAAAAACTTGCTCTGAACGCCTTTGCAACGAAAGACGAGATAAAAAAGGCCTACAGGAAATATGCCTCTGTGTATCATCCCGATAAGCAGTCCGACAGGCAAAATGGCGAGACAGAAACGGAATATATTGAAATCACCAATGCATACAGGCTGCTTTCAGCATATTGTCAACACGATGCGTGTTCTTTCAAAAAAGAAGACTTTGCAGAAAATTCGATAATCGTCACGGTAAAGGAACAATGATGGATCGTGAAGGAAAATATATATACTGCATCATCAACGCAAAACAAGACAGAACATTTGGCCCTATCGGCATCGGGAGCAGGGGCGACGAGGTGGGCACTATCGGTATCGATGACCTTGCAATGGTAATCAGCGCTCACCCTTTAACGAAGCTTGTGGTGAACCGGGACAACATCCTGGCTCACGAAAAGGTTATTGAAGAGGTGATGAAGGAGCATACTGTGTTGCCGGTGAGGTTCTGTACCATTGCCTCGAGTGCCGATGAGATAAGGAGCCTGTTATTCAAAAGGTACAGGGAATTCAAGAATGTTCTGAGGGACATGGATCACAAGGTGGAGCTTGGCGTGAAGGGGCTGTGGAAAGATATGGACATTATCTTCAGGGAGATTGCAGAGGAGAGCAAAGAGATCAAAAAAATAAGGAGAACGCCGAAAGGGGACGTGCAGCGGGAGAATATTCAGGCAAAAATAGAACTGGGCAAACTTGTCGAGGCTGCACTGAAGCACAAAAAGGCGGAAGACGCCGAAAGGATTGTTGCTGCATTAAAGACATCGGCATTCGATTATAAGCTGAACACTACCATTGGCGACGGGATGTTCATGAATGGCTCATTTTTGGTGAGCAAAGGGAGGGAGAAAGAATTTGACAATGTCATGGAGGAGGTTAGCGACGCCTACAAAGAAAGAATATGGTTTTTGTACGCAGGACCCTGGCCCCCCTATAACTTTGTGAATATCACCATTTATCAGGAAGAGTGGGAGAGGTGAGTGTTTATGGGAGCGACTTTGGAAGACGGGGTATACATATATTGCATAAATGAGTCAAAGGAACCTCTGTCGTTCGGCGCCGTCGGCATTGGTGGAAGGGGTGACGCGGTATATACCGTACCCTTCCGGGATATCGGGGCTGTGGTGAGCAATTCGCCTGTCAAAAAATATCCTGTTGCCCGGGAGTATCTCATTTCTCATGAGCGGGTCATTGAAGAGGTAATGAAAACCCATACGGTGCTGCCGGTCAGGTTTGCGACAATTGCTGAAAATGTGGAAACGGTAAGACTGATATTAGAGCGAGAGCACCGCAAATTCATCGAGTTATTAAAAACCATGCACGGCAAGAAAGAGCTCGGCGTGAAGATGCTGTTCCAGGAACACGTGCTGTATAAGGAAATTCTCGAGAAAAATGATGATATAAAGGCCCTGAAAGAGCAGATTATACCGTTGCTCCCTGAAAAATCATATTACCAGAGGATGGAGATAGGCAGGATG
>Ga0187870_1002488_pt1 | contig 15285 bp, 14 predicted proteins | sample June2016WEW_13_1_3_FD_132974 | JGI IMG/M metagenome (GOLD analysis project Ga0187870, IMG submission 132974) | Peatland microbial communities from SPRUCE experiment site at the Marcell Experimental Forest, Minnesota, USA - June2016WEW_13_150 | ecosystem: Environmental > Terrestrial > Soil >... | reverse complement strand
GGGCATGGCGCTACCTGAATCGTACCGGTTTGTAGTCGGGGCACTTTCTGGGAACGAATCGGATGTCCAGTCGGGCAAACCTCTGCAGGCCGTACTCCCGGGGGATCTCGGGATCATGGTCCCCTATCAGCGGGGCGGCATAGCGGATGAAATCATCGGTCACATCCAGGCCGTCTTTCGTGATCCATGCCGCAGGCATGAAGCGCGAGGAGTTGGCCACGGTTTCAAGCGGCACCTTGTCGTACCGGGCCTCGTAGGACGGCCCCGGCTTCCTGAGGATCGTCGCCATCCATCCCGTGCCGTCGCGCATCGCCACGGTGACCGCGTGACGCGCAACCTCGCGGGCCTCGGCGATGTCGACCGTGGAGGCGTGCACCGACACCGATCGCTGGATGACGCCCGGGACCTGCCCCGTCGCCTGCCCGCGCACCGCGAGGCCGCTGGCGTTGAGGTAATTCACCACTTCCTGCGCGGCATTCGTGCGGCTGGCGCCGTACTCGATGTGACCGAAACCGTCGTGCCGCTCTCCCACGCCGCCTACGTCGAAACCTTCGTTGACCACCACGATGCACCGGCCGCTCTGCCGGAGCTGCCGGTTCACGTTCTCGTGCAGGCTCTGAAGTGTGTGGTGGGTTTCCGCCATGTACAGCTGGAGGGGCATCTCGCGCCGGGGATCCCCCAGCCGGGACGCCGCGGTGATGAACCCCGACTTTCGGCCCATGGCCTGGAGGACCGCCACGGGCTCCGACACGCACATGCCCCGGTTTTCCTCGTTCACGTTCTGGATGAGGGACGCCCAGTAGCGGGCCGCGCTCCCGTATCCCGGGGTATGGTCGATGATCGTGAACTCCGCATCGCCAATGTCATTGTCAATGGTTTTCGGGACCCCGGTGACGACCAGCTCCACGCCCCTGTCCCGGGCAAGCCGGGAGACCCTTGCCGCGGTATCCATGGAGTCGTTGCCGCCGATGTAGAAGAAGTACCCGATGTCGTGGGCCTTCAGCACGTCCACTATCCGCTCGAAGTCCTCCGCCTGGCCATCAGTGAGCTTGTAGCGGCAGGTGCCTACGGCACCCGCGGCGGGCGTTGTGCCCAGGAGGGCGATCTCATCCCGGGACTGCCGGCCTATGTCCACCAGCTCCTCGAGAAGCACTCCCTCGATGCCGTGCCACCCGGCATAGATCGTGCCGATGCGCTCCGGGACTGCAAGGCAGCCCTCGATGACGCCCTGCAGGGAGGAGTTGATGACGGGTGACGGCCCGCCGGACTGAGCCACCAACGCGTTGCGTTTCATACGGCCGTTATATCACGGCGGGCTCGGCCGGGAAATCGGCTCGAATAAGCTCAATTTCTGATCACATCTTCCATTGCGGCGCCTTCTTTAAAACTCTATATACATTTATTGTTATATTCATAGGAGCAGGAGGACACCATGCGCACGACCCTGGATGCAGAGCTCACCTATCTCGGCAGGAATGTGGACACGTCGCCAACCATGTTCGGAGAGCTGCGCTCTTCCATCGAGCTGCTCAACGACCCGGAGACGCTGGAGTCCCGCATGACGCAGGATGGGTACCTGTTCCTGCCCGGGCTTCTCAACCGGGAGGAGGTGCTTGCCGCCCGCGAGGAGATCCTCATGCGGCTGGATGCGGCGGGGTACATCGATCGAAGCCACCCCCTGCTTGACGCGATTCCATCCGCCGAGGTCAAGGACGGCTTTGTTCCCCAGCTGGCCACGAACAACGAGCCGCTGGAGAAGGTGATCTTCCACGGTCCCATGATGAGCTTCTACCAGGGGATCCTGGGCGGCCCGGTGAGGCACTTCGATTTCGTCTGGCTGCGCGCAAAGAGGCCGGGCATCACTGATGCCACCCCCCCGCATTATGACGTCGTGTTCATGGGCCGGGGCACGAAGAAGCTGTATACCTCCTGGACGCCCCTGGAAGACGTGCCAATGGAGAAAGGCGGGCTCATGGTCCTCGAAAGCTCCCACCGGCTCGACGAGGTGAAGAGCACCTACGGCGAGCTGGACGTGGACACCTACTGCGCGAACAAGCAGGAAGCGAATGCCATCGAGACCGGCGAGAAGCAGTGGGAGGACCGGGTGAACGGTGGCAAGTACGCGGATGACGCGCTGGAGGTCCGCGACCGGCTAGTGTTGTGTCCCTTAAGTTTCTAACTATGTGCATGACGCGGATTTCATTGCAGGGCAATGGATTACGCCTTCATCGAATGCCAAGCTACTTCTGAGACACAACACTAGGTGGCCGATGGCTTACCGCCGACTTTCACGCCGGCGATGTCCTGCTCTTCGGCATGTACCTCATGCACGCCAGCACCGACAACCACAGCCGCGGGTTCCGGCTCTCAGCGGACACGCGCTACCAGCTTGACTCCGAGCCGGTCGACGAGCGTTGGGTGGGGAAGAACCCGCCCGGACATGGGCCGTCGGGCAAGCGCGGCATGATCTGCTAGTCTACCTCAGACCCTTGGCCTTCCCGTCGGCCATGCACACCTTGATCCACTGCTTCACCACGTTCGTGATCAGGAGTCGGACCTGTTTCATCACGTCCAGGGTGTAGGGATTCTCACCCCGGGCGTTCAACTCGGCCCGGAGCGCGTTCATGTACGTGCAGTGGATGATCGTGCCGACGTTCACCTTGTTGATGCCGGAGCGGATGGCGCGTCTCACATCCTCCTCCGGGATGCCCGTCCCGCCATGGAGGACGAGGGGCACTTTCACCGCTGCATTGATCTTTGCAAGAAGGTCGAAATGGATCTCCGGTTTGCCCTTATAGAAGCCGTGCGCGGTCCCGATGCCCGCGGCAAGCGAATCGACACCGGACTCGGCCACGAGCTGCTCCACGTCCTCCACGCGGGCAAGATAATCAGTTCCCGTGTACATGCCTTCCACGCCCATTCCCTGGATGCGGCCGACCTCTCCTTCCACGAACACCCCGTGGGGGTGGGCATAGCCCACAACTTGCTTTACCGCGGCGATGTTCTCCGCGAGCGGCCGCGCCGAGGCATCGATCATCACCGAAGGGTAGCGGTTGTCCACCGCGGCGCGGCAGATTTCCACTTTATTGCTGTGGTCCAGGTGGTGAATGAGGGGGATCCGCGCCTTGTCGATCGCGGCCGCGCCGAACGCCCCCGTGAGCTCGATGCCGATCTCGGTAACGACCTGCTGGTTGGACGAGATGAAGATGGGGGCGTCGAGTTCCTCGGCAGCCTCGACGATTGCCAGGAAATCCCAGATGTCGGAGTAGTTGAAGGCGGGAACGGCAAACCCTCCCGCGTCCGCGGCGGCGAGGATCGCGCCCACGTCCAGCTTTTTCTTTTGGGTGACCATGTCTATCCTTTCCGTGCCTGCATGAATCGGCGGGCTTCATCGAAGGTCGGGATGCCCGCCGTGGCCCCAACCGCCCTGATGTTCATCGCCGCAACCGCGCAGGCGAATGCGGCGCACGATTCCATGTCCCAGCCCTTCAGCACGCCGGTGAGGAATCCCGCGACAAAGGAGTCTCCCGCCCCCGTGGTGTCCACGACTTCCGTGCGGTACGCGCCGGTGTAGAAGCCAGGCTCGCCGCCGTGCTTCACGTAGCAGCCCTTCTCACCCAGCTTGATCACCGCCGTGCGCACGCCCTTTGACAGGAAGAACGCGGCCACGTCCTCGGGGACATCGGTCCCCGCGATCTGCTCCGCCTCCCGGATGCTGGGCATGAAGAAGCTCAGGTACGGGAGGCAGGGCTCGATGACGGCCAGCCACCGGCCCGTCGTGTCCCAGGTCACGTCCATGGACGTGAGCTTCCCCCGCGAGCGCGCCTCCGAGAAGAGTTTCGCCGTGCCCTCTCCGTCGAATCTCGGCAGGAGGTAGGTGCCGCCGACATGCACCACCGAGGTCCGGTCGAGCTGGGCCATATCCAGGTCCGAGAGGGAGAACAGATCGTTCGCGCCCCCGTAGTAGAAGAAAGTCCGGTCCCCGCGGGAGTTGATCAGCACGAGGCACGAGCAGGTACGCGCCTCTTTCGTCCGGCGCAGCCCCCGCGCATCGATGCCCGCGGCCGTGATCACCCCTCGAATATACTCGCCCAGCTGGTCGTCGCCGATCAGCCCCGCGAACCCCACGGACGAGCCGAGCTTCCCCAGGCCGAGGGCCACGTTCAGGCAGTCCCCGCCGTTCCTGATGTCGATGCCGTCAACGCGCTTCGTGTCCACGCCGAAGTCCACGCGGTCCACGGGCCGGACCAGGATGTCGGCGGCAAGCTGTCCCACGCACAAGACGTCCATTCCGCGCCCTGTCTACCCGAAATGCGGCCGGGGGACAAGCTGCTCGACAGGCAAACCCCAGACCTCGGCCGTGGCGGAGAAGAACTCCTCCACTTCCCTGGATTTCGTGCGTCCGTCAAGGGACCCCAACAGAATGCGGCAGACTCCCAGGGAGTCGCGCAGCTTCTCCAGCATCGTGCGGACCTCGGCCGTGGAGCGGCCGATGACATCATCCGGATTCAGGATCACCGTGAGGACAGTCCGCGGGAAAAGCCTTTTCAGCGCATCGAGGTTGGACTGGATGCCGAAATCGAGGTATCCGAGCTCCCGTATCTCCGAATATGCCTTCGCGTAAGCGTCCACCTTCCATCCGCAGTTGTGCACGCCGAATTGGGTGTAGTGCTCGGAGAGCCTGCGGTCGCACGGCATCACGAACTGCCGATAGTGGTCCTCCGAGATCATGTTTACCACGCAATTGGAGGTGACAAAATAGTTCTTGGTCACCCCGGATCGCGCCTGCCGCTCGTACACGGCGTCCGCGAAACGCACGGTCGTCTCGCAAACCATGTCGAGCACGTGGTGAGCGCGCTCGGGAGCGGTTACCATGTCGGTGAAGATCTGCTCGCCGCGAAGGCGGAAGGCCGTATTCAGGATGCCCTGGTAGTTCAGCTCGCCATCGATCGCGCCCCACTCCTTCTGGATCACATCCATCTGGCGCATCAGGTCGGAGAAGAACCGACACGCTTCGAAGTCGGGCACCGAAAGGGCATCCGCAGCCGCGTCGTCCAGCAGATGCCGGTTGTTCTCCGGCCACGCGCTCCGGGAATACAGGATCTCCTGGCCGAACAGGGCGCCGACGGGCGCGCAGCCGGCGATCTGCGAGAGCCCGCCGCGGATCGCTTCCGGGTCGCCGCCCAGCCGCAGCCGTGGAAACTCTGCGTTCAGCGCGCGCGCCATGGCCGCGAAGGACCGCCTCCTGTGGACCGGGTCCGTGTGCCAGCGCTCCCCCATGTCCAACCCCATGCGCGCAGCGAACCAGTCGGGGGAAAAGCTTACGTGCACCTTCACGGGAGACCCGTCCGCCTGCGCCCGGTTCCATACCAGGGCGCCGGCAAAGGGGACATAGGGATAGATGGGCTCCGAGATCACTTGAAGGCCCCGGTCGTGATCCCCGAGATGAATGTCCTCCTGAAGATCAGGAAGATGACGATCAGCGGCAGCGAGCTCATGAAGCAGGCAGCCATGATCTGCCCCCAGTAGACCTCGCGCTGCGTGCCGAAGAGGCGCGAGATATTCAGCGCCACGGTATACATGTCCAGCTTGCTGATCGCGATCAGCGGCCAGGTGAAATCGTTCCAGATGTCCATGAAAACGATGAGCCCGACGACGAGCAGGCCGGACTTCACCATGGGCATGACGATCACCCTGTAGATGCGGAAATCCCGGCAACCATCCACCCGCGCGGAGCTGAGAATCTCCTCAGGGACGTAGCTCATGTACTGCCGCATGAGGAATGTGCTGAACGCAAGACCGAACCCCTGGAGCAGACGGGGTAGGATCAGAGCCTGGTAGGTGCTCACCCAATGCAGCTTCGTCATGAGGATGAAAAGCGGGATGTAGGTCACCTGGGGCGGCAGCATGATCGTGGCCAGGAGCGCCACGAAGAGGACGTTCCTGCCGGGGAACTTGTACTTGGCAAACGCGAAGCCGGCGACGGACGAGAAGAAGATGATGAGCGTGATGAAGATGAGGGAGACGATGGAGCTGTTGATCAGGGAGCGCCCGAAGCCGGATTTGCCGAAGAGCCCGATGTAATATTGCAGGTTGAAGCCTGCCGCGGGCAGGTTCAGGATCTGCATGGAGAAAATCTCTGCGTTGCTCTTGAAGGAGCCCATGAGCATGAAATAGAAGGGAAAGACAAAAATCACGGCGCCGGCGAGCAGCAGGATCGTTCCGATTGCCTTTTTCACCATGCGCGGTTCCTCATGTTGCGGAGTAGGTGCGGTCGCGCTCGGCCCAGATGCGCACCTGCAGGACCGAGGGGATCAGCACAACAATAAAGGTGAGGAACGCAATTGACGCCGCGTAGCCGAGCTGGAAGAACTTGAAGGCGGAGCGGTACAGGTAGAGCACGAGGCTGATCGAGGAGTATCCCGGGCCCCCGCTCGTCAGGAAGTATGGCTCGGTGAACATGTTGAAGGTGCCGATGGTGGACATGATGAACTGGAAGCCGATCACCGGTCGCAAGAGAGGGAAAGTGATCTGCCAGAATGTGCGAAAACCGCTGGCGCCGTCGATTCTCGCCGCGTCATAGATCTGGGTCTCGATGCTCTGCAGGCCGGCCAGGGCGATGATCATGTTATAGCCCGTCCACTTCCAGGTGATCAGGATGTCGATGGAGATCTTCGACATGGAAGCCGAGGACAGCCAATGGGGACCGGGAATTCCCACTTTTGCCAGGAGAAGGTTCACCAGCCCCGCCCGGTCGTCGAAGAGCACGAAAAAGACGATCGCGATGGAGAGGACAGAGGTCACGTACGGCAGAAGGTACACGATGCGGAAAAAGTCCTTGTGCCGACGGGCGGGGTTGTTCAGGGCCACGGCTATGAAAACGGACAGGAAGATCATGATCGGGACATTGATGATGAACACGTAGACGACGTTGTACAGCGAAGTCCAGAAGACCGCGTCCTTCAACAGCAGGGTGGCGTAGTTCTTCAGGCCGACGAACTTCCAGGGCTTGGTGGCGTTCCACTCGTTGAGGCTCAGCACGAAGGAATAGATGATGGGGTACAGCCCGAAGACGACGAACAGGATGAAGAACGGGCTAACGAACAGGTACGCCTGCCTGTTGCGGCCCACGTCGTGCAAGAAGCCTTTTCGTCCCACTTCGTCACTCCTTCTCGGGCGTCCGTCAGTCTGGACAAAAAACCGGCCCCGTTTCCGGGGCCGGCGCGAGAGATCGTCCTACTTCGAGAGTGCTTCCGCCTGGGCTTCCGCAAGGCCCTTCTCCACCGTCACCTTGTTGGTGAGGATGGAGTTCATCTTTGCCTGGAGGATGGACTGGATCTGGGTGTACACGGGAGGGATCCTCCACGTCGCGGGGACGGTCGGGGTGATCTGCGCGAACAGTTTGTAGACCTTCTGATCCCCGAGGACGGGGAAGGTCTTGTTCTGCACGATGTCCGTGGGCCAAGCGGGCATGAACGCAGGGAACTCGCCGTAGTCGGCGTGCGCCTTCGCGCCCTCGAGGCTTCCGCAGACGAATTTGATGAAGGCCATGGCCAACTTCTGCTGCTCGTCCGAGGTCTGGGTGGCAATGGCGAGCTCGGAGCCGCCAAGATTGGAGGCCCGCACCCCGCCGGGGGCAAAGGCCGGCATGGCAGCCACGCGCCAGTTGCCGAACTGCGCCATGTCAGGGGTCACGAAATTGTTCAGGACGTTCACGTACCAGGCCGCCGAGATGACGCCCAGAACTTGGCCCTTGTTGAACATGTCGTAGGCGGCGGGCGCGCCCTGCTCCACGTTCGCGGCGATTCCCGCGTCGACCATCTGCTTGATGAGCTTCATGGCCGTAACGGATTCCTTGCTGTCCAGCGTGGGCCGCAGGTTCTCATCGAAGTATGCGCCGCCCTGCTGCTGAACGAGCAGGCTGTGCTGGCCCACCTCTCCGTGCTGGCTCTGGTCCATCGCGGTAGCCGCGACGGAGATGGTGTTCATGTACACACCCTTGGCCTTCAGCTGCTTGCCCACCGTCATCCACTGGGCCCAGGTCGCGGGGAGCGTGATCTTGTACTTGTCCACGATGCCCTTCTGGTAGTAGTAGCCCACGGGGCCGCAGTCGAAGGGAACGGCGAACACGTGCCCGCCCGCGGAGTCGTTGGCGATCTTGTACGCGGGGAACTTGGCCTTCACCGTATTTATGTAGTCCGTCATGTCGACCAGTCCGCCCTGCTCGATGAATTTCTGGATATAGGCGGAGTCTATGGTGAGAAGGTCCGGGGCGCCGCTTCCCGAGGCAATGGCGACGAATATCTTGTCATGGGTGTCGGGGTGCGACATCGGGGTGACGTCGACATTGATGTTCGGGTACAGCTTTTGGAACTCTGGAGTGACAAACGCGATCGCTTTCGCCGTCCAGGTCCAGCAGGTGATCGTTCCCTTCAGGTCGGTGTTTACCTGTCCGAACGCGAGTGGCGACAGGATACAAGCCGCGAGAACCAGTAATAGAAGTCTCTTCATTGATCTTCTCCTTCCCTTTTCCGTGTGAGCGAAACCTCAAATGCATCGAGGGTGTCCTTCACCTCCTCCCTTCCCTCGCAGGCCGAGCTGATATATCTCATATTTCGAGATATCGTCCCACGAGATTTCCCATCTGTCAAGAGCGCTTTTGAGAGGTCGCCCGCTTCTGGAGGGCCCTCTGCGGTCCCCCGGCGCGGCCCCCGTGCCTGTTGCCTTCCGCCCGCCGCACGATCTGGCCGGTGGAGAATATCTGCTGGAGGACCAGGGCCGCCGCCCCCAGGACTTCCCCGCGCTCCAGGCGGGACACCTTCACGTCCTTCGTAGAGGCGTACCAGGCGCGCTTTCGCACCGATTCCATGCAGCTGGGAAGGAAGAGCTCGCTCGCCTTGGACACGCGGCCGCCGAGGATGATGCACCGGGGGTTGAAGGTATTGATCAGGTTGCTGATGCCTACGCCGAGAACAGCGCCCATGCGGGCGTAGATCTCCCGCGCGAGCCGGTCACCCTGACGGGCGGCAATCGCGACGGTCTCCGCCGTGATCTTGTTGTGATCGCCCCGCGCCGCGGCGAGGATGGCACTGTCGGGATTCGACGGAAGCTCGCGCAGCGCGGAGGCCGCAATGGAGGAGCCCGAGGCCAGCGTTTCCAGGCACCCGCGGTTTCCGCAGGCGCACAAGGGGCCGTCCTGGTCGATGCAGGTATGGCCGAACTCCCCGGCGAAGCTGTCCGCCCCCCTGTAGACCTCGCCGTGGAGCACGATGCCTGCAGCCATGCCGTTGCCGACCAGCACGCAGATGAAGCTGTCCACGCCCTTTCCGTAGCCGAAGAGCAGCTCGCTCAGAACAAAGCAGTTGAAATCATGGTCCACGAAGCAGGGCACACCGAATGCCCGCTCGAACTTCCTCTTCAGGGGCACGTCCTTCAAGTGGGGATGGTGAGGCGCGTAGAGGCAGACGCCGGTGGAGAAATCCACTGCGCCCGGCGCGGCGATTCCCACCCCGGCGAGCAGTGTGCGGCTGATGGAGTGCTTCTGCAGAATACGACGGCCGGTGTCCAGGAGGCAGGCGAGGATCTCGCGGGAGGTGCCGCGCGCATCCACGGGGACTTCCAGCTCGTCGACGACGGTGCCCTTGACGTCCATGAGAACGGCGCGCACAAGGCGGCTTCCCAGCTGCAGCCCGAGGACGAAGTTGGCGCTCCTGTTCAGGTCGAGCTCCACGGGGCGCCGCCCGACGCCCGTGGTGACCGACCCGATTTCCGTGATGATCCCCCGATCCAGGAGCTCCTTGGTGGACGTGGTGACCGTGCCCCAGCTCAATCGTGTTCTCTCCTTGATGTCGACGCGGGAGATCGGGCCCTCTTCCCTGATGCTTCTGAGGATGGCGAGCTGGTTCTTGAGCTTCATGGAGGCGTGGTCGGAGATGCTCATTGTCTTTTCCATTTCGAGGCCAAAGTGTACCGCATTCGCTTCAGAATTGACAGCTTGACGCGGGGACTTTTTCCAGGGAAAATATCTCAGATCGTGAGATAAATAGATCCGCGGGGAGGCAGTATGGGAAGGGCAACACTGGGGCTGATCGTCGGCAACCGCGACGTGTTTCCCGCCGAGCTTGCAAAGCAGGGCAGGGAGGAGATGATCGCACTCCTGGCGAAGGAGAGTATCGACGTCGTCGTGCTGGGGCCGAACGACACCACTGACGGGGTGGTGATGACCTGGAAGGACGCGGAGAAGTGCGCAAAGCTCTTCCGCGACAACGCTTCGAAGATCGACGGAATTTTCGTCACGCTGCCCAATTTCGGTGACGAGCGGGCCGTCGCGGACTCGGTAAAGCTCTCGGGCCTCACGGTTCCGGTATTCGTGCACGCCTGGCCGGACAAGGTGGGGGAGTTCTCGATCGAGCATCGGCGGGACTCCTTCTGCGGCAAGCTCTCCATCTGCAACAACTTCTCGCAGTACGGGATTCGCTACTCGATCGGCAGGCAGCACGTGGTGTCTCCCTACTCTGAAGAGTTCAAGAAGGAGCTGCAATGGTTCGTGGACGTCTGCCGGGTGGTGCGCGGCCTGAAGGGCGCGCGGATCGGCAGCATAGGGGAGAGGACCACCCCGTTCAAGACCGTGCGGTACAGCGAGAAGCTCCTGGAGGCGAGCGGAATCAGCGTGGAATCCAAGAGCCTCGTGGAGACCGTGGCCGAGATCAATGCGCTCTCGGACACCGACCCGAAAGTGGAAGCCAAGCTGAAGAAGCTCACCGGCTACCTGCCGAGCACCCGGGACGTGCCGGGCAAGGCCATGAAAACCACCGCGAAGCTCGGTGTGGTGCTGGAGAACTGGGTCCAGGAATACCGGGTCAACTCGTACGCCATCCAGTGCTGGTCCGCCATGCAGGACGCCCTGAAGATCTTCCCCTGCTCGATCATGAGCATGATGAGCGACGACATGTTCCCCTCCGCCTGCGAGGTGGACGTCATGGGAGCGGTGGCCATGTACGCCCTGCAGCTGGCCGGCGGCGGCCCCTCGGCGCTCTTCGACTGGAACAACAACTACGGGGATGATCCGGACAAATGCGTCCTCTTCCATTGCAGCAACACGGCCCTCTCCTTCATGAAGGAGGCAAAGACCGGGTTGAACGCGATGGCCATCAAGGGCAATCCCCATGACTCCTGCTTCTGTACTCTGCATGGCACCCTGAGGCCGGGGCCCGTGGGCTGGGCGCGCTTCTCAACGGACGATGAGAAGGGGCGGATCGTCGGCTGCATCGGGGACGGGGAGATCACCAACGACAACGCGGAGACATTCGGAACGACCGGCGTCCTGAAGATGCCCCACACGCAGAAGCTGATGTATTTCCTCGCGGCCAACGGCTTCGAGCACCACATGGCGATGAACTACTCTCCCCGCACGGACGTCCTCTACGAGGCGCTCACCAAGTACATGGGCTGGAAGATCTACCACCATAACGGGGAAGACAGGACCCTGTTCGAGAACTGGTAGGGACGCGGCAGGTACGCACACGGCAGGAGCGGGCATGGACAGCAGAGAAAGAGTGCTTGCCTCGATCAGCCACCGGAGACCCGATCGGGTCCCCTGTGACCTCTGGGCCGAGCCAGGTGTCTGGGAACGGCTGAAGAAGGACCTCGGGGTGAGCTCCGAGGAGGATGTCCGCAAGGCACTTGCCGTCGACATCCGCTATGTCTCCCCGATCTATCCGCCCGACACGATCACCAACGGCGTGAAGCAGAACATGTGGGGCGAACGCTGGGAGAAGACGTCGACCGTCTACGGGCTGGAATGGGAGCACACGAGGGGCGTGCTCTTCGAGGCGCAGACCCTGGCCGACCTGGAGGCGTTCCCGTGGCCGACCTGCGACCAGGTGGATTACTCCCGCGTCAGGGAAGATGTCAGGCGATACGATGGCTATGCCATTTTCTACGGCAACGCGGACTTCTTCGAGCGGCCCGGCCTCGTGCGGGGCCTGGAGAACATCCTGGTGGACGTGATGATCAACCAGGACATGGTGGACTACCTGCAGGAGCGGTTCGTATCTTTCTTCATCGAGGACTTTCATCGGACGATGGAAGCTGCGGGAGGGAAGATCGACGTGTTCTGGGCCCTCACGGACCTCGGTACTCAGGAGCGGCTCCTCATGGGGCGGGACGCGATGGGCCGCTACATTTTCAAGCCGCTGAAGCGCCTGGCGGATGTCGTGCACCGGGAAGGGGTCAAGCTGATGTTCCATTCCTGCGGGGCGGTCCGGGAGGTCATTCCTGATCTCATCGCCAGCGGCGTGGACATCCTCAATCCCCTGCAGCCCGCGGCAAAAGGCATGGAGCCGGCCGGGCTGAAGCGAGATTTCGGGAAGGATATCGCCTTCCATGGCGGCATCGACATCCAGTACCTCCTGCCGCAGAAGACGCCGGAGGTCGTGGCCGCGGAGGCGCAGCGGGTTGCCGGGATCCTTTCCGAGCACGGTGGGTATGTCCTCTCGCCGTCCCACAACATCCAATTGGACACGCCGACGGAAAACATTCTCGCGATGTACCGCACGGAGGCCCGCCGGCTGTAGAACTCGAGCCGGGCCTCGTGGTGGCAGGAATTGCCTGAAGGAGGCATGACATGACGGAAACCTGGCAGGAGTTCAGGGTTTCCAATGAAGCGCTGATGGACGCCGAGGAGCTTCGGCGCAGGCTGGACGCCGAGGGATACCTCTTTTTCAGGAAGCTTCAGAACAGGGACAAGCTGCTCGCCCTGCGCAGGGACATGACGCGTGCACTCCATGCGGGCGGATGGCTTGCGGCCGATTCCGACCCGATGCTGGGCATTGCCGACGTCACGCACCGCTGTACCGAAGGGGACCTGGACTACAACAAGGTCTACTTCCAGGTCCAGCGGCTGGAGTCATTCCACTCCCTGCCCCACGAGCCCGAGCTCATGGGCGCGGCGGAGAGGATCATGGGAGGGAAGGCCATTCCCCTGCCGGGGAAGAAGGCCCGGATCTGGTTTCCGAAGTTCAAGGAGCACACCACGCCCCTGCACCAGGATTTCGTGCACTACCAGGGCAGCATGGACACGCTCACCTGCTGGTCCCCCGTGGGAGACTGCCCGATCGAGCTGGGCCCGCTGGCCGTCCTGCCGGGATCCCACAAGGTGAAGAAGGTCCTTCCCCATCACTTCTCCCTGGGCGCCGGGGGCCTCATCATCGACCTGAAGGAGCAGACGCAGGAGCATCCCGAGCTGGACACGACCTGGCTCTCCACCAATTTCGAACTCGGCGATACGCTCTTCTTTCCCGCTCTCACCGTGCACAAGGCGCTTCCCAACGTGACGGAGGACCGCATGCGCATCTCGCTGGACAACCGCTACCAGCGGGTGGGCGACAGGATCGCGGAGCACATGCTGGTGCCGCACATGACCGACATCTCGCCGCTTTCCTGGGAAGAGGTCTACAAGGACTGGAAGAGCGACGAGCTGAAGTACTACTGGACGAAGGTGAAGTTCCAGAAGATCCCTCGCTATTGGGGCTACGCTCGGAAGGGTTTCGAGGAAGCCATGGAACTCGCCCGGCAGAACGACAAGTGCGGGATCCTTGCCATGCGCCGCACGATCAGGAGCAACCCCTCATCGGAGGACGCGAAAGCCGCCCGATCGGTGCTGCAGGAGATCGGGGCGCTGGAGTAGGCTGCCTGGCGATGACGGCCCGATCCGGTTTTCCGCAGGGCTGGCAGGGCGGGCTTTGTATTGCCAGGCCTGTGCGCCTGTCATTGGGCAAAACGCGAAAAGCGCAAGCACCTTTCAAATTTTGCACTTTTCTCACATTGGCAGATCCGTGGGTTAGAGCAGATGGTCTTGTGGCGATCCAGTATCATCTCATAGGGGAATTGATATGGAACGCAAGTTTACTCTGGAGTACTTGCTGGACGACACTTGGTATGTCGGTCGCATCAAGGAGGTGCCGGGCGTCTTTAGTCAAGGCGAAGAATGGATAATTGCGCACTTTGCCCCTCGCTTGCTGCACGCTACACGCTGATCCCCGCGATCTCTTCCTTCACCACGCGGATGAGGTCCTCCACCGACGTGACCCTGTTTCGATCCATCAACCAGCGCACGCCGATCCTCAGAGCAGCCTTCTCCGCCACCGCGCGCTTTTCCATGGAAGGGATGCTCGTGATGTCCCACACGTTAACGATCCCCATCATCCGGCGAAGGAACTTCACTCCCCCGTGGCCCGCGGTTTCCTGGAGGAGCCGCGCCAAGGTAGTACGGCGGAACGCGGCAAACGCCTCCGTCCCTCCGTTCGACTCCCAGTACCGCGGGGGCATGAGGTCACCGCGTGGGTTTTCCTTCCACACCCCGTCGAGCTTCCTTGCGAACTCGTTCCAAATGCCCCGGACGAGCCCCAGAACGTACTCCTGGTATTCTTCCCGCTGCGCGCGGTCCGCCGTGTGACCGAAATGGGACAGGCAATTCAGCACGAGGTTCTGCAAGACAGCTCCCACGTCATAGGCCATGGGTCCGAAGTAGCAGAACTCCGGGTCGATCACTCGGGTATCAGTTTCATTCAGCATGATGCTTCCCGTGTGAAGGTCCGCGTGAATGAGAGCCTCGGCATGCGTCATGTAGGCGGCCTTCATCTGCGCAATCTCCGCCTTCACGCCGGCATCTGCCCTGATCGCCTGCACCTCCGCATCCATCAGCGGGTTCCACCTGTTCTCCTGTGAGGTGATGTAGGGGTTGGTGTAGACGAAATCCTCCTGCAGCTTGTTCAGGTGCGGATTGATGAACCGGGCCTGCATCTCCTTCTTCTGCACTCCGGGCAGGTAAAAGTCCGATGTGTGGAACAGGGAGTTCACCAGGAACGTGCTGATATGGTCAACGAACTTCGGAAAGCGGCGGCGCTCCACGAGCGCCTTTCGCATGATCTCGTGCTTCCCGAGGTACTCCATGACCATGAGGGACATTTCCTCGTCATAGTCGTAGATCTCGGGCACCAGCCCGGGGCACAGGCGGTTGTAGGCCTGCATGGCCTGGGACTCGAAGCGCATCCGCTCGCGCGTGAGCGGCCAGGACTCACCCGCCACTCTCAGGTAGTTCAGCGCCTGCTTGGCGATGACGGCCTGTCCCGGCGCATCCCGGTTTGCGACGATGAACACGAGGTTCAGGTTCCCATCGCCCACTTCCTTCACCGAGAGGTCGGCCCTGCGGGAAAACCTCCGGGCGACGGCGGGACGGTTCAACAAGTAGTCGATGAGGGTCTTTTCGTTCAGGGCTCGATAGGC
>Ga0187870_1002458_pt1 | contig 15450 bp, 13 predicted proteins | sample June2016WEW_13_1_3_FD_132974 | JGI IMG/M metagenome (GOLD analysis project Ga0187870, IMG submission 132974) | Peatland microbial communities from SPRUCE experiment site at the Marcell Experimental Forest, Minnesota, USA - June2016WEW_13_150 | ecosystem: Environmental > Terrestrial > Soil >... | reverse complement strand
CGCCATCTTTCTCTACCAGCGTGCATTCGAAGAAGTTCATCGGAGGGCTGCCAATGAATCCGGCTACCCACAAGTTCGTCGGGCAGAAGTATGTGTTCTCTGGATTGTCCAGTTGTTCGAGGCGACCCTCATTCATTATTGCGATGCGGTCCGACATGGTCATTGCCTCCACTTGGTCGTGAGTAACGTAGATGAGCGTGGTGTCAAGGCGTTTCTGAAGTCGTTTCAGCTCGGCACGCATGTACACTCTAAGCTTCGCGTCCAGGTTGCTTAGTGGCTCATCCATCAGGAAGACATCGGGCTTCCTCACGATCGCTCTTCCTAGCGCAACGCGTTGTCTCTGCCCACCGCTGAGTTCCTTGGGTTTTCGCTTAAGGAGACTGCCGATTTCGAGCGTGTCTGCAGCTTCTTTGACGCGCTGCTGAATCTCGCTCTTGCTCGTGTGCCGAATTTTGAGAGGGAACGCGATGTTATCAAAGACATTCATGTGGGGATACAGTGCGTAGCTTTGAAAGACCATCGCTATGTTGCGGTCTTTGGGGGCAATATCATTGACGAGCCTGTCGCCGATGTATACGTTGCCTTCCGTGAGCTCCTCCAACCCCGCCACCAGCCGCAGGGTAGTCGTCTTCCCACACCCAGACGGTCCCAGGAGTGTCAGGAACTCTTTATCGGCGATCTCAAGACTGACTCCATCTACAGCCTTCACGTTACCAAAGGACTTGTGGATTTTCTCAAGAGTCACTTTCGCCATGCGTCGCTATTCCTCAAACCCCCTTTGGAATACATACAGGATAAATAGCTTTTGAGGTCTTGCAGAAGTGTCCTAACTGCCCAGATCTGCCCCTGAAGTGGCGTATACGCCAGCCAGATAGTATTTCTGATTTCTTGATGTGGACACTCATGATTCCAGTAACTTACAAGACTTTCGTGGGTGAAAACATCCATGACTCGCAGATGTACGCCTTACCGAACGCGTCGGCTATCCAATCTGCGTGTAGCTCAAGATCCACGACTTTGAAAATCAGAGTCTATGCCTCAGCTGAAGTGTTGCCTTTAGCTTATATATGGAGCATCGCTGATTTCGGAAAACGATGTGACTTGCATTGGGCGAAATGACCTGCGCGAGGTACCTTCTCGAACGCCTTCAAGCGGAGGGCGCGAAATATGTCTTTGGAATACCTGGTGGCGGTGTCGACGAGCTCTCCAACAGCTTCTGGAACCTTAAGGACCTGAAGTTCATCCTAGTCAAACACGAGCAGAATGGGGCCTTCATGGCGACCGGCTATGCCGCAGTGAGCGGTAGGCCAGGAGTAGTGATGGGGACAAGCGGCCCAGGAGCCTGGAATGCTCTAGCTGGGCTGGACGTTGCATATGCCAACTCATACCCTGTGCTCGCATTGTGCGGTGAGACGCTGACCAAAGGTTGGGGAACAGGCGGCTTTCAAGATTCCTCAGGCTGGGGACCTAGAACCCCTTCCCAGGCGAAGGCGTTCGAAGGATGCACGAAGTGGCGTGTGACGGTAGACATGCCGAACAAGGTTATCGATGCGGCCTCAAAGGCATTTGACGCTATGTTACTCGGTCGAAAGGGGCCTGTCCACATACAGATTCCTGTGGACGTTCAGAGCCGAACCGTGGTAGCTGACCCTCCGAAGCAGATGACCATGCCGGTGAGAACAGGCGGAGACCCTGAACTCATCGACAAGGCGGCGGAACTCCTCGCGAACGCATCAAATCCAGCTATTCTGGCAGGATGGGGAGTGATAGAATCTGAGGCCTCGCCTGAACTTGTGGAATTGGCAAGATTACTGACAGCCCCTGTGGCTACCACCTTCAGAGGCAAGGGAAGCATTCCAGAAGACCACGAGCTCGCTCTAGGTGTTTCAGGTGCGATGGGGCACGACACGGCGAATGGATATCTGACGGCTGAAAATGTTGACGTCTTGCTGGCTGTGGGTGCAGGATTCAGCCAACAGACAACACTAGGCTGGAAACAGAACTACGGCGGCCAGAAGATCATCCAGGTGGATGTGGATCCACAAGGCATGTGCAGAGTATACAATATCGAACTTGGCATTTTGGGAGACGCGAAGATCGTTCTCCGAAGTTTGGTGAACAAACTTCGTCAGGCGAATAAGGCTCGCAATAGAGAAAGATTGGGGAAGATCTCGAAGCTCAAGGAGAAGATGAACTACTATTCTGAACCCGTGATGTCTTCTGATGCGGTGCCGATAAAGCCCCCGCGCGCTATCAGCGAAATCAGAAAAGCGCTTCCCAGAGACGCAATAGTCCTCACAGACTGTGGAAACAATTGCATTTGGGTCGAACGTTTCTACCAGACCTACGTGCCCGGAACATTGATCTTCGATGGTACAACTCACATGGGCTGGACCGCAGCAGCAGTCATCGGAGCGAAACTCGCAGCCCCGGATAGACCGGTGGTCACAATACTTGGCGACGGATCGTTCACAATGTGCTGTCAAGACGTGAAGACGGCGGCAACATACAATGTCCCTGCAATCTGGTGCATACTCGATGATCAACAGCTGGGAGCCATAAGGCACAGGCAACGCGTGATGCCCGGCCGCGTACTCGAAAGGTATGCCAGACTCGACCTCGACAATCCGGACTTTGTCAAATTTGCAGAAGCCGTCGGCGTCAGAGGAGAAAGAGTCGAGAAGCCAGGCGAGATTCAACCAGCAGTGAAGAGAGCGATCGAATCCAATAGACCCTCCGTCATCGACATCGTAGTCGACCGGGAAGAGCCTCATCCCGCAATCGAAGGACTCGCGAAGATAGTAACAGGCAAGTAATAATAGGCAAGTGAACAAGGAGCAGAGCGTGACGCAGCCATGAAAGCAGTTCTTTACCTAGGTCCGGAGAACGTTGTCGCTAAGGATGTCCCTGACCCAAAGGTGGAAGCCAAAGAGGTACTGATCAAAGTCAAGGTAGCCGGAATATGCGGCTCAGATCTGGAGATGTATCGCGGACACAGACTGGATGTGGTTCCACCAAGAATTCCAGGTCACGAGATTTCCGGGGACGTTGCTGAGATTGGCAAAGACGTGAAGAAGTTCAACCCGGGAGACAGGGTAGTGGTTGAACCAATTGTCTCCTGCGGAGAATGCCGCATGTGCAGGTTGGGCAGATACAACATCTGCAGAAACCTGAGAATTCTCGGTGTTTACAAAGACGGCGCATTCGCAGAGTATGTGACGCTTCCCGAGAATCGCGTCTACAAGCTACCTAAGAAGCTATCCTACGAAGAAGGCGCAGTCTTGGAGCCGACCGCTGTGGGTGTCCACACCGCTAGGAGAGCGCATGTCTCCGTTGGCGACGTGGTCGTCATTCTCGGTGCAGGACCAATAGCCCTACAGATCGGGCAGGTGGCCAGAGCAATGGGTGCAAGTCACATCATAATGACAGACGTATTGGACCACCGCCTTCAGCTAGCTAAGAAGCTTGGAGCAGACGTCGTGGTGAACGTCGCTAACGAGGATCCGAAGCGCTATGTGGATGAGGCTACCGATGGGGAAGGCGCAGACGTTGTGATTGAAGCAACAGGGCTCTCGAAGACGATCCTCCAAACGATGAGCCTTGTCCGCAGCGGGGGCACGGTACATATCGCGGGGCTTAATGTGGAGAGATTGGTTACAGAGCCTCCGACTTTCTTTGTGAACGGTCTGTTGAAGGAAGTCACAGTCGAATTCTCCAGAGCCTATTCTGCGGGCGATTGGCCGATCGCGATAAGACTCGCATCGAGAGGCCAGGTCAATTGTGGCGCACTGGTCTCTCACAGGTTCCCATTAGATGAAGCAAAGAGAGCCTACGAAGTTGCCGACAAGAAGCTGGAAAACGCGGTCAAGGTCGTCTTCACTCCCTAGACTGTTTAAGCCTGCAAAGTGATTACACCCAAGCTGGACAATCGACTACAAACCGCAAGAGAAGGTCTTACCACCCAACAGACCTAGAACCTATCTCCCGGCGCTTGACAATAGCACCGCCTGTCCAGCTTAAGTGTGCTCGGCCGATGCGCCTACGCATCCGTTGCGAACAACAGGCATCTTTCGAGCTTGAGAGCCATCACAAGCTGAAGTGGCTGAATAGATTCAGCAATGCCATTTCTTCAAGCGGTCCTCTCGACAGTGCCTATGGTCTCATTCAATATGTCGAGACCGCACTCCAGCCGCTCCTTCATCATTGCTAGCGGGGTAGCCATTCGTTCTCGAATGTGCCGCCCGGATTTACGAGGGCTCCTCTCTTGTGAGCCTCATGGACCGCCTCGACCGTCTCCTTGTTTGCGGGCTTCTTCGATTTCTTGTCTTTGACCAGCTCTATGCCTGGTTGAAGCATCCTTCAGGGAACTTGAGAAGCAGATGCGAAACCCGCATCTTTCGCCAAGCCATACAGCTCTCTTGCATTTTCGCGAAGCAACCGAGAGGACAAGTATAGTGCCTGCCTCAACTCGATTTCACTCGAGGCAACCTTCTCCTCCAATACCGCTGCTACGTTTCTTCTGGCCAAGACTACGTGGCCGTAGACGCCTTCGACGAATCGATAGTCTCCTCCAAAGCCCAAAATCTTGTTTGAAGGGACTAGGTCGAGCCACTCTGAAAGGATGGCTCTGGCGGCTGTGGGCGAAAGGATGTGAACCCAGCAGAGATCCGGGTAGACGTTAGGGAAGTTCTTTGCAAGAACAGCTAGCTCCCTAGCAAAGGGATAGCTAGCATGAAAGATATCGAACTTCACGTTCTTGTACTCTCTAATTAGATCAGTGAGCAATGTGGGATTGGAGTTGCTCACGATGTTTTCGTTACCTTCCTGCATTCCTGTATGAATCTGAACTGGGAGTGCGTATCTTTCAGCGAGCTGTATGATTCTGTGTACGACAAAGTCTTGAAGCGGCTTAGCCTCATCGAAACTCATGCCCTCAGGACTGTACGTGCCGATAGGCCATGCAGGATAGGGCATGACCTCCTTTCTTCGAAAGCTTCTGGTTCGATAGATTCTGTTGAAGACATCTTCGGCCTCCGCATAAGTTACCTTCTCGAAGTTGAGAGTTCGTTGATAAGCGAGCCCTATCTTGACGCCCACGATTTGTTTCGCAATTCCTGCAAACTCGCTCTCTAAAGCTTCCAAAAGATCATCCATAGAATGGATTGGGATTCCAGTTCTCGCAGAGAGTGTTGCCAGGTCATCTCTGCTGAGAGGAGTTGCATAATTGTCAAAGCGCATCACGGGGACTTGAAGTTCACTTTCTACGTCTATCGTGAACAAAGAATCGTTAATTGATACTTCTATACCGCCTTTCGTCCTCAGGACCCACCTGTAGAATCCTGCCTGCTGCCGCTTCTCCATAGCCTCCTTCAGGGGCTTCCACGCAGCCGAGTCGAATCCATCGATTCCGTAAAGGTCTTTCACGGCTATCTTGATAGCTTGGGCGTAGCCGGTGTTCTCGACTTTCTGCCAGTATGGAAGGAAAACCTGCCATCTCTCCTCGAGTGGCGTCTTGACTGATCGGATTGAGTTCAGCTCATCAAGTGTCATGCCCGAGGAAATTAGGTCTGATGAGAGGTAGTGAGGAAGGAAAACATGCAACGGATCTGCCTGCATCTTAAGCCTGTCCGACTCCCTCATCAGATGCTCGTGGGTGTCGACCACTCTTACGCCACTTACTGCGTTCATGATGTCCAGGCGCTCGGCCATTGTTGAAATCAAACCTCTAGGCTCCGTGCATCAACATACCTCTTAAGTCTGCCCAACGACGACATCCATAGGCTGAGCGCATTCATGCGAGATCACCTTTTATTGGAGTAACCGTTTTCCTGCAATGCCATCTACAAGGCAAGGTGTGTACGTGAGATGAAACCTTTGGTCGCGAAATCTTGGGAAGCGGACTACTTGGCTACCCCTTCACCCTACGAAAGACATAGACAAGTCCTGTTCTCCATGAAGCAGCACGGAATAAACTCGGCGTCGATTGGAACAGTCACGATTCCGCCAACAGGCAAAAGTGATCCGCATTCACACGAACGATCTGACGAGTTCTGGATAATTACAAAAGGTCATGGGAAAATCATTGCTGACGGGAACGAGGTCGAAGTTGAGCCTGGTGCGGTCGCATACGCCCCTGCAAAGTCCACTCATCAGGTGGTCAACACTGGAAAGGAAACACTTCACGCGTACTGGATAATTGTTCCTCCAGGGCCGGAGGAAGCGATGCTCAAAATGATGGGGAAGCTCTAGCTCGTCTAGCGCTGGCCAGTGTTCTTCACAGAGTTTGGATGCTACCGCGCCTGTTGTCTCACGCAGTTGCGCCTTGTACGATTCTTCTGATCGCTTGTGCGATCATTTCCTTTCCTGGCATGTATGCCTTCTGAAGTGGCGGACTGAAAGGCGCCGGTATGTCAGGGCACGCGATTCTCACTACATTCTCAAGATAATCCATCGCTTTTTCTGTGACTCTGGCGACAACTTCAGCACCAACCCCACAGGTGACGACACTATCTTCTGCCGTGACTAGACGCGCCGTTTTCTTCACAGAAGCCAGAATAGAATCTATGTCGAGCGGTACAAGCGTTCTGGGATCAATCACTTCTGCGCTTATTCCATCAGAGGACAATGCTTCAGCCGCTGCTAAGGCTTCGCCTACCATTCTTGAGACGGCAACTATGGTCACATCTGTGCCCCCCCTCTTGATGCCCGCCTTGCCAAACGGAATGAGCGTCTCCTCTTCAGGGACGGGACCTTTCGTGCCATACAGTGTGGCGCATTCTATGAAGAGTACGGGATTGGAGCCTCGAATTGCGGTCTTGAGGAGACCTTTGGCGTCTGCCGGAGTTGAAGGAACGGCAACCATGATTCCTGGGGTATTCATGTAGAGGGACGGAAAGAACTGCGAGTGCTGCGCTCCAGTGTTTCTTCCTAGGCTGTATTGCGTTCTTATCACAGCCGGTGCAGTTAGCTTCCCGCCGGTCATGAAATGCATTTTCGGCAAGTGGTTGACAAGTTGATCGCCACATTCATGCAGAAAGTCCATGTACATTATTTCCGCGACAGGCCGGTATCCCATTATCGCTGCTCCCATTGCAGCACCGATTATTGCGTTCTCCGAAAGAGGTGTGTCCCTGACCCTTTCTGGTCCAAACTCCTCGAGCAGACCTTTGGTGACTTTGAAGACGCCTCCTAGCTTTCCGATGTCTTCTCCGAGGAGGATCACTTTCTTCTCTCGGCGCATCTCTTCAGCAAGGGCTTCATGGATCGCCTGAGCGTATGTGAGAGTCTTCATTTGCAGATTCACTTCCCTAAGCCCACACGAACCTCGTCAGCAGATCAACAGAGGGGTACGGTCTATCTTGTGCAAACTTGACAGCCTTCTCAATCCTCGCTCGTGTTCGGGCGCGTATGTTTTCGAGTTCTTCGTCCGTAGCAAGCTTCTCAGCGCTGAGTTTCTCTTCAAACTGTTTGATTGGATCGCGAGCCTTCCATTCGTCGATTTCTTGTTGTGTTCTATAGTCTAGCCCAGTATCGTACGCTCCGTGACCAGTGTAGCGGTAGGTCTTGCATTCGAGAAATGTGGGCCCTTCGCCTTTCTTGGCTCTGGATGTCGCTGCTGAGGCTGCTGCATAGACGTCGAGCACATTCATTCCATCCACAGACTGGCCCGGAATTCCGTGGGCTTGGCCTCGCTGGACGAGAGATGCCAGCGTGGATTTCGAGACTGGAACCGAAACGGCATATTGATTATTCTCGCACACGAAGACGACAGGCACTCTCCAGACCGCAGCCAAGTTTACTCCTTCGTGAAAAGCGCCCGTATTGGTTGCCCCATCTCCGAAAAAGCATACCACACAATTCGGCTTGTGATCCATCTTCAGCGCCAACGCGACACCAGTAGAAAGTGGGATCCCGCCGCCAACGATCGCCGTCGAGAAGACCACGCCAGCTTCAAGATCGGTGCTGTGCATCGAACCCCCGAGGCCGAGACACATTCCGGCGTCTTTGCCCATCAACTCGCTCAATATCGCCTCTTCCGGCACACCTCTTGAGATGCTGTGTCCATGTCCTCTGTGGTTGCTGACTACGAGATCTCCTTTCTCCAGCGCAGCGGAGACGCCGGCAGCTACTGCTTCCTGGCCCATGTAAGGATGTGCAAGTCCGGGAATAAAGCCAGCCTTATAGAGTTCAACCACTTTTTCTTCAAGCATCCTCTGTCTGACCATGCTTTCATACATGGAAAGGAGAACTGTCTTCGAAATCATATTGCCCAATTTACGTCGGCCTCCAATATCCGAATCAGATCTAAGCTTTCGGCGAGCTATCCGCCCTGATGTGTCAGCGATAAGAATGTTTTGAGTCGGCAGAAGAAAGACGCAACGTCGACACCGTAAGCGTTAAGTACATAGTGGAGCGGCTTTCTTGGCAGAGATTCTGGTGAATCCAATGTCGGAAAATAAGTCGGAAGATAACAAGATCTCTAGACGAAAGTATCTGCAAATCGCAGGAGGAACCGTTGCCGGGCTGGTCGTCGGTGGAGCGCTGGGATATGTTGCAAATCCGGGGGTAACCGCACCGCCTACAACGGTTACCAGCACTCTCACGAGCACGGTTACACAGACCCTCGCGGGTACTGTCACGGCACCACCTACAACCACATTGATGGATACAGGACAAGTAGCCGTAGAGGCTGCGAAGAAGTTCGCGGGCACACACCTCGGATACGTGGTCGAGTCAGGCTTCGACGAAGGATGCTGCAAAGCTTTGGCAGCAGAGTGGAACAATCAAACGGGCATGAATGTGGAGATAATTCCACAACCAACCTTCGGGGTCAGAGAGAAAGTCATCACAGAGGGCATGGCCAAGTCTGGAGCAGTAGACTTGGTCAACGCTTTCCCGATCTGGTACCCTGATTTCATCGCAGGTAAGTACATAGTCCCAGTGAATCAATACGTGGACAAGTACCAGCCTGACATGTCAGACTTCATTTTCCAAGACTACTTCACCGCTTCGATCTGGCAACCAGGTGTGCAATGGTCGATGCCGATAGACGGCGACATCTTCATGCTGTACTACCGGAAGGACATATTCGGGCATCCTGATGAGAGAGCAAATTTCAAAGCCCAATACGGCTACGATCTAGCACCACCCGATACGTGGCAGCAATACACCCAGATAGCAAAGTTCCTCACGAGAAAGCCAGGTGAGAAACTCATGGGACAACCGGTGACAGCACAATTCGGGGGACAAATAGAATTCAGGGCAAAAGGCGGCGTCTTCTGGTGGTTCTTCAACAGGTTAGGAGCGTACGGCGGACGATACTTCAACAAGACTACAGACAACATAGATCCCGCCATAAATTCGCCTGCAGCGGTTTCAGCCCTGAAGGACATGATCGAGTGTACCCCCTACGGAATACCAGAGGCAGCTGCTGTAGCCTACGCAGAGACTATAGGAGGCATGGAGGCCGGAAATGGAGCTATGAACATATTCTGGCCTATGTTCGGTCCACACTGCCAGTATGCGCCGGGGTCAACGGTCGTCGACAAGATTGGGTACGCGTTGATGCCAGGTGTCAAACAGACGGATGGGAGCGTTCTTCACCGCGCGATAATGGCGGCGGGTAAGGCCGTGTGCGTGACGTCAGATTCGAGGAACCCTGAGGCAGCCTACCTCTTCGCTCAGTGGATTACGAGCCCCGCAGTACACCTAAGGGCCGTCATGTGGGCTACGCCTACCGCCCTGGGTGCCCTCAACCCTGTCAGACGCCGTGAATTCGATCCCGCACCTTGGACCCAAGAGTACAGCACCTCGTCCGATCCCTACAACGTAAGGGCTGGCAATTCGACACCATGGCCTGGGGCTGTAGATTATGTCATGGCAGACGAGGCTTGCCTCAAAGTAGGATTGCCGGATATACTGGTCCCTGGCTGGGCTGAATTCCAAGAAACTATCGACACAGAGCTCTCAAACGCGATCACAGGTAAGAAGACAGCGGAAAACGCGTTAAATGACTGCCATGACGAGTGGGTGACACTCATCGACAAGTACGGCAAAGACAACATCATGAAATGGTACCTACCGAAGATGTACGAACCAGGTTACCTCCAATGGGGAGGCTAACCTGCCTATCTTTTTCCAAGATCTCTCTCCGTTCTCACCCCCAGTATTCTCGTTAAACGTTTTCGCGCATGGGGTGGGGGTGAATAGGAACGAAGTGGACTAGACGCAGATACGGTTTGTTGATGGCCCTACCCTGCGTCGCCTTACTGGCATCCCTAATGATCGTTCCACTAGTATACGAACTAGCACTCAGCTTTCATGAGTGGATCTGGGGATCTGGTCTAGGGTGGGTATTCAATTGGGGTCTTAGCTATGTCAAAGTGCTGACCGATCCGAGATTCGCTACATCGCTTTACAACACTTTGATCATAGGCGGATCGTCCTTAATTCTTGAGTTTGCGATCGGATTCGCACTAGCTTCTCTGTTGAACAGGGAAATTAGAGGTCGGAGCGTCCTTGTTGCCATATTCTCCTCGCCGATGATGTTGATACCTGTCATGGTCGCTCACCTATGGCGCATAATGTATTTTCAGGGTTCAGGGCCCATAGATCCTATGGTAAGAGCAGTGCTGGGGTATTCCATCGGTTGGCTTGAAGAGCCTTGGGCGGCGAAATTCGCCAATGTCTTCGCGAACACTTGGGAGTGGGCTCCATTTACTATGTTGATTATTCTGGCAGGGTTCACGGCGATACCAGTTACACTGTATGAGGCAGCCCGGGTCGATGGGGCCTCATCCTGGCAGATGTTTAGAAGAATCACCCTTCCAATGGCCCGTCCTCTCATTGTCCTTGCGCTGCTCATCAGAGCCATGGAGGAGATCAAGCTTTTCGACGTGGTGTATTTGATCACTACAGGTGGACCGGGGACCGAGACCGAGACAGTGACATTGTACATATTCAGACAGGCTTTCCAATTTCTGGACATGGGAAAGGCTGCTGCGTCATCATTCATACTTCTCATCATAGTAACGGTAATCGCAACTGTCTCGATAAGGTACATGTATAGGCCGTGATGACTCATGAAATCTTCCACCCAAATAACGAGATATGCCAAGAGCGCAATCATTGGCATTGCACTGGCAGTCTTGCTGGTGTGGACAGTATTCCCATTGTATTGGGTCATCATAACTGCCTTCAAAGATCAGACCGCGGTCTTTCAATCTCCACCTTTGTGGTGGCCTAACACAAACGGTGTTCTCGCTTTCGGCCAACTCATGGCAACAGGGGTTATCTACAACTTCGAGAGCAGCTTCATAGTAAGTATCTCCAGCACCCTCGCGGTAGTGTTCATCGGCGCGCTAACTGGGTACGCCATCGCACGATTCAAGGCTGGGGGCAACTTCCTGCCCTTTTGGGTACTGTCGCAGCGAATGTTGCCTCCGATAGCGTTCCTAGTTCCGATTTTCTTGATGTTTAGTACACTGGATCTGGTGAACACGTATCAAGGACTAGCATATGCATATGCCGCATTCAACTTGCCTTACGCGGTCTGGATGATGAAAACGTTCTTTGAGGATCTTCCGGTAGAAATGGAAGAGTCCGCGGAGGTCGATGGTTGCGGAAAACTTGGGGCCTTCGTCAGGATAGCTCTTCCCCTTGCGGCTCCCGGCATAGTAGCAACAGTAATCTTTGTCTTCATCATGGGTTGGAACGAATTCCTTTTCGCCCTCGTGTTGATGCGTTCTGTGAAGATGTTCACCCTCCCCCCTACTGAATACATCTTCTACTATGGTCCCACCTCGGGGGTTAGGTACAATGTAGCTTCGATGCAAGCTCTGCTGGCCATACTTCCTGTGCTCGCACTATCTGTATATATCCAGAAGTATCTGGTTAGAGGATTAACATTCGGTGCTGTCAAAGGTTAACGTCGCGATCTTGGACGCGCGCACATTCGCGGGTGATGCGAAATAGTTGAGATGACCTCTCGAGAAAGGGTGATGACAGCCCTTAACCACCAAGAACCCGACCGAGTCCCAATAGACATAGGAGGCGGCTCCAGCACCAGTATCGGAATCGAAGGATACGAAAAACTCAAACAGTACTTGGGAGTATCAGCACAGCCGCAGGTATTGAACAAGGCTTTCCGGATAGCCCGACTCGATGAGAGCGTGATGAAACGTCTTGGCAGTGACTGTCGTCCCCTCATCGCGAAACCTGCCTTAGGATGGAGACCACCGCCCTCAAAGGAGGGCACATTCATAGACATGTGGGGAATCACATGGAAGCAGGTCTTCTATGCAAAGGATTGTTACTACTGGGAAATTGCGCACAGCCCATTATCGGAAGCTCAGATCAAGGACCTAGACTGCTATCCTTGGCCGGATCCGCTGGATCCCGGGTTCACCGATGGTCTAGCTGAAGAGGCTAGAGAACTCTACGAGGAAACCGAATACGCCCTCATGGCCGATAGTGGGTTCAAGAGCTTCTGGGAGCTCAGCTACATGTTGCGGAATTTCACCCGAATCCTGGTAGATTTGAAAAGAAACCCCGAGTTCGTTTCAGCGCTTCTATCGAAGCTTCTCGAGATCAATATCGCTGCTACGGGCCGGTTCCTCGAAGCAGCCGGGCGCTACATCCAGGTATTCCGTGCAGGCGATGATCTTGCTACACAGACAGGACCTATTATGTCTCCCCAGATCTTCCGAGCCATCCTAAAACCCGTATACAAGAAGTATTTTGATTTCGTCAAGTCCAAGACGAACGCCAAGATCTTCTTTCACAGCTGCGGAAATGTCGTTGACCTCATCGATGACCTGGTCGAGGCCGGCGTAGAGATTATCAACCCTGTCCAAGTTACGGCCATGGGAGACACAGCAGCGTTGAAGGCAAGATTTGGAGGCAGAGTAGTCTTTTGGGGAGGGATCGACACTCAGCATGTTATGCCGCACGGCTCCGTGAATGAGGTGGAGGCAGAGGTGCGACGGCGCATCCACGACCTTGGTCCCAATGGCGGATTCGTTCTAGCTGCCGTTCATAACATTCAACCCGACGTACCACCCCAAAACATTGTCGCGATGGCTGACGCAGCACGAGAGTTTGGGACGTACCCGCTGAGGGCCTAACCGTACGCTCTTCTCAATAGAACCAAAGGCTAATATTCGCTAACGGTTTTCGAGTTTTCATGTTACCTAGAGCTGTGCTTTACTATGGCAGGCAGGACCCCCTACCAGAGCCGATTCAGCTGCGCACCGGACCGCTTTCGATGATCTTCGAACCTGATGAGGCTTTCCTGCGTCACATCCGGATGGGCGATCGTGAGATCCTTCGCGGGATCTACGTAGCGGTTCGAGACCGCAACTGGGGCACCATCGTCCCCAAGATTTCCAACCTGAAGATCGAGAGTACAAAGGACGCTTTCCGCCTTACCTTTGACGCCGAGTGCAAGGAGCGCGACATCGACTATCTATGGAGGGGAACAATCGCGGGCGATCCAAAGGGGGCGGTCAGCTTCGCGATGAATGGGCTGGCTCGCTCAACCTTTCTGCGCAACCGGATAGGATTCTGCGTTTTGCACCCGCTCATGGAATGTGTTGGCCAGCCATGCTCCGTGGAAAAGGCAGACGGAAAGCTGGAGCGTGGGGTCTTCCCCTATTACACGTCGCCAAATCAACCATTCATGGACATGCGAGCTATCTCCCACGAGGTTGTCCCGGAGCTATTGGCTGAGGTTCGATTTGAGGGAGAAGTTTTCGAAATGGAGGACCAACGCAACTGGACCGATGCCTCGTTCAAAACCTACTGTACGCCGTTGCGCATCCCCTTCCCGGTGGAAATCAAAAAAGGGACCACTGTCGCCCAGTCCGTTACGGTAACCCTCAAGGGGCAAATTCCAGTAGAGACTTCTCGCGTTCGGACAGGGTACTCTGAGGTTACCTTCACAGTAAGTGAGACGCCATTGGTTCCCCTTCCCCACATTGGAGCGGGTCTAGCCAGTGACGGCCAGCCTCTGACCACTAATGAGCGAGCGCGTTTGAAAGCACTGAATCTTAACCACCTGCGAGTGGATCTGCCTCTATCGAAGCCAAGCTACAAAGAAACCCTGAACCAGGCCGGCCTCGAGGCAAATGCGCTGGGCATGTCGCTGGAGGCAGCACTATACCTCACTGATAACGCCGAAGAAGAACTTGGCCAATTTGTGCAAGAGCTCGATAGAGTCAGGCCGCGGGTCTCAACGTGGCTCATCTTCCACATAGTCGAAGCCTCAACGGGAGAGCGATGGGTTCAACTCGCTCGGCGTTACCTTTCACGCTACGATGCAGAGGCGAAGATTGGGGCTGGAGCGAACGCCTATTTTGCGGAGCTGAACCGTGGCCGACCGCCGGCAGGTGCGTTGGATCTTGTCTCCTACTCCATGAACCCGCAGGTTCACGCGTATGACAACCTCACACTGGTCGAGAACCTCGAAGGCCAGGCCTGGACCGTAAAGAGCGCGCGCCAGTTCATTGGGAAGTTGCCTTTGGTGGTTTCGCCGATCACCCTTAGAATTCGACCTGGAGTCTACCCGATCCAGCCGGAGGTGGGACCCGATGGACTGCCTCCTTCAGTAGACTTGCGTCAGATGAGCCTCTTCGGCGCGGGTTGGACGCTGGGAAGCCTCAAGTATATTTCCGAAAGCGGGGTCCAGAGCGTGACCTATTACGAGGCGACTGGTTGGCGTGGCGTCATGGAAACCGAGAAAGGTTCGCCCTCCCCTGAGAGGTTTCCCTCGATCCCTGGAGCAGTATTCCCGCTCTACCACGTCCTAGCCGATGTAGCAGAGTTCGCAGGAGGCAGTGTCGTTCCATCCATCTCCAACGCCCCTCTGAAGGTGGTCGGTATTGCGCTGCAGAAAGCCGACAAAACTCGCGTTATCTTGGCCAACCTCAGCCCGGAGCCCCAGTATGTCCGCATGCTCCACCCCGAGCTTACTAAGTATGTGCGCGTGAAGCACCTCAACGAGATTAATGTGGAACAAGCGATGCGTTCCCCAGAATCGTTCAGAAAGGATCAAGGGCTCTTGCTACAGACCTCAGGCAATCAGATCGAGCTCTGCCTCCTCCCGTACGCTCTTGTCCGGATCGATCCCGCATAGCATCCTTTCGAGTCCTAGAGTTATCGTTTGTGCGCGAGTGCTGGCAAGCTGTTGGAAACCTTCGACTTGAATATGCTCCTGCATTGGTCAGAGCACACACTGTCTGAAATAGGCTCCACAGACAGCAATTCGGATAGCAGAGCTTTTTGTGGGTATCACAGCACCATTGAAATCCGTGGAACAATTTGGCGAGCTAAGATGACGATCGGCAAGATGAAGAACCCCACCACGTTCATGTTACAAAGAATCCGTTGTCTGACTTCGTCAAGAGCTCTGCACCGCTGTCAGTGACTAGGCAGAGGTCTCCTAGCAAGGCT
>Ga0187870_1002446_pt1 | contig 15499 bp, 8 predicted proteins | sample June2016WEW_13_1_3_FD_132974 | JGI IMG/M metagenome (GOLD analysis project Ga0187870, IMG submission 132974) | Peatland microbial communities from SPRUCE experiment site at the Marcell Experimental Forest, Minnesota, USA - June2016WEW_13_150 | ecosystem: Environmental > Terrestrial > Soil >... | reverse complement strand
TGGAGAGCCGGATGCGGGAAATCCGCCTGTCCGGTTCGGAGGGAGGGGTGGCGCTAACCCCGCCATCCCTACCCCTATGAATAATGTTGGAATTACGCCTCGCCTTCGGAACTTGTTTTTGCACGAATCCTTAGCGCACGGTCGGTGTCTTTGAACGACCGATTCAGGACAAGCGCTGGACGCGACTTTTGTGCCAAGCCGAGGTCCACGATCCAGACCTCACCGCGTATGGGCACGGGTCTCCTCCTCGTCAAGCAGCGCAAACGTCTGCGCCGCAATGGCGGTCAGTTCGTTGTCGGAAAGCGGGCCGTAATCCTGCGGCCCGACGGTGCGCGCGATGGCCTCGTACACGCTCAACTGCTCTGCGCGGGGCAGCTTTATGAACTTCTCCAGGACGGCTTGCGCGTCGGCACTCATGCACGTGAACATAGACTGCGGCATCATGGTTGGCAAGACTTTCGCAGGGCGTGGCGGGTAAGGCGAAGCCCGACCGGGCCAGGAGGACCACGGCCACACGAGACCGCGGGCAGCGGCTCATTTCGCCTCGAGGCGGGCGTTCACGTCCTGCTTCACGGTCATCGTGTTTTTCTGACCGCCCACATCCATTGCCAGGGAGGCCTCGGAGTGAAAGCCGACGGTCCGCGCCGGAGGCAGGAGCTGCGCCAGGTCGAGCGTCACGTCGCTGGTGCCATTGCCGACCATTTTCGTGAGGTCCAGCTTCAGCCCCGGCATCGCCGGGTTTTCTATCTTTTGGTTGGAGGCGCGTTGGGCGATGGTGCTCTTGGCAGTGAGGCGCTCGCCTTCGATGGAAACCAGTTGGTAGGTGACGGTTTGCTCTATGGTCATGCCTTGCGACTTGAGCGGCATCCTGACCTCCCACCTGGCGCCGGGGCCGACCGCCTCCTCGGGCAGCGGGGCGGCGGCCGTGGCAATGGATTCCTTCATCTGCTCCATGACCTGCTGGAGTTGGGGGTTGGCGCCGGGCGGCACTTTGAGCTCGGTCCCTTTGCTGAAACCGCGATCGGACGTCGTGCCCGTGCCTGAGAGTCCCTTGAGACCGGCGAAAGCGGACTTCAAGGCCTCGGCGAGCTGCGGCAGGACACCCGGTTCGTCGCTCACGCTGGCGTCGCCTATGACCATCTCGTAGGTGATGTCGCCGTCGGCGGAGACGCTCCTGACCGTCACGTCCATGGTCATCTTCATCGCCGGCATTTGCATCGCCTGGCGCTGCGCTTCGCCCGCCTGGATGTCCATGGCCATTTTCAGAGTGATGCCCAACGTCTGCTTGTCGCCGGGCTTGGGATGCAAGCGCAGCACTTTGCGCGGCTCGGCCCCGGCCTCGAGCAGCTTTAGCTGCGGCGTCGCGGCCGTGGTGGCGGCCTTCGTTTCGGGTGGAGCCGGCTGCGTAGCGGGGGCTGGGCCGCCCACCGCGGGCGTGGAAACTGTCGCCGAGAGGGCGGCGACTTTTTCGGCCAGGTAATTGAATCGGAAAGAAACCAGCGCGGGATTCCAATGCGGGCTGTCCCTTTTCAGACTCTGCAAAGCGGTCTGCGCGGCCCGGTATTTGGCCAGGGCCGGGCCGGCCTGACCGCTCGTGTTCAACGCATCGGCCTGCTGAATGAGATTATAGACGCGCAGATACAGGTCGTCCGGCTCTTGCGCTGGCGCCGGCGACAAAGTCATGAACAACGCCACGACGACCCAGCCGGCAAACCGCTTGAGGTTGACAGGAGATGGCGTTTTTGGGGCAGCCCCGGTGAGACAGGTCTGGTTGCTGGTCTGGCTCATGAGTCGCAGCCTAGACTACGGGCGGAGGGCGTCAACCCAAAAGAGCGGGCGTCGCGCAAGTCGGAGGTCTCGGAGATTTCCCTTGATTTGGGTTGCGACGCTGCCGGGCTGAGGGCAAACCTATCACCGCGTTATGAAATCAAATTCTCTCAAAGGCACCGGCCAGGCAGCTCTTGGTTGCTTGCTGCTGCTGGTCAGTTTCGCCGGACGCACAGCCGGCGCCGATTCGCTCGAGCAAGGCTTTGCCACGCCTCCCCCGGGCGCCCGTCCCTGGGTCTATTGGTTCTGGCTCAACGGCAATATTACCAGCAATGGCATCACGGCGGACCTCGAGGCGATGCAGCGCGTGGGTATCGGCGGCGCGCTCATCATGGAGGTCGACCAGGGCGCCCCGCCCGGCCCGGTCGCTTTCATGGGCACCCCCTGGCGCGCCCTGTTCCAACACGTGGTCGGCGAAGCCCGCCGGCTGGGCCTGGAGGTAAACATGAACAATGACGCCGGCTGGAATGGCAGCGGCGGCCCCTGGATCAAGCCCGAACAGTCCATGCAGAAGGTCGTCTGGAGCGAAACCAACGTGGCCGGCCCCACCCGCTTCGAAGGCCCGCTGCCGCAGCCCGAAACGGTGGCCGGGTTCTACCGGGATATTGCCGCCCTCGCCTTCCCTGCCCCTGGCCCCTATCGCATCCAGGGCCTGCGCGCCAAGGCCATGTTCGATAGCGGACACGTCCCCAGCATCGCCCGCGAGAAAATACCCGCCGCAATGGTGATCGAGCGTTCCCGCATCGTCACCCTCACTCCACAGAGCGACACTGCGGGCCGCCTGGTTTGGGAGGTGCCGCCCGGCCAATGGACGGTCCTCCGGCTCGGACACACGAGCACCGGGGTTGAAAACGCCCCCGCTCCGCAGACCGGGCGCGGGCTGGAATGCGACAAGCTCGCCCGGGAGGGCATCGAAGCCAATTTCGCGGGCATGATGGGCCAACTCGCAACGGATAGCCACCTGAAACCCGGCAGCGGCGGAGCCGGCTTGGTGGCGACGCACATCGATAGTTGGGAGAACGGCTCCCAAAACTGGACCCCCAGGATGCGGGAGGAGTTTCAAAAGCGGCGCGGCTATGACTTGTTCCCGTTCCTGCCGGTCATCACCGGCCGGGTCGTTGACAGCCTCGAGGTGTCCGAGCGTTTCCTTTGGGACTTGCGCCAGACGGTCTCGGAATTGGTGATCGAGAACTATGCCGGGCACATGCGCGAGCTGGCCCAGGCCAGCGGCTTGCGTTTCACCGTCGAGGCCTACGGCAGCCCCTGCGATTTTATCCCTTACGGCGGGCGGGCCGACGAGCCGATGGGCGAGTTTTGGAGTCCCAGCGGCGCCATGGAGACTTGCAAGGGGATGGCCGGCTGCGCGCATGTTTATGGCAAGCCCATCGTCGGCGCGGAGGCCTTTACGGCCGCCGACCAGGAAAGGTGGCGCGAGCACCCGGCCACCCTCAAGGCCCTGGGCGACCGGGCGTTTTGCGAAGGCATCAACCGTTTTGTCTTCCACCGCTACGCCCTCCAGCCCTGGCCCCAGGAGCGGCGCCCAGGCATGACCATGGGTCCCTGGGGCCAGCATTATGAACGCACCCAGACCTGGTGGGAACAGACCCCCGCCTGGCACCGCTACCTGGCCCGTTGCCAGTTCCTGCTCCGCCAAGGCCGCTTCGCGGCCGATATCTGCTATTTGCAGGCCGAGACTCCGCCCCAGGGCTTCGGCGACCATCCGCGCCAGGGCTACGACTGGGACGAATGCGGCGCCGAAGTCGTCCTGACGCGCCTGGCCGTCCAGGACCACCGCCTCGTCCTGCCCGATGGCATGAGCTACCAGGTCCTTGTCTTGCCGCCGACCCAGACCATGACTCCCCGGTTGCTGCGCAAGCTCAAGGACCTCGCCGAGGCCGGCGCGACCATCATCGGCGCTCCGCCCCAACATTCCCCAAGCCTCAGCGGCTATCCCCAGTGTGACGCGGAAGTCAAGCAGCTCGCCGCCCAAATCTGGGGTGATGGCGACGGCGCTAAGGTCACCGAGCGCCCCCTGGGCCAGGGACGCGTGGTCTGGCCGACCGAGCCGGAGAAAGTGCTGCGCCGGTCCGGCATCTCACCCGACTTCGTCAGCGGTCAGCCCCTCCGCCACATCCATCGCACCGCCGGCGGCACGGACCTTTATTTCGTGGCCAATCCCGCGGCCCGCAGGCTGACCACGACGGCCACTTTCCGCGTGAGCGGCAAAGCGCCCGAGTTGTGGTGGCCTGAGAGTGGGCGCCGGGAGCGCGCGCCGGTCTGGCAGGAGCGGGGCGGCGTCACCACCGTCGCCCTGTCCCTGGAACCCAGCGGCTCGGTCTTCGTCGTTTTCCGGGCCGGGCGGGGCCAGGAAGATAGCATCGTGACGCTGGCCCGAGATGGCAAACCGCTCCTCTCAGCGGTGCCCGAGCCGGCGCCTCAAGTGCTGGTGCGCAAGGCCCTTTACGGCGTGCCAAACGACCCGCAACGCACCCGCGATGTGCGGGAAAAAGTGCAGCGCCTGGTCGAGCGCGGCGAATCCAGCTTCCCGGTTTCGGCCCTGGCAGAGGGCGATGACCCCGCCCCGAATGTGGTCAAGACGCTCACCGTGGACTACAGCATCGTCGGCAAGGATTACTCGGTGAAAGCTCAAGACCCCAGCCTGATTTATCTCACGGCGGAGACCTTGAAAATCACGGTGGAAAAGGCCCGCTACGGGGTGCTTGACGATCCTCAGCGCACCCGCGACGTGCGGGAACGCGTGCAGCGCCTGGTCGATGCCGGCGAAACCAGCTTCCAGGTGGCCCGCATGGCCGAAGGGGACGACCCCGCCGTGCTGGTCGTGAAAACGCTGGAATTGGAATACACCAGAAATGGCGAACCCGTCTCCGCGCGGGCCACTGACCCCGAGATCATCGACCTCAAGCAGCCTGTCCTCGCTCAAGCCGAGCGCGTGGCGGAGGTCCATGGCCGTTCGCCCGGCCGCCTGCGGTTGCTGGCTTTTCAACCCGGGACTTTTCAAGTGCGGACCGCCGCCGGCCAACGGCGCGAGCGGAAGGTCTCCTCGTTGCCGGCGCCCCTTGAAATCAGCGGCCCGTGGCAAATCCAGTTCGCTCCGAACCTCGGCGCGCCGCCGGCAGTTACGTTTGACCGCCTGATCTCCTGGACCGCCCATCCTGAGCCTGGGGTGAAGTTCTTTTCCGGCGCCGCCACTTACCTCAAGACCGTCCAGTTGCCGCCCGGGATGCTCGCCAGGGGCAAAAGGGTGTTCCTGGATTTGGGCAGGGTCGAGGTCATGGCCCAGGTGAAGCTTAACGGCCAGGACCTCGGTTCGCTTTGGAAACCGCCTTTCCGGCTCGACATCACCGACGCGGCTACCTCCGGGCAAAACAAACTCGAGGTCCGCGTGATCAATCTCTGGCCTAATCGCCTGGTCGGCGACGAGCAGTTGCCGGAGGATAGCGAGCGCAATCCGGAGGGGACCCTCAAGGCCTGGCCACAGTGGCTCCTGGAAGGCAAACCCAGCCCCGCCGGACGCCTCACCTTCACCACTTGGCGCCTCTGGAAGCGGACCGACCCCCTCCTCGAATCCGGGTTGCTCGGCCCGGTCACCCTCACCGTCGCAGAAGATACGGAGCTTTAATTCCAACGAGCGTTTAAGATGGCACTAAGGCGCGTAGGACTCCCGATGACCTGCACCTCGCTTACTGCTTAGAGTCATTGAGGCAGCGGGCCGTTAAGTGGATATAAGTGGAAATAAGTGAGATGCTGCCAAAGTGTCATAATTCTAGGACTGACCCCTGCCACAGAGGACACGGAAGGAAACGGCGGCATGAAAGCAGCAAGATGCAGAGATTATAGAAGTGACCCTTTCCTGGACTCTTCCCCGCGCAGCTCTGGCGGCTCCGCCAAAGGCGTGTCCGAGACCTCCACATCATCCACGAACACGACCGCCTCTTCAAACGCGGCGGTGATACCCACCTCAAGATGGTTGTAGATCGTGTCCGTCAGCGGCAGGTTGCGGCCCTTGGCCCGGATGATCTGCCGGCCGTCAAGCCATAACTCGTTTACCCCGTCGTTCTGGTCCGACAACGTCAGGTGGATCCTGACATGAACCCACCGGCCTTTCGGGAACTTGGCCGGCGGCTGGACTGACTGCCGGTAGCGCGGCTTGTCCATCCACTTAAGCTCGAATTGCGGCTCGCCATTTTCCAGCACCAGACGCAGCCCCGGGCACATCTTGATCCAGGCCGACTTGATATCCGCGATGGTGTATGGCATGCCGGACGCGATGAAGTACCAGCCCGAGAACCAATAGTCGTCGCCCTTGACGAAGTGCAGAAACTCGCTCTCGATATGCGCCTTGGCGCACTGCATGCTCCGGGATTTGGCGACGGAATAGGCCCGCAAGGACTGCTTCCCGGTATGTGCCTGATCCGTCGATGGCTCGAGGCGGTTTTCCATGAAATCGGCCTTGCCCTGCAGGATGCCCGCGCGGAGTTTCACGTACTCGGGGACCGTCGGCGTCTTCGGGGACTGTAGGACGAAGGAGGTCCAGCCGTACTTCTCGCCGATCAACTCCCGAAGCGTATCTGCATCCTCGAAGCCCGACCGGAATCGCTTGCTCATTTCATACAGCTTGCCCGTGCTCTCGTCGCGGCGAAGCACCTTGCCATCCTGCACCACGTAGTTCTTGGCGAAGAACTTCGGATCGTAGAGATCGTCGAAGAAGCTCCAAGAACTCGTCGCCCGGCCGAACTTGTAGGCATTGCCATCGACGACCGAGTAGGTTTCACCCTGGATCACCCGTGCATTCATCTGCAACCGGACCGGATCCGGAATTTGCGGCGAGGCCTGATGCGCGTGGACCCACAAGACCGGCGCCAGAATCGCCACGGCCATCGCGATCCCTGTCATCGAATAGGGATTTGCTTTTTGACGCGCCGCCGGTTTGTTGACGCTGGCGCGGGTGAGGGAGGATTGGTTTTGTGTCCCGCTCATTCTGGCTCCACCCTGCCAGGCGGGGAGGAGGTGTCAAGGGGGAAGTTGTGCCGGTCTTTTGGCGGTTTTGGCCCAATGCATGGGCGTTGGCTGTCGTGGCGGCTGAGGGGGGGGGCGGCGGCTGGAGGTCGCGCGGGAGCGGAGCCGGTTCTGCGCCGACCCGGCCGGGAAGAGGCCGTCGCCAGGCAGACAAACCTGCTTGACCAGGAAACAGGCTGGCGGTATCGTAGGCTATGGCCGTAATGGCTGACCTGGAAACAACCCAAAGCCTGGAAACCCAAGCGGCGCCGCCTCACCCAGATGACACGGATGGAAACAGCAGCATGAAAGCAGCAAGATGCAAAGATTATAGGACTGACCGTTTCCGCCTTTCCGGCAGAACACAAACAGGGAATGACGTCACCGCAGGTCGGCTAGGCTTGATTGAATGTCGCGAAGCTCGGTGCTGGTGATGTCCCACACGGCAGCAGCCTGTTCATCAATCTCGGCTTCCACCTCTGGTAGCCGTTTTTCCGGCACTTCCGTGGTTTCGGCCGCTAGTTGGTGAGCCCTCGCGCTGAGTTCGGCCAGGCGCTGATGCCGCTTGTCGATCGCGTCGAACTTCGGCAGACGGACGTGATGGAGCAGATGAGCCGACGCGAAGCTTTTGCCTGTACTGTAGGACCTTGCCACGAAGTTGGCGACGCACGAATTGAGCAGGCCGCAGATAAAATGCGCTTCGGTTCGGTCGTCACAAGGGACGAACATTACAGTCTCCTGTGGCACTGGCGGCTTTTTACCTATATGCGGGTTGATGTGGGCTTCTGCAACAGCGGCCGCGAGCTCGTTCCCCATTCGACCCCAGACAACCTTGTACGGTGACAGCGTGTACTCACCCACGTTGTAGATGGAATAGAAGGCTGCGAAGGGCTTACCGCGCTCGTCGCAGAAGTACTTTCGCATACCAGACCGCTGGCGAAGCAACTTCTCGAATTTGAGTAGGTAGGCGTAGGTCAGTGGGAGTTCGTCCTTGAGCCAGTCCTCGTCATAGCCACGCCGCTCTTTCGGGTTTTGGACATTCAGCAGAAATACGGCTGGCGTAGCCCGCCACCGACGCACGTCTTGCCAGCGCAGGAGAGGGAACACCAAATCTGGCTCGAGCGCGGCCTCAACCGCCTGGATGCCTTCGAGCTTGCCTACGTCGCTGAGGTTGCGGGCGACGACTTGGCCGGCGTTGTTCTTGCCGGTAATTTCGAGCCAGTACACACCATTAGCCCATGTGCATGCTCCGGCATAGGCGCGGTATGCCGCCGACCCAATCGCCTTCCGAGCGGCCTCAAGCGCCTTCGGGCGGGCGGTAAGCCAAGGGCTGCAGGTGTTCTCGTCGTCAACCGGTTGAGCACTCCATCGTTTGACTTCGACCTTCTGGAGTACCTCGTCGAGTTGGTCCTCCAAACTGATCGTTGCCTTTGCCTTCTTGCGCCAGCAATCATACTCGACCGGGTACTTGGTTGGCTTACCTTTCTGGAAGGTGACGATTGCTGTTTTGTTCGTGGCTCCTTCGAACGGCTGGAAATCGCTCAGGTCGTCGACCTGCAGAACCTTGAAGGGCTCGCGATCCCCCAACCGGAACCGCCGGAAGCCATCCCCTGCGCCTTCGGTCTTGAAGACGGACTGTGTGATGATAAATCCGAGACGCCCGTTCTGTTTCGCATAGTTGTCGAGGCAGGCGTAGGTGAAGAGCATTGACAGGTCCTTCTTGCCGCCCCCCAGTCGGGCGGCGTGGCCCGTTAGGGAGAATAAACCGTACCTCACCCACAACGGGTTTGTCGCTTCCCTGTAGGCGTCGGATACACTCTCCCAGTTGACCCACGGCGGATTGCCAATGACGAAGTCGAATGTGCGTTTGCCGACGAAGATTGGTGCGAACTGGTTTTTCAAGATGCGCGCCCAGATGCCGTTGCGACCATCATCGTTGAGCTTCGCGATGCGAGCGAAGACGTCAGCGAGCAGTTTCTCGCCATCCGCGTCGAGTTTACCTACGGCAGCTCGGAGTTTTTCGAGGAATTGCGCACTCGTGCGCCTCAACTGCACGGATTCCTCGATGAGTCCGCACACTCTTTCGATCTTTTCCTTTTCAATCACCTCCGAAGGGAAGGAGAATTTTCCAACCCAGGTATCGACATGACGATCGCGTCCCCCAAGTCGCAGTTCGCCCTCGCTGGCAAACTCGGCTGGCGTCAAGATGGAGTCGCAGAAATAAACCGGGATTTCAAGGTGGGGGGCTTTCTTGATGAGCGTGCCAAGGGAGAGCAGGAAATTGGTGCGAGCGGCGATCACGGCGAGCGGATTCAGGTCAAAACCAACGATGTTGGCAAGGAGCTTCTTGACGAGGTCCTCAGGGCGAACCAGGTAACGGTCGGCGTAGTCGAAAGCTTTGCGGATGCAGAGCGAAAGAAATGTGCCGGAGCCGCATGACGGATCGAGGATCCGCTTGTCGGGGTTGCCGTCGTAACCGATTTGGCGAATGAGGCGCTCGGCCAGCCAGTCGGGCGTGTAGTACTCGCCGAGGTCGTGGCGAACGCGGCGCGGCAGAAGGTATTGGTACAGCTTCTTCAGCAGGTCCCGTGTGGCGTCGGGGTCAATGGTGGCCGTGGCCGGCTCGAATTGCTGGAGCGCGATGGCCATGTGCCGCAGATTTTGAGCGAGGGCGGCGTCCCAGATGTCGAGATACCAGCGGAAAAAATCGCCTTCCAGGAAGTTGACGATATTGAACTGCTTGAAAAGCCCCCCGTTTTCGAGGTGCTCGATTTTACCCTTTAGTATGTCACCGCTGGCGGCCTCGATCTCGGCAGTGAAGGACGCGAACCACGAGCCTTCCTGCAAAGAGATGAGTTCCGCGGCAAGCATCTTCATCAGCAGAACGTAATAGGTGTGGACAGCAAAGAGCAGTTTCTTGAGATCGGGCTTGTCGGCGATGTTGTAGAGCTTGGCGAGTTCTTTGGCGGCGGCGTCGCCGCGCTCCAGTTCTTGGCCGTAGATGACACCGAAGATCATGTCCCACTGCTTGAAGAACATCTCGACGCGGCGGTTGCTCGTGGTCAGCAGCCTGTGATAGAGAGCGTTGATGGTCGCGGATGCAACCACGGCCTCAGGGCCAAAGACCTCCGCGAGCGAGTGGGGTTCGAGGGCTCGGCGATGGAAGAACTGGAGCGAGTAGAGCAGCCAGTCCATGCTGGCTTCGTCAACGGGCATCGGGCCGACAATCTGGAACCCGCCCCGCTTGAAGCCCTTTGGCCTAAAGAATTCGAGTTGGGTTTCAAGCGAGACCGGCTGGAAATACCTCGCTCGGTTTTCGGAAGCTGCGTACCGCAGATACATGACTTGTACCCCGTCAATGCCGATGCCAATCATCTTCTTGATGGGCTCAAGTGGTTTGGTTGGCGCTAGCTCGCGAGCCTTTCCGGTGAGATATGAAGCCAGTTGTTCGACAATGGACTTCAGGCCGTTGGCCGTGGCGATAACACCAGGGCGCTTGTACTCGATGATTCCGAAGCCATAGACTGCGTCCGCACTGCCTGAACCCTGAAGCAGGGTGATCGGCTGCTCGTAGGAGGCGGTTGTGGAGATTCCTAGTTGAGCGAGGTGGTGTTTGAGGGCAGTTTCCGTATGGAATCGGACGTCCTCTTCAGTTTTCGCTGATTTGCCGACACCACGAATTTGATCCGCAAGATGTTTCGCGATTGCGGGGTCCATTTTGCCACGGAGGCTCATGCCGGGGACAGTAGCCGAGGCGCTTTCGCATGGCAAGTCCTCGTCGGCCCAATGCTCGGCGGTTGCGACCCCCCACCAATGCTCACAGCTGCGACGAAGGAGTGAGTCCTATAATCTTTGCATAACAACGGAAGTTCTATTAGAGTTTGGGGCGGAAAACGCGATTTGGCCCTTATTTTTCAAGGGTCTTGCGCAGCTTGTTGATTTTCTTGCGCGTGCCTACGCTCACTCCGGCTTCCGGCACCGTGGCCGGCCTGGAAAAAAGCCCCCCGGTCTCAACTCACGTCCGCCCCCATGGCGAATCCCGCGCCAATGGCGGACGAAAAAGCCCGGCTTTATGGGAATGGGCGAGAGCTTGAGGCTGCGTGCGTGCCGCGCGGAAAGCTCCGCACAGCGCACGTTAAAAGCCCCGCCACGCTACGCAGCGGTCGCGGGGCCACAACCTGGGTCTTGTCAATGGCCTTTGCCGGGTACTAATATGCGGCGAACAAACTGAATCTGACTTTGTTTATGCGTGGAAACCTCTGCCTGACTCGCCGCGCGTTTTTGGCGCGGACATCGGCCAGCCAGTCCGGTCTCTCCGTCTCACCTCCGCGATTACTGGAAAGCAACGCTTCCGACTTCAAAGATTCGACTTTCAAGAACGGCACACGCCCCAGCAGGGTACGAAGGAGTGCTTCGAACTCGGCTCTCAGTTCGCTCTCTTTCAGTGTTTTTGCGCTTTTCACCACACGGTGAAAATCATTTATTTAGTGAAATTTGCAAGTGTTATTTCATCCAAATTCCCAATTTCAGCGTATGGTGAAATGCCCACATTTACTGAAAATGCCAGGACTCCAAGCACTTGCACATGAAAGAAAGGAAAGTCAAAGGGTCCGAACTGGCCCTGGCCTGGTGCCCCCACTTCCTTTCGGTTAAAGTGTGTGAAATGCTCTCAAGGTAGTGTGTATGCGAAGCGAATACACACCAGACCAGTTCCTTCCGGTTCGAAAGTGCGTGAATTGCTCTCACCTGCCGCCGGGCGCTAGAACCAGATGGGTGACTGAATCCCGACGCGTCGGGACAGGAGGCGGGTCCGAAATCAGAGTTTAACCGAAGTTCCCAGACCCAGTTGCCGGGCGTGGGTGAGGATGCGAGAGGCCGCCGCCAAGTCCTGAATGGCCACGCCCACGGATTTGAAAAAGGTGATTTCGCTGTCGTCGGCACGACCCGGCTTGCGACCGCTGACGATTTCACCCAGCTCTGCCGCGATGCGTTCGGCGGAATAGCGGCCTTGTTGAATAGGCACCAGGAGATCGCCAGCCTCCGCCAACGCGGACTCGCGATGGTCCACCACCACCCGGGCGCGCAGCACGGTTTCCGCGGGGACCTCCTGCACCGCGGGATGGTAGGAACCAACGCCGTTGAGGTGGACGCCCGCTTTCAGGTCGCTATCGGCGAAGACCGGCGAACGCGCGGACGTGGCGGCGCAGATGATGTCCGCCTGGCGTACGGCTTCCGCTGCACTCGTGGTGGCTACGACGGTCAGTCCGGTCGCGGCGCTCATCTCTCTCGCGTAAGCTTGCGCTGCCGGCGGATTGGCGTCGAAGACCCAGACCCTCCTGATGGTCCGCACGGCGCAGACGGCTTCCAACTGGGTGCGGCCCTGGGCGCCCGCTCCAAGGATGGCCACGGTTGAAGCCTCGCGGCGGGCCAGCAGGTCGGTGGCCGCGCCCGAGGCGGCACCCGTGCGCAAGGCGGTGAGGGATGCGCCCTCCAGGATGGCCAGCGGCTGGCCCGTGCTGCCGTCATACAGGGTGACCAGCGCCTGGATGCGCGGCAGTCCGCGGGCGGGGTTGCCGTCGAACACGGTTACCGCTTTCAGGCTCAAGGCAGCCGCAGCCGGCTGGTAACAGGGCATGAGCAGCAACTCGCCCTGATGCTCGGGCACCTCAACGTGCGAGCGGAGCGGCGCCACCGCTTGGCCGGCCGACAGCGCCGCGAAGGCGCTCTTCATCACCTCCACCGCCTCCCGCATCGGCAGGGCGCGCCGGACATCCGCAGCGGACAGGAACAAAAGCTGATTTGCGTTCATGGGTAACACGTTCATGGGTGGGAGGCCCCACCGCCATCGAGTCTGGGAAGCGCCTTGGCCGAAGGCGTCGCCGCCAGACCGCCCAGCGACGTCACGCGCAATTCCGCCGGCATGACAAGGCCCACCGCATAGACGGCGTCAATCGTCTCATCGAGCGGAATGGGATTGTGGTAGCCGCCCAGAACCAGGTCCGCGTTGACGAATGCTGCCGAGGCGGCCGCGGCGTTCCGGGTATGGCACGGAATCTCGACGATGCCCTGGACGAGGTCGCACACGGTGCCCATCGTGTTTTGGAACGAGATGGCCGCCGCGTCGCACGCCTGGCGCATCGTGCCGCCCGCGACTTCGATCACGGCCGCCGCCGCCATCGCCCCCGCCGCGCCAACCTCGACCTGGCACCCGGCCACCTCCGCCGCGAACGTTGCGCGTTCGGCCACGATGACGCCCACGGCGCCCGCCACCAGCAACGCCAGCGCGAGCTTCTCACGCTCCACATTCTTTTCTTCGTGCAACGTCGTCAGTACCCCGGGAAGCACGCCCGCCGAACCCGCCGTCGGCGCGGCGCAGACGACGCCTTTGCCGCAGTTGACATGCATGGCGGCCATGGCGCGGACAGCGGCGCGCGTGTGAAATCCCCCGATGGCGAGGCGTCCATCCGCGTCGGCTTTGTAAATGCGCGCCGCCGTAGGGCGCAGGAGCTGCATGCTCGGCAGATCCTGGCCCAGACCCCGACGCACGCCCGCGACCATGATGTCCACCCGCCGCGCCGTCTCGGCGACGACCTCGTTCTCGGACAAGCCGAGCAGCGCGGCCTCGTAGCGCGCGGCCACCTGGCCCGGCGAGAGGTTCTCCCTGTCGGCGAGTTTCACCATGCCCGCGGCGCTGTCGAAAAGCTGCGGTCCCTTTTTCACGAAGCTCAGTGACGCTCCCTGAAACAGGCGCGGGCGGCCCGGCAGCGCCGCCAGCCGGTCGCGCAGTTCGACGGGCAGAGGATTGCGGCGCTGCGCGAACAGCAACACACCGCCGTCGCCCGCAAACCGCAGGAGCGCCGCCAGGTTGTCGTCGCCCGCCTCCAGTGCGGCGCGGGCCAGGCCTTCGCTTCCCGCCTCCACTTCCACCAGCGTCTCGTGGCAGCAACCGGTGAGCCGCACAGGCCAGCCTTCGACCGAGACGGTTTCCACCGCCCCACCGCCCACTGATTGTCCCGTCATTTCAAGCGCGCCCCCGGCGCGCCCGCGCAACTGGATGCGCACGGTATTGGGATGAGTGGCTCCGGGCAGAGGTTCGACGCGGAAACGCGCCTGCAATCCCTCCGCCGGTGCCAGCGCCAGGGCGCGGGGGAAACGCTCATCCGTGATGGACCAGCCCAGCAATCCCGCAGTGAACGCGAGGTCGGACGCTTGGGCCTGGTAGCAGCGCGCGTAGCTGCCGGCGGGGTCGAAGGTAAACTCGGCCTCAACCGGTGGCTCGCCTAAGAGCGACCGCGCCAGTGCCGCGAGGTAATAGGAACCCGCCGTGTGCGAGCTGGATGGCCCACGCATGACGGGTCCGATGACGTCGTTCAAGATGCTGATGGCTTTCATTCGTTATGTCCGGTGCGCTCTGAGGGTGGCGGAGGCGGCGCGCGGAAACGGGCAGGAACCGGCTCGTGGCCGGGCGCGAAGTGAAGCGGCGCTGTCAGTTTGGCATTCACCGGGTGCTGGTTATAGCGCGTTTTGGGCCGGATGCCAAACGCTCCATTGGCTGTATTGGCTGTATTGGGAGATTTGGCGGTGTTTTTGCTCCCGAGGTCGCAAGCAGGGAGCGGCTTTGCCGCGGAGGGTCGAGCGATGGTTTGGGCTTTCAGCCCTGCTAGAGGGGGCTGCGTATGCACAACCGCCCAGAGGCGCGCACGGCTCGCGGGGCCGCAACCTGGGTCTTGTCAATCGCCTTTCCCCGGTACTAATATGCGGCGAACAAACTGAATCTGATTTTGTTTATGCATGGAAACCTCTTCCTGACTCGCCGCGCGTTTTTGGCGCGGACGGCCGCGGCCCTGGCCACCGCTCCCCTGGTCTTGCCCGCGCGCGGGTTTGGCGCCAACGAGCGCATCGTGATGGGGTGCATCGGCCTGGGGGGCCAGGGCCGCGGGGATATGGGCGGGTTCCTGGGTTTCCAGGAAGTGCAAGTGGTGGCGGTGTGCGACGTCGTGGCCGAACACCGGCAGGAGGCCAAGGCGATGGTGGATCGCGCATACGGCAACCGCGACTGCCAGTCGTGCGGCCATTTCCAGGAAGTGCTCGGGCGTCCGGAGATCGATGCGGTGCTCATTGCGACGCCCGATCACTGGCACGCCCTGATCAGCACCGAGGCGATCAAGGCGGGCAAGGATGTCTATTGTGAAAAGCCCGAATCGCTGACGGTGCGCCAGGGCCGGGCCATGACCGAGGCGGCGCGCCGCTACGGGCGGGTGTTTTCCGGAGGCAGCCAGCGGGTTTGGGAAGATTACAACTGGTTCCACCGGATGGTGCGCGGCGGGGCCATCGGCCAGGTGCGGGAGGTCTGGGTCAATGTGGGCGAACCCTCAGGCCCGTGCTATCTGCCCCCGGTGCCGACGCCGCCCGGGGTGGACTGGGACCTCTGGCTGGGCCCGGCGCCCTGGCGGCCTTTCCACCCCAGCTTGATCGCGGGCGGGTTCCGGCCGTTCCGGGATTATTCGGGCGGCGGCATGACCGACTGGGGGTGTCACGGGTTTGGCGGGGCGCTCTTTGCCTGCAACCTGCACCAGACCGGCCCGGTCGAGATTATCCCGCCGGACGGCAAGGAACACCCGCAACTGACTTATGTGTTCGCCAATGGCGTTCGCAT
>Ga0187870_1002442_pt1 | contig 15523 bp, 10 predicted proteins | sample June2016WEW_13_1_3_FD_132974 | JGI IMG/M metagenome (GOLD analysis project Ga0187870, IMG submission 132974) | Peatland microbial communities from SPRUCE experiment site at the Marcell Experimental Forest, Minnesota, USA - June2016WEW_13_150 | ecosystem: Environmental > Terrestrial > Soil >... | reverse complement strand
TAGGTGCTCTTTGCGTTTTTAAATATTCCGCTACATTTTCACCCCCTATCAACCCGGAGTTAATTGCAAAACTGGCTCCAGCTCCCGCCAGGTAACGATTATATGTTGAAGCCGACCAACCTCCAGTATCGCTGCCCACTGCGTATAATCCTTTAATCGGCTGTTGATTTTTGTTCAACACCTCCATATGTTCGTTTATCTTGATGCCGCCAATCGAGCCTAGGTGCCACGGAAAACACTTGGCGGCATAAAAAGGCGGATTGCGCAGTGCCTTAAGATATTCTGGTTTTTTAGCAAAATCTGCATCATGCCCTGCATCACAGAATTGATTGTATTTTTCTATTGTGTCTTTAAGAGTGGCTGGTTTCGCCCCGATCCAGTCGGCGAAACCAGCCACTGATGAGGAGGTCTGGAGATTTCCTTTTTTTATATTGTCTTCAAGCGCGCCTTCTATTTTGTCTGGTGGTGAGATAAAAGCAGCATCAGGACGGATATACCCGTGCTCAATGACTTGTTGCTTGATGGCTTCATCAAAAATACTGAAACAGACCTGTTCCGGCTGACGCAACATAGCATTCGGCGCTTCAAAAGGGCTGCAGGCCAAATCTTCTGCGATAAAACGCCGGCCGTTTTTATTAACCCAGACAGTGGACGGCTCAATGGCTAGATGAAAAGCCCCAAAACCACCTACAAAACACGGGCCGCACATTAGTAGATTTCCCAGCCCTTCATTATCCGCGCCGGTTTCAAAAGCCATTTGAATGCCGTCTCCCGTATGCGAAAGTTCAATGCCTGATGTTGGTAAGGGATTTAGATAATCGGGACGATATTTAGCCATCATTTCCCGGTTGCCGCCATAACCACCGGTAGCAATAATAACTGCTTTAACTTTAAATTTAACGTCTTTATCACCCGTTTTTGCTGCTACTCCGACAACCTTATCGGATTTGTCCAGCAAGATACGCTTGGCCCGGGTCTCAAAGGAAAACTCAACGCCTAGATTTTGGCATTCCTGGAGCAGCAGCTTCACGATATCAGCTCCTATTCGTAATCCCCAATGCCATGAAGTAGGCGGCTCATCCGTAAACATGGAAAACATCTGGAACTTAACGCCTTTTTCTTCCAACCAGCGGATGGTTTTACCGCTGCGGTCCAGCCAGGTACGGACGATACGCGGATTTAACGTCCATTGGGAATATCGCATATGCTTGAGGAACAGGTCATCGGCGGTTATGTTGATGCCAGCTCTTTTTTGCGTGGGACTGTCAGCCGCAACCAGTCCTGCCAGCATATTCATGGTGCCGCCGGCCGATTTACGTTTGTCTATCGCCCTAACTTTAGCTCCGTGGCTTGCAGCAGATACGGCCGCTGAAAGCCCGGAACCACCCGCGCCGATAATAATGACATCGTCTTTATAATTTTGTTCGCTTATTTCCATATAAAGTCCTTATTGTTTGATAACGTGTTCTTCAACGATCCAGATTTTTAGCTTGCCTACCTCGAGTATTTGGGCGGCGTCGGCGCCTAGAGACTTCGCTTCCGGCCGCCGGGTAAAAGCCATGTCCTGCTGAAAGGCGTTAACATCGTCATACCAGGTTTCAATCAGGCCGTCTCCTTCATATTCGTAACCGGGCACCTGGATGAGATGGTTCTGCACGTACTTCTTCATCCCGGGCAGCGCTTGCGCTACCAGCGGCCCGTGTGTATCTTTCCAGTAGCGATAAAAATCCTCTCTACTGATTTCAGGTTTCTTGTAAACCACGGAGATTACTTTAATCATTTTTAGACCTCAAACGAAACTGGCAAAGAACCAAAACAGAAATCTCCTTGATTATTTAGTCCCGGCAGATTTTTGTTTAGTAAAGCTAACAGCGTTTTCACCTGCAATCCGGCCACCATAAATTGGGAAGCCACAGCCGGTTCCGGGAAGGCCGATATTATAGGTAGAACCTGACCAACCCCCTGTAGTGATCCCTACGGCATAAAGGCCCGGAATCGGGGAGTTATCCGGTCTCAAAACCTCCATTCGATGGTTGATTTTAATGCCGCCGATCGTTACCAGAAAACCGGGATAACACCGGCAGGCGTAATAAGGCGGGGTCTTTATGGCTTTCAAGAACATGGCATCCTTGGTAAACAGGTCATCGTGCCCTTTATCACAGAAAGAATTGTATTCTTCAATCGTTGCTTCTAGTTTTTCTGGAGATGTTCCAATCCATTTGGCGATATCAGCCCAAGAATTGGAGATATAACAGCTTCCTCTTGCAACAGCTGCCTGAAGGTCTTTTTCTATCCCAGAAGCCTCGTGACGGTATTTACCACCGGAGGTAGGACCAAACCCGTTTTTAATAATGTGTTGCTTAAATGCATCATCGAATATAGAGAACATCACCTGTCCCGGTTGCCGGATGGTAGTGTTATCCGAGACAAAAGGCCCCAGATTTTCCGCGGCAAACCGTTCGCCTTCTGAATTCACACGGATAGCTCCGGGGTTCATCGCCAGCATCCAGGCGTGATTCCCGGCTACAAAGTTAGGCCCGTTCATTAACAGGACTCCCAGCCCGTCGCTGGCGGCACCGATTTCAAATGCCATCTGGATGCCGTCGCCGTTATGCATTTGCCCCACCCACCGTATCCTGTCGCCCGGATGGGTCCCTTTTACATTGAGTTTGTCAATGTTACTGACGTCATAAAGGGGACAGAATTTCCGCATCAATTCCTTATTGCTGCTGTAACCGCCGGTGGCGATGATAACTTTTTTGGCTTGAAGGGTGCGCTTTGACCCCTCGCTTTTTACCGCCACGCCGGTCACCGCTCCTGTTTTATCGGTCAATAACTTTTCAGCCCTCGTACGGTAGAGAATCTGGACTCCCAATTCGTTGCATCTTTTCAGGAGGACTTTGATGATTCCTGAACCCCAGTTCGGGGGGATATGAAAGACCGGAGGCATGAAGATTACAGGCGGACCATTTTTTTTATCCGTGTTGACCGGACCATGCATTTCGCGTAAAGTGAAAGATAATCCCATGTTCTCCAGCCAGGCTACCGTATCGCTCGATTTATCGATTAAAGCCCTTACCAGGCGGGCGTTGAGAGTCCAATGGGTATAGTCCATGTGGTTTCTGAATAGCTGGTCCCGGGTTACGTTGATGTTCATCCGCTTTTGTACGGGACTTTCAGCGGCAACGATTCCTTCAGCAAAGGGAGTTGCCCCGCCGGCTTTGCGCTCTTTTTCAAGTACGATGACACTTGCCCCTTTTTCCGATGCTGCTACGGCGGCGGCTAATCCCGCGCCTCCTGCGCCTATTACGATGATGTCGCTATTTTTTTTAGTACTTGCTGACTTCATGACGGCACCTCAATTTATTAGGTTATTCCGGTACTCTTTTACGGAATCCTTTCGCTGCAAGGAACACCCATGGTGCACAAGCCGCAGGTAGGAATTCCGATAATTTTTTTTAGTTCTCCGTTTTTCTTAAGAATTTCAGGCAGTTTTATGGCAGCATATTCATGACATTTGCGGGGGTTGCGTCCTTGAAGGCTGATGGCGGAGTTCTGACAGCGTTCCATACACTTGCCACATGAACCGTCCCGGTAATAAAGGCAATACTGTCGGTCTGGTGTAGGAGTGGGTGTGATTGCAACATCACATACCACACTGAACAGGTTTACAGCTACTCCTTTTGGGGTGATGATCATGCCATTCAACCCGAAAGTGCCCAGACCGCATGCTTCGGCAACATGTCGTTCAGACCAGTTGCAGACAGTTTTACGGCAATTTTCCGCCATCGTTTTAGGGTCGTCCCGGAATAAAGGAGAAAAAAATGGAGCGACCGCAGAGTGGCCCAATATGTAAAAAAGTACCTCGATGTGATCACAAACAGCTTTCAAAACCCCCCAATGTCCGCCTAACCAGTTCATGTGATTATGGATTAATGAGCTGCCATATCGTGATCCCGCCTCGGTACGGATGATTTCCGGATTAACGGGTAACGCACCAGCGATGACCGTTACATTCTTTAGCTCGAACCCGGGTTTCATGCGGAACGTTATAGGAATTTGCTTTTCAAGTATCTCCCGGGGCAGCAGGTGAGATTCAGACACGGTTTGTTTAAAATTTTTGAATGTAGGGCTGTCTCCATCAGCAAAAGCAATGACCGGCTCTCCAAAGAAAGGCTTGTTTCCAAAATCCATCATACAGTTCAAAGGACTGGTTAAAACATAATCCTTGATGGCTTTCTCGATGAATAAACCCGGTTTTGCATTAAACAATTCCAGATTATTGGTTTTTCGAGAAGTATATTTACGCACAGCCGATTTCCCCTTTTTAGCCCGTTTTATTTTTCTGAAACGTAATTGCTAGCGTTTTCGCCAGCGATCCGGCCGGAGTTAAATGCAAACCCGCACCCGGCTCCTGCCAGGCGGACATTATAGGTTGCTCCGCAAAACCCTCCGGCGGCGTCATTGCCGGCGGCATAAAGCCCTTTTATTGGTTTACCGGTCCTATCGACTACTTCCATCCGGTGATTGGTCTTGATACCTCCGAATGTGGAGAGGATACCCGGGAAGCATTTGACGACATAATAGGGGGGTGTTTTTAAAGCTTTCAGATTTTTGGGGTTTTTCGCGAACTGGTCATCGTGCTTTTTATCACAGCCGGCATTGTATTCATTGATAGTAGCCTTTAAAATTTCTGGTTTTGCGCCTATCCATTTAGCAATTTCATCCCAGGAATCCGATATCATTACCTTGCCCCTGGCGGCTTCTTTTTTCAAATCCTCATCCCATCGGCCCAGCATGCCGCGGCTGTGCAAACTGCTCTGGAAGGGCCTTTCCAACCCGTTTTTTAGTGAATACTGTAGTAGCCCTTCATCGAAAATACTGAAGCATATCTGCCCCGGCTGCCGTAATACCCCGTTCACGGATTCAAAAGGACTGAAAGAAGCGCTCTCCTGCATGAAGCGTTCACCGTCCTTATTGACCCAGACGCTGTTGGCTTCGATAGCCAGCCCGAATGCGCCGCGTGCCTCCGTGGCCGGCCCGTGTAAAATCAGCTTGCCGAGGCCGTCGCTATCGGCACCAATTTCAAAGGCCATGCGGAGACCATCTCCATTGTGCATGTTTTTAAGCATATTAAACTTGACATTATTTTGGTTGAACGAAGGATTGTATTTTTTAATTAAACGACTGTTGCCGCCATATCCGCCCGTGGCGATGATAATGCTTTTTGTTTTTATAGTTATCTCTTTTTTCCCGGCCTTAGCGACAACTCCTGATACTTTCCCGGATTTATCCAAGAGGATGGTTTTTGCGCTTGTCTTGAACAATATATTTACGCCGGATTTTTCACAGTCATTCATGAAAATCTTGATGATTTCCGGGCAACCCTTGGTAGGGTTATGCCATTCCAACGGGCTCTGGTTGGGATACATGAGCGGCATGTAAAACTCGATGCCTTTTTCTTCCAGCCAGCGTATGGTATCGCCGGATTTATTGATTACATCTCGGACCTGCCTGGCATTAAGCGTCCAGTGGTTGTAATACATTTGTATGTTAAAAAGCTCATCATTGGTGCATTCAATGTGCAAACGTTTTTGCGTTGGGCTTTCTGCCGCAAAGGGCCCTTCCGCGAAATTGGTTGCCCCGCCGGGCATGGTCCTTTTTTCCAGCACAATGACCTTGGCGCCCTTTTCCGCCGCAGTGACCGCGGCAGCCAGGCCGGCGCCACCAGCACCAATGACCACAATGTCACTCTTAAGGTTCTTTATATCAGCAATTCCTGTCGGCTTCATGGATTTGCTCCTCTCTTAATTTGGCGAACCCAAGCTCACTATTCTTTCACGGTAATATGGTGACTACCTTCAGACGCCCCATTAGGGTCAAAGGACTTTTTAAGCTTTCTTAACCATTTGTGATAATTCATTACATGCGGCCCGTAAATATCGTGCTGGGCATCACTAAATACATGCCCCGGGACGCCGAAGTGTTGTTTAATGGCAATTTCATTAGCTTTTGCCATAAAATCCATCATACCCGCCCAATTGGCGGGGTTAGGAATGTACCTGATTAACAATTCACCGTGTCCGTAATGACCATGTTCGATTGCCTGTGTAAAAGGTGGAGCTCCATCATTAAAAATCAACTTATCGTCAATCATTTTCTGTTTGACTTTGGCTGTTTCCACGATGTAATCAGCCATTAAACGGAATACATCAGTTCCGCCAACCTCGCCGGCAAAGCAGCCGGTTGCCCGGAATACTTCCCGAATTGAACCCGTAGCGCGCAGCCATCTCCACAAACATCCGGCAGCCACCTCCGTGTCGTCTGATATTTTGGTTAAAGATTTGCCCTGTGTATCAGTTGCAATCTGATTTAAGACTTTGGTTTTGTATTCAAAATCCCGTGGCGAATAACCCCCGATAATCACCATCAAACAATAATCCGTCAGGAGCTTACTAAATTCAGCATGGAGTTCAAGCATCTCTTCATTATTGGTAGCGATATTGGAAGCGGCCATGCCTTTATTGAAACCCATCAACTCATAGGCAATCTCCGCCTCACCGATTTTCTGCTGGGCCAGGTCCATCATATCCATGGAAGGAAAGGAATAAATACGGATTAAGAAATCCTTAGCGATAGATGTTGGCACATACTTGGGGGAGACGCCTTTCAACTCAACGGACATTGGGCCGGGCCAGTGATAAAGTTTTGTGGCCGCTTTTGTAAACACGCCCAATCCACCCATTGGTACTACGTTCCCCCTGATCGCTCCTCTTAAAGACGGCCCCGGGCCATCTCCGCAAAACCAGGCACCGATTGAACCAAGAGAGCCGAGACGTACCATATCACCTTCAGGAGTAATCCATTCAAGGGCTAACTGATTACGCTCACCATAACTACCGCTTTGACTTAAATGTCCGAAACCGCAGTGGCCAATGATTGGCGAAGCTGAACAGTTCGTGCCAGCGCCATTCTGGTTGCAGTTCAATCCTAACTTCATGCATTCGGCCTGGAGTTGAGTACCAATAACCCCAGGCTCAACCACCGCGTACATATTCTTTACGTTAATTTCGATGATGCGGTTCATACGGCGTAGATCCAATTTGATACAGCCCGGAGCTGTAGCGTCATTATATGGCCCCCAACCGGTACTTGATGCTTTAAATTGAATCTTGAATTTATTACAAAGTTTTACAATAGCCTGTATTTCTTCATTAGTGTTGGGTAAAATTATAGCTTCAAATAGAGGCGAGAAATCCTGGGGAGGAGCATATAGCCCTGAACGCCAAGAATAAGAATAGAGAATAGCCGGGTTGTTGGAGATATATTCCGGGCCGACGATATCTTCGAAAGCGGTGTACTGGTTTTTGCTAAGTGTCATTATCAATAACCTCCTATAATATCGCCCTGGCTAAAATTTCAACGATGTCGTAAACTTTGAGTCTGCTTTCGTTTTTCCGGATCGCTGCTTCAAAGAGATTTTCACAACCTGGACAACCAGTAACGATTGCTTCAGTTTTAGTTGACGCAGCTTCTTCAATTCTCTTGGTAGCTGTCCAAAGAGCATATTCGGGGTTCGTTTCGCTCACTCCGCCCCCGGCCCCACAACACCAGGCAAACTCCTTGTGCCGATCCATTTCTACCATCTTCAACCCCGGAATACTTTGTAGAAGGTTACGCGGGGGTTCATAAACACCGTTCATACCCCGTCGGAACTCTTTTGGGGGATCGAAAACTATTAGTTGTCCAGGTACTCTATGACCTTTCCAATGAATATAGGGCTCTCCCTGCCGGCCGAGGTGACACGGGTCGTGATAAGTCACAGTCATATTCACCTTTTTCCCCGGTTTTAGTTTCCCCTGCTGAATCAGGCGAGCAAAGAATTCCGAAGTATGAAGTATTTCAAAATCCCCTTTAATACCGAACTTGTCATAGAGCACTTTAAAAGCGAAGTAACATTCGGCGCATCCAGTGACAAGCGTTTTGGCACTGGATTTATTAAAGATTTCCATGTTGCGTTTGGCTTTCTCAATGGCTTCGGTTTGATAACCCATTTGGTAAGCCCGCCCCCCGCAACACGGTTCATCCATTGCGATACCTACATCTATATTGGCTTTTTGCATTAACTTGATCGTCTGTTGAGCTATTGGCCATCTTGCTTTATCGTGTCTTGTCCTGCAGCCGGCATGGTAGATAACCTGAACGCTTTGTTTCGTGTAGTCTTTTGTTCCAAGTTCGCTAGCCCATTCACCTTGCTTGGCATTAGCTTCTAATACCATAGGGCCGCCATTCTTTAAGCTAGTTATAATTTTGTCTAATACCGGGTGAGAATTATTGCGCTTAATGCATTCTGCCCGTATCTCGTTCATTGGGTCTAGGACTTCCATATCCATCGCGTATTTACAGGATATGTCACAACCACCACACATTTGGCAGTTATAAATTATTTCAAGCAGCCCAGGAGATGAATAATCCATCTCTTTATTCAGTAGAGCCATTCCGATGCCAAGTCTGCCCCCACCGGAATAGGCTCGATAGCCGAACCTGGAAATGCTGGGGCAAATGTCAACATGATCGTATCCTTTCAGGGTTTCCAGCGGTACGTATTTACATGCAGAACACCTGCAACAAGCACTCATATCATCCTTGAATTCTTCTAATCCCATCTTTTAACTCCTCAAAATATTCCAAAATCTGGCAATGAGAATAACTAAAAACACAATTTGCCGGGGTTCATAATATGGTTCGGGTCTGTGATTTGTTTAACTTTCTTCAACGCAACTACGGTGGCTGCATCCCTGTTCATAATAATGGCCGTATTTTCACCATACGGCCTGGAGAAGAAAGCCCCTTTTTCCGCCAAACTGCTTGTTGCCATAGTAATAAGTTTTTTGACTTTGGCTGTTTCCGCGCGATCTTGCGGATTGTAAAAAAGGTTGAACTCACAATGGCAATTGACACCCTGAACGATCGGCTGAAGATAGATGCCGATATTTGCTGTCGCATATTCGATTTTGCTGGCAGCTTCATGCATTGTTTTTATCAATTCATCGAGTTTTTCATAGATTGTGATAAAAAAGATATCCTGACACGCACCAATTTGCCGTATTTTCCAATAGGGTTCGGATGACGGAAGTTTGATTATTTTTAAAAATCCATCGGCACGAATTTTCCCAAGAGTTTTTACCGCTTCCACGCCGATCTTCTTGGTAATTCTGACCATATCCTCAATTTGCCCTTGGATTCTTTCTTCCGGGAAATAATCATAGGCGGCAATATTAAAAAACAATACCCAAGGCGATAAACTTGCTTTAATTATTTGGAATTCGTTATTATCATTAGCTAACAGAGTTGCGGCATTGGTATTATTCAAAACTAAACACTCATTAGCGAGCCTAAGCCTGACTAACCAATGTAGAGCATCAGTAATTGCCTCCAAATTTGATGAACCGATTAAATAAGGTTCTTCTATTTTGGGTAAAATTTCGCACCTTGCCGTTCCCCAGGTGACGATGCCCATAGTCCCTTGAGAGCCTTGGATCAAACGATACCAAGAAGCAGAGGAAGGTCCAGCGGCTTCTTTTTGAGAGCCTCCGGCAGCCCATTGCTCTTCAATGGTCCCGGATCCAGCTGCTGCACCTGTCCTGAATAATTCACCATTACCGAAGACTATCTCAAAGCATCCACTTGGATCGCCAATATCCCAATGATAAATAGGCATTACTACTGGTTCTCTCTCCAGTAAACTTCCCAGTACAGATTTAGAGCTACGAGGTGCCAGAGGTATATTAAGTCTCAGGCCTTCTTTGGCTACAGCAGAAATTAATGCGTTAAAGGTTACACCCGGTTCGAACATGACCATACGGTGCTTTCGACTAATATGAATAATACGTTTCATGCCACTAAGGTCTACAATCATTGCGCCGCCGGTACTGGGAACAGTATCTCCTCGGAAGTGGGGAGACCCAGAACTAACCGGGACAAGCGAGGTTTGTGTCTCATTAGCCAGCTTCACCAGATTTTGCACTTCTTCCAGATTGTTAACTTTCACCATACACGCCGGTTTCACCGGACGAACAAAGCTTAAATCCTTGGAGTATTCCTCCAGGATGCTGGATTTACTTATAATATTTTCTTTGCCTACTAATCTGGACAATTTCTCTTCGATCAAAGCCGTCTCCTTATAAATAAAGTAAAAATAATAATAGGCTTTAGCCTGATAAGTGTATCATATTGTGAAACTATGTATCACAATATGAGAATGTGCTACAATTTAACACACTAACTTAAGATTGTCAAGTCCTGCTTTTTAAAGGTTATTACCATTCATATACCCAGGAGCTAATGTTTTTAAGAAATATTTTAGAGATCAATCATTAAAGGGTTTTAGGTACTAAGAAAATGAAAAAGTTGAAACTAAAATTGAAGTATTAGTCAGGGGGTAATAAGCATGTAGCCACCGAAGTGTGGGCGTTTGCAGTGAAGTTAATAGAATATAAGCTTTAAAGTGAACAAATTACAGGATAGGTCAGGACATATTTGTTAAATCACGAGGTGTTCTACCAAACAATATTCCAGGATATAATTTAAACAAACCGGAAATAGTAGCTAAACATCGAGATAAAATAAATAAATTCAATTGAAATGGTTATTATTTGGTTTATTGTCCTGATAGCCGAGTTGTTTGGATATATTATAGGCATACATTTTTAATGTTGGTACAAGTTCCATTATTTCAGCATACGATTGCCGGGCAGAAGGGGCCAAGATCCCTACTGAGCCTACAATTTTCCCTTCACTATCTTTAATGCCGGAAGCAATCCCGATAACACCGAGAGCATACTCTTCACCGTCATAGGCTATCCCTTCTTTTTTTATAGCAACCAGTTGATATTTTAAACTTTCTATGTCGACTATTGTTTTAGGTGTCCGCCGCACCAAAGTATTTTTTCTAAAATAGTTGTCAAGCTCATCTTCAGACATATCGGCTAAAATGATCTTTCCCAAACAGGTACAAAACAGTGGGATCGATATGCCTTCCTCCGGTACAATCTTGAGGGGGCTTTCCGTATAGCTGGCCTCATGAAAAGTTTCCGTGATAACATCTTCGCGCCTATCCCAAACTGCGATAATTACAGATTCTTTCACTAACCGGTTTAACTCAAAAAGAAAAGGAAGAGATATCTCCCGAAGTTTTAGTTGGCTTTTAACAATACCGGAAAATTCTAAGAATATCGTTCCTAGGACGAATTTCCCGCGCTTCTCCAGTTGCCTGACATACCCTCTCTTACACAGTTTCGAAAGAATTCTGCTGATGGTCGTTTTATTTAGATTCAAAGTGTTGGAAATTTCGGTCACTGAAAGAATATAATTCCCCTTTAAAAATAAATCGAGAATATCAAAGGTTTTAGCTAGTGATTTCATGTTTTCTTCTGGCATATTTACCTCACGAATAAATGCTATTGTACTGCTGTAACGTATACGCCTATAAACCGTTATCAAATACGGTATTCGATGCCAAATTATCAATTATTGTATCATAATGTGATACAATGCGCAAGCAAGATTAATTTTATATATATCTGCGTATTTTCATTGCGTTAAACAGAAAGGTAGAATAGGACTTCCAGAAAATTTAGTGCTCCAGCAACTTCAAAGCCACTATCTAACTTCAACTCCCTAGATTGTGGATAGCCAGGTTTCGGGAGGCCAGCAATTACATCCACACAACAAAGATAACAATAAAGGTTTTCTTTTTGATAACCAACTCAGTTATGTTAGTAGGCGGTACCCCCTATCCCCTCTCTCCTATCAATGAAATTCATCTTGCTCTAGATTGTACAAATCGTCAAATTGTTCGCTTCGCCGTGTGTATTTCAAGGGCTCACTTTCAGGTTAGCGATTCGCCCGTCTGCGCTCGTTGCTATTCTGAGCCATTACCCGTTTGAGGTCGGCAGTCTTGTAAGAATTGAGACAATTCGTACAGATTGTGTGTAATAGCCGCTCAACTGCCTCTGTCATGTTAGTCTGAGGAGTTGTCTGAAGCGTTTTCCCCGCCATAATGTCCGCAACTGCTTTTCTAACCTGTTCCAGACTTAGAGAGTACATGGCCCCCCTTGCACCTTCGAAGCAACAATTCAACGCTGCAAGAGCTTGCCCAAAGCTAAGTACCTTAAGTATGATGTCCCTAGAAGCCTCTTGTAGAGTACTGATTCCCTCCTGCCCAAGCAAGTGAAGGATTCCTGCTGTGCACCAGTCACCACTGCCAGCTTCATCTTTGAGGTTATCAACTTTGTAAGCCTCCAGATATTCCCACTTAGAAGGATGGCCGTTCTGGCGGCGAGTGCGGAAACGCAATCCGTGTGCTCCAAGTGTGTCAACCTCTAAAAGGGGTGTTAGATCTCTAGGTGAGTCAGAAATATCCCCAACACGTTCGTGAGAGTATTTCACAATGTGAGCAACATCAAGACACTGTTTGAATACTCGTCCATTCTTGAAACTAGACGGTTCAAACACCACTAACGTCCCTTGGGCTGAGTAGTGTTTCGCTAATTCCAGTGTAGCAGCCGAAACTCGGTCGAAGTAAAATACGGAGGCTTTTGGGACATGTTCAATTATCCCTGGTACACTGGCCTTAAGTATGGGCCTGTGCCTGGGCAACTGAGCACCGCAATGTGGGCATGTGAACGAAAAGAAGTGCGTACGGGTAGAAGATGTCCGAACCGGAATTACTTCGATGACTGCCGCGGTGCGGCCAGTTTTCTCCCGGAACAATAAGTCAAGAGTGGCGCCGAACTTGGTGAAATCCTTCGCAATAAAGTCGGCTGCCAGATCATCACCAATTCTAGCAACGGGAATAGACTTCCAGCCAAGGTATGCGAGAATCGCCATTACGTTTCCGCACGATCCTCCTACAGACAGGAGCGGGGACTCATTTTCCCATCCGTTGATTACAATATCCAAAGCGACCAAGCCTGTGCCAATACCGATGGGTGCGGGCAACTTAAGTCCGAGATATTCCTCATCGCTCATAACATTCTCCAGTTAACCATATTTCATATAACTCCTCATTAACAAGTGAGATATCTATATCAGTAGACATGACGTATCCGCTTGACTCGACATGTGCAATACCCACGACATCTCTCATTTCGTAGCCGGCGAGAAGCGCTCCGAGGGATAGAAGTTTGCTCGAAAGGGCGGAAATCACAACTTTACAGCCGTTTAAAGGGTGCAGTGCGTTCTTGTACTGTGTCGTTGTTTTATTCAATTGACGATATACCTCAAAAGGATTCTTCTCTGAAGCGTAGATTATGTTGTCGGGCTCAACGCGGAATCGGTCAAACAATAGCTCACGATATTCAAGGATAAGATTATCGCCGCGTCTTGGGTCGCTCGAAGGGAATGGGAGCACTGGGCATATCTCGTCTGGATGGACGAGGTCGTATATTCGCTCTAATTCGCCTCGTTGGCTCTCACCTAGAATAGGAATCCAGATTCGGGGTATATCTGAGATAGCTTCCATATCAACACCCCCGCTGAAGCCATGAAGATAAGTAGCATCATCGTCAATTCCTTCTGTGTGAATGAGTCGGTCAAGTTCAAGGCTTTCGGAAACGACGACATGGAGATTAGGTCGCGGCGAATCAAGCTGCCAGGCGTCGATTATTAGTAACAACCTACCTATAAGCGGGAAATAAATACTTCTTGGTAGAGCGCTTATATCAACTACAATATCTCGATACTGACCTACATCATCAGCGTTAAACACTGACGCAGCGTTTCTAGAGCCCAAACGTCGACCATCACCGGACCACATTTTCACTTCTCTCTCTGTAATTTGCCCCCTTCCGGCAAGCGACTTATTAAGTCTATCCCGGTTACTACTCACTTTGTCATTGTGGCGCTTTGAAGGAGAATTTGGACCTTCATCAAAAACCAGAAGTAGACAATCCCTTTTGCCATCTCCACCAACCTCTAAGATCTTACTGATTCCTGAGCACATTCGCGGATCGAAACCAAGGCCAAGCACGAATAGGATATCGCGCTGTGATTTGAGTAACGAACTCCAAAAGGACAGGAAATCCTTTCCATCTCTCATCAGGTAGTTTTGCCATTTTCCCAATGGTTGGCTCGGGTCGTTTTTCACAGCAGACGATCTTCCTTGTCGGATGGTCTGTATCCACCTTGTTGCCATTTACAGAGTTCATCAATACTCCGTGGTCGCCATCCGCCATATTGAAGTGGCAACCTGAAGTGAACACAAAGCAACCTATTCAGATTAAGCACCATCCACATTTGATATCCTTGTGGGTAGTTGGGCACTGCCTCCAGTATGTTATGAGCTAGACAAGATGCTATTACTATGGCGAGACGCTCTGCGTCCGGTCGCGTTTTCAGGAAAGATTCATCTCGTAATTTGTCTCTTTCGAGCATTGTGATAGCAATGCCTGTAACACCAGGAGAGTAGGGAGCGTTGACTTTATATGTTTCTGAACGTGCGAATCTCGCTATTGCATCAACAAGAGTTCGGGTTTCCTGAGGATACTGAACGCGCCTAGGAATTTCTTTCTCCCACCAGTCTTCTGCCATCTTACGTATGATTTTCTCTTGGCGGTCAGGCGGCAAATCATGTGGCCTTTTGATCAGCGCTGCCGAAACTGCTTCTTCGAATAGGTCACCACCAATAGCAAGAAATTGTTCAATATTCGAAGAGGCCATGGTAGCTAGCTTTGGAAAACCGAAATAGTAGGGTAAATGAAACTCGTGCGTCAGAAATAATTCCGCTGCAACTCTAGCCGCCGAATCATCCTTTTTCTGTAAATCATCGGTACCGAATGAGAACGGAAAAGCGAGCTGTTGTTTTCGCTTCTCCCGCTCAATCAAGATTTCCATCGTTCTCCAAGCGAGTAATTTCTCCCTCGTCGTACCGCCAAGGGTTTCCCGGGACTGAACCCATTCTTGAAACCTACTATCGTCGTTGGCTAATGTCTTCCCTCTTGTCAAGACAGCCCCAAGTGCCGACTGTAGCTTATCGGACCACTCGGCACTATCCAGAGTACTCTGGAGGCACCCTTCGAAGGACTCGATTTCAACGTCGGTTGCGGCCCTAGCTCTTCGATCTGCTATATCCCTAGCGGTCGCCTCGAACCGTTTGGGATGGCCTCTCCAGAAAAACTCGAGATTCACAACTTGACCATAGTCTCTGTCGCCGATTGCACCAAGGTCGAGTAACTCACTAGAACGTAGAGCTTCTAATCGTTCGGCAATCCAAACCGATGAAGCGTTCCTAAGACTTATGAGGGCATGGATTAATTGCTCCCGCTGACGAGGAGCTAATTTATGGATGTCATCCAGCATTATAAGAATACGGTCTGCGATCTGATTCCCGTTGACTATGATTTGCTCCGGCCGCAGTAAACGTAAAGTGTACAATTCGTCATGTCCGACGGCTGATAGTCGTGGTGACGGTTCAAGGCTATCCAAGGTACCACATATATTGCTTTCTATATTTCGAGCCCAT
>Ga0187870_1002433_pt1 | contig 15558 bp, 19 predicted proteins | sample June2016WEW_13_1_3_FD_132974 | JGI IMG/M metagenome (GOLD analysis project Ga0187870, IMG submission 132974) | Peatland microbial communities from SPRUCE experiment site at the Marcell Experimental Forest, Minnesota, USA - June2016WEW_13_150 | ecosystem: Environmental > Terrestrial > Soil >... | reverse complement strand
TGCAGAACAAGTGCCGCAGCTTTTCTGTGGTTGGGAAGCGGGATCGTTTGCTCTGTGATCTCGTCGCCATACTGGGTTCGAATCCGCGAAGGTTCGGTCCCTTTGACGCCGACCCGGGTTGCTTTTCCCGAGAGAATGACCGGGGTGTTTCCACGATCATCGGTTGCAAAGAGTTTGTACGTCAGAGACGAGCTCCCGCAATTAAATACCAGGATGTTTATGTTGCCGTTGCCCATTGAACAGGCTCCTCGCCGTTATGCCTTCACCATTTTCGCGGGTTTCACCATGACAACTGGCACTGGCGAACCTTGAACCACCCGTTCGGCCACACTGCCAAGGATAACCTGGGCTAATCCTGTGCGACCGTGCGTCGCCATGACGATCAGGTCTATCTTTTCTTTTTTCACGAGCTTTATGATTTCCTCTCGCGGGTCCCCTTCACAGATGATCAATTCAAGCTTTCTGAGGGAGCCCAGGTGTTTCGCGGCAAATCGTTTCAACTCCTTCGTCGCGTCTTTATCAATCTCGTGGGATACGGTCAGGAAATCCGGTCCGCCATCGGGACGAATCAGTGGCGCTGTATCGACAACGTGGACCAGATACACCTTTGCCCCGAACTTGGCAGCGAACATCTTTGCATACTCCATCGCTGCAGCTGAAAGATCCGAGAAATCAGTCGCTGCAAGAACCTTCTTAATTGTCTTCTTTGTTGTCTTCATTGTTATCTCCTGGGACATTTGTGTGGTTTCACCGCTTGCTGCTTCCTTCACCCGGTTTCAGGCCTGGTCAGACTTCTTGGCGCCGTTTTCCAGCTGGCCGATGTGCCTTGAATTTCCGTGCCAACTTCGTGAGGGTTGACATCATCTTCGTCAGGTCGTTGGACTTCTCAAAGAAGTAATCCGCCCCCATTGCCATACACTTTCCCTTGTACTCGCTTTCTGAGCTGACCGTGAGCATGATGATGACCGGCGCCGGTTTCGCCAACTTGGCTGCCTGCAAGACATCGAGCCCGCTGCCACCTGGCATATGAATGTCAAGAATCACCACATCCGGCTTTGTTCGCTCGATTTCTCCGATGGCGTCTGCTACATCGCCTGCCTGACCAACGACCTCGATGTCAGCAAGGCATGTGATGATCGAAGCCAAGCGTCTTCGAAACTCGGTACTGTCGTCAGCAATCAGAAGTGTCATCATCCACCTCTCGCTCGATATCTTCCTGAAAGAGTAACTGAATCCGTATACACAATAGGTGGAAGAGACGGGATATTAAATCGTTCTCGCCGCATTTTCCGTGTAGTTTTCGGAGCTTCAGAGTGTAGTTGTGCGAACTACAGGTACATGAGGAATTCACATCAAATTTGGAGGAGAAAAGGAGGGGAAGAGGGGAGGTCCTCTGACAGATTCAGCAGCCGAAATAAGCGTGGCATCATCACCGACAGGCTGCTGTTAAGTCTAGACGGCTAATACTCGTGCCAATTCGAGCAGACGAGGATCCAGGGTTTTCTTGTGTGAAACGACCTCTGTCAGCGGTGTGGTCGCTATATCGTCTTTGACCAAACCTACTAAAACTCCGACTTCTCCACGCTCGAAACAATTTGTTGCCGCGGCGCCGAGCCTTGATGCAAGGGTCCGGTCAAATGCTCCCGGTGCGCCTCCCCGTTGAACGTGGCCGAGTGTAGTTGCACGTAATTCGAATCCCAACCTGTCATGGTGCATTTCGAAGTATGACAAGAGTTTCGCAGCATTGTACTGTGCACCTTCAGCCACCACAACGATGGCGTGGCTTTTGCCTCCCTCATATGCTAAACGCAAGCTTGTGGCGACAGACTCTGGATCAGTCTTCACCTCAGGGACTATGACTACTTCAGCTCCACCCGCGATCCCGGACATGAGTGCGAGGTAACCGCAATCGCGACCTATCACCTCAACGACAAAGGCACGCTCATGAGATGAGGCCGTCACCTTGAGTCGATCGATGGCTTCGAGTGCAATGTTGAGAGCTGTGTCGACTCCAATAGTAATGTCGGATCCGAAGAGGTCATTGTCTATCGTGGAAGCAACTCCCACGACCGGGAAATTCATCTGTGAGAGCGCATGCGCGCCGCTTTGAGAGCCGTTGCCTCCGATGACAACCAGACCTTCGACCTCATTCTGATGAAGAGCTCGAATCGCTTCTATCCATCCTTTTTCCGTTTTGAATTCAGAGCATCGGGCACTGCCGAGCATCGTCCCGCCTCTCTGGAGGATCCCGCTGACATCTCATGAACTCAGGGGCCTGAGGTTACCCGCGATCAACCCTGCGTACCCGTGTTGAACCCCGAAAACTTGCCAACCTTTGTCGAGGCCCGTGCGTACAACCGCCCGTATGGCAGCATTCATGCCTGGTGCATCTCCACCGCTCGTTAACACTCCGATTCGTTTCATACCGATCCTCCAAACTACCCCGTGAGACATCAATCTATGAAGCCGATGTTCTACCCTGCATTCGATACGCAAGAACATCCAGCAAGAGGCCGAAACCAAGAGCGTACATTCCAATCACCCACGTAATGGCGGACGCACCAGAAAGGGGAAGGCTCGACAACAATGCGCCAAAGGCAAACGACATTGAGGCATCGAGAATAGCAAGCGATGCACCTTTGAGTTCTCTCCGGAGTCGAATGGCATGCAAGACCGTCAAACCTCCCGCTGCGGCTACCAAACCGGCCACAAGATATATCAGCGCCAGCGTTGTTAGCCCCGGCCAGGCCACCGTGAATATGCCCATGCAGAAACCGACCAGCGCACTCAGAATCAACTCCCATTTTCGCTCACCCAGAGCATAGATCCCAAAAATGAGTACCAGGGCGATGAGCGGAAATCCACGCCAGCAAAGTACCAGCAGGCCGAACAACGAGACAAACGAGCCGCGCAAAGCCACTCGTCGCCAGGTTTGAGTCTGTTTTTTTGAAGTCCATTTGTCGGATGTCGTACCGTACTTGCTTTCGAAGCCTTCGATAAACACGGTTATTTGTGCCCATCCTTTGTCGGAAGACTCCTGTAGCTTTCTCATCCTATAACTCCACTCTTAGGTCGATGCACGCGGTGTTTATATCCCCATATTCGCCAGGGCCGCGCAAATGTTGTTGACGACTGCTACGAGTGGCTCGTGTGACGCCTCGAAGCCTTTCACCGACGCAGTCAGGCCGGCGAGCGAGATTTTCAACAATTCCTCGTTCTTTCCGCGCCGCGTGGCTTCATGTGTCGAACGCTCGATGAAGCCAATGATACTTTCTGCGTTCTCCGGATCGTCCTTCGATAGGTCGGCCACCTCGTGCTCCAGTTTCGAGATGAGATCAAGTAATTCCTTTTTCGTCTCGACCCGTGGAATGGCTGCTTTCTGAATCTTCGACTTGATCTTTTTTATAATGCCAGAACTCAATTCGTGATGTCGAGGGCTAGAACTCATGTTAGATTCCTTTCCGAAATTTGTCTTTCTTGCATTCATCCACCGCGAGTGGCAAAACCGCCTTGATAGCGAGCGCATCTCTTGGAACCGCGACTACGATAGGAGGAAAAGCGGGGACTTTAAATCGTTCCCGCCGCATATTCTACGTAGTTGTCAAAACCGAGGAATGTCGTTGTGCGAACTACAACGCCCGCGGAGTATGGAGCCAGAGGAGGGAAATACAGTCTGGAAGTAACGATCGACGGTGCGGCATCGCTTGATGAATATTAGATGAGGTACAACAGGGGGGGTAATACTCTGCCATCAGCCGCTTTTGGTTGATGGGAAAAGAGCTAGAGAGAGAAGAAGATCGAGCTATTCGACAAGGCCATGCTTCACTGCATAATGAGCAATTTCAGTGTTCGTTTTCATGTCGAACTTCTTGAGGATACGTGCACGCAGAGTACTGATTGTGCTGACGCCAAGGGCCAGCTCTTCTGCAATTTGCTTCACTGTCTTCCCTGTGGCAATTAAGCACATGACCTGGTACTCACGATCGGAGAGCTTTTGATGGAGAGGGCGGTCAAAATCTTTTTCTATATCAATGGCTAGTTGTTCTGCCACATCGGGGCTGATGTACTTCCTGCCAGAAGCGATCCTCCGTATGGCTTCAATCAATTCATCAGTGGCCTTGTCCTTCGTCAAGTACCCGGAGGCACCCCCCTTGATCGCCCGAAAGGCGTACTGATCTTCCGGATGCATACTGAGGATCAACACATGAAGATGAGGTTTTATGTGCTTGATTTGTTTCAGGACGTCGATGCCATCCTTGCCGGGCATTGAAATATCCAAAATGACCACGTCGAAATCCGCTGCCCGAATCTTTTCGAGGATCTCCTGCTCATTACCCGCCTCGCCCGCTACTACGAAGGCCGGCGATGCGGCGAGGACTTTTTTCAGCCCCTCCCGGAACATCGTGTGGTCGTCGGCAAGAAGTATCCGAAGCTTTTTTGACTGGTTCATAATTTCCCGGGAACAGTTACAGAGACAAGAGTTCCTTTGCCTCGCGCTCCATGAATTGTCACAACTCCCCCCAATTGGTGAACTCGTTCGCGAATGCCAATCAACCCGAATGATTTCAAATCCACGATACGGTCCGGAGCGATTCCAATTCCGTTGTCCTGCACCGTGAGCACAATGTTCTTCTCCAGCGCCTTCAACTGGACTTCCACGGTCGTTGCCTTCGAATGTCTTGCGATGTTGGTAAGCGCCTCCTGCAGAATGCGGAAGAGGGCAATCGATCGATCCTGATCCAATTTGATGTCGGGTGGCTCAATCATCACGGCGCAGGCAATCTTGGTTCTCTTCTGGAATTCTTTGGTTTGCCATTCGACAGCAGCACCGAGGCCAAGACTATCCAACAACGTGGGCCTCAAGTCTGAAGAGACGCGCCGGACAGTGTCGATCGCAGAGACGATCAATTTCGCCATCGACTTGGCTCCTTTGCGAAGATCCCTCTGATCCTTGCGCAACCGACCCTCGATCAGGCCAAGCTCGAGTCGCAGGAGCGATAAATCTTGTCCCAACTCATCATGGATTTCCCGCGCGATGGTCTTTCTCTCCTCCTCTACCGCGATCCGAAGATGCGTCGAGAGCTCACGTAACTGTTCATGCGAGAATCGCAGATCTTCTTCTGCGCGTTTCCTTTCCGTCAGTGCAGCAACGTAGTTCGCCAGGCTTTCGATCCATCGTGCCATGCGATTGGTGATTTCGATACTCTCTGGATGCGCGAGCCCAAGTGATCCCACTATCTTTTCCCCTGCCATCATTGGAAAACCAACAAAAGTCTGGGCTCCTATCTTATCCGAGATCACACTTTTGTACTCCGAGTGTTCGCTTGCCCGAGTCACAATCAACGGCTTTCCCGTTTGCACGACTACCCCTGAGAAGGTGTCTTCTATAGGGAATTCGGGAGAGGCAAAACCAAACTGAGCCGGGACGCCTTTCGATCCCTGAAAGATAATCTTCTGGTGCGCCTCATCGAATATTGCAATGATAGCAATGGGAAACCCTGTCGCGTCCGAAATCTCTTCGACGATATCGTTATACAGCTGACCAAGTGGCCGGTGGGAGTGAAAAATCTCCCAAAGCTTGTGCGAGGTAAGAATTTCGCGATCGCGTCTCGCCAGCGCTTCCTCAGCGATCTTACTTTCTGTCGCATCTCTCGCAACAGCATACAGCGCTCGCTTCTTGGGATCACTCTTCGCTCTCCACATCAGCCATTTGTGCGGGCCGTCTTTGCAGAGGAAACGGTTCTCAAACGAAGCAAGAGATCCGCCGGTCATTGCCCGGTGCAATTGTTCCTTTGTTGTCTCTCGATCGTCCGGATGGATGAACTCGATGTAAGGTCGTTCCATCAGCTCTATGGCTGTAAAGCCCAGAGTCTTTTCCCAGGCATTATTCAGTTGCTTCAAATACCCATCGGCGCCAACAATACAGAACAAGTCGAGCGACAGGTCAAGGAATCTTTCGGGGTCGGTATGGTCTTTGGTGTGGTTCGTATCGGATCCAGTGCGGGATAAAGCTGAAATTCAATTGCTGCTGTATCACAATCTCTAAGCTTTTTCAATATATTGAGAAGCGAAAACGTATGCAATGGAATGATTATCGGTTCCGTCAACGTCCTCAAAACTCTCTGGATTCCCGTTGATGTTTCATCGGGGGTAGGCCAGCTAGTCAACGCAGTTGTGGTTTGATAGCTACTTACCTTCGCTGGTGGACGGCTCCCTCCCCAGCAACACGGCCAACCAGCGTGTCTGCTCATTCGTCTCAAGTGCAAACTTGAGGGTCATTGTAAGAGGGACGCACAGAACCATCCCCACCAGACCGAAAATACTCCCCCAAAGAATCAATGAAAGAAAGACGACCAACGTCGACAATCCAACCCCACGTCCCACAATCCTTGGTTCCAGGATAGTGCCGATAACAATATTCACGGCGAGATACCCGACGGCAACGAGAAACGCACGGCCCAATCCATACTGCACAAGTGCCAGCAAAACAACTGGAACGGCTGCGATCACCACGCCCAAGTTTGGGACATAGTTGAGCAAGAATGCCAGGAATCCCCATAATACAGGAAAATCTACGCCAAGAATCGCAAGCCAAACACCGGCAAGGACTCCCGTAGTCACGCTTACGCCTGTCTTCACAACAACGTAGTGATTGATGTCCTCAATGTATTGCATGAACGGATGAACCCCTGACCGTCTGCTCCCGAATGCAGCCCTGAGTTTTGTCGGGAAGGTCGGCGCTTCCAGGAGGGTGAATGTCACGATAAGGAGGATGAGCAAGATATTAGAAAGCGCCGAGCCCAGGCCTGAGAGTAAGCTCGCCGTAAAACCCATGAGAGCAGCTGGGTTGGCATAATCCGTGAGGATTTTGTCCATATTTTCAATTCCCTTGCTTGCGAGAAAAACCTTGAGCGATTGGACTTGCTCCTGCAGCCGCGCTTGATAGGAAGGGAGGCTGCCGGTAAAATTGCCAAGAGATGCCCCGACGAGTGCGCCGGCAATCAAGAGAAGAGCAACCATTCCACTGATGACAATCAAGGCAGCCAGCACAGAGGGAACGCGTTTCCGTCGCAGCCACAGTACTGGGGGTGCGCCGACGACGGCAAGAAAAACAGAGACCAGAAAGAGTACAATAATTGACTGGGCTAGAATGAAACCCCAGATGATGATGACAAGTGCTGCTGTCACGAAGAGGAATTGCGTTCCTTGATAGGAGTGACTTTGGTCAGTCATACTTGCGCCTCGAGGATTATTAAGCTTTTCGGTCGATGATACTGTCTGTTGGCTGGATGGTTGTGAATCAAAACAAACAGAGGATTCGAGTCCCACACTCACTGCTGGCGATAATCTTGCTTCTGTGACGAACCTACTTCCGCGCGTCTCGTTTACCGGCAGTGTCTTCCGCTTTTGGTGCGACGAGTCCACGGACGGGGCACCCGATGTACATCCTACAGAAAAGTTGGGTCTTGTACACTCTTGTCATTCCGAGATCTTCCCGTTTTACTCCTGTGTGTATGTATCGACCGCGTCGAGAAGAAGCTTTCGGGCCGTCCGATACGTAGCAACATCCTTGCTGTACTTGTCGAATGCCTGAAGCACCAGCGCGATGATCCGTTGCGCCTGGGGCGCATCGTGTGATTTCAGTTGAGCGAGAAGCTCGTAGTCTTCCATTCCGATCCGATGCGCTTCGAATCTGTGGCTTGAGAGGGGTCCATCGTGTAACGGGTAGAGAATATGTGAATCACCGGCTGGAAGGAACTGCCCCTCCATGTGAAACCGGACGAGTTCCTCAAAGGGCTTGGCGGTGTGGAAATTCAAACCCCAATGCAGGAAACCCTGCAAGTCGTATTTCGCAAGAGCCCAGCCGATATAAACCTGGCGGAGCCGCTCCTCATCGAGGAGTCGATTCAACCATGGGCCGCCCGGCGAAAGACAGGTGTATACCCATACTTTGTCACCCGCCGCTTTTCGCTTGTCAAAGAACTCCTGGTTGGCCTGATATTCCTGAACCTGCGGGCACCAGACATTGACGAGACCGCTCACATTCATCGTCATCGTGGCTTCCAGGATCTTGATATCTGGTTTCAAACCCCGCAACACCGAAACGAGAACTTTGTAACGTTCGACGAATGGATCCTCCGGCTCGTCAAAGATCCCCTGCAACCATTGGCCGTCCCATTGATTCTCCTTCATCATGGCTATGATCCGGAGAGCCATTTGTGACAGCATACGCTTTCCCTTCTCGGAGACTGCGTCGACCTCTTTTCCATCTGCTGTCGGAACCCAAAGGAGCATGTCGGTGGAAGTCCAGTTCCGACGGCCGAACATGGGAGCACCGTGAATAGTTTTGAATCCGGCTGACAGAAAGACCCGAATGTATCGCTCGAGACGATCGCGTCGAAACGACGAAACGTTGCCGGCGCTGTCGATCGTGAAGTAGTCGGGCCAAAGAAACCAGAAGGCGTTCTGCCTTCCTCTTGCCATCGTCTGCGCATACTTTGCAAGCATGTTCCAAAATGGCTCGCTCCACTTCTCTACGCCGTGAGCACTGCAGATATTGTCGATGTTAATCCAGTTGATGTAGGAAATGGTGGATCGGGACACCGGAGGAACCATCGCACGATGCACGATCACGACGAATTCCAGCGACTCGACATGGTCGCCAAAGTCGAGAGTGATGTGGTGAACGTATTCCCCTGGGGATGAAGTCGAATCGATTGGAACCTCCATCCGGAGTGCCAAAGATGTGAAGTCGGCTGCAATCGGCGAACTCACGGGCCGGAATGGATCGTAGATTCGAAAAGGCGCTCTGCGGATGACGTACGGATTCTTCATGCCGCTGTATTTTTCCGTGTTCCGGTCGAGCCCAGTGTTTTCCGTGACAGGAACGTCAATCATCCTAAACCACTGTATCCCCGATGTCGGCCTGCCGCTCTTGTCCGACTCAGAGAACCTGATCGTTTCTGTTCCTCGAAGCCCCGTAATCATCACATGAACGCTGGCCCGCGTGTTCCTTGCCGCGTGGATGGTGAGTCGCTTCACCGGATGATCCAGCTTGGTGTCGGGGTAGAACTCTTGAACCTCATCGATAAGCCCGACAACGGGACTCGTCCGGGGAGCGGATTGCTGAAGCAGCTCAGCCGCAACGAGCTGTGACGCGAGAAGACAGCCGAGCGCGACGAGCATAACAAATACTAATTGCTGCTTCATCATACACCTCATGAATTGATTCATTTCTTACAGACGATTCCTTTTGACTCGTTGTGCTTTCGTCTTCACTCGCTTCGTTTTCTTTCTACCTCTATCTCCCCCATCAGCTTCAGCAATCAGCATATCAACAAAACGTTCAATTTGTTTGTGTAGAGCATAACGTTTAGGCAAGCCGCAACGGTTTTTGTGACCAATACTTGACTGAGGACGCTACATGAAACTCAAGTGTGACAGTTGGAGTCCAGTGTCAGCTGGGTTTCAGCTTTCCAAGATTCTCCACGATCTCTGACAAGAGCTCCGCAGGAATCCCGACGAAGACTTCCTCATCACGGATCTGCATATACTCTCTTACGCCGTGGTCGCCCAAGCTATAAACAACCTCACCGGTCAAAAAAGGGGCCGCAACAATTGCCGAACATATTGGAGGACCCGTCAAGCCCGTTGCCCTCTCTCCCGATTCGTACGCAAATGCTTCTGCGATCCTCATCCCTTGCTTTGCGTTGCAGACCAGCGCCACGACATCTGGTTCGAACACTGCCTTCTCCAACGGTGAAAAGGAGATGATCTTGACTGTTCCAAATTCTATTCTCGGATTCGAGTTGATGAATCTCCTCGCAGCCCTCCTCGAGCCGAAGAGTCCCAGCTCCTTGAAAAGGAATTCCCCCGTCTTCGACCTTTCGTTTCGCTCTCTCAACCCACAACTTGTGGCTCCTCCATCACATTGGTGGTTCCTCGTCGTTGTGTAGAATGATTCCCCTTCAAGCCTGACTTTGTCAAGCATCTGGCAGAGTCTCATCGCTCCTTTCATCTCTCCTAGTCCTTGGGGTGGCTCGGTGGAAAACGAAATGGCGATGGGAGAATTCTCAAGCCCCAGCCTCGTCTTCATCATTTCTGAGAGTTGACCGTACATTGGTGTTCACCTCACTTCCTATCTGGTTCCGTTCGAATTCCCGTTACCGCAGTTGCGATCGTTGGTGATCAAAAACAAGTGTCTTGCTCGTTGCGGCTGTGTTATACAAAAACCTCCCCCCTGCTACCTCACAATTTCAGAGCTTTAAATCCAGCCTTCCACGATCAGTGACCAGATCATGAGGGGCGGGTTACGGAGTACAGCAGAAAACTACGATAGTGCAAACCAAGAAGCAACCGAATCCGATCCTTAGAAAATTGGCGGGGGTCTCTCTTTGGGAATGGCAACGGGCGCGCCCTGGTCGTTCTCAAGACAATGAACGAGATTTGATTCATCCACTCACGCAATCATCTCGATGGGCCACGAAGCGATTGTGATCTCCCATTGATCGTGAGAATGGTCACCTGAGCTATCTTTCCTCATAAGTGATAACAGGATCCCAAATCACTTTTTCCCCTTTGCTCCCAGCGCTGCTCTCTGCAATGAAATGGATCACGTCTCCTCTTTCCACTTTTGTTTCAAGATCATGCGAGGCACTCTTTCCAGACTTAGCCAACGGTGATGACCAGGCTTCATGAGCGTTCTGAAAAATCCTTGCTATCGGACCGCCATCGCTGTCAAGTTGGACGGTGCCTTCAATGCGGACTTTGCCGCTGTGAGGTGAGACCCACGTTCTCACAGCACCTTGCTCGCCTGGGATCTGATAGTTATCCCCCACCCTGTTCCCCCCTTCGTCCCCCCAATAGTTCGCAAACGATCTCTGCTCTTTTTCTTCTCCAGTTTGTTTGTTTGCCACCACCGTCCTGACAAAATCGACAAACTTCAAATCAACATATTCTTTACCATTCCATCGCTTGTAGTACCAATTGTTTTTTCCCATAACGCCACAAAAGCCTGCCGAGGCCCGATAGCTCTCGGCCGAGTATTCAAAACCCATGTGCCGTATGACTGTTCCATTTGATTTGGGATTTTTGTCTGCTCTGACGACTGCCTTGAAGACGTGAGTGAGCTTTGGATCAAGCCCCGTCTTGATGAAAGTAAATTGAAAAGTGAGAGCTTCCCTGAAGTAGCAGTCGACGGTCTCAATAAGTTTCCCATCGAGATAGATGTCCGCTCTGCCGCAGTTTGTGTCGGCAATCGCCCTCCAATAGATCCCGGACCCTTTGAAAGAGTATTGCAGGCTGCCGCCGGGCACACCGCATTCCATTGCCTGCAACTGGTAGTACATCGGATCGTTCTTTATGGTCCATCCGGTGCCGGTATAAATATTGTTCGGACTCGCGCAACCGACAATTTTTGTTTTCCGGCTTACGATCGGATCGCCGGATTCCGGAAGCGGTTCATACGCGTATGATCCGTACCGGGGATATCCTGCAGTGGCAGTCGTTCCCGGACCGAGTGTGATATCGATTGCCCTGGAGGGAATATTGTAGAGCCAATAGTTATAGGCATGAATGGACCGGTCGCAGACAAAAGGATCCGCCGCGTTGCCGTCGGTCAGAGTGAATCCGAACTTATCATTGTCTGGTTTGTCAAACATCTTCGTCACTGGCGTCCATTCTTGTTTGGAAAGATCATCGCAGGCGGAGACGAAGACCGATCCATCACCAAACCCCAGGTTTGTGAAGCGTTTGTCGATGACGCCGAGGCAGACCCCTATGCGGAGGTATTTTCTGAGATAACGGCTGTAGATCACACGGCCATACATTCCATAGGAGCCCATGCTGACTTTCGACGCCTTTCCTCCGAGCCCTGGTTCGGTCCATGTGCCATTGCAGAACTTGTGCCATTTTCCGGGGGCCATCTTGTCGCTGATGGCGCAGCGCGCCACTTCATTGTACCAAAGAAAGTTATTCATCTTGCCGTTCTTGGGCGCGTAAGAGTTGCATGAGTAGATATAGAAGTACCCTCCCTGATTGTCTACATAGAAATCAAAATCAGCAGGACCGGCTTCAAAATATGAGCCGGAGAATCTTAACCAATCACCCGATGATGGCAAGTAGTCCGTCAAGATGTCTCCCTCGAGATGCCATGTCAACCCTTTGTCAGTGCTGGTCGCCAACCGCGTCTTCTTTCTGGTCCATCCTGCAGGCGGACTAATGTCGCGTTCATATTCACAGTGAATGGGGGCGTAGAGTTTCCCCGCGGTGCTATCGTACCACAGCCCTCCGCAAAAGTGGGTCGATATTCCTTTCCCAACCTCAATGGCTCCATCGGGTTGTCGTACTGTGTGTTCAAAATCAGCCCCCCTGTAGCGTGCGACCTTCACGTGGGTTCCATATTGGCTGCCGACATTGAACATCACCCAAACCTCGCCCTCAATCACGACGAGCCCGGTTGGCGAATCGATTCCCCATCCGACTTTAAAAGTTGGATTGTTGTTGTATAAATTCGGGCTGGGAGGAGATACATAGTCCGGGAGGTTTTCGGTTCGTTCTGTTACTTTGAAGGAGAACGGCAACACTGACTCCTGTGAATGAGTCACGAGTGTGAGCATCGTTGACATCAGCACTATTCCCATTCCTTTAATCATAGTCTCACCTGTCGTTGTCATGTCGCAAAGCCTCCATAGCACGCCGCATTTCGAATCCATCGTTAACGATTCTTCAAGTATTCTTTTGCCTCACTGCGCTATTCAAATGAATGCGGTGTTAGGAAACTACAGGAGTTCAGATTGAAAGGCAAATCGGATATTCCCCAGTGGGCTTGTCCCCCCGGATTTCGCAGACTGAAACGGACGGATCCGCGATCGTGGCACTGAAGAGTCAGAGGGTGTCCTTCTCCAGAGCTCGTAAAGGGGAACCCGACGTTTGAGGGTTTTTTGTTTACCTCGCTTCCAGTCAGAATCGCATCTGGCGATCTTGGATTATCAATTCTTGCTTCGATAATCGAATGCAGATATTGCGAAACGCTGTTGCGTTAGTGAAACGCCGCCCACACGGCATCAAAATCCCGTCTCATTGCAGAATTTGACTCTTGGCAAGCTGTGAGAGCACGCGACAAATTTCTCACAGTCAGTAACTGATGCCGACCTGTTCAAGAATCCATTCTTCGCCGGGTTGACTTTTAGGTCATACATTGACAGATTAGAACCGGACGTTTTCAGCTTCATAATGTTAAGTTATCGGACGTTCACAGTCTGCCTCCCCGCACCGTAGTGTCACCGCCTGTTCAAGAACACGGCAGGAGTCTTAGAGATTGAACACGAAAGAGCAATGCTCTTGTGTGAAAGGGTCTGCCACAGTTCCGCAAGAAGAACTCATCGATGTCATAGTGAAGTCCATTCACGCTGTTCTCCAGGCTGAACCGAATCGCGTGAGTTCAGCCCGGGAATCGGGCATGCAGTCCCTGTTCATCCCACTCGGCATCTCAAACCGCCACATTCACCTGACTTCAAAGACGTTCCATCACCTCTTCGGCGACAAAGCTGAGTTTGAATCGATGCGCCCGCTCTATCAGCCGGGAGAGTTTGCATCAACCCACACGTTGACAATCGTTGGGCCAAAGCTGCGGAGTATTCCAGGCGTCCGTATTCTAGGACCGCTCAGAAATTACGACCAGGTTGAAGTTTCGCTCACCGATGCGATATTCCTAGGCATCGATCCCCCCGTTACCAACTCTGGCAACCTCAAGGACGCAGCGCCTTTGACATTGGTGGGCCCGAACGGATCGGTGTACCTGGAACAATGTGCGATTGTCGCCAACCGGCATCTCCACATGACGACGAGCGATGCCGCACAGCTTGGTGTGAAGGAAGGTGATTATTGCCGCGTGCGCATCGGCGGGGAAAAGCCGACCGTCTTCGAAAACGTTCTTGTCCGAACGAATGACAACTGGAAGATGCAGATACATCTGGATACAGACGATGCAAATGCTGCGAACGTGAGAGAAGAAACACTGGTCGAATTCTTGGGCAAAATGGGAAACAAGATATGAAGATCGGAAAAGTAATCGGAAGGGTCGTCTCAACCAGGAAGGAAGGAAACGTCGAGGGACTGCCGATCCTGGTTGTGAGCTATCTCGACGAAACGCTCTCGGACACGGGGAAAACGGCAGCCTGCATCGACACCGTCAATGCGGGCGATGGTGATGTCGTGCTTCTCTGCGCGTCCTCGTCCGCACGAATGACATCGAGAACAACCAATGTGGCAACCGACAATACCATCGTTGGCATCGTTGATTCCGTCTCTGCCGGATCAACCTATCTCTATAGAAAGAGTAAACCTGGCGCTAATCAGTGATGAACCTGTCAATTGAAGAATTGGTAAATAGAGTCGTAGCCGAAGTCCTGGCCGAGCTCTCCAAGCGGGGAGCGAAAGTGGATTTCAGTCCGCCGCAGAAGAGCCCCCAAAAAGTGGCCTTTGCAGCGAATGCATCTGCTCACGTTGTCGATATGAGCGGTTTCCGGAGCCCGGTTCTTCTTGAAAGCCAGTTGCTGTCGCTGGCCCCGGAGGTCAAAGAAATTGCCGTCCCGAGCGGAACCGTTATTACGCCCGGAGCGAGAGATATCATCAGGAGAAAGAACTTGATACTGAAGAGCATTCCAAAAACAAACTAAGGGAGGTCCAATGTCGCGAGTAGCCTTGGGTTTTGTCGAAACGCGCGGAAACACCGGAGCGATACAAGCCATCGACGCCATGCTCAAAACGGCGAATGTGGAGTTTATCAAGAGGGTTGAGATCGGGAGCGCGTTCGTGACTGTTATCGTGCGCGGAGAGGTCGGCGCGGTTCGTTCGTCGGTGGAAGCAGGTGCAGAGGCGGCAGCAAAGGTGGGAGAATTGGTCAGCACCAATCTCATTCCTTCGGCGCACGAAGATGTGTTTGAATTACTTGGAATTGAAAAATAAGGAGACGGAACAATGATTGACGCATTGGGAATAATTGAAACGGTGGGTTTTACGTCTGCCGTTCAGGCAGCTGATGCGGCAGTGAAGTCCGCAAACGTGAAACTTGGCAAGTGGATTAAGGTCGGTGGCGGCAGAGTGTGCATTGTGATGCGGGGCGAAGTCGCGGCGGTCAAAGCAGCGGTCGATGCTGGCGTAACTGCGGCAAAAAGTGTCGGCAACGTCGCATGCTCGCTGGTCATTCCGCGTCCTTCGGACAAACTGACTCCTCAGTTCCCCCTCGAACCCCTGACGTCAGGGAAAAAGGGTGGAAAATAATCGAGGCCCAGAGTGAACATGAATGATGCTCAACTGAAAGAACTGGTAGAGCAGGTTGTTCGCCAGGTTGTGCAGCAACTTGAAAGCCCAACGGTTGCGTCGAGTGGCGGAAAAGGCAACTGGGGTGTCTTCGACGACATGAACGATGCCGTCGAAGCGGCATATGTGGCCTTTCAGTCCTACAAGACGCGCAGCAAGCAGTGCAGGAAGAAAATCATCGATGCAGTGCGGCAGATGACGCTGGATCACAAGGAAGAACTTGCGAGGATGACAGTA
>Ga0187870_1002411_pt1 | contig 15649 bp, 20 predicted proteins | sample June2016WEW_13_1_3_FD_132974 | JGI IMG/M metagenome (GOLD analysis project Ga0187870, IMG submission 132974) | Peatland microbial communities from SPRUCE experiment site at the Marcell Experimental Forest, Minnesota, USA - June2016WEW_13_150 | ecosystem: Environmental > Terrestrial > Soil >... | reverse complement strand
TCCTCCTTGGGATGTGTGCACCCACTGGGTGAACACAAGCAAACACGATGCCATCGCCCCTCACCCCTCGGTACGCAGGCCGGATTGCGATCCGCCCGGAAAATCTTAGCCAGAGATTAGGGCACTACCACTGTTCTTGACGGTCCGCCTGCCGTGTGTTACATAGTCGAGCAGTCGGCTTCCTTGGCATCGGCTGTGGTATCCTGCGCGCGCAAGCCTTGGGGAGGCCCCAGCATGGTCGAAGGTAAGTTCCTGTTTCTTCCCCCCGCCGCCACTCCCAAGGACCTCGATGAGTTGCTACCGACCGAGGAGGACCGCGCACACATTCTTGTGGTGGACGATGATGCGCTGATCCGAGAGATTCTTGCGGATCAATTGATGGAGGCGGGCTACGCGGTGAGTTCCGCTGAGGACGGCGAAGAGGCCCTGGCGAAGGTGGCGAGCGAATCACCGGACTTGATCCTCCTGGATATCATCATGCCCAAGCTCGACGGCTTTGAGGTGTGCCGGCGGTTGAAGGCCGACGAGCGGACAATTCTGATCCCCGTCGTGATGCTCACGGCTCTCACCGCGACGCAGGATCGGATCCGGGGCATCCACCTGGGGGCCGATGAGTTCCTGAGCAAGCCGTTCGACCGCCAGGAGCTGATGGCCCGCGTCCGCTCCTTGCTGCGGCTCAAACGGCACACCGACGAACTGGAGAACGCAGAGACTGTGCTGTTCAGCCTGGCCGTCAGCATCGAGGCCAAGGATCCGTGGACCAACAAACACTGCGAACGCCTGGCCCGCATGTCCGTCACCTTGGGGAATACCCTGAGGTTACCCCGTAAGCTGCTGAGAGCCATGTACCGGGGCGGCATCCTCCACGATCTCGGCAAGGTCGCGACCCCCGAGGGCATCCTGCTGAAATCCGGGCCCTTGACCGAGAGCGAGCGCACCAGAATACAGGAACATCCGATCATCGGCGAGCAGATCTGCGCCCCCCTGAAGTCCCTACACCATGTCCTCCCCATCATCCGCCACCACCACGAACGCTGGGACGGGACCGGCTATCCCGACGGGCTCGCCGGCGAGGCGATCCCCCTCACCGCACGCATCCTGCAGACCGTGGACATTTACGACGCTCTCACCTCCGCGCGCCCGTACCGGCCGGCCTACAGCCACGAGGAGGCCTGTGCCATCCTGCGCGAGGAGACCGCCAAGGGCTGGCGGGACGCCCGCTTGATCGAGGCCTTTCTTGCCCTGACCTCCACAAACCCGGTCAGTTCGTAGCCCCTGAGTCGTTCCCGGGGGCCGGGGGATTTCCCACGCGCGGCACTCTGCTCACGTGACAGTCAGAAGCGTCATGTGTCGGGCTGGGAAATCCGGATTTCCTGCAGCGTGGCTTTAATCAGCGAGCGGACCCGTCCCACAACCATGTGTTTTCGGGAAGCCGGGAAGCGGCGGCGGGGGTGGGCTCGGCGCTCGTGCTTCTTGAGGCCCGGCTCGTCGTCTGTAGCGCCATCTCGGCAGGAGGCGAGGGACGAGCAGCTCTGGGCGGCTGCCGTGGACACCGCCAACCGGCGAGGGCGCTTTCCTTGCCTCGCAATCTAGGCGCCGGGTGTGCTGGCAATTCCCCTTGCGCAGGGGCTGCCGCTCGGGGTATGCTGGCCAAAACCGGAGGCCAGCCATGCCCACCATCACGGCGGACCAACGACGACCTCCCCGGCATCCGGTACAACTCCCCCTCGGCCACAAGCAGAAAGCGCCCGCATCGCCGTGGACCGGCATCGGTTGGACGCACAACCTGAGCGAGGGGAGTGCGTGTGTGGAGCTCAACGAGCGGCTCAGACCCTCGACCCTGCTCCAGGTCTCCCTCCAGACAGAGCGCGGGGCCATCGAGGTAGAGGCCCGGGTCATCTGGGAAGTGGGGGCCGAGCGGGCAGGGGGGACGGAAGGTGGCATCCTTCACGGGGTGCTCTTCACGCACCTGGCCCCGGCCCAACTGCACCTGCTCCGCGACCTGCTCCTCTCCCGGCAGGGGGAGCGGCGCCGGGCTCCGGCTCCCTGCCGACCTCGTCGTAACGTGTCGGCCCCAGGGGCAAGGGGACCTCCCGCTCCAGGGCCGGACTGAGGACCTCGGCCGGGGGGGCCTCTTGCTCCGGCTCACCAAGGCCTTTCCACCCGGGACGCCAGTCGAACTCACGTTGCACCAGCCGAGTGGTGCGGTCACCACAGAGGGAGAGATCGTCTGGACGGACCCACCCGAGAAGTGCAAGCGCGGAGAGCCGATCCGCCACGGCGTCCGCTTCACAGCCCTCGGCTGGTCTCGGTCGCTCTCCCTGGCGCTCGTCCTCTCGCGGGCGGCGTAGGTGGGCTCTCCCCTCTGTTGCGGCGCTCGCGGTGGTTGGGGGCCGGGCTGCCTCTGCACTGACGTCCCGGGAGCAGTCGGGCTACGATCGGCATCGGGGGCTGCCGGGGACACGGGCGGGACCGCGGACGTGCTCTCTGCGCCGCACCGGCGGGCCCGGTGGCCAGAGGATCCCTCTGTGGAGGCGTTGGCGATCGTCGGACGCTCCTGACAACTGGAGGCGCACCCTGCCCATCCCATCGGAGCACTGTCGCAACCCGCGCTGGCCGATTCGGCTTCCCGTCCTCCATTGGCCCGACGATCCCCCGGCCCCGAGCGGGGGCGTGGGCTGGAGCCGCGACCTAAGTGAAGGGGGCGCCTGCCTGGAGCTGAACGAATGCCTGCAGCCGCAGCGGTCGCTTCGGCTTCGCCTCCAGACAGATGGCGGGGCCATTGAGGCGGAAGCCCGAGTCGTCTGGGTGGGGGACCCGGCCTCTCCTGCGAGCGGCATCCCCCACGGCGTGACCTTCACCCGCCTCGCCCCGGACCAGTGGCGGGCCCTCCACGACGTGGTGCACCGCAAGGCCGAGCGGGGAGACACGCGATTCCGCGTCCCGATCGACCTTCGCGTCACGTGCCACCCCATCGGCGCAGGGGGGCCGCCGATCGAGGGACGGACGGGGAATGTGAGTTGGGGAGGGCTCTTGCTTCGCCTCCCCGTGAGGTTCGCGCCCGGGACAGCCCTGGGAGTTACCCTGCACGCCCCGGGCGGGCCGCTCAAGACGGAAGGCGTGGTTGTGTGGGCCGAGTCGCCACAGCAACCGCCCCACGGGGGCCCTGTCCGGCACGGCTGCCAGTTCACAACGCTCGGCTGGGCCACCGCGCTGGCCCTGGGGCTCGTCGTGGCCGAGTCCTTGTAGAGTCCGTCCTGGATCTCGCATCCCAGGACAGATCGTCTGCGAGCAGTAATTGCACCTGTCGGTGATGGAGGCACCGGTTGTCCTGAATGCCCCTGTCACTGTGTCGGTGCCATTTGGACGTAACGATCACCCTGGGTGGCTGGACACACCACCCTCGCCGCTGACCGGCTGTAATTCCCAGAGCGGGGCTCCCCCCTCTCATGGAGCGAGAAGGCTGCTCATCGGCGTGAGGGGCTCCGAAACGCTGACCACCCAGCGAGGGGGCCAGCTGGGCAGGGGTTCCGCTCCGGGATGGGACACAGTTCCAGATTGGAAGACTGCGGAGGAAGATCGGGCAAAAACTCCGCAACAGTTCGTGACGGGTTATCAAGCGTTAGCGGTTGCCGCCGGGGCCAACTCGCACCAGTTGTGCCCTTCCGTTGCGAGTCGGGAGTCTCGCCCCCGACTTAATCCAGCGGCTGACTGCCGTCGAGAAAAGGGGCAAATGTCTTGCCAGGTTCGCTCGCTCAGTTCATCTTCAAACATTGGCCCGGCGGGGGGGGGCAATGTACGCTGGTGAGTCGCTGGCCGGGTTGTCATTTTCGTGCTGACTCTAATCCCGTGCTAAAGTGAAAAGGCCGGAGACCTTCCTCCGGCTGGGGCGGGCGCAAACGGTCAGCGTATGCCGAGGCGTGCAAAGAGCAGACCGAGGTACTTGTTCAGGGGGTGACTGCGAGGGAGAGAGCGGAATACGAGCTCCTTGCGGATGCCGAACTTTTTCAACTCCTCGAGGATGAGGCGGTTTCTGCCAAGCTTGAGTCCCCGGTACAGGGTCTTAATGGCCAACTCCCTTTGTCCAGCGGCCACATAGACGCGCCCGAGGTTGAGGTAGTGGATGGCCTGCCCCGGTTCCTGCTCCAGTGCCTCAAGGCAGAGGCTCGCGCCCTTCTTGAACTCGTGCCGCTCCTGTGCCAGGCAGTAGCCGAGGTAGGATGCGAGAAGCGGCGTGGAACCGTGGAGGGCAGCGTTTTCCAGGTGGATGAGCGCACCCAGGGTATTGCCCTGCTCGGCCGCGGCGGCCCCCCGTTCCACCTGCTGCCGGAAGTCATGACCGGTCATAGCTCTTCCGTCCCTTGGCCGGCGGCCGCCACGCGGCCTGTTGTGCGCGGTAGCGAATGGTGTAAGCGATCACCCACGCGTCTATGAATACGCCATTTCGCGAGGGTAAAATGGCTTCCTCACAAAGGAACCATTTTGGTACATTTGTGAGGCATGCCAGAAGGACCGTCAAAATTCCCTTTTCTCCTCGGGCAAAGCGGCGTGCCTGGGCTTGCTGCGGCTGCGCTGCCTCAGCGGTTTTGCAAAAGCGTGTGACTTCACAATTGCCTCCGCCGTCGCGGTTCCTTAAGATGGTTCCAGGGTCAAGCCGCTCACCCAACGGAATTTGCAACACGTTTTGCCAAGGCTCCCTCTGGGAGAGATGCGAGTTAGCCGTTTTTCAGGAATTGAAAACGTCCAAACCTGCCCATCGGCACGGATAGTGGTGCCATGCGAAGACCGGCATCGGTAATCAGCGCCTCTCGAATCTGAGAACCTTTTCCAGAATCGTAAATTGCCTCATCATGAATGAATTTCTCCGAGAATGTCGTATCGACTGAAAGCCCATCAAGAAACACTTCTCGGAATCTGAGATTGGCCAGATCCGCCTCGAGATAGCGGACATAAAGTTCCGTGACCGGTCCGGAGGGCGACGAATGGGCCGAGAGCTTTACCGGGGAATCCGACGTGTCAATTTGGCGAATGGGGGTGTGCTGGCTGACCATTCCCCAGTTCCCGAATGAGACTGCGGGACGATCCATGAAACCCATCTCCTCGGCGATCAATAGGAGACGCTTGAAGCTTGCCTGATCGCAAATAGCGCGCCCGCTAAACAGGAGTTTCATAGACGTCTCCTCCTTCTCGCGCCCAATGCCCGCTTCATCATCCGGTATGATCACGCGTCGAGGACGGCATACTCCTGCCTTTGAGGATCATTCCGATTCTCCGGAAAGGCGCCCATCCGCAACGCCTAGCGCCCCGTCTCTTCCTTATTCACCGCCGTGACCATGGTGACGCCTGCCTCCGGGTCAATCTCCTGCACCCGTCCCAGCATCTTCGAGCCGACGGGACACCCGATGACCATCACAGCCTTCTGCTCGAATGACAACCGGAGGCCGCAACGGCTCCCGGGACGGAGGATGCCCGTGTGCTCCAAGCGGGCACCGCCTATATTCGAGTCCGGGGTGCGGGCCTCGTGGCTCGCCGTGACGTCGCCGGTCACCACTTCTCTGAACGTGAGCCGGCCGTATCGCCGTTTCGGGGAGGACTCTAACCTCGTGGCGCTCCTTCTGCCTGGTGGGCCAGCCGCCCGAGGTAGAGGCGGTGAAAGAGGGCATCTTCCTCGGATTCATAGCCGGCCAGTGCGATCCCGTGGAAGACGCCCGCCGCCGTCTCTTCAGCCCAGACCACCCTCCCGCGAATCCGCAGGCCAAGACCGCCGATGTCACATCGGAGCTCAATCTGCGTGCCCAGGGATACGGGTCTGTCCAAGCGGAGACAGCATCCAGCCGCGGAGAGATCCTGGAGGGTCCCCCGGAATGCGATCCCGCCATCCAGGGGTTCCGCTTCGACGCGGTGCCGGGTAGGGTACCTGGGGAATTGCCGCCGCTCGGGACCGGACTTCTTGGCCATGGGTGCTCGCTCCCTCTGGTGGCTCATCCGAACGCCGGCCAGGGTGGGAACTCCTCATAGGCAATCTCTGCGACCAGTTCTCCGGGCAGCTCCTCGCTGAACTGGATCCCCAGGGCCCAGCCGGGAAACCTGGAGCGCGGCCGCACCCAGATCACGGTTCCCGTGAGGAAGAGGGGTGGGCGCCGACAGGGGCTCAGGGCCACCTCCACCTTCGTGCCGGGAAGGAGGGTTTTGGTCAGGCGCAGGAGCATCCCGCTCCGGCTCAGATTCTCCACTTCCCCCACATCGGGGCCGTCCGGACCCCCGACCGGCTCAGACACGGCTGGGACCCGAACGGGAAAGCGCGGAGCCACGGTACGCCAGAGCTCGAACGGCAGGATCATCACATCCCCTCAGGGATCTGCCGACGGCACACCCGTCACAGGGTCATCATCTGGATCTTGACCCAGAGGCTCCGCTCCAGGTATGTGAAGTCCAAGGGTTTGGTGATGTAGTCGAAGGCGCCCAGTTGGAGCGCCTGGCGGCCCGTCTCTTCCTCGTTCACCGCCGTGACCATGATGACGCCCACCTCGTGGTCCATCGCTCGCACACGCTTCAGGACCTCCAGGCCGTTCATCCTCGGCATGCGCACATCCAAGAGGATCACGTGGGGCCGTTCCTCCTTGACCTTCCGCAAGGCCTCCTCGCCATCGGAGGCGGTAAGCACCTCGTACCCCTTGGCCGTCAAGAACTCCTGGAGCAGCTCGACCGCGTCCGGTTCGTCATCCACCACCAGAACCCGCGGCATGGCACCCCCGCTCGTATGCATGGCTGTCCTTCCCTCAAAGCGCCGGGGGCGCTTGGGGGCCGCCAAAGGGGAGGAGGACTGTGAAGGTGCTGCCCTTGCCCTCGCCCTCCGACTCGGCCCGGATGCGCCCGCCGTGCATCTCCACCAGGCGTTTGGTCAGGGCGAGGCCGAGGCCGGTTCCCTCGTGCTTCTGGGCCTGGGTCGTCTCGAGCTGCACGAACTCCTGGAACAGCCGCGGGAGATCCTCGGCCTTGATCCCCACCCCGGTATCCGTCACGCGAATCTCAAGGAGAGTCCTGTCCGCGGCCGACCGACTGGCTGCGAGGCCGATCCTGCCATTGTCCGGGGTGAACTTGACCGCGTTGCTCAGGAGATTGAAGAGAATCTGCTTGAAGCGGACCGGATCGCCCCGGAGGGCTGGGAGGTCCGCCTCGATTTCGGCCTCGACGGTCTGCGCCTTCTTCTTGGCGAGCGCGCGGCCGATGACGAGGATGTCCTCCAGGGTGGCCCCCACCGGCAGGGTCTCAGGCTGGAGAACGAACTTTCCGGCCTCGACCTTGGCGAGATCCAAGACATCGCTGATGAGCTGGAGAAGGTGCTTGCCGCCGTTGTGGATATGCCCAAGGTACCGGGCCTGCTTCTCGGTGAGCGGCCCCACCCCCTCGCCCAACAGGAGTTCGGAGAACCCGATGACCGAATTGAGGGGGGTCCGGAGCTCGTGGGACATGTTGGCCAGGAACTCCGACTTGTGCCGGGAAGCTTCTTCAATCTGGCGCATGGCCTCCTGAAGTCGAGTATTCGCAACGCGAAGTTCCTGGGTCCGATCCTCCACGGTGGCCTCGAGCTGGATGGCGGCCAGGCGCCGCTCCTCGTAAAGCCGGCTGTTCTCGATGGCCACGGCCGTCTGGCGGGCAAAGGTCTCCAGGAGGCGCAGGTCCTCGGCGGAGAACTGGCACCCGGCCTCGGTATGGTTCAGGGTCAGGACCCCAATGAGGCGGTCGCGACTCTTCAAGGGCGCCGCCATGCAGGCCAGCAGGAGCACGTGTTGGAGGACCTGATGGTCGTGCCGGGGATCGGCGGCGTACTCATTCCAAATAAGCCCCCGTCCCGCCTCTGCCGCCGCCCCCGTGATGCCCTGGCCCAGGCGATACCGCGCCTGCCGCATAAAGTCGCCCAAGTTGAGCCAGGCGTGCGGCCTGAGAACCTGTTCCTGTTCGTCCCAGAGATACAGCGTTCCGCTGTGGGCTCGAATCAGGGTAACGGCGCGGCGCACCACCTCCCGGAACAGCGTCTGAAGGGGCCGCTCGCCCACAATGTCGCGGCTCAGGTCCATTACGGCTTGCAGCTCCATCGTGCGTCGCCGTTCGCTCTCGTAGAGCCGGGCGTTCTCCATGGTGATGGCGGCGTGGGCGGCAAAGGCTTGGAGCAGGCTCACCTCCTCGTCGGAGAACTCATGGGGCACGCGCGTGTAGATCGCCAGGGCGCCCGTGACCCGGTCGCCGAAGGTCAGCGGCACGATGATGCACGAGACCAGGCCTTCCGCCATCGCCCAGGCCCGATTGATGAAGCGCGGATCTTGAGTGACATCCCGGCTGGTGACGGCCTGCCGCGTGGCGGCGGCAATGCCCAGCAGCCCCTCGCCGGGGCGGAGTTTCAGGGTGAGCCCACCCCGCGCCTCGCGGAGGCCGACAGCGGCGACCGCCTGGAGCACCTCCGTCGATTCGATTCGCTCCCAGAGCCGGCCCGCGGTGCCCGGAAGAAGACGCTGGACGGCCTTGAGGATCTCCTGGCCGACGCGTACGGGATCCAACTCCCTCGCTAACGTGCGGGTCAGCTCGTTGAGTGTTGCGAGCTGTCGGCTGCGGGCACCCAGCGCCTCTTCGGCTCCCTGGCGTTCCGCGCGGGCGCGCAGGGAGACGGTGCCACACGCGAGGTCGTCTGCCAGTTCACTGAGGAGCCGTACTTCCTCCGCGTCAAAGGCATCCGGCTCCGCCGCATAGATGTTGAGGGCGCCAAGGGTCTGCCCCTCGGCTATCAGCGGAAGGGCGATGGAGGAGGCATAGCCGCGCTTGGTCGCCTCGGCGCGCCAGGGGGCGAAACGGGGATCGGTCGGAATGTGGCGGGCGATGACGGGCTTGCCTGCCCGGATGGCGGTGCCAGTAGGGCCTCGTCCCCGCTCCGTGTCGGCCCAGGTGATGTGGAGCGTCTCAAGGTAGCCCTTCTCATAGCCCGCCTGCGCCACTGGGCGCACGGTCTTCCGCTCGTCCTGCTCGGCGAAGCCGACCCACGCCACCCGGTAGCCGCCGGCCTCCACAAGGATCTCGCAGGTGGCGCGCAGGAACTCGGATTCCTCCCGGGCGCGAACCAGCGTCCGGTTAAATCTCGTGAGCACCCTGAGAGCCCGGTGGACCCTGGGGAGCTTCTTCTCCTCATCCGCTGATGCCGGGATTCCCTTGTGGCAGCTAGGCCCGTCGCCGGACACGGAAGGCCATCCCTTGTGTGGGGGAGCACGCGAGGCATCTGCCCCGAACACCGGTCCCCGGACGAACTCTTCGCGCCAGACACTCCTGCGGACGCATCCTCAAGAGGGCTTCTCGCCCTTGAAGACGATCTCCAGGACCGCATGGATATCCGTGAGCTTGATCGGCTTCCGCAGGAGCATGGCCGGCCCGTGCTCCAGGGCCGCCAGGGTGTCGTCGTGGTAGGGGGCGCCGGTGATGAGGACGACCACGGCCTCAGGATCCCGCCGCTTGATGGCCTTGAGGACGCTGGCGCCACCGACTTCGGGCAGGAGGATGTCGAGGAAGATGAGGTCGAAGGATTCTCGCCGGACGATGCGCAGGGCTTCCCGGCCGTCGCGGGCCAGGGCCACCGCGTACCCTTGGACCTCCAGGGCGGCCTTGAAGGCCTCCCGCACCACGGCCTCATCATCCACCACCAGGACGCGCCTGGGCGCGGGGGGATCGAGGGTGAGGGGGATCTGGTTGTCGGCGAGGAACTTCCGGAATACCGGCCGGGTGATCCGGTAGTGACCTCCCGGGACGCGGTAGGCGTTGAGCTTCCCGGCGCGGATCCAGCCAAACACGGCGACCCGCGTGACGTGGAGGAGCCGGGCGATCTGCCCGGTGCTCAGGGGCTTTTCCTCAAGCACGGTCAGGCCCCCTTGGTCTGTTTTTCACGAAATTAACCTACTTACTTTTCCGGGTATTTGTCAATCAGAAAATGTGGCAGCCGCACCCATTTGCTGGTAGTCTCCACGCCAACCCGATCGCCTGTCTTCGGCCCAACTGAACACTCGAGAACCCACACCGACAGGAGGACTCATGGCCATCCACGTCACGAAGACCCTGCAGAAGGCGCTGGTCGAGCTTCAGGCGGAGCGGGAGCGGATCTTCAAGCAGAGCGTCGCCATTCAGAAGGTATTGGCGGCAGGCGGGTCGCGGCGGCGGCCGGCCGTTCGGGGCCAAGCCGCGAGTCGTGGGAAGCGGGCGCGAAAAACGATGAGCGCCGCCGCGCGCAAGGCCGTGAGCCGACGGATGAAGGCGTACTGGGCGAAGCGGAGGGCAGCCTCGGCGAAGGGCAAAGCGCGGGGGACGCAAAAGGCCGCGTAAGGCACGCAGGCAAGTTGCTCCTCCGCATTGAGGACCCAAGTCGGGACACCCCGATAGCAACGCCGCCACCCATTTCACTGAATGCCGCCACCCATTCCGGCGGGGAAACCAGCCCGGCGCCTTGGGGTGGTAGCAGGAAGGAGCATGGCTGGAAAAGGAGGTGGCGGTGAGGAGGGACCTTTCCGTGAATAGCGCCTCCCAGGCACGGTGACCGGGTTCGAGTCCTGCCCGGCCCCCCAAGCGGGGCGAATCTGGGCACTGGATGGAGCGATTACGCCTGCACGGAGAGGCGGGTGCGATACCCCGTGGTAGATGAACCCTGGGCGAGGTGAGCCGAAGAGGAAAGCAGTCAAGGCACTTCAAGAGGAACCGGAGGCCCGAAACACCACGACTGCCGAGGCGAACACCGACGGTTCGCCTCCCGGTGACGCCACCGAGCCCGGCGAGGCCGCTGCCCCGTGGGAGCGCAGGTTCTGGCACGGACGCGGTCTAGTCGGCCAGCCCGGTGATGTCATACCGGAAGCAGGTCCAGCCGAGTGTCGAGGGGGACGGGACCACGGCGGCAAAGGTGCCGGTCCCGCCAGGCGGGATAGTCCGCGGGAAGACGGCCGCCTCAGTCGTCGTGACGAGCTGATTGCGGGCGTCATAGAGCGCGAACCCGACGATCACTTCGGACACCGCCCGCTGCCCAACGTTCCGGTAGGTCCCCTGGATCTCTTCGCCCGGGGCCCCCTCGAGGTTCCGGATCTCCACGGCGGTTTCATCCGGGCACCGGAAGGTGTCGGCCGAGCGCAGCGGGAGGTCCAACGATTGGCTGCGACTGGTCTCCAACGCCTTCTGCTGCTCCAGCTTCGCCTGGATGTACTCGCACTCGGTCCAGGCCAGGGAGTCGGGCGGGAGATTCGCGCAGGCAATCTCGGCAGGCGCGTTGGTCTTGACGTTTCCGGATCCGGACGAAGAGACAGTTGGGGTATATCCGGGAGCAGACGCCACGATAACGGCACTGAGCCAGAGGGCCGGCCAGAAAGCCACCATGGCGATGACGAGGGGTAACATGGATCGCTCCTTAATGCATTCTCCCCGCTGCCAGAGAACCGTGCAGGAATTCGGACATAGCGGTGGCCCCAGGGAGCTGGACAGAAACGTGAGCTCTTTAAGTGAAGCTCTGCCGGGTGCACCTCACGCGGCCTCACGCTGGGGCAGCGGGGCAAAGTAGACCATATCGGGGGTCTGGCCGTCCAGGGCCGGATGGGGCCGGCCCTGATTGGAAACGGTGAAGTAACGCGCCAGGCTCCCCCGAGCCTCGGCCACAGAGTCATAGGCATGCAGATACACTTCTTCGTACTTGACGCTCTTCCACAGGCGCTCGACAAAGAGGTTGTCGCGCCAGGCGCCCTTGCCATCCCTGCTGAGCCGGATGCCGTGCTGCTGGACCACACCGACAAAGGCGGTGCCGGTGAACTGGCTGCCTTGGTCGGTGTTCAGGATCTCCGGGAGCCCGGAGTCCCGGATCGCGGCCTCGAGGGCGTCGAGGCAACAGGCCGCTGTCATGCTATTCGAGAGGCGCCACGCCAAGACCCGCCGCGTGGCCCAGTCCAGCACGGCCGCCAGGTAGACGAAGCCTCGGCGCATCGGAATGTAGGTAATGTCCATGGCCCACCCCTGATTGGGGGCGGTGATCGCCCGGTCGCGCCGCAGGTACGGACACACCACGTGGCCCGGGTGCGGCTGGGTGGTCCGGGGGCGCTGAGACCGGGCGGCGATCCCCATCCGGCGCATCAGCGTGGCCCCGGGCGTGCGCCCGACGGCCACCCCGGCCAGCCGCAACAGATCCCGGAGCATCCGGCTACCGGCACAGGGATGCGGGAGATGCCGTTCATCGAGGTGGCGCATCACCGCCACATCCGCCGCCGCGACCGGCGGGGGGACGGAGTACACGGACGACCGGGCAACCGCCACGAGGTGACACTGGCGCACCACCGGCAGTGGGTGCTGGCGGTCAATCATCGCTTCGCGCTCGCATCGGGGATGCGCCCGAGCGCGCCGGCCCAACAATCGTTCTCCATGGCCCACTGGCCAATCTTGGCGTGCAACTCCTGCACGTTGGGCGTGGCGGCCTTGCGCTCGCCTGCCGTGGCGAACAGGTCCGCAGCGCCCTCCTGCAGTTGGGTCTTCCACTGCACGATCTGGTTGGGGTGGACATCCTACTGCTGCGTGAGCTCCGCGAGGGTCCGATCGCCCCGCAGGGCCGCGAGTGCCACCTTGGCCTTGAAGGGTGCTGCGTGATTTCGTCGGGGTCGTTTCATGGGCTGCTCTCCTTGAGGGACGGGGGATTCTCCCATCCAGTAGAGCAGAGTTTTCACTTAAACGCCTGTCCTATTTTCCGGAGCCGGCTCTGTTGCCTGAGGGCCTTTGCGAGGCCCGAGGATTTCGAGAAGAACCAGCAGCCCCGTGTAGTCGTCGTGCTCCCAGACAGGGGTGAAGCTCGCCGCGAGGAGGCGTCCCGGTAGGTCAACGGTCAGCGTGTGGCGCTCGGCCGCGGGGTCGGTCCGGAGCTTCTCCGTCGTCCGCTGCACGGTTTCCCGATACGTCGGTCCGAAGACGTCCCAGAGCTTTGCCCCGATCAGCGTCTGCTCGCCGGACTCCACCATCCGCAAGGCCGATGGGTTCACGTAGCAGATCCGATCTTCCCTATCCGTCTCGAGGACCCCCTCGCTCAGACTCCGCAGCAGCACGTCGACGTGGCGTCTCAGGCTGAGCAGCTCGCTCACCAGCCGCCGCGGGCGAAACCCCTCATACCCGAAGACCGCCTCCTCTAGGGGGGCCGATCGGCCGGCGCGTTCCAGATGTTGGAGCGCGGCCAGGAGGTTCTTGGTCACAATGGGCAGCGGCCCCTTGGCCACATAGGCATCGGCCGACACCTCCGGCATGCCCCCGATATCCCGGGCCGCCAGCGCCGAGAAGACGACGATGGGGATGTGCCGGAGGCGGGAATCTTCCCGGAGATACCGGCACAGCCGCCCTCCATCCACCTTGGGCATGACGAGATCGAGGACGAGGAAATCCGGCGGGTCCGCTCGGACCGCCTGCAGGGCTTCCAGACCGTCCGGCGCCACCCGCACCTGGTATCCCTGCTCGTGCAGGAAGTCCCCGACCGCCTCCCGGACCAACCGATCGTCGTCGACGAGGAGGACGGTTTTCGGCTTCACGGGATCCGCTCCGCCTGTTGCAGCATGTGCCCGAGCACCCGCTCCAGCCTCGGGCCGAGCTTGTCGGGGGTCGCGTCGGCTCCCTTGTTCAGGTAGAGCGCGGGGGCGCAGTGACTGATGGCCTGCTTGAGGGTCTCGTTATACCGGACGGCCGACAGGAAGAGGAGCGGCGTGGGGCGACCCACCTTCAGGGCCTGCTCGAGGGCCCGGTAGGCGACGGCCGTGGCGAGGCCGTCGAGCGGTTCCATGAGGATGTCGAGGATGGCCACCTTGTTGGGCAGGCCCTGGAGCAAGCGTTCGGTGGCCAGGGTCAGAAACGTCGCGCCGCTCTCACAGGCGATGACGTTGGCCGTCAAGCCCCGGTCCACCAAGAGGTCGGCCACGAGCGTCCGGAAGAAGCGGTCGTCGTCCGCGATGAGGATGCAGTCCACGCCGCGGAGGGGATGGCTCGCCTCGGCCCCCAAAGCCAAACCGCAGGAGCTGCAGCGGACCTCGAGGGCCCCGGACTTCACGACGGTATAGGTGTAGACCTGCTCGCCGCAGCTCGGGCAGTATCGGAAGGCCGCCTTTGGGTCGGCCGGCACCACGAACCTCCTCGGACAAGACGGTGACCGCCACCGGCGCCCACCTGACGCCTGGTTCCCCTGGCGCCAAACTGGGTGGGATCCCTCGAGGCAGTGCGGTACGTCCACTCTAGAGGGCAGGATTTCCGGCGTCAAGGAGCTTTTCGCTCAGCGTGCGGCGGCTCGCCCAGCGGCTCGGCGACCCCCGGCGGGCCGCCTGCGGTCGCCGGTCAGGGGGAATCTCGGGAGGATTGACGCCGAGGCGACGTGTCCAAGGCCCGGAGTTGTGCGGACGCGGGAATGAGCCGTCTCCATCGCTGACGCGCTCACTGGTGGCGACGGGGCACCACGCGTGAGGCAGCGGGGGTCGCGCTCAGGAAGCACTCGGTTCTCGCTTCAGGCGGATCCTCCCCAGCGTGCCCCACAAGGCCACCCTGCCTCCTCGACCCGTCCGCAAGCTCGGTCAGCGATGTTCATCGAGGAAGAGGTCCAGGGCGAAGCCGGACCATTGGGGGGTTCGGAAAGCGAAGCCGTGGCGAATCCTGCCCCCCGTCCCGGAAGTCCAGACGACCCGGCCTTCCACAGTCAGGGGGCCATGATGCCTCTGGAGGACGAGGCGCACGGCGCTGCCGGGCATCATCCGCACGGGAAACTCCGCCATGAGCCCCCCGGCCCCAACGGTCCGCACCACGCCCGCGACGGCTTGCTCGGGAGATTGCGCGACTCGCCCGATCACCGGCAGGGCGATCGGCAAGCGCCCAAAGCGGCGCGCCCCGAGGCGCCCACCCGTCTGGTATCCCATTCCATAGCTCATGTGTGTGCCCTTTCTCGTGGTGTGCGATCTCATCCAGGTCGTTTTACCTATCTGGTGGGTCTGTGCAGGATACTTGCCAGCGCGGTACGTGCTACGCGGGTGGAGCTAGGTGGTTTAGGCCTGGCCCTCCTCCGGCAGTGTCAAGAAGGCCTTCCGCTCGGAAGGCGAGGCCCGGCGCACTCCGTTGGAGTGCGGCATCACAAGAGACGGCCGCCCGCCCAGAAGATCTCTCGGGCGATGCTGCGGGTGACAAATTCTGGCAGGCCATGACGAAATTTCCAAGGCCGGGCTGGCTTTGGGCGGTCCTCTTACTGGAGAACCTGATTCGTCGTGGCAGACCGTCGAAGGTGTAACCCGTGAAATGACTTGGCGCAATCTCCGATGCTCCGGCGGCCTTGGCTCTGGCACGTGTGGGATCCCTTTGGCATAGGCGCTGCACTCAATCTCCAGAATAACGGTCCGGCACCTTCGACCTCACTAAGGGGCAGACAGATGATCCACGCCTGCCCCCGTCACGTTGCCAAGACTCGAGGGCTCTAGATGCAACGCTTATCCGCTATGAATTGTCCGGCGAGACACCAGGCAATGGTGGGCATCGGTGATCGATCATGAATGAGTCATTCCTTCACCGCACGCGCCCATTGCCCGAGATCCCAGTAACCGAGGTGCCGCCACCACGGCAGGAGTACAACGTCCAGCGGCGGGGG
>Ga0187870_1002400_pt1 | contig 15682 bp, 20 predicted proteins | sample June2016WEW_13_1_3_FD_132974 | JGI IMG/M metagenome (GOLD analysis project Ga0187870, IMG submission 132974) | Peatland microbial communities from SPRUCE experiment site at the Marcell Experimental Forest, Minnesota, USA - June2016WEW_13_150 | ecosystem: Environmental > Terrestrial > Soil >... | reverse complement strand
GTCTGGGCAATTTGATCATGCAGTTCGCGGCTGATCATCTTGCGCTCTTCCTCCTGGGCCGACAGAAGCTGGCGGGACAGCAGCCGCAATTGTTCCTGCATGTGCCGCGATTGCTCCAGCAACTGGCTGTAGTGTCGCTCGCTCTTTCGGAGGGACGCCTCCACCGATTTGCGCTGGAGAATCTCCTGTTGCAACTGCCGGTTCGAGGCGGTCAGGTCCACGCTGCGCTGGTGGAGCGACTGATTCAGTTGAACCAATTGGTCATTGTCCTCCTGGGCCGCGCGATGCGTTTTCTCGATTGGGGTGATAACCTCGGCAAAAAAAGTCCCCGCCCGCCGGACCATCCGTTCCCGGGCGTTGGGGGAGTAGCCCGGCAACACCAGGGTAATCAGCGCCTGCTCATGGAACCGGGCCAGATCCAGCGTCTCCAGCCCAAGGTCCATGGCCCGGCGTCCCAGTCTCTGCGCCGGCTGCGAGCTTGCCTGTGGGCCTTGCTTCAGGTGTTGGCGCAGCGCCGCGACATATCGTTGCGACAGCCCGTTAAGTTTGCGTCCCATTTTAAGTCCGATTTTACGTCCGATGATGAATACCGAATTCACGAGCGAATCGTTTTATGCTTTTTACAGATTTATCCACCAACCGTTGCGTGCTGGCAATCTCTTTCTTGAGGCCGCTGGCGTCGATCGCGGCCTCCTTTTTCAACGTCAACAGGCGAACATTGATGCCCAGCAACGTCTGGGCAATCTCATCATGCAGGTCGCGGCTGATCCTCTTTCGTTTGTCCTCCTGCGCCGACAGAAGCTGGTGGGTCAGGCGCTGCAAATGTTTCTGCAGGTCACGTGATTCTTTCAAAAGTTTCCGTGAGTGTTCCCCGCTTTTTTTGAGGGCCTGCTCCACGAGCTTGCGCTGGACGATGTCCTGTTTCAGGGACCGGTGGGAAGCCGCCAGGTCCACCGTGCGCCGGCCCAGCGTCTGGTTCAGTCTGCTCAAGCGGACGTTGGCCTTGAGCGCGGCGCGATGCGTTTCCTCGATTGGGGTGATGGCCTCGGCAAAAAAAATCTCCGCCCGCTTGATGAAACCATCTTTGCTGCGGGAGGCTTCCAAAGTGGCGAGTGCTTCCTCGTGAATCCGGGCCACGTCCAACGTCTCCAGATCGAGGGCCGCGGCCTGGCATCCCAAATCATGCGCCGGTTGCAGGCTGGCGCGCGGGCCTTGCTTCAGGTGTTTTCGCAAGGCCGCCATATATCGTTGTGACAACCTGGTCAACTTTCGTTTCATGTTGTATGCCGGATTCAGGCGCGATGCTCCGGGATGCAATGTTCCCTCGACGGCACGCCACGAATCCGATGTAACTATCAACTGATTGTCTCGATCTGGCTATGGGGTGAACACCCCATAGCGCCCGCAAGGCTTCCCCGTCTATTGTCCTGTCATGAGGAAAAGACGGCTGTTTTCTAATGCGGAGCCGCCCAGCGCCGACTGCGGGCTTCAACCCAGCTTGATTGCTTCAAGGGAATGCGTCAGGCCCGGAATCGGGAGCTGTGCGCTGCTGGTTTCTCACTGGGACGTGGCCACATTCAACGTGGAGGTGCGGCGGCGCGCAACGATCAGTCCCGCCCTGCGGGATCAGCGCCCGAAATTTGAACTGCCCGAACTCGTTGCATCCCTGTCAAAAGACTCCGCCCCCTGCCAGCCGCCAGAGTTCGGCGCTGGCCCGCCGATTTTTCCCTGGCTGTACTGTTACGGCGCAGCCGCGAACCCTAACCCCCACCGCATCCACGGAACGCAAGCCACTCTGCCAAACTAAACAGGAAAGACAAACAGGAAAGGAACAATCACCATGAATGAAATCATTGAGCAGCTCAAAGAAGCAGTCAGTCAATTCAGCCCCAATCTGTTGGGCGCCTTGGTGGTGCTGGTGGCCGGCTGGATCATTGCCCTCCTCGCCGCCGCGCTTACGAGGCGGCTGTTGCGCCGCACTCAGTTCGACAACAAGCTGGCGCAATGGATAGCCGGCAAGGAAGCCCCGCCCCATCTTCCGGTCGAGGCGTGGGCCGGCAGGGTCGTATTCTACGTCATCATGTTGCTTGTGTTCGTGGCGTTCTTTCAAGCCCTGAAACTACCAGGCCTTTCGGATCCGCTAAACCTCATCGTCACCAACATCACCGCCTACCTGCCGCGCGTTCTGGGTGCGGGCCTGCTGGTGCTCGCGGCCTGGGTGGTCGCCAACGTGTTCAAGCGCGTGATTGCGGGGGCAGCGCACGGATTCAAGCTGGACGAAAAGGTGGGCGATGCCGTCGGCGGTGAAGAAAAGGTGAAGACCTCGGTGAGTCAGACGCTTTCCGAGGCGGTCTATTGGCTAACCTTCCTGTTCTTCCTGCCGGCAATCCTGGGAACACTCGATATCAAGCCCCTGCTCGACCCAATCATGGTGATGTTTAACAAGTTCTTCGCGTATCTGCCGCAGATCATCGGTGCGGGCGCGATCCTCCTGGTCGGCTGGCTGGTGGCGCGCATCGTGCAACGCCTCGTGGCCAGCCTGCTCGCCTCGGCGGGAACGGACACGGCGAGCGAGAAATGGGGGCTGGCGAAGAGCCTGGGCAAACTCAAGCTCTCGGGCTTGATCGCTCTGGTGGTTTATTACCTGATGCTTTTACCGGTTGTAATTTCCGCACTGAACGCGCTCCAGTTGGACGCCATCACCGCGCCCGCCAGCGCAATGCTCGCGAAGATCACCAATATGGTGCCGTCCATCTTTGGCGCCGTGCTGGTGGTGGGCATTGCCTGGGTCGTGGGCCGCCTGCTGGCCGGAATCGTGAGCAATGTGCTGGCCGGGGTCGGATTCAACAACGTGCTGGTCAAGCTGGGTCTGTCCAAACAAGGCCGGGAAGGCGAATACTCTCCGTCGGCGCTGGCCGGCAAACTCGTTCTCATTGTCGTGCTCTTGTTCGCCAGCATTGAAGCCGCAAATCTGTTGGGCTTCTCCATGTTGGCTGGATTAACCTTAGACTTTGTCGTCTGGGGCGGGCACGTCCTGCTCGGGCTGGTCATCTTTGGCTTCGGATTGCTGTTGGCCAACTGGGTGGCCGGCGTGGTGCGAGCCAGCGATTCTCCGCAGGCGCCGCTGCTGTCCCTGGCCGCGCGGGTTGCGATCCTCTTGCTGGCCGGCGCGATGGCGCTGCGGCAGATGGAGCTGGCCAATGACATCGTCAATCTCGCGTTCGGACTGGCCATCGGGGCCGTGGCGGTCGCGGTGGCTCTGGCCTTCGGCCTGGGTGGCCGCGATACTGCGGCGCGCTTGCTCGACGACTGGCACAAGAAGATGGCCAAACACGACAAAGAAAGCGCGCGTAGCGACGCGAATTAGGCGACCGACGATGGGCAAACTTCGGCAAGCTTGCGAAGCCAGGCCACGCCCTCCCGAGTCAAGAGAACCTGGGGCCAACGGCGATTTACGCCCTGGCTCCTTTTTCACCACTTTAGGAATCGTCAGAAGCCGTGTGGGATTAAACATCGTCTGGCGACTCTCCGCCGTCTCTCCTTTACTCCGGGAAACTTCCGGCGGGGAAACACCCCATAGCACCGCACGGTTTCCGGGGCTTGTTTTCATGCGATGAATGTATTGCTGCTCTACCCGGAGTTTCCGGACACGTTCTGGAGTTTCAAACACGCCTTGAAATTCATCCGGAAGAGGGCTGCGTTGCCGCCGCTCGGTCTGTTGACCGTGGCCGCGATGCTGCCGAAGGAGTGGGGGAAGCGGCTCGTGGACGTCAACGTGCGGAAGCTGCGCGAAAAGGATCTGGCCTGGGCCGATGTCGTGTTTATCAGCGGGATGATTGCCCAACAGGACTCGGCGCACGAGTTGGTCGCGCGTTGCCGCGCAGCGGGCAAGACGATCGTCGCGGGTGGGCCGCTGTTCACCCTGGGCCACGAGCAATTTCCCGAAGTTGACCATTTCGTGCTGAATGAGGCAGAGGTGACGCTGCCGGAGTTTTTGCGTGACTTCGAGCGCGACACGGCACAGCGCGTGTATGCCTCGTCGGAATTTCCCGATATCCGCCGGACGCCGCCGCCGCTGTGGGAGCTGGCGGACGTGCGGCGGTACGCCTCGATGAGCGTGCAGTTCTCGCGCGGCTGCCCGTTCGATTGCGAGTTCTGCAACGTCACCGCGATGTTCGGGCATCGGCCGCGCACCAAGACAACGGCGCAGGTAATCGCCGAGTTGGACAATCTCTGGCGGCTCGGCTGGCGCGGGACGGTCTTTTTCGTGGACGACAATTTCATCGGCAACAAACGCGCGCTTAAGGAGGAGTTGCTGCCGGCGCTGATCCAGTGGCAGAAAGGCCGGCGCGGCACCCCGTTCTACACCGAGGCGTCCATCAATCTGGCCGACGATGAGGAATTGATGCGGTTGATGGTCGAAGCGGGGTTCAACCAGGTGTTTGTCGGCATCGAGACACCGGAGGAGGCGGGCCTGGCCGAGTGCAACAAGCGCCAGAACCAGAAGCGCAACCTGGTCGCCGACGTGAAGCGCATCCAGCGCGCGGGGTTGGAGGTGCAGGGCGGGTTCATCGTTGGGTTCGACAGCGACACGCCCACGATTTTTGCGCGGCAGATCGAGTTCATCCAGAAAAGCGGCATTGTCACGGCAATGGTCGGCCTGCTGCAAGCCGTACCCGGCACGAAGCTTCACCAGCGGCTGAACGTCCAAGGTCGCCTGATCGGCCGGACAACCGGCAACAATCTGGATGGGACAACCAACTTCATTCCGCGGATGAATCGGGAGACGTTGCGCGAGGGTTACAGGAACCTGATGGGACACATTTATGCACCGGGGCCATATTACCAGCGGATCCGCACCTTTCTGCGCGAGTACACGCCACCGAAAATCGCCGGCTCATTGAATTGGCGATATTTCATGGCGTTCCTCCATGCCAATGTCCGTCTCGGCATTTTGGGTCGCGAACGTTTCCAATACTGGGGCTTGCTGATCTGGACCTTCTTCCGCCGCCCCTCCCACTTCCCGCTGGCCGTCACCCTCTCCATCTACGGCTACCACTTTCGCAAGACCTGCCGGGGGCTGGGGCTGTGACTCGTGAGGCTTCACATGGGGTGAACACCCCATGGCAAACGGCCCGGCCGGCGCGTAGCATGCTTCTCGCGTTACCACCAAAAACGCAACAATAGAAAGAAACACGCATGATGAAAACAATGCATCCACTGGCGCTCCGAGTCGGAGACGCGCACAAATCCCATCGCCCATGAACGCCGCCAACTTTTCCAGGACTCCCCTGGGCCGTGCATTGCTGCATGTGGCCTGCCTGTGTCGTAACCCCGCCGCCGCCCACTTCTTTCTCATGGGGCTGACGCGGAACCTTCGTGAATGGCAACATCACCGCGCCCAGCGGCGCTTGAATCCGTGAAAACCCTTGGACTGAAAATCGGCGCAGTGGTCAGACGATCCGGAAAATCCCCTGACAGCAGTTCCCTGCAACGCCATTTGCGCCCGCCCAAACTGCGTCAACGATGATGAGTGAACACCAAAAACATACGGAGTTTCTGCGGCATTGCCTTCGCTACGGCGAAAGCACTGAACACCAGGCACTGGAGGAAAAGATCACTCAGATTCAGCGCGACGAGCGCTGTGTGCAACGCGCGGTGTGGCTGATGGCCATCTTGACTGCGCTCGTTGTGGCTGGCCTTGGCTATCCAGTGATCTTGGTGGAGAACTTTCCCTACAGCGCGCCGCAATTCATCGTGAACCTTATTTGCGCGCTGGGGGTGGCATCGCTGATTTGTCTGCTGGTTTTTGTGGGCCTCGGGATGGCTTATCGCAAGAAGTTGGACCAGCAGCGGGAGGAATGTCGTCAGTTGGTTGCGAGGCTGTTGGAGTCTCGCTTGGGCAAGCCGGTTACCACGCCCTTGCGAGACATGCGAGACAATCGTGTCGGCGAGGGAGATGGCAGAATCGTCCGTGTTGCTAACGAGTCAATGGTTCTCCAGTAAAGATTGAATCAGCCGCACGGGGCTGAAACTCCGGTTCGCTTGCTGCGGCGCCAGCGTCACGGGGTTATTTCATTTTTCAAATCTTCCGCCGACTGGGCCAGTCGGTGACACACGCCTCCAATCATCCATGGTAGGGTTACACCCCATAGCGCAACGCGAGCCCCCAAGCGTAACGTACCGCACAACGATAAACATCAAAACGCAACAACAAAAAAGGATTCACTATGGCAAAGAAAAGCAGAGGCGGCAGAATGACAGCAGCAAAAAGGCGCGCGGCGAAGGGGCGGGGTGGGAAAGGGATGGTTAAGAATCGTCCTGCCGGTCGAAAGATCATGAGCACCTGAGAGCGCGGTCCAGTGAGATCCGCATCCGAAGGCCGTTTCACGACGGCCTTTTTTGTATCGTGCCTGCCCCGCGACTACGGTGCTGGATCAGTTTTTCGGGGAGCGCCATCCATAACGCACGGTAGGGTTTTACCCCATAGCGAAAAACCACCCGGCAACGTAACTTCGCCAAACTAGCAGGCACAACAGCAAACTAAACACACAACGAAAATCATAATTATGAAAAATAAAACATTGATCATCACCTTCCTTTCCATCGCCGCTTTTGCAGTGGGGTGCAAGAAGGAGCAAACCACTTCCCAGCAGATCGAGAATGTCAAAACCGAAACAAAACAGGCCGCGCAGGATATGAAGGATTTTACCTTCGCGCAAAAGGCTGAATTCGTTAAACAAATGCAGGGCCAGTTGGACGCTCTTAACAAGGATTTGGACCAGCTCGCTGCCAAAATCGACAGCTCCAGCGACGCGGTCAAGGCCGAGGCCAAACCTAAACTCCAGGCGTTGCGCGACCAGGCGGCCCAGTTGAACAAGCAACTGGATGACGCCAAAAACGCCACCGAGTCCACTTGGGACAGTGTCAAAGCCGGCTTCCAGAAAGCCTATGAAGCGACGAAGGACGGTTTCAACCAGGCACGCCAGTGGGTGAGCGACAAAATCGCGCCTTGAGGTGAAAAGGAAATTTTTATGAATAAAACCAAGCGCTTGGTCGGTAAAATCGGATTTGCATTATGCACTGCGTTCTTGGGCGCGCTGACAGGATACACAACCTACGGACAACCGTCGGTATCGGTGGAGGTGAGTGTGCCGCTGCCATCGGTGGAGATTCGCGCCGAAAGCGACTTTTATGAGCCGCTCACCCCGTATGGGCGATGGGAGGTTGTCGGCTCCTACGGCCGCTGCTGGATTCCGGGCCGGGTTGAGGCCGATTGGCGCCCTTATTCCGAAGGTTATTGGCAACGCACCGACGCCGGCTGGTATTGGGTCAGCGATGAGCCGTGGGCCTGGGCCACGTATCACTATGGTCGCTGGAATTTGAGCGCACAATTTGGCTGGTATTGGGTCCCGCAGACGCAATGGGCCCCGGCCTGGGTTTCCTGGCACAGCGGTGGTGGATACATCGGCTGGGCGCCGTTGTACCCGTCCAACGTGAGAGTCATCTCGCCACGAGCGTATGTCTTTGTCGAAGAACGGCATTTCATGGAGCCCGTTCGCCGTTCCAAAGTGGTCGTCAATAACACCACCATCATCAACAAGACCGTGATCAACGAAGCTCCGGCCACCGCGGCCATCGAAAAGGCAAGCGGGCGAAAGATCCAGGCGGTCGCGGTTCAGGAACTGCGCCACAAGGAGGAAGCACCGGTCGTCGCCAGGCAACGGACACCGGTATCGGCCGGTGAGAAAAAGGTCCAGACGCCGGTTCGCAGCAAGGCTGAAACCCCCGAAAAGAAAACGGTTGCGGCGCACGAGTCGCCGCAGGTTGAGAAACCAGCCGCCGCCACGCATGAGTCGGCAGCGCCCGCCCCGAAGAATAGCAAAACGCAGAGCGAGACACGCAAGTCCGTTCCCGCCGCTGCGGAATCCAAGCCTGAGGCCAGGCCTGAAGGCAATCATCCCCCGGCGATTAAGGAACCAACCCAGCCGAAGGCCGACAAACAGCTTGAAAAACAGGAAAAGTCTGCCCAGCCGTCGGACAGGAAAGAGCAGCAACCAGCCAGGGAAAACCCGGCCGCAAACGAACAAAACAGACCGAACCCGGCGGACCAAAATCACGAGAACAAAGGCAAAAAGTAGTTGTATGGAGGCTGGTAATCGGCCTCTTGCAGTCAACAAACAACCAACAAACGAAAAGAAACTGTATGAAAAACACATCTGTAAACACGGGCCAATCCCTTAAGGTGTTGGCGTTGATCCTCTGCGTCGGCGCGCTGCCATTACTCTTGGGCGTGACCGGCTGCACCACCGGCAGCCGCTACAAGCAAAGCACGGGCGAATATATTGATGACCACGGGCTTTCTTCCCATGTCAAGAAAGCGCTGGGGGAGGACTCTCAATACAAGTACGAAGACGTCAATGTCGTCACCTTCAAGGGCGTGGTCCAGTTAAGCGGCTTTGTCAACACGAAGGATCAGAAGAACCGGGCCGGAGACCTCGCCAGAAAAGTTGAGGGCGTGAAAGACGTCGAAAACAACATCACCGTCAAGGAGTGATCGAATTGAGAAAGGTGCATTCGGCAACACGCCGACAGTGGGAGCACCGCTGTCGGCACGTTGACAGCGAGTAGAAACGAAACCGGAATGAACTGCCCGAAGAGGTTTGCCAGCTGCTCAATTGCGAGTTGAAAAAAATGCTTTCGTGATCTCGCGGCGATGATCACGGTGCTTTTCGGACAGATACGGTTGGCGGAAACCAAGCGGCGCGAATGGCACGTCTGAATCAAAATGGTTTCGGTAGGGTAACACCCCATAGCGCCGGCATGTTTTTTTGGATTATTCTCATTCCATGAATGGCAAAAAACTTTCCTTCAAAGCCGACAAAGCCGGATGCGTGTTGGGTGCTGTGCTCCTGGTAACGCTGACCGGATGCGTGGGTTACGTTGATGGGCCGCGCGCCGGGGTTCAGGTGGAACCGTATGCGTTCGCCGTGCAGGACGACTATGTTTATTACCCCAACTATGAGGTCTATTACAGCAGCAGCCGGCGCCAATACGCATACCGGGAAGGCAGCGCGTGGGTTTTGCGGCCAGCGCCGCGTGGTGTCTCGGTTGACGTGCTGCTGGCTTCACCGTCAGTGAGGATGGACTTCCACGATTCCCCTGTACATCACCACGCGGCGGTGGTTCAGAAGTATCCGAAACATTGGGCGCCGCCCGGCTCGAATCAAGGCCAGAAAGAAAATCGGGAGGGCGACCAGCGCCACGAGCACGGGGACAATCACGGAAGATAACACCTCATAATCTCTGCGAGGTCTTCGGGTGCATTATGGCGATGTGAAATGGAACATTTTTTCCAAAATCGAAAGTCAACCATCCCGATGAATCACCAACTATGAAACACAACCATAACCATGACAACTCCCGGAGTGCCGGCCCCCAACTCGTGCCCGTTCGCTTTGAATTCACTCATCCGACGGCCACCACCGTTTGCGTCGCGGGAACTTTCAACCAGTGGCAGCCCGAAGCCAAGACTCTGCATCCCGCAGGAGGCGGTTGCTGGCTGAAGGAAACGGCTTTGGCGCCCGGCACCTACGAATACTGCCTCGTAGTGGACGGCCAATGGATGCCCGACCCGCTGGCCAGAGAAACCGTGCCCAACCCGTTTGGCGGGAGAAACTCGATTTTGAAGGTGGCGAGCTCGCCGGAAGCAGCCCATCTCGCCGACGCGGAAAATTTACCACTGAAAAACGCAAATAAACAGAAAACACAGAGAATATGAACAAACAAACACAAGCAATCAGTAATGACATGGGCCAACTGGCCGAAGATGCGCGCGCGTTGATGGCCGCCACCGCCGACGTGGCCGGAGAAAAAGTCGGGGAAGCCCGCAAGCGTCTCGCCGCTGCGCTGGAACGCGGCAAGGAAATCTATGGCCACGTTCGCGAGAAGGCGGTCGAAGGCGCCAAGGCGACCGACGAGGCCGTGCACGAGCATCCCTATCAAGCCATCGGCATCGCGCTCGGTGTGGGTGCGCTCATCGGCTTCCTGGTCGCTCGACGGTGCTCCCGCAACTGCGACTGATCCCGTGATGGAAACCGCCAACGACAGTTGCGGGCCACTTGCCGCCTCGTCGAAACGTTTCGCGCGACGGCTATTGACCATCGGTGAAAATCGCCTCGAATTGTTGATGGTGGAAGTGCAAGAGGAGCGCGTGCGCCTCCTGCGCGCCATCCTGCTGGCCCTCGGCGTGGCGGCCTTTGGTCTGTTCGCTGGAGTCACGCTCACCGGCACGATCGTGGTCCTGTTCTGGGACTTCTCGCCCGTCGCAGTGCTTCTGGCGCTGACCGGCTTCTATGGGGCAGCGGCGGTCTTTCTTTACCGGCGCCTCACTGTGCTCCTGCGCAACTGGAAGAATCTTCCCGCAACTCTCGATCAACTTAGAAAGGATTGCGCATGTTTGGGAAAAACCCTCGAATGAATCCGCTTGAATCGCGGAAGCAATTGTTGATCGCGGAAAGCGAACTCAATCGCGCCCAACTGGTCGGGGATATGGCCGCGCTGACGGCGGGCGTTCGCACGCTCACCGACCGCGCCAAATCCTTCGGTTCGATCGCCTCGTCAGCCGCGGTGCTGATAGCAGGTCTGGCGGCCTTCCGGCGCGGCAAGTCCGGGAGCACCGACGTGAAACCTTCCTGGCTACAAACCATTCTCAAAGGCGCAGGCATGGTTTCCACCCTCTGGCTTGCGTTTCGTACGTTTCATACGAAAGGTCACGATCAAGAAAACAAGGAGCCCAACTCGCGCACTTAACACCGACCTTTTGTGGTTACGCTCCGAAGAACTCTTCCCGTGGCAGTCGGCTTGGTGCTGGGCAGCGCTTCCATGGGCCTGGCACAAATTGATCCGTATCCACGCAGCCTCCTTCAACTCGGCTACGACCAGTCCCTGTCTGGCCAAGGCCCCCAATCGCTCTACGTTTACTATTAACTACAACAATCCCGAGTTCCTGCGCACCAACATGGCGCTCCGTCTGGCCGTGGCCCCGGTCTATCTCGACGGCGAGATCGGCTTCCGCCAGCTTCTCTCCCCTCACACCGATGTGGGCATTGGCATTAACGGCGGCGGCTACGGCGAAAATTATTACGAAGTGCGCCAGGGCCACTACTTCAAAGGCGAGAGTTTCGACGGTCATGGGGGTGGCGCTTCGCTTAATCTCTACCACCTGATCGACCCCGCTTACCTCATCCCGCTCAACGTCGTAGTGCAAGGCGGTGCCCATTACTCGACGTATTCCGCAACGGACAAAACCGACGATCAATTCAAACTTCCCGACGACCACGTGAGCACCTTTGCTCGCGCGGGCCTGCGTTTCGCGGGCAAGGAGCCGATGCTTTACGCCGATCTGGCGATGGAAGTGTCCATCTGGTTCGAGCGCCAGTGGCGGTTTGACGACAGTAATTACGGCTTCAGTGGTGATCCTCGGCAGGTCCAGCCCACGACGGATCTCTACTGGCTCTATGCCGGTTTGAGCTACGCGTGGACCAACACCGGAAACCAACTCACGTTTGCGATGACGGCCGGCGGATCCGACGATGCGGATCGTTTCAGCGCCTGGCGACTGGGCGGGGTTTTGCCGCTGGCCGCCGAGTTTCCTTTGACGCTGCCCGGATATTACTACCAGGAGCTTTCCGCCAAGCGGTTCGTGCACCTCAGCGCAACTTACGTGGCGCCGCTGTCCGCCGATCATCGCTGGCAACTCCGCCTGGGTGCCGCCAGTGCGTATGTTGATTATCTACCCGGGTTCGAGCAGCCCGGCCACTGGAACACCGGTGTGGGCCCCAGTCTCTCCTTCACTTCACGAAGTGAGGTGTGGCGGGTGATCCTGCGCTACGGCTACGGATTCAATGCGCTACGTGACGGCCACGAAGGCGCGCACAGTGTGGGTGTGCTCTATCAATACAACTTTGAGCAATGAAAACACCGGCATGAAACAGCCAAATGAACTGTCAGCGGCGCATGAGCCTTTCGACTCCTCAGCCGGGACACTCGATGTGCCGGATAAAAATGCGCCCGGCAGCGAACCACTGCCCGTTCCATCGAGCGCCGCCGCAGCGACTAAAACGACACCCGTGCAAATCGTCTTGATTGTGCTCGGCGTCATTGCCTTTCTTTACTTCGCCCGTCCCGTGGTCTTGCCTGTCTTCCTGGCCTGTGTGGCGGGAATGGCCCTGAAACCGCTCATCCGCTGGTCGTCCTGCTGCCACATTCCGCCGCCGCTCTCCGCCGCCGTCGTGCTTTGTTTCCTGGTGACTGCCGTCGGGGTTGGTTTCTTTCAATTGGGCCGACCAGCGTTGACGTGGATGAATGAAGCGCCGCAACACATGACCGAGTTGCGGCAACGGGTTCAGAAAAACTTCCCGCGTTTAAGACACTTCAGCCAGGCGGCGGCGGCGGTGAGCGACCTGGGCGCGACCGACGAAGAAAAAAAAGAAGAACAAAAGAAAGCGCCTACGGTGGAGATCAAAGACAGCCGTGGCACCAGTTCAATCCTTAACTGGACCGGAACCCTCCTGGTGGGCATAGGCGAGACGTTGGTGTTGGTTTACCTGTTGCTGGCCTCCGGCGACTTGTTCCTGCAGAAATTGGTTCACGTGATGCCGACTTTTCGCGACAAGAAGCGTGCGGTCGAGATCAGCCACGAGATTCAGCAAAACATTTCCAATTATCTGTTCTCCGTTTCGCTGATTAATATTGGCCTGGGTATCGTCGTGAGTGGGGGACTCTACTTCATGGGCGTGCCCAACGCCGCGATGTGGGGAATGCTCGTGGCGGTGCTGAATTTTGTTCCCTACTTTGGCCCCGTCACCGGCGTGATCCTGCTGGCCACCGTCGGTCTGCTTGCTTTCGACACGCTGTGGCAGGGACTCCTGCCGCCCGCCTGGTACCTGGTGCTCCATCTGTTGGAAGCGAACCTCATTACGCCGGTGTTGCTGGGACGCCGTTTCACGCTCAATCCAGTGGTCATTTTTGTTTCGTTGATCTTCTGGATGTGGCTCTGGGGTGTGCCCGGCGCTTTATTATCGGTGCCGATCCTGGTTTCAATCAAAGTCGTTTGCGACCGCGTCCCGGCGATGTCGCCCGTCAGCGAACTTCTCTCCCGATGAGCCAGCAACATTTTATCGGTGGGTTCAAATGAATCATTCTCGCGCAAAAATGGTGATCCTCAACATCGGGGTGATTTGCGTCGTCTGGTGGCTGCCATTCGCCTTTGGCATGGTGAATCATTCAGACGGCATCCGGGTTCCGCAGATTTAATAAAAACCGGAACGGTTTATTTAGGCAGGGACTGATGTGCTTGAGTTGCCGCAGCGATGGAAAGCCACGTCCCGGCCTGAGGCAACGAACGGACGGTGATGGGCCGGCGGTCGGCCATGGGGAAGCGCACCAGGGCTTTCCCCGACAAGCGCACGGAAAAAGCCGGCCCGTCATCCGCTACCGCCGATGGCTGGACATGGATGTCCCGCGGGTCCACCAGATGAAAGGCGCAGCCCAGCGCCTTGGCGACGGCTTCCTTGATGGACCAGAGCAGCGCCGCGGCCCGGGCCAGGTTTCCGCCCGCCAACTCCAATGCCGGTTGAAGCTCTTGTTCGTGGAAGACCCGGTGCAGGGGGTAGCCTTCCTGGAATTCGGTGCTGCCGGCCACATCGATGCCGATATCCGACCCGTCGCCACAGAGGGCGGCCCAGACTTCTTCGCCCGCCGTGCTGAAGGAGATGGCCGGCCCCGGGTGTTCTCCCAACTGGAGCTGGGGCCGGCCCAGCGTATCGTGGACCAGTTGAATCGGGAATGCGACCCGGTCGGAGAAATGGGGACGTTGCCAAGGAGAACTCTCCCCCGCTCGAAGATGTTCCCAGAGGATGGTAACGAGCCGGCGACGATTTTCCGTCCGACGGGCCGCACCGACAGTGGAGGTTGCAGAGTTCCCCGGCACGGAGGCATAGAAAACGACGCCCCCGCAAGGAACGAGACGCACCGTCTGAACGATCACTTCCGGGCGATCCTGTGCCACGGCTGTCCCCATCTGTTCGAAGCGTGTCATGGCGAAATCCAGTGCAGGCGCAGCGTACGAACCTGCATGATGGTGCGGCCTTGATCGTCAAGTCCCCGGGCATCCCAAGCGACAGACTCCTGGTCCTGGACTCGGAGGCGGGCTTCCAAGGTTATCGGTTCGCCCGACCGGCATTGACGCAGAAACCGCATCTCGCCGACCCCGGAGGGCACCAGCGAGCGGCGATCTTGTGAATCCATGGTCAGCATGTAGAAGCCGGCCAACTGCATCAGGGCCTCGAACAGGTAAGGAGAGTATTGGTAGCGGGCGGCGGGCAGATGCGCGAAATCATCGGTCTCACGGTAAATGGTTCGACCCCGTATCAGCCCCGGACCGGCACCGTCAATGGCCTCCAGCACACGATACCTGCCGCCGAGTCCGGTGCCGTCTTCGTACCATTTGAGCACCTGTTCATGATTCACGGGCGGAGTCCGCAGTTCATCCGGACGGACCGGAAAATCCTGGAACCACTCGGCGAGTTCTCCCCACCCGCCCTCGAGGAGCACCTGGCCTGCGCAGTGCGGGATGAAGCGGTCGGCCAGCCGGCCCGTGGGAGAGATCTCTTGCACGGACAGAGAGGCCTCGCAGACCACCTCCCGGGAATCGTTGCCGGCCCGGCGGCAGGAGATTCGAGCCAACCGGGGAACCTCAGGCGGACAGGAAATCATGTCCATGAAATGCATCTGGCACACACCCCGCACTTGGAGGTGGGGATAGAGGATGCGCGCGGATTCCATGAAAGTCTCGATCATCATGGTGGCGGAGACCAGAGGATGGGCGAGGGACTTGAGTGGCCGGTGATCCGCGATCCACAGATCGTTCTGCCGGGAGAAGCTTCTGGTGGCCTCCAAATGTTCCCGCCGGAGGTCCAAGCCAGAAACGCCATCAATCATGGGGAAGTCCCGGGGGTTGAAGGCCACGGGGCCGCCAGCCATTTGTCCATTGAGCGCGGGCTGGCTGATATCACCGAGCGGTGCCGTCTTCACGGATGGCAGCGTCCGGATGAACATGACCCAATCGTCGTCGGCCGGGGCGACGAAGAGTTCCCGGCAGAACAGGCCGGCCAGCTCATGGACATGGACGTAGGCCACGCTGCGGCGTCTGAGCATGTCCCGGACTTCCGGGTCCTCGGCCATGCCCGCCCCTTCGACCGGGGGCAGCATCAACGCCTTGAAGCGGATGGCGCTGTTCTTGTGGTGGAGGTATCGGAGCAGCGCCGACATCATGCGGTTGGCGGCGGCGTAGTTGGTCTGGCCGGGATTTCCCTGAATGGCCGCCACCGAGGAAAGACCCACGAAGAACCTCAAACCCGCCCCTTCTGCCGCTGAGAATAAATTCCAAGCTCCCAGGAATTTAACGTCCGTGACGAGGGAAAAATCCTCGGGAGTCATTTGGTCGAGGAAACCGTCCCGGAGGACGCCGGCGCCGTGAATTATGCCGTCGATCCGGCCATAGCGGCCGGCCACCTCGCTCAAGGCAACCCGAACCGCCTCGGGGTCGGTTACATCGCAGGCCAGGTACGTGGCCTCGATTCCTGAGGCGCGCAAATCCGCCAGGGTCCGGGCAATCTCG
>Ga0187870_1002398_pt1 | contig 15694 bp, 21 predicted proteins | sample June2016WEW_13_1_3_FD_132974 | JGI IMG/M metagenome (GOLD analysis project Ga0187870, IMG submission 132974) | Peatland microbial communities from SPRUCE experiment site at the Marcell Experimental Forest, Minnesota, USA - June2016WEW_13_150 | ecosystem: Environmental > Terrestrial > Soil >... | reverse complement strand
GTCCTCGTCAAAAAACACCTGCCTCCTTCGACTTCTTCACCTATCCGACCATCCGGTTCTTCGACGGCCATCCGGCGAACCACCCCTTCCTCCAGGAAATGCCCGATCCCGTCACGATGGTCACATGGGACGGCTGGGTCGAGATCAACCCTGATACGGCAAGAACACTGCACACCGAAAAAGGAGACATCCTCGTCATACGCGCCGGCAACAGGAGCGTGCAGGCGCCTGCGTTCCCCTATGCCGGCCTCCCTCCCGGCAGCCTGGCCATGCCCATCGGCTATGGACACGGCGCTTTGTCGGGCAGATATGCCGGCGGCGAGGCAGGAAACCCGAACGAGCTCATCGAAGGACAGCTCGACCCTGCGGGCGGCCTCATCCGGTCTTTCTCCGGGGTAACCATTGAAAAGACAGGACGCTCCGTCGTCATCGCCAACGCAGACGGCAGCGCCTATCAGCATGGACGGAGGCTGGCCCGAAGCCTGTCATTCCGGGAATACCTGAGCACCAAGGGGCAGGCGCTCCCGGCGGAAAAGGCGGAGCTTATCCGGCGCCTCCAGCATAAAGGACATCGCGTGGGCATGGTCGGAGACGGCCTCAACGACGCGGGCGCCCTTGCCCAGGCTGATGTGGGATGCGCGTTCGGTCCCGCCATGCAGGCTGTCCGTGGCGCCTCCGACCTCACCTTCCTGTCGCCGGACCCCGGAAAACTTATCGATGCGTTTGAGCTGTCCAGACTCACCACGAGGAGGATCCGGCAGAACCTCTTCTTTGCCTTCCTCTATAATGCGGTTGCCATCCCTGTCGCGGCCGCGGGTCTCCTCAACCCGCTCGTTGCGGTATGCGCCATGTTCGCAAGCAGCCTCATGGTAACGGGAAGCGCGCTGAGAATGTCGGGGACAGCGCAAACCAGACAAACAGCCATATAAGACGCCCCTTTCACCGTGCCTCGCACCTGGACTTTTCTCTATGTTTTTCTATCAAAAACACTCATTTTTTGGCATTTTTACTGTTTTTTGCCCTCTTGTGCACGGATGTTTCACTAATCGTGTCAGGACCCCTGTTTTGCATTTCCTTCTCTCGCAAGACTTCCCGAAGGGGGGGTTTACGATTGTGCACGAAAGTGCACGGTTTTAGGGGGGGTGGGGGTGTTTTGAGTGTTAAGTTTTAAGTGTTAAGTGAACGACCGCCGCCGCCGGGTGCGGCCGGGTGCGCCGAAGGCGTGGGTCGGGGCTTAAGTTGTCAAAGAGCGCTCCGGCTTATGGGAAACCGGCTCGAACGGGCGGGGCCAGGGCTCTCACGATGGCTGCCCGGTCTCATAAGATTCTCTCTCTTTCCCGATATTCTGTCAAAGCGACAACCAGGAGTGACAAGGAGGACTGACAAGCAGACATGACAACCAGGACTGACAAAAAGCACGTGCTTACATTTTTTGAGAAAATCATCAACCGATGGGGGTTGGGAGGCCCGTCCCCATCCATTGGCTTCTTCCTGAAGGGCTAGATTTTGCTCGACCGAGCCGATGGCGAGTGTTACGATTGGCAATGCTCTCAGGAACGGGGATATGAGACCTGCCAAAAGTAAAAATGCAAAGGGCATCCCCCTTGTTTCTGCGTTGCGTAACCTTTACAGGATTCAGGCGGCGGTCCTTCGCGCGAGCGGCGGTCCATTGAAGATCGAGTCCGTGGAGATCGAAGGCCCACGGGACGACGAGGTCCTTGTGCGCATCGTCTCATCGGGCATCTGTCGCACCGACATCGACTTTATCGACGACTGGGAAGGGGACCCGGTTGTACTCGGTCATGAGGGCGCGGGCGTAGTCGAGGTAGCAGGAAAAAACGTAAAGGGGGTAAAGCCGGGCGATCATGTTGTGCTCTCGTATCAGTCATGCGGCTCGTGCCCTGAATGCCGGAAGGGTCATTCCGCCGGCTGCGAGCATTTCTACGACCTGAATTTCGGCTTTGCCCGCATGGACGGCAGCAATGCCTATGCAGTGTCCGGCGTGAGGGGCCACTTTTTCGGCCAGTCCTCGTTTGCAACACATGCTCTTGCCACCGGGCACAACCTCGTCAAGGTTCCGAAAGATTTGGATCTTTCTCTTCTCGCCCCTCTTGGCTGTGGTCTCCAAACGGGCGCCGGCACCGTGATGAACTCCCTGAAAGTCCGGAAGGGGGCGAGCATCGCCGTCTTCGGGACCGGATCGGTAGGTCTTGCCGCCGTTATGGCCGCCCGCATCGTGGGCGCATACCCCATCATCGGTATCGACAAGAACCCCAAGCGTCTTGAACTTGCCTTGCAAATAGGGGCCACCGACGTAATAAACAGCCGCCGCCAGGACATCCTCTCCAGCCTTGCCCGCATCGCAGGCCACGGCGTCGATTACGCGCTGGAGGTCACGGGCGACCAGACGATGCACAGACTCGCCATTGCCGCAGTGAAGCCGAAAGGCATTGTGGCGCTCATTGCGGAACCGGGAGGATCGGAATCCCTGCCGGGAGGCGGGAAGGTCATCGGCATCATCCAGGGCGACGCAGTGCCGCAACGTTTTATCCCGAGGCTGATCGAGCTCTACCGGGAAGGCCGTTTCCCCTTTGATTGCCTCGTCAGGTTTTATGACTTCAAGGAAATCAACGAGGCCATTGCCGATTCCAGAAAAGGGGACACGATCAAGCCCGTGCTGCGAATCGGCGAGATCTGACGAAGATGACTTAGGGCCGGGGAACACACATTCAGCTTTCAGTCCTATTCTGCTCGCCATCGTGGCGTTCTTATCCCGCTCGTCCGAGCATCTCGTCGAAGACCGTTTCCAGTGATTCTCTCAGACCTTCCTGCGCCTGCAGCCACTGGCCTTGCCTGACCTTTCGGGATTCATCCGTCTCATAGGTATTACTTTTTGCTTCTATTTTTCCGTGTATGTCCGATAAGATGGACATTGAGTCCGAGAGGGCGTGAGCACATGAACAAAGATGAGATGTTCGTCACCCGGCCGGTCTACACGCAGCTCACCCTCAAGGAACAGATCGCCAGGCTCGGCTATGCGTTTCTCAGCGATCAACTGCTCGTCGTGAAGGAACTCATGGACAACGCCTGCGATGAGGCGGAGAGGAACGGCGGACCCGTGGTCGTATCCTTCCAAAACAGGTCCTTCGGGTAAAAAGACAGGCGTGTGATCGGGAGGGGACTGTCCGGGTGAGCGTGAAACTCCGTGATGCAGCCTCCATCAGGTACTACGTGCTCTCCTACATCGCAGCCAATCCGCACATCGCCTTTTCCCTTGAAGGCTCCGAGTACCCGCAGACGGCCGCCCTCGAAAAACAGGCCGCGGTCGATATCTTCTCTTATTCGAAAGAAGAATTCCTCGCCTTCGCTCACGATCACGAGAAGTTCGCGCCTGATTTCACCTACGATAAGTTCATCCGCCTCTTCAACCTGAAAAAGGACGTCAAGGTCGACGGCAGTCAGAGAGATTTGACACATGACCAAAAACCCTTGTAAAATAAGGCATGCGAGAGTGGCGGAACTGGCAGACGCACTGGACTTAGGATCCAGCGGGTTACACCATAGGGGTTCAAATCCCCTCTCTCGCATTTGCTTGATATTCTTGGTGTTTTCTTCATTCCTGCTTTTCCAGTGACTTCTTGGTAAATGAGATTGTGCCCGGAATTGTGCCCGCTTCCGCCCCTTCAACCGTTTTCCGTGCCTCTGCGTGGAAGGCGGAGACTTTCTCCGAGGCGGTCTTCAGATCGTCCTCATTGACGATGTTGTACCGCTCGAAAACGGACCTGGTTTTGTGCCCGGAAATCTTCATCGCCACTTTCTCAGGCACGCCCGCCCGCACCATGTTACGGACCCCGGTTCTCCTGAGATCGTGAAAGAGCTTTCCTTCGATGCCCGCCGACCGGCAGGCTATTTCCCAGGCTCCCCGGAAATCTTTTATCTTCCTCCCGTTTCTGGAGAACACATAAGGGCAGTCGGGGAACCTCGTGTCTCGTAATATCTTCAGCTTCAGGATTTCCTCGTACAGTTCGCCCGTAAGATAGATGATCCGGGGTTCTTCGTTCTTGGTATTCCCAGGCTCAAGGGTAAGAAGCTGTGAAAAAATCGTTTGGGGACCCTTTGCCGTCATTCCGGCGGACGCCGGAATCCAGTCTTTTCAGTACGTTACAAACAGCCTGGACCCCGGTTTTCACCGGGGTGACGACCGAAAGTCAATTTTTTCACAGCTTCTAACCTTCTTATCAAAGACGTTAACCTGAGTCCAGGGCAGGGAAAGAATCTCTTCTTTTCTCATACCCGTGTAATAGCCCATGGTCATTACGGGCTTGAGCTCATCAGGAAGGCCGTTTCTCACGTTCAGGTATTCGGTATCCTCGAAGTAACCCGTTCTTATGTTGGTCTCTTTCAGATGCGGGATATACGGAATGCGAATAACTTTCGGCGGCGTGCTCTTGGCACCCAGGGAGAACATTCGTTTCAGGGCCGCAAGTTCCCGGTTGATCGTGCCGTTCTCGGCGCCTGCTTCTTGCCGCGCTATGATATACTTCTCGATTGCACCCGTGGTTATGCTCGGGATTTTCGCACCTGAGAAGGTCGATTTCAAATAGTTTACGCTGATTTCCGCCCTCCAGATCGATTTTTTGTTATTCAGCTTGTAATCGTTCAGGAAGTCTGCGGCGAGCTGGTCGAAGAGGATTTTTTCCACCCGAAGGCCCGGAAACTTTCCTTCTGCTATGGCCCCCTCTCGCAGTTTCATAAGGTGCTTTGCATCACCCTCTTTCGTTGAATGTGAGCTTTCCCGCATCGGCTTCCCGTTCCAATAGTACTTGATCCAATAAACCCGGCCCCTCTTATAGACCGCTCCCATTTTTGCACCCCCTAAGGGGAATAGACCATCTTGTTCTGTTCGATGAAACGCTCCAGGTCTCTTATGTCCAGGTAGATTCTTCTGTCGAACCTCACTATAGGAATCTTACCGGCCCATATGACTTCCCTCATAGCCGCCACGGTGCGCCCTATGTACGCCGCACCCTCGCGGATTGAATACAGGCGTTTTGCGGGCTTGTTGCTTTGTCCTTTGTCTCCATTGATGGTCGCCACTGCTATTCCTCCTTCTCCGATTTCTTCTTACGGGATCTTGTCCCGCCGATAGGCTTCGTTTCTTCAAAGCCGCTCCTTTCAAGTGCCGGGGCCAGCCTATCCCTCATGAACTGTATCAATTCTTCCCCCCCTATCTCCCTTGCCGCCTCTCGGAATCGGTCATCCGGTGTCTTCCCCAGGTTTCTCGCATCCTCTACCATCATCTTCGCTATGTACTTCGCAAGTGCCCCGATTGGAAGATGTTTCCCAAGCTCATCCGCCGTATCCCGTCTGACGGGCGGATTCTTCTTGGTGTGCTCGTCATACTTACGTTGCAGTTCCCGAAGCTCTTGAGCTAAAGACGACTCATCCGCTCCGGGAGAAGGGTCACCATCCAGGAACTTGAAAAGGGGTTCCCTTGCCTTCGTCTCGATAATGAATGCCATGGGCACGTTGTAGTCCGACGAGTCTTTAAGAGCTTGGCTAATCGGCTTGAGATAGCGCAAAAGGTCTTTGACGTACTTGTTCATGCAGTACGAGATATTCACTTCAGCATAGCTGTCCTTGAATATTCTGAACAGTTCCTCATACGGTCCCTCTTCCATAGCGAACGACTTTACCTTCTTCGGCATCTTCCCACCTCCTTATTAATGTCACCTATAATCATAATAATCATTATTATGATTGTCAAGAACTATTTTTGAGAAGTTTTTCCTACTTCTCATTTTTGTATTTATCGTTGAACAGCGCTCCTTCCAGTGGTAAGTTATATGTGATACGGTGACATAGCCCAGGGGGCAAGAATACAGCACGTTGGCCGACCAGAGAATACGGAGCGCGACAAATGGCTGACATAAACCTCACCCAAGCAGAGGCTGACACCCTTATTGCGATGGAGAAACATCGCATCAGCGATGACAACTGGGACTACCCTATCACCGGCGCATCAATCAGCATCCCCCTCTTGTCTCTCGATAAGCGAGAAAACTTCCTTCTCGACGTCTACCGGGGAAGGATCGATCTCTTAAGGGGCACATACCAGAATCGTTCCAGGCAGGTAATAATACTTGTAAGGCTTGATTTTGGAGGACAGCCTCACAGGAACCCGGATGATAGTCATGTCTCATCGCCTCACTTACACGTCTATCGAGAAGGGTACGGCGACAGGTGGGCCATACCCATTCCCGAGGACAGATTCCCAAATGTCGGAGATTTGTGGATGGCACTAAACGACTTTATGCTATTCTGTAACATCACTCGACCACCACTCATTCAAAGAGGGTTGTTCGTATGATTGATGAAATCCAGAAACTACTCGATACCTATTTAGCCTGGCTCAGAGACAAAACCAAACTTAGGCAGGTTGGCGACTGGACAGAGATTACGACTCCCTATCTTGATAGACACAATGATTACCTGCAAATCTACGCCAGCCGGAAGAATGGTGGTTTCATCCTGACGGACGACGGGTATGTTGTCGGTGACCTGAAGCGCTCGGGTTGTGAACTAGAAAGCAGGAAGCGCAGGGACCTTCTGCTCCAGACGCTGAACGGCTTTGGAGTTAAGCTGGAGGACGAGTCTTTACTGGTTCACGCGTCGTCCGATAATTTTGCCCTTAAGAAACACAACCTTGTGCAGGCAATGTTGGCGATAAATGATCTGTTTTACCTCGCCACTCCGATTGTTGCCAGCCTCTTTCTCGAAGATGTCACGCTATGGCTCGACGCAAATGATGTGCGATACACGCCCAAGGTTAAGTTCGCAGGCAAGAGCGGGTATGACCACCTCTTCGACTTCGTGATTCCGGCCTCGAAGAAGGAACCAGAGCGCATATTGCAGACTATTAACAGGCCGAACCGCGATACAGCCCAAGCCATTGCCTTTTCATGGATAGATACGAAGGATGTCCGGCCGCCCAATTCAAGAGCATACGCCTTTCTCAACGATGCGGATCACACACCGTCAGCCTCTGTCATAGATGCTTTGAAAAACTATGATGTACGCCCCGTTCTTTGGAGCGAGAGACAACAAGTTTGCCAGGAACTCGCCGCATGACGATATCTTCCTGAACTCGATAACCGTCGAGTTTCTCTTGCATTCCCCGTGTACGAGTGGTAATTGATAGATGGTTAGACTGGGGATCAGCAGCTCGGCAAGTGAAAGCGGTGAAGAACGTCCCCTTGGCCCCCTTATTCATAGAATCCGCCATTTTTCTTGCATTAAACCGTTGAAAGTGGTAATTCAGTGTTGAGTTGGAGAGTGGGCGAGGGATTGGAGTCCACGAAGGAACCATCCGTTGCGAAGCAGAGGAGGTACCAAGGTGGAACCTGAACAAGGCAAGATTGTTCATTGGGACCATGGTTACCGCAACAACAAATTCAAGATCGATGAATTGATGAGTTTTTTGCGGGAAAATACAGGATTCGTCGAGGAACATCGAAGAATATCCACCATCAAGCTTGTAGGTAACATTACCCTGGGGCGAGATAAGCTCTATTTTCTCTTCCTCGATGCCCTGAATGCAGGGGGAGGGAGCAGCCTTAAGAGGAACGGCGAGGCATGCACAGAAATGATAAAGCGCCTTAACACAATGGCCTCTACGCCGACCGTCAGCTTCAAAGAGTTTTATCGGACTGTGGTCCTAGGATACAAGAAGTTTGTTTTTGATAATAACAAAAAGGAAATCTCAAAACACTTATTTGAAGGCCTTAGAACGCAATTCGTGAACTTTAAGTTCAAGAAGGCTGCACTTTTTATGAAAGAACTGCATGACGCCCAAAGTTATGAGGCTTGTAGAATATTCCATGATATAGAGGCTTCTGAAATATATCTGCCAATTCCTTTGGACGTGGTAATCAGTGAAGTGATCAGTCAGGTTCTTGGATTCGAGTGCGAAGATATAGCACATAGGGTGGTAGCTCCGGTGGATGGGCAAAGGTTTACTGAATGGGCACAGAGGAACCTAGGCGAGGAGTATTACCTAATAGAGGACCTTTGGTTTTGGGGATACTTTGGTTTAGGGAGGCCGGAAAAGAAAGGTTATAGAAAGATCGGGCTGAACGAAGCGAAGTTTTCTACTTGCCCTTGGGCGTTTCCACCCACACTCGAGCCAATTCGGGGCAAGGTCAACGAATTCCGCAGGATTCTCGAGAGGCCAGAGAGTTACAGGACCGAGGGGTGAATGTTATGGAGTGAAGAACTATTTTTATCTTTATCGCCATTTGTGTTCTTCTAACAGTATTTGTAGAGGTGGGCCTATCATCATCCCGACCGCTTTGGCCGAAATACCAACCCAAGGGAGGTGTGTACATAGCTAAATCCAGCGAAACAATCCCTGACTTTCCACGCGTACTGAGTGGATATAGAACCGAAAATAATAAAGATTTTTGGGACAAACCATTCGCTTGTAGAGGAACACTTCGTATTTTCTCAGAGAACGGTTGGACGGAAATACCAGATTTTCCCAACTCCGGGAATAACTGTGGTGCGGGCATGTTTATGATTCGCTGGAGGTCGGGCAACCCTGATGTCCGTGTTGCGTCAACTATGGCCTATGAGAAAGACTATATTTCAACGTCAAAAACAGGGGCATTTGGCTACATGTATGGTACCAACTGTGAGCAGCCGTGGTTCAAATTTTCTGTTACCCTCAATCACGACGAGTCAAATTTGGTTGATATCTATTACGAATTGAAGTTCTGGCAGGCCGCGCCTTAGCAATGTTATCCCTTCTGTAAAGAGCGCCGCCCATGTTCAGGGGCACGGGAAACCTGCCGTGCCCCATCGCATTCAAGTGCCCCACTCCTTTACTTATAGAGAGAATACACAATCCCTTTTTCGGGAACTTCCGGCCACCCGCACTCCACGCGCCGTTCTTCATAATCCCAGGCATCGAGCAAGGCGTCTCCGTCACAGCCTTCATAGGCACACATGTAGATTCCTTCTTCAGAATCCCACCGTACCTCTTCCCGGCGGTATACCCTCCCGCAGTGAAGGCACCAGGCCCACCCCGGCCCAAGGTGTTCCATTATCATTTCCCGATGATCCGCACATTCCTGTTCCTCTACCCTTCTTCTTCCTCGCATAGACTTTGCCCTCCCTTTTCAAGTTGTATTGCTCATAGTCGACTACGCCCACGTAGTCAGACACAAAGCTCTTACGGTAAACCGGCTCTCTACCCTGAATCCCGAGCTTGATGCTCAAATCCTCCCTTCCGTACATCACCAGAGGCTTGACCAGTCCCCGGCTTGACCAGTAGTGCTTCTGTCCGTTCAGCCTCTCATCCTCCATTTCCTTCCCCATGTACCCCTCGACCATGTACACGCCCAGGTTGTCGACATCGTCAACCGCGTTGATCCAGACGAAGCCACGACCCCAAATCCCGGTCAATTTTTCATGCGGCACATAGGGGAGATCGTAAAAGAGGACGTGATAGTGAATCACCCCGTCACGCCCGCCGATTTTTCCGCCCGGCCTTTTTCCATCCTGGAACCGGGCTATTACCGTGTAATGGACCTTCCGTTTGATGTGGTACTCAAGGCGCTTGATGAATTTGTTGAACTCCCTGTTTGCTTCCTTCAGGTCGAAAATGTCATCGCTGAAGGACATGGTGAAGAATTTGAGAAGTTCCCCCCAGGGCCGGTCGACATTCGCGTTGATGGTATCTATAAGGCCGTTACGCGCCCTCCAAAGACTCCTCTTGCGGTCCCTCTGCTTTTCTTCCTCCGTGCGATCCCCACGCTTCTGACGGTCCTTGCATGTCTTCCCCTACTGGCACACCTGGACGGTACTGTACTTGTAGAGTTTGATCACACGGCCCGCGATGATCGCCCTGAAGAGGTATGTGTCATTGGCCGAAGAGACATAGTTATAGATATCCTTGAAAGGGTTCTTTTTGTTTTCTCCTTGAGTGAGCCTATAATCAAGTAAAGTAGAACGTGGCTGATCGGTCGCAGCGTACACCCCCGGCACCCGTCGCGCCGTGCCTTCCCGCCCCGTGCTCATCCTTCCGCGCGGGAGCGGGGCGGCACGGCGTATGTCTGGAGGCACGGACACGCCGCGTGCATGGGAACTTTCAGGGTATTCCTTGTCTACATCGAAAAGAGAAACCTCTTCACCCCTTTCTTTTTTTGAAGGGGATGAAAAGGTTTCTTCCGCGAGGCGCACCCAACTGTCGATGTCATCGGCAGGCCTTGGGGCGGTGAACATCTTGGAGCGATCTAAGCGGTATGGCCTGACCGTCGCCGGCATGGTGGCTTCGGCGTGCGCTTCTATCTGATTCGGTTGACAGGGATACCCCAGGCGTCCTATATTTATGGTGGACAAAGAACCTCCTTACGAGGGAAGTTCCGATCCGGTCCGGCCACGGAGAGACCCCGCCAAGAGCTTCTTCCGTGGCTTTTTATTTCATGCGTGGTTGTGCCTGAATTGTGCCTGAGAGACGAGAATAGCGACGATTTCTGACCGATTCGAGCCGATTTATCGGCACCGGTCGAACATCTTAAATTACGTTGTGCAGATTGGTTATTTCGCGGTTTTGCTTCGTCCGGTCCAACCCGCGCCCTTGTTCTTAGGATCCAGCGGGTTACACCATAGGGGTTCAAATCCCCTCTCTCGCATTTGCTTATTTTTCAAGGTCTTTTCCCTCCTCCTCTCTGCGTTTTGACACTATTTTGTAGATATGGTAGATTTTCTCAATAAGGAGAACGAATGAAACTGCATGTAATAATAGAAAAGGATGAAGCGGGCTATTATGTCGCCGAGGTACCGGCCCTTCCGGGCTGTCTCTCTCAGGGCATGACACATGATGAAGCCGTCGGCAACATCCGGGAAGCTATCGAAGGATGGCTTGAAGTCATGGAAGCCAGGCATTCTACCGATTCTTCCAAGTTCATCGAAGTCGCGGTATAATGGCTGGAGCTATAGAACTCTGCTCCGGCCTGCTCATGAAGCTGATTAAACAGGCAGGGCTTGATGCAGGGGAGTTCAACAATCTCTAATGGCGCGAGGCCCGTCGCTTTAAGTGAGGAATCGTAGACATGGTCGCCACCGCTATTCCTCCCTCTCCGATTTCTTCTTACGGGATTTTGTCCCACCGATAGGCTTTGTTTCTTCAAAGCCGCTTCTCTCAAATGCCGGGGCCAACCTAAGCTTCACGAACTGTATCAATTCTTCCCCTCCTATCTCCCTTGCCGCCTCTCGGAATCGGTCATCCGGCGTATTTCCCAGGTTTATCACGTCCTCCACCATCATCTTCGCTATGTACTTGACCAGTGCCCCGATGGGAATATGTCTCCCAAGCTCATCCACCATGTCCCGCCTGATGGGCGGATTCTTTTTGATGTGCTCGTCATACTTCTCTTGCAGTTCCCGAAGCTCCTGGGCTAGAGACGACTCATCCGCTCCGGGAGAAGCCTCCCCATCCAGGAACTTGAACAGGGGTTCCCTTGCTTTCGTGTCGATAATGAAGGCCATCGGCACGTTGTAGTCTGAGGATTCCTTGAGGGCCTGGCTGATCGGCTTAAGGTAGCGCAAGAGGTCTTTCACGTACTTGTTCATGCAGTACGAAATATTCACTTCAGCGTCGCTGTCCTTGAATATCCTGAACAGTTCCTCATACGGTTCTTCCTCCATGGCGAACGACTTTACCTTCTTCGGCATCTTCTGGTCTCCTTAGTAACCGCCACTATCATCATAATAAAACTTATTATAATAATAGGGAAAGTCTTGTCAAGAAATATTTTGATAAGTTCTGCCCGAAAGACAGCGTCTCTTCCCGTGCCTATGAATACCGTCTTTCCAGCAGAAAGCCTCAAATAGTTGTTGTAATCTTGCGACAGTTTTCTGATATGTGATGAAAAATAAATTCAACTCTCTTAAGAGACAACCTTCAGTCCTGCATAGCCATATGGTAGACTAGAAATCATTGAGCGCTAAGGTTATGGAGGACATTGATATGCCAAGAACACCGACTGACATCTTCAGTAAGTACCCCAACGTTGAGGTCATCGAAGTAGTGGGTTACAAAGATGGCGGGCCTTTCGGTCTATCTTCCGACGGGCACAAACTCAAGATTCTTGATGATAATTTCGCGCGTCACCTTGCGAGGTTACCAGATTCAAACACTGAAGCCGGTCACATTACTGAGGAGGGTTATTACATCCATGGGGATTATGTCATAACGGAAGACCGCTATGAAGCATTTGTGTGTCGCCTTGCCCCCTACAAAAACATTTGATGAACTGCACTAACGAGGAATTAAATCGAAAGGAGAACCTACAATGTCGAAAGTCACGGTGTATTATTTCAAAGGCTACGATATCATTTCAGACCAAATGCTTCGCTCCAAAAGAATGGCAACGCTTGAGTGGATCAAAGAGAACCCATGTTTTGGCGCACTCGTGGAAACCGCGAAAGAAATAGATACCTCTACTCTTGATGCTGATGGCCTTTATCGAGAGCCGAATGAGATAGAGGCCCAGACGCCTGCAAAGGAACCGGAGCCTGTTAAGGAGGTCGATTCTTACGGGCAACGGATAAAGAGACGATTCAATTTCGATGACTGAAGAGGTTCGCCATGTTCGGCTTTCTGAAGAATAGGGCCAATGATGACAAATTGTCCAAGGAGTTTGTCCGCCAGATGTTCGCGCTAGGGCGCGATACCTGTCCCTCAATTGCTGAGGGCGTCCGGATGTGGACAGACGGCGAGGTTCGCTTCCCTGTTAATGATGACGCAAGCCTGCAAGTCTCCCTTGCAATCATAGGGACGGCTTTGGCTATACTTGGGGAAGGACATTCAAAGGTTATGACCGCAGAGCGCGGAAGTCGAATTGCGGCGGCCTGCAAACAGGCAATCGAGAACGACTATGACTTATCCATCGACTCAGCCAGCAAGATCAACCAAGCGTTGGACGAGTACCAAGCCGCGTTCCAGCGATCCATGGCCTCAGAGAAGAACCCATTCGGAGAGATATCCGGAATGATGCTTGTGCGGTGCATGGGCAAGAACGCGATGGCCTTGTGCGTGCCGGGAACTGGAAATCTCGGTCCCCTTATGCATCAGACTATCGGTGACTTAATGACCCTGACGGTGAACCAAGCCCTGACTTTCTGGAAGGGAAAATGAAAGATCGGATCGAACCAGGGGTTTGAGTATGCGGCTCACCTTCGACGTTGCTACTTTCCTTTGTAAGTCCTGATCCTTCTTCCGTAACTCATCTGAACACCTCGTAGGTGAAGTTCGCACTGCGTTTTTGGAGCACGGGATATTTACCGTGCCCCTTTCGCGGCGCTTTCATCTGTAAAGCGGATAGAAGACCCCCTTTTCCGGCACCTCCGGCCAGCCGCATTCCACACGCCGTTCCTCATAATCCCAGGCATCGAGCAAGGCGTCTCCGTCACACCCTTCATAGGCGCACATGTAGATTCCTTCTTCAGTGTCGCATCGTACCTCTTCCCGGCGGTACACCCTCCCGCGATGAAGGCACCAGACCCACCCCGGCCCGAGGCGTTCCATTATCATCTCTCGATGATCCGCGCATTCCTGTTGACCCGCCCTTCTTCTTCCTCGCAGCTCCTGGAGCAGCTCAGAGTTTTTTGCTTCTCTCCGTCTTTGACACTATTTTAGGGATATGGTAGATTTTCTCAATAAGGAGAACGAATGAAACTGCATGTAATAATAGAAAAGGATGAAGCGGGCTATTATGTCGCCGAGGTACCGGCCCTTCCGGGCTGTCTCTCTCAGAGAAAAACCTACGACGAAGCCGTCGGCAACATCCGGGAAGCTATCGAAGGATGGCTTGAAGCGGTGGAAGCCAAGCACTCCGTCGATTTTTCCAAACTCATTCAAATCGCCGTATAAGTTGACAGAACTACGGCTAAGCAGTATACTTTATGAATGATGAGTCTTTCGAATGGGACGACATTAAAGCCGCCGCAAACTATGCGACTCATGGCGTCACCTTGGACGCAGCGCGGGATGTGTTTAAAGACCCTTTCGCCATTGATTGGCTCGACGAGCGTGTGCCCTATGACGAGGACCGATACGCCGTCATCGGCATGGTGGAGGAGCACCTGTTGTTTGTCGCCTACACTCTGAGAGGGGACACGATCCGCATTATTTCGGCCCGAGGAGCAGAAGCCTATGAAAAACGCAGATACCACGAAGAAAACGCCACCTAAACATGATTGGGTCCGCTTCGACTCTATGTCTGAAGAACAGCGCCACGCCGCCGCTGTGAACGATTCCGACGCGCAACCTGTTACGCCCGACAACGAAGAGCGCATGAAGCGCACGCCGCAAGTGAAGATTATTCGCCGTGCGCTCGGCCTCAGCCAGGAAGATTTTTCGATACGGTTCTGTATTCCGCTTGGCACGTTGCGCGATTGGGAACAACACCGCAAAGAGCCTGACGCGGCCGCGCGCGCTTACCTTATCGTTATAGCCCGAAATCCCCAAGCCGTAAGCGATGCCTTGCAATCCCGGCAATGTGCCTGAAGTTGCTCTCTCCTATCAACAAAATTGCCACCATCAAGAAGCGCGAACGACTTCACTTTCTTCGGCATCTTCCTGGCCCCTTATTAAGGTACATTATAAGCATAATAATTATTATTATCAGGGATCAAAATACTTGTCAAGAATATTTTACTAGGCTCCTCCTGCAACACTTACCGGCCTTTCTTCGCCGAACGTCGGGACTTCCTGAGCGTAAGCCATGAGACACCTGCATGAGAATAGGCAAATGAGAATGACAGCGCACAACAACCATGATATGATAGGGCAATGACTACACCGGAGCTCGACTATATCACGATAAAGGGATTCAAGAGCATCGTTTCCGTTGAGAAGCTGACGCCGCGAGGGGCGGACGGGAACGTGGCAGCGTATCTTTTACCGCCCCTTGGTGCGTAAGCTATGCCGGTACATGGCCGACAGCACTTCCGCTGCCGTTTCCGGCGTCTCATAAACGGGGATACCTGCCTTTTCCATCCCTATGACGTCCTCCGTCACGAACTCTTTGCACGCAACGCAGGCCAGGACGGGCTTGCCTTTATAATTGATCTCCCGAAGCGGCGTGAGGTACTCGCTCAGGATCTCGGTCTGGAGTATCACGATAAAACCGCCCACATCGGCGCTCTCTACCCCTATTGCTATTGTCTTTCTCACGTCGTCCGCACTCATCGTGAATGTGTAATCAACCGGGTTGAGGCCGCTCGTCATGCCGGGGAGTATGGACTGGAGCCTTTTCTTGAGGTGCGGCTCCAGCTCGGCCAGTCGCATCCCGTTCAGGTGCACCGCGTCTGTCGCCATGACGCCCAGGGACCCGGCATAGCTGATAATCAGGACCCCGGCCCTGTCGGGCAGAGGCTGTTTGGAGAAACCTCTCGCCAGGGCAAACATTTGCTCGTTGTCCCGGGCCCGGATGATATCGCACTGCCTGAATACCGCGCTATAGACCTCATCGTTGCCGGCCAGGGAAGCCGTATGGGAGGAAACAGCCTTCTTCCCCGCATCGGTTCTCCCTGATTTAACGACAATGACGGGTTTGGTCCGGGTGACCTGCCGGGCGACGTCGATGAATCTTCTCCCGCTTTTGACATCCTCGATGTACATGCAGAT
>Ga0187870_1002370_pt1 | contig 15809 bp, 8 predicted proteins | sample June2016WEW_13_1_3_FD_132974 | JGI IMG/M metagenome (GOLD analysis project Ga0187870, IMG submission 132974) | Peatland microbial communities from SPRUCE experiment site at the Marcell Experimental Forest, Minnesota, USA - June2016WEW_13_150 | ecosystem: Environmental > Terrestrial > Soil >... | reverse complement strand
GAGCATCGAAACAATTCTGCGTAGCCGCTCTTTCCCGGAGGCGACCACACCCAACTCACACCGGTCCCGCCCCGCGGGACCAGAACATCCAGCGCCGCGGCACACTCCAAAGCCGACCCGCGCCAAATGTCAAGAAATCGTCCACGATCGGGTGAGGTGAACTTTCCGTTGCCTTCGGCAAGGTTCAGAACGCTCGAGGTACTGGCCCGATCCAACTGGTCACGCACGGCGACCGATTTGGGCAGCTTTTGCAGCAGGGGCTCGAGCCAGGCGACCAAGGCCAGAGACTCCTGATAAACCTCCAGTTTCTCATGGTCGCAGAGGCGATTGATTCGGATTAAGATTAGAGCGAGGATTAAGATAAAGAGCCAGAAGGGCTACCAAAAAAAGTGAAATGCGCCGCCCCCCGTTGACTTCCCGGGAAGAGGTTGACACGGGGCTCAAACAAGCGGATGATTGAAACAAGCGATTGATTTATGAGCGGCACCCAATTGTCACTTGAGTCTCATGCCGACCGAAATGCCACGCAAACGCGCGAACGAATTCTGGATGCGGCAGAACGGCTCTTCGCCAAACGCGGCCTGGAAAGGGTTTCTACGCGAGAGATTACCAAGGCGGCGCAGGCCAATGTCGGAGCCATCAATTATTATTTCGGCAGCAAGGAGGGTTTAGTCTTTGCCGTGTTCGACCGGCGGCTGACGCCGATTACCGAGGAGCGGTTGGCGGCCTTGGACGAGGTGGAAGAGGCTGCGGGAGAGACTGCGCCGAAGGTGGAGGACGTGCTCAGTGCCTTTATCGGTCCGGCGGTGGAACATGCGCTGGATCCGAAATGGGGCAGCACCAGTTTTGCCAAGCTGATGGGACGGCTGGTTGGGGAACCCGGGGCGACGGTCGAGAAGCTCAAGAAGGCCCATTTCGACCGCCTGGCGCAGCGGTTCGACGCCGCCCTGCTCCGCGCCGTCCCCACCCTGTCTCAAGAATCACTGGGGAGCGGCAAGACTTTCATCGTCGGCGCATTGCACTACCTGCTCTTAATGATCGATCAGTCTCTGCCCTGCCTTCTGGACCAGAAGCCGGATTGTGAGAGCCTAGTGCGGCGGTTGGTTTGTTTCGCCGCGGCAGGGTTACGCGCGGCGTGATTCCCGGCAGCCGACCATTTACGATTATGCACCAGGCGACCACGGCAGGCCGGGCTCAAAGTGCCAACGGACTGAAAGATCCGAAATCCGAAACCCGAAACCCGAAGGAAATCCGAAATCCGAGGTCCGAAAGGCGGCGGCGCCCGGGGGCAAGCTCTCGGGGTCTTCTGGCCATCCTTTGGCTCCTGCTGACCTTGCAGGTTGGCTGTGGGCCGAAGCAAGGGGGGCCGCCTGGGGCGGGCGGACCGGGGGCGCCGGGAGGGCCGGGTGGATTTGGGGGGCCACCGCCGGAAGTGAGCGTGGTGACCGTGGCGGCGGAGTCGCTGACCTTGACCACGGAATTGCCCGGCCGCATCGATGCGGTGCGAGTGGCGGAAGTGAGGGCGCGGGTGGCGGGCATCCTGCTCAAGCGCCTGTTCGAGGAAGGGGCGGACGTGAAAGCGAATGAGGTGTTGCTGGAAATCGACCCCGCCCCGCTCCAGGCGGCGTTGAGCAGCGCCAAAGCGGCGTTGGCCAAGGCGGAGGCGAACCTGAAGCAGGCGCAGGCCAAGGCGGGCCGTTACAAGGCGCTGGTGCAGTACAACGCGGTGAGCAAGCAGGACTACGACGATGCCGTGGCGGCGGCGGCGCAGGCGGAAGCGGAGGTCCTGGCGGGCAAGGCCGGCGTGGAAACGGCGTCGTTGAACCTGGGCTATGCTACGGTGAGAGCGCCGATCACCGGACGGATTGGCAAGGCCAAAGTGACCGAGGGGGCGCTGGTCGGCCAGAACGAGGCGACCCCGCTGGCGACGATTCAGCAGCTCGACCCGATTTATTTCGATTTTACGCAGTCCAGCACGGAAGTGCTGCGGCTGCGCCGGGCGCTGGAGAGCGGCAAGCTCAAGGGCCTGGCGCCGGGCGAGGCCAAGGTGAGCCTGTTGCTCGAAGACGGCGCCGCCTATCCGCATCCGGCCAGACTGCTTTTTTCGGACATCACAGTGGACCCGACGACGGGGATGATTACCTTGCGGGCCTTGGCGCCCAATCCCGAGCACCTGCTGCTGCCGGGCATGTTCGCGCGCGGCCGGCTGGAGCAAGCGGTGGACCGCGCGGCGTTGACCGTGCCGCAACGCGCCGTCATGCGCGGCCCGGACGGGTCCGCGACGGTGCTGGTCGTGAACGCGGAAAACAAGGTCGAGAGCCGCGTCATCCGGGCGGAAACAGCGCGGGGCGACCAGTGGATCGTCTCGGGCGGTCTCCAACCGGGCGAGCGGGTGATTGTCGAGGGCCTGCAAAAGGCGCGGCCCGGCGCGGTGGTGACGCCGGTGCCGTTCAAGACGGCGCAGGCGGGCGCTGCGGCCGCCGTTTCCCTGAAGTAGGACCGAGTCGCCAGGGCCATTCAAAATTGCCTTTCATCGCATGGCCAGGTTTTTCATTGACCGTCCGGTATTCGCGTGGGTGATTTCGCTGCTGATCATGCTGCTGGGCGGGCTGGCGATCACCCAGTTGCCGGTGGCGCAATATCCGGAGATTGCGCCGCCCGCCATTATGGTTGCGGCCTACTATGGCGGGGCGTCGGCCGAGACGCTGCAAGACTCGGTGACCTCGGTGATCGAACAGCAGTTGAACGGCATCGACAACCTGCAATACATGTCCTCTAGCAGCAGCGCGGCGGGCCAATGCACGATTAACCTATATTTCCGGCCGGGCACGGACCCGGACATTGCGCAGGTGCAGGTGCAGAACAAGGTGCAGTTGGCGACGCCGAGCCTGCCGGCGGTCGTGCAGCAGAACGGCATTCAGGTGGTCAAGACCGCGCGCAATTTCCTGTTGATTTTCACCCTCTCTTCGCCCAGCGGCACTCTGGATGAGGTGGGACTGGGCAATTACATCGCCGCCAACATGCTGGACCCGATTCGCCGGCTGCCGGGCGTGGGCGAGGCGGACATGTTCGGCTCGCAGTACGCCATGCGGATCTGGCTCAACCCGGACAGTCTGAGCAGCTTTAACCTCACGCCCGCGGACATCGTGAGCGCGTTGCAGGCCCAGAACACGCAGGTGGCGGTCGGGCAGCTTGGGGCGCGTCCGGCCGTGGAGGGGCAGCAACTCAACGTCACGTTGCAGGGCCGGAGCACGCTGCGCACGGCGGAGGAATTCGGGAACATCCTGCTGCGCGTCAACGGCGATGGCTCGCGGGTGCGCTTGCGCGATGTGGCCAGGGTGGCTCTCGGCGGCCAGGACTACAGCACCCAGGCCCGGGTGAACGGCTATCCGTGCGCCGCCGCGGCCGTGAGACTCTCGGCCAGCGCCAACGCCCTGGCTACCGCGCGGGTGGTGCGCGCCAAGGTCGCGGAATTCGCCAAGTTCTTCCCGAGCGGGGTGCGGGTGGACTTTCCCTACGACAGCTCGTCGTTCGTGCAGATTTCGATTGAGCAAGTGATCAAGACGCTGCTGGCAGCCATCGGGCTGGTGTTCCTGGTCGTTTACCTGTTCCTGCAGAACCTGCGGGCCACGTTGATACCGACGATCGTGGTGCCGATTGCCTTGCTGGGCACGTTCCTGGCCATGCGCATCTTCGGGTTCTCCATCAACGTGCTCACGCTCTTTGGCATGGTGCTGGCCATTGGGCTGCTGGTGGATGATGCCATCGTCGTGGTCGAGAACGTGGAACGGATCATGAGCGAGGAAGGCTTGCCGCCGCGCGAAGCGACGCGCAAAGCCATGGGCCAGATTGTGGGCGCGTTGATCGGCATTTCGCTGGTGCTAACGGCGGTCTTCATTCCGATGGCGCTGTTCAGCGGTTCGGTGGGGGCGATTTATCGCCAGTTCTCGCTCTCGCTGGTGTCCTCGATGTTGCTCTCGGTCTTCCTGGCCATGTCCTTGACGCCGGCGCTGTGCGCGACGCTGCTTGAACCGGTCGAGAAGGGGCATCATCGTGCGAAGCGGGGCTTTTTCGGGTGGTTCAACCGGGGCTTTGCGGCCAGCACCAAAGGCTGCCAGGGCCTGGTGGCCGTGGTGGTGAAACGGACGGTCTATTGCCTGGGGATTTATGGGGGCATCCTGGTGGCAGTCGGCCTGCTTTATGCGCGTTTGCCGTCCTCGTTCTTGCCGGAAGAAGACCAGGGTTTCCTGATGACCATGGCGCAGTTGCCGGTCGGGGCCACGCAGGAGCGCACGGTGGCGGTGCTCAAGCAGATCGAGGACTTTTATCTCAAGCAACCCGAGATCGAGGGCCTCGTCACGGTGGCGGGATTCAGTTTCAACGGACAGGGCCAGAACGCGGCGGTAGGGTTTATGCGGCTCACGGACTGGAGCAAACGAAAAGGCTTCGCGCATAGCGCCCAGGGCATGGTTGGCCGGGCCTTCGCGGCCTTCTCCAGGATCAAGGATGCGATGGTCTTTCCGCTCATCCCTCCCGCCATACCCGAGCTGGGCATCGCGGCGGGGTTCGACTTCCAGTTGCAGGACCAGGGGGGCCTGGGCCATGCCAAACTGATGGAAGCGCGAGACCAGTTGCTCGCCCTGACCGCCAAAAATCCCAATGTAGCCAACGTACGCATCCAGGCCCTGGAGGACATGGCCCAACTGAAGATCGACCTGGACGAAGACAAGGCCTGCGCCCTGGGGGTGCAGTTGGCCGACATCAACACGACTCTGCAGACCTGCTTCGGCTCCCTCTACGTGAACAATTTTGTGCACGGCAACCGCGTGCAGCAGGTCATCGTCCAGTTGGACGCGCCGTACCGCATGTTGCCCGAGGACATCGGCCGAGTGTTCGTGCGCAATAATAGCGGCACGATGGCGCCGCTCTCGGCCGTGGCGAAGCTGCGCTGGATCTACGGGTCGCCCTCGTTGGACCGGTATAACGGGCTGCCCTCGGTGGAAATCGTGGGCACGGCCGCCCCGGGCAAGAGCACTGGCGAGGCCATGCAAGCGATGGAGGAAATGGCCGGACAACTGCCGCGCGGCATCGGCTACGAATGGACCGGCCAATCTTACGAAGAGCGGCTGTCCGGGGCGCAGGCGCCCGCGCTTTATGCGCTTTCGGTCCTGATCGTGTTCCTGAGCCTGGCAGCGCTCTATGAGAGCTGGTCTATTCCGCTCTCTGTCATCCTGGTGGTGCCGCTGGGCGTGCTGGGCGCGCTGCTGGCGGTCACGCTGCGCGGCCTGCCCAACGATGTCTATTTCAAAGTGGGGTTGCTCACCGTCGTTGGGCTCTCGACCAAGAATGCGATCTTGATCATCGAGTTCGCCAAGGAGGCGCAGGCCGCAGGCAAGGGTTTGATTGAAGCCACACTGGAAGCGGTCCGCTTGCGGTTGCGTCCGATCCTGATGACTTCGCTGGCCTTTGTGTTCGGCGTGCTCCCGCTGGCCCTGAGCCACGGGGCCGGCTCCGCCAGCCAGCATGCCATCGGCACCGGCGTGGCCGGGGGCATGGTCACGGCCACCGTCCTGGCCGTGTTCATGGTGCCAGTCTTCTTTGTCGTGGTGCGTCGCTTCTTCAAAGCCAAGCCGGCCAGGCAAACCTTCTCAGGCCCATCAGCAGCAGCCAAACCTGAGCTGCCATAGCTCAACATGAAACGGTTTTTGAATTTGAGGTTTGCTTCGGATTTCGGACTTTGGGCTTCGGACTTCGGACTTCGGACTTTGCCCTCATGCCAGTCAGGCAAGGCGGCCGTTGTCCCTTTGCTGCTGTCGCTCCTGCCGCTGGCCGCCGTTCTGGGCGGCTGCACCATGATCCCCAGTTACCAGCGGCCCGCTCCGCCGGTCGCTGAGGCCTGGCCCAGTGGCCCGGCTTACGGCAACCCTGGCGCGACCGGTGCGAGCGCGGCGGCGCCGGCCGCCGAGTTGGGCTGGCGGGAGTTCTTCTGTGAGCCGCGTCTGCTCAAGCTGCTGGAACTCGCTTTGACCAACAACCGCGACCTGCGCGTCGCCGTGCTCAACGTCGAGCTGTCCCGCGCGCAGTACCGGATTCAACGGGCCGCCTTGCTGCCGGCGCTCAACGCCAACGCGGGCGGCGCACGCCAGCGCGTGCCGGGGGACGTGTCCGGGTTCGGCCAGCCGCTCCTCTTTACCCAATACAGCGTCAACGCCGGGGTCACGGCTTACGAGCTCGACCTGTTTGGGCGGGTGCGCAGCCTCAAGGCCCAGGCGCTCAACCGCTATTGGGCCACCAGCCAGGCGCGCAAGAGCGCTCAAATCGCGCTGGTTGCCGAAGTAGCCATTCAATACCTGACGGAGCGGGCGGTGGAGGAACAATTGACCGTGGCCAGCCGGACACTCCAAGCGGTGGAAGCCTCCTACGAGCTGAACCGGCGGAGTTTCGAAAACGGCGTCGCCTCGGAACTGGACCTGCGTTCCGCCGAAGCCCAGGCGCAAACGGCCCGGGCCAACGTGGCGGCTTTGACGCAATCCCGCGCCCAGGCCGAGAACGCGCTGGTGCTGCTTGTCGGCCGGCCGCTCCCGGCCGACCTCCCCCCGCCCGGGCCGCTGGAAAACCAACCGCTCCTCAGGGAGCTCCCCGCGGGCCTCCCGTCGGAGCTCCTGCAACGCCGGCCGGATATCCTCCACGCGGAGTATCAACTCAAAGCTGCCCATGCGAACATCGGCGCCGCGCGGGCCGCGTTTTTTCCGCGCATCCTCCTCACGGGCGCCGCGGGGAGCGCGAGCCTCAAGCTCGAGGATCTTTTCAAAGGCTCCGCCAGCGCGTGGAGTTTCTCGCCGCAGATGACCGTGCCGATCTTCGATGCGGGCAACAACCGCGCCAACCTGGACGCAGCCAAAGTGAGCAAGCTGATCGAGGTGGCCAACTATGAGAAAGCCATTCAAACCGCTTTCCGGGAAGTGGCGGATGCGCTCACCGCTCGCGCGATGCTCGAGCGGCAAATCGCGGCGCTCGAGGGCCTGGTCAAAGCCGAGCAACATCGCTACGACCTGGCCGAAATCCGCTACCGCAACGGCGTCGACAGTTACCTGAATGTCCTCTCCGCCCAGCAGGACCTCTACAGCGCCCAGCAGAACCTCATCCAGTCCCGGACGGCCCGGCTTTCGAACCTCGTCACCCTCTATAAGACGCTGGGCGGGGGCTGGCTCGAGCGCACCGCGCCGCCTCGCGCACCGGCAGCGGCAACCGAAGCGAAAAGCTGACAGAAAGATCTCCGCGGCGTGTTCTAAAACCACCTTTGACCTGATGTTTGAGCCATGAAACCAAAAGCCAGCCTCTACCAGCTTCCAACCGCCTGTGCAGTGCGATCCCCTGGCACTGGCCACCCGACCCTCAACCCTGGGCCCTCGCCCCGCGACACGCTGTTGGCTGTGTCCTCGAGGATTAGTCTGCTTGCAATGTTAGCGGCGCTGGCAGGACTGACCGCCTGTGAGCGGCGCCAGGCGCCGCCGGCGATGCCGCCGGTGAAGGTGACCGTGGCCCAGCCGCAACGGCTGATGGCGACCAATTGGGACCAGTATCCGGGCCACGTGGAAGCCGTCGAGGCGGTGGAAGTCCGCGCGCGCGTGAGCGGTTACCTGGAGTCGATTCCTTTCGTGGATGGGACGGAAGTGAAGGCGGGGGACTTGCTGTTTGTGATCGACCCGAGACCGTACCAGGCGGAGCTGGACCGGGCGGTGGCGGTGCGCCGCCAGGCGGAGACGCGCCTGGAACTGGCGCGCAATGATCAGGGGCGGGCGGAACTGCTGCGCGGCACCAAGGCGATCTCGGAAGAGGAACTGGATAGCCGGGCCAAGGCGGCGCGGGAGGCCGATGACGCGCTCAAGGCCGCCCAGGCGGCGGAAGCGGCGGCCACGCTGAACTTGAATTACACCCGGATCACGGCGCCCGTCAGTGGGCGGATCAGCCGGCGCCTGATCACGGTGGGCAACCTGGTGCAAGCCAACGGCACGCCGGTGCTCGCCACCATCGTCTCGATGGCGCCGATTTATTGTTATTTTGACGTGCAGGAGGAGGCCTTTCTGCTCTACCGCCGCTGTTTTCAACCTGAGCCGGGCGGCAAACAGTTGTTCCCGATGCCTTGCGAACTGAAGCTGGGGAGCGAAGAGGGTTTCCCGCACCGGGGCCAGGTGGATTTCTTTGACAACCAGGTGGACGCCGGGACTGGCACGCTCCGCATGCGAGGGGTGTTTGCCAACGAGGACCGGGGCCTGGTGCCCGGGTTGTTCGCCACGGTGCGGGTGCCGGCGGGGCCAGCCGTGGAAGCATTGGTGGTTCCCGAGACGGCCATTATGGCCGACCAAAACTATAAGTTTGTGTACGTGGTGAGCGAAGCTGGGACGGCGGACATGCGCCCCATCAAGATTGGCCGGTCGCACGGACCGTTGCGGGCGGTGCTCGAGGGGCTCACCCCGCAGGATCGCGTGGTCACCGACGGGATGGTGCGGTTGCGCTCAGGGGCCAAGGTGGAACTGCTGCCGGGAGCCGGGCCGGCCACGGAACCGCGCCGTGGCAAGGCCGAGGCCTCTCCGCCGCGGCCGGCGCCAACCCCGGCACGATCCGGAGCGTGAGCCACGTATTGCGCCAGTCAAGAGTATCCCGGTATCCCTGGTCCATGAAATCCGAAATCCGAAGGCCCAAGGCCGAAGCAAGTCCGAAACTATGAAGTTCTCCCATTTCTTCATTCGCCGGCCCATCTTCGCGGCCGTGCTGTCGATCTTCATCGTGTTGCTGGGGGCCATCGCGCTGCTCACCCTGCCGATCGCCCAATACCCCGAGATTACGCCCCCGACCATCTTCGTCTTCGCCAGCTACCCCGGCGCCAGCGCGGAGACGATGGCCAACACGGTCGCCACGCCGGTCGAGGAGCAGATTAACGGCGTCGAAGACATGATGTACATGTCGGCGCAGTGCGCCAGCGACGGCTCGATGCGCCTGGCGGTCACCTTCAAGGTCGGCACTAATCCGAACATGGCGCAGGTGCTGGTGCAGAACCGGGTGGACCTGGCCTTGCCACGCTTGCCAGACGAGGTGCGCCAGCTTGGGGTGACGGTGCGCAAGCGCTCGCCATCGATTGCGATGATCGTGAGCCTGATTTCGCCTGGCGGCAAATACGGCCAGGTTTATCTCAGCAACTACGCCTATCTCCATGTGCAGGATGTGCTGCGGCGCTTGCCGGGCGTGGGCGACACCATCATTTTCGGCGCGCGCGACTACGCGATGCGCATCTGGCTGGACCCGGACAAGGTGTCGGCCCGCAACCTGACCGCCAGCGACGTGGCGGCGGCCATACGCCGGCAGAACATCGAGGTGGCCGCGGGCCAGTTCGGCCAATCGCCCCAGCCGCCGGACAATCAGTTCCAACTGGCCGTGCGGATCAAAGGCCGGCTGAGCAGCGTGGAAGAATTCGAGGACATCGTGCTGAAGGCGGATACCGCGGGCCAGGTGACGCGGCTGCGCGACGTGGCCCGGGTGGAACTGGACGCCAACGACTACAACATCGATGGCCTGCTGGACAGCAAGCCGGCCGCGGGGGTCGCGATCTTTCAGCAGCCGGGCTCCAACGCCATTGAAACCGCCAACGCCATCGAGCGGACGATGAAGGAACTCAAAAAGGCCTTTCCGGAGGGGTTGGATTACCGGATCGCCGTCGACACCTCGGCCTTCATTCGCGAGTCCATCCACGCCGTGCTCCACACGCTGGTCATGGCCATCCTGCTGGTCGTCTTTGTGGTGGTGCTCTTCCTGCAGAATTGGCGGGCTTCCCTCATCCCGCTGGTGGCCGTGCCGGTATCGCTCATTGGCACGCTGGCCGCCATGGCGGCCTTTGGCTTCTCGATTAACAACCTCTCGCTCTTCGGCCTGGTGCTGGCGATTGGCATTGTGGTGGACGACGCGATCGTGGTGGTGGAGAACGTCGAGCGGCACATCGCCGAGGGGCTCTCGCCGGTCGCCGCCACGCAGAAAGCGATGGAGGAGGTCAGCGGCGCGGTCATTGCGATTGCGCTGGTGCTGAGCGCGGTCTTCATTCCCACGGCGTTCATCCGCGGCATCACGGGCAGATTCTACCAGCAGTTCGCGCTCACGATCGCCGTCTCGACGCTGATTTCCGCCTTCAACTCGCTCACCCTCAGCCCGGCGCTGGCGGCGTTGCTGCTCCAGCCCCATCATGCCCCCAGGGACCTCCTGGGGCGGCTCATTCACGGCTCGGTCGGTTGGCTCTTCCGTGGTTTCAACCGGGTGTTTGATGCCAGCCGGGGGGGCTACGTTGGGGCGTTGCGGCGGCTCTTGCGGCATTGCGGCCTGGGCCTGGCGCTCTATGCGGGCCTGCTGGCCTTGACGTGGTTTGGCTTTGCGCACGTCCCCACCGGGTTCATTCCCGCCCAGGACAAGGGCAACCTGTACTGCTACCTGCAATTGCCGGACGGCGCGTCGTTGCAGCGCACCCGCGCGGTCAGCCGCCGGGTGGTCCAATTGATCAAAGACACGCCGGGCGTCGCGCTGGTGTCGGAGTTTGCGGGTTTGTCGCTGGTTAACATGGGCAGCAGCGTGAATGCCTCGAGCATCTTCATCCGGTTGGCGCCTTTCCACGAGCGGGCCAAGCAGGGGCTGACCGGACCGGTCATCCTCCGCGACCTGCGCGCGCGCATTGCCCGGGCGGACATCCAGGAAGCCACGGTCAGTGTCTTCGGCCCGCCGCCGGTGGACGGGCTCGGAATGCTGGGCGGTTTTAAGCTGCAGGTCGAGGACCGTGGGGCCGCCGGCTACCAGGCCTTGGAGGCCGCCGTGGGCCGGCTCACGGCCGCCGCGAACCTTGACCCCCGTATCGCCAGCGCCATGTCCACCTTCCGCGCCAACGTGCCCCAGGTGTTCCTCGATGTGGACCGGGCCAAGGCGGAGTCCATGGGCGTGCCCTTGAGCGATGTCTGGGACACGCTCAGCATCTACCTTGGCTCGCTCTATGTGAACGACTTTACGTATCTGGGCCGTCCGTTCCACGTCACCGCCCAGGCGGACGCGCCCTTCCGCCGCCACCCGGAAAACGTGCTGAATCTCAAGGCGCGCAACGTCAAAGGAGAAATGGTGCCCTTGGGCACGCTGGTGCGCGTGCGCGACATCGCCGCGCCGGTGTTGGCGGGCCATTACAACATGTTTCCGACGGCGGAGATCACCGGCAGCGCAGCGCCCGGGACCAGCTCGGGCGAGATGCTCCGCACGATGGAGGACCTGGCGCAAAAGGTCCTGCCGCCGGGCATGACCATCGAGTGGACCGAGTTGAGCTACCTCCAGATCCTGGCGGGCAACACCGCCATCTACATCTTCCCGCTCTGCGTGCTGATGATGTTCCTGGTGCTGGCCGCCCAGTATGAAAGCTGGTCGCTGCCGCTGGCCATCATTCTCATCGTGCCCCTGTGCCTGCTCTTTGCCATCGGCGGCGTCTGGGCGCGGGGATTGGAAAACAACCTGTTTACCCAGATTGGTCTGGTGGTGCTGATGGGCCTGGCCTGCAAGAACGCGATCCTCATCGTCGAGTTCGCCCGGCAATTGCAGGTGGCAGGCCGGGGACGGGTCGAGGCGGCGGTGGAGGCCTCCCGGCTGCGGTTGCGCCCGATCCTCATGACTTCGCTGGCCTTTACCTTCGGCGTAATCCCGCTCATGCTTTCGCGCGGCGCCGGCGCCGAAATGCGCACGGCGATAGGCACGGCCGTGTTCTGGGGGATGATCGGCGTGACGCTGTTCGGCATCTTCCTGACGCCGGTCTTCTACGTGGTCATCCGCCGGTTGCTCGGCCAGAGACACAAGGCGCCCGGCCACGAACCGGTGGCCGGGGCTGCCGCGGCCGGCACGGCCGCGAGCCTGCTCGTGCTGGGCGGAGTCTCGGTCCTGCTGCTGGGCGGTTGCGCGGTCGGCCCGAATTATCAGCCGCCGCAGACTGCCGTGGGCGCCAGTTTTGCCAATGGCAACCAGCCGGCCACTGCGGCCAACCAAACGGCCGTGACCTGGTGGCGCGGCTTCGCGGATCCCGAACTCAACCGCCTGGTCGCGCTGGCCGTGACGACCAATCTTGACCTCCGCATTGCCACCGCCCGCGTGCGCGAGGCGCGGGCGCTGCGCTCCCAGGCCATCCTGACCGCGCTGCCCATCATTACTGGCGGCGCGGGCTACAACAAATCACTCAGCAGCAAGGACTCCTCGCCCACTCCGCTCACGCGCGAGCAGCGCGAGCTCCAGTTGTTTGACGCCGGCTTCGACGCGACCTGGGAACTGGACCTGTTCGGCGGCGCCCGCCGCGCCATCGAGGCCGTCACCGCCGGCCTGGCGGCCACCGAACAGGCCCGCCGCGACGTCCTGGTGAGCCTCATTGCCGAGGTCGCGCGCAATTACATCGAACTGCGCGGCACCCAGCAGGAACTGGCAGTCGGGCGCAAGAACGTCGAAAACCAGCGCCAGACCCTCGAGTTGACCGAGGCCAGGCTCCGGGCCGGACGGGCCACCGAACTGGACACCGCCCGCGCCCGCGCCCAATGGGAGTCGGCCCAGGCGGGGCTGCCGCCGCTCGAGGCCGCCAGCAAACACGCCCTCCACCGGTTGAGCGTGCTGGTGGCCCAGGAGCCGGCCGCCCTCGCGGGCGAGTTGACCGCCCCTGCCCCGCTGCCGGCCTTGCCCGCCCTGATCTCCATCGGCACGCCGGCTGAGTTGCTGCGCCGGCGGCCGGACCTCCGGGCGGCGGAACGCTCGCTGGCCGCCGCTACGGCGGCCATCGGGGTGGAAACCGCCCAGCTCTTCCCGCGCGTCACCTTCAACGGGCGGTTGGCTTTCGAGGCCAGCGAACTCTCCGGCCTGGGCGAACCCGGGTCCGACGCCTACTCATTTGGACCGCGCCTCACGTGGGCGGCGCTGGACCTGGGCCGGGTGCGGGCGCGCCTCCAGGCGGCCCACGCGCGCGCCGAGGCGCAACTCGCCACCTACGAGCGGACGGTCTTGACCGCGCTGGAGGAGACCGAAAATGCGCTGGTGGATTTCGGGCGCCAGCAGGCCCAGCGAGACCATCTGGCCGCCTCAGCCCGCTCCGCCGCCGCCGCCGTGGCGCTGGCCAATGACCGCTACCGCAGCGGCCTGGTGGATTTCCTGGCGGTGCTCGACGCCGAGCGCACCCAGTTGGCCGTCGAGGACCAACTGGCCCAAAGCCAAACCCGCACCGTCACCGCCCTGGTCGCCGTCTATAAGGCCCTGGGCGGCGGCTGGGAAATCGAGGCGCCTGGCGCCGCCGCCGCAAAGTAGCCAACGCCCGAACTAAGTCGCCGCGGTTTCGCTGTGTGAGTCGTCGGGCAAACAGCCGGTGCGCTACGCGCTCTGCACGGAGGAGGGCCCGCGGATGGCGCAGGCGGAGGCCATGTTCCCGGGCACGCCGGAGAGCTGATTTCAGGGGGTTGGGAATCGCGCGGATTTCGGACAAAAACGCCAATGCAGCAAATGGAGCCAATGGAGCCAACGGAGGGATTGGCCTGAGGCTGGCCCTTTGGCGGAAACCGGGGGATGAGGCGCGGGTGACGGTCGCAGGGGGCAAAGACAGCGGGGCGGGCGGGGAGAGTGGAATTGGTGGCAGTGTCAGGATGCGCCCCGTTTTTCGAGGGGCGCGCGTTTAGGCTTTGCCCGGCCCTGGGTTCTGATACCTTGGCCAACGCCATGAACCTGCCGCTCGCAGCGGAAGAGCGGGCTCGCGTCGAAGAATTCCGGCGCAGGCACCGCACCGGCCTGGTGACGCTGTTGTTCACCGACATGGTCGGGTCCACGAAAATCAAGCAGGCCCTGGGCGATCGCGACGGGGTCGCCCTCATCCAAAACCACCATGCCCGGGTCCGGGAAATCCTGGGCCAGTTCCCAGAGGGCGAGGAAATCAGCACGGCCGGCGATTCGTTCTTCATCGTGTTCGTCAAGCCCTCGGACGCGGTGCGGTTTGCGCTGCTGCTCCAAAACAAACTGCGCGCGCTGGGGCAAGACACGGTGTATGCCATTCGTGACCGCATCGGCATTCACATCGGGGAGGTGGTGATCGAAGAACGGGAAGGCACGGCCAAGCCGCGCGACCTTTACGGTGTCCAGGTGGACACGTGCGCGCGGGTGACGGCCTTGGGCCAGGCGGACCAGATTCTGCTGACCCGCTCGGCGTTCGACAACGCGCTCGGACATCTACTCGCTGGGCGTGGTGCTTTACCAGTTGGTGGTGGGCGCGTTCAATCGGCCGCTGACGAGCGACTGGACCGAGGAGATCGCTGACCCACTGCTGCGCGACGACCTCCGCCATTGCGTGGCGGGCAAGCCGGCGGAGCGTTTCGCGGGCGCCGGGCAGTTGGCGCAACGCTTGCGGTCGTTGTCAGAGCGGCAAGCGGAGTTGGCCGCGCGGGAACGGGCCGCGCGGCGAGCGGCCCAGCGCCACCGAGTGGCGGTCCTGGCCGGAGGAGCGGCCGTACTGCTCTTGCTGCTGGCGATCACGCTGGGCTACGGATTCAGTCGCGCGGAAAAGCAGCGCCGAGGGGCCGAGGCTTACCTGTACGACGCCGACATGAACCTCGCCGGCCAGGCCCTCCAGCAAAACAACCTCGGCCGCGCGCTGAGTTTCCTGAACCTTCACCGACCCGCCAAAACCGGTCAGCGCGACCTGCGCAGATGGGAATGGCGTTACCTGTGGGAAAAGTGCCGCAGCGACGAGTTGGCCACGATTGGCCAGCACGACGGCACCGTCCAATCCGTGGCTTTGAAGACCGAGGCCAAGGTTTGCGTTCCTGCGCGGACTTGGATTACGGTCCGAAAAAATGTCTGACTCGGGACGATCGACATGAACGCAAACCATCCACGTTTATGCGGGATCGGCTGTGATCATCCCACGAATCACGGCGCCAGTTCCGCGCGGTAAAACCGATGGGGGTAATTGGTGCTCTGGAGATCCACGAAGTCCAAGACCGTGCTGCCAGGAACCTTGTTCGTCAGAATTGACGTCCAGTCGGTGAAGTTGGTGGTGGCTTCGATAAAGAAGACCAGGCCCGCCACGCCCAGCAATTGGAAGCGCGGCGTCCCGGTCGCCTGGTCGAGAAGCGCGGTCAGCGTCGGATTGGGGCCAGCGACAACGAGTTGAACGCCATTGGTCAGGTAAACCGGGTTAAGGTAGCGGCCGTTGCCCAAGGCCACGCTCGGGAAGCTGGCAAAGACACCATTTCGCGACGCGTTGGCGAGAACCAGGAAGGTATCGTTGTTGTTCGCCTGAAAGCCATTGGTCAAAGCTACATCCAGCGCCCCACCCAAGGTAGCGGCGCCGCTCACCGCGAGCTGGTCGAAGCCCGTGCCGGGCGCGGTGCCGGCCAGTTGCAGGCGGAGCGCGCCCTGGTCCGTCTGGGTGTAATCACCGGAGATGCTGAGGATGCCCGGCGAGGTTCCGATGCGCACGACCCCGCTGTTGATTACCGAGGCGGCGACCACGCCGTTGCCGGCCAGCGTGCCGCCAAGGATCTGAATGGGCTGGGGGCTGGCAAGACTGCCTCCGTCCAGCAGGGTCAAGCCGGCGCTCTGGGCGTATGATTGGTTGAAGTTCAGTGTGCCGCTCCGGGCCTCCACCGTGCCGGTATTGATGAAAGTATCGGCGATGGGGGTGACGCCCGTGCCCCCGCTCTTGCGGAATAGCCCGGCATTGTAGATTACGCCCCGCGCCCCACCTGACAGAACGGTTCCCCAGTCCACCACCCAATCAAACG
>Ga0187870_1002363_pt1 | contig 15827 bp, 13 predicted proteins | sample June2016WEW_13_1_3_FD_132974 | JGI IMG/M metagenome (GOLD analysis project Ga0187870, IMG submission 132974) | Peatland microbial communities from SPRUCE experiment site at the Marcell Experimental Forest, Minnesota, USA - June2016WEW_13_150 | ecosystem: Environmental > Terrestrial > Soil >... | reverse complement strand
GGGGTTATTGCCCCGGCGCAGTTACTTTCAATTACTGGCCTTACAGTGTCGGCCAGGTCAGGGACTTTCACCCTGCTGTCCAAGCGCGCTTTCAGGCGCACATGAGTGACGCCTTTGGCGTCGCCAAGGCGGTACGCCTCTCCCAGGGCCTTGTCCTGGGCTTTGTTGCGCAACCCCGATGTGTCGGGATTGGCGTCGGTTTGGGCCGCGCTCCGCGCGGGCAGGGTGGAATTGGTGGCAGTGTCGAGACGCGCCCCAATAGCCGATAGCCGATAGCCGATAGCCTGCGCCGCCCGGTCAGAGTTGCTCCGGCCGCGCCCCAACAGCCGATAGCCAATAGACGATAGGCGATAGCCTGCGCTGCCCTGCCCCGTCAGAGTTGCTCCGGCCGGGCGAGCCACTGGGCGACGCGGGCGAGCAGGCGGCCGGCGGCGCCCCCGTCCAGCACGCGATGGTCAAAGCTCAGCGTCAGGTTGGCTTCCAGGACGGGCACAAACTGGCCTTTGCTTTCATCCCAATGGGGCACCGGCCGGGCGGCGCCCATGCCCAGCACCAGGGTTTGCTCGGGCAATGGAATCGGCGTCGCCCAGGTGAGACCGAAAGTGCCGAAGTTGCTCACGGTCGCGATCGAGCCGCCGGTGGCGTCGGCCGGCAGCTTGCGCTGGTGCGCCAGTTCGATCAATTCGTTGTAGTGCTTGACCAGGTCTTTGAGCAACCGCCGGTCGGCCTGGCGAATCACCGGCACCAGCACGCCCTCCTCGGCTTCGACGGCGAAGCCAACGTCAATCGAGGACGGGTGGACGATTTTATTGCCGATGAGCCGTCCGGCCGGGGCGCTGTTCTCGGCCAGGGCAAGGGCCAAAGCGCGCAAGGCGTAGAGGGCGGGACCGGGTTTCGGTTGGCAGGCCTTGCGATGGTCCAGCAGCGGGTCGAAACAGACCGGCACCGCCACCGTGGCCAGCGGGCGGGTCCAACTGCGCCGCATGGCGTCGGCCACCGCCACGCGCATGGGCGAGGCCTGGCTCAGCCGGTGCCGCTCGAGGTTGGCGATGAATCTCTCGAAGTCCTGGATGGTCACGCGCCCGGCGGCCCCGCTGCCAGGCAGACCCGCCAGGTCCGCCGCGCCCAGGCCCAGTTCCAACATCCGCGCCTTCATCCGGGGCGACATATAACTCGCCCCGGCGGCGTTGGCGGGCACGGGCAACCCTCGCACCGTCGGTTGCACCCCCGCTTTGCCACCGGCCAAGCGACTCGGGCCGGCCGTCTCCGCGCCGGCGGCCGCCTTCTCGCCCTCCCGTTCCGGCGCCGGCGCGTCCAGTCCCAACCGGACGGCGTCTTCCTGGCTGGCCGCCAGGTAGCCCAAGACCGCGCCCACCGGATAACTCTCGTTGACGTTCACCAGCAACTTTTCCACCCGCCCAGGGCAAGGCGCCGCCACATTCATGGTCGCCTTGCTGGTTTCCACCTCGATGATGTCCTGGTCGGTCTGCACCTGGTCGCCGGCGCCGACTAGCAGCTTCACCACGGTGGCCTCGGCAATCGATTCCCCGAGTTGGGGCATGATGATGGGGATGGAGGGCATGGGAATCAGAGTGGGGGGATGGAGTGGAGAGGGGCTAAGGGCTCGTGCAAAAATAAATTCCGAGGTCTCATTGCTTGGGTTGGAGCGTGAAGCGTGAGAGCGTAGAGCGTGGCAAGTGCTCCGATGCCCTCACGCTTTATCCCGCCACGGCGGGATGGGAGGGGGGCGATCCGTTTTTCCACTTTACCCAGGGCGGCGGCCCGTCCCGCCAAGGCGGGACGGGCCTTGCCCTGGGCTACTATCTTCCCGCCCCTCCGGGGCGGAAGGATGCCGCGCTGCGCGCGGGTAGAGTGGAATTGGTGGCAGTGTCGGGATGCGCCCGCCGGGTTGCCGGCCAGAACTCCCAATTCCAGGTCCTCGAAGGTCCGAAAAGATCCTTGTGTCGTTTCCAAAATTCCTCCTGCTCTTAGGGTCCGTGCAAAAACAAGTTCCGAAGGCGAGGCGTAATTGCAACATTATTCTCTGGCACCCCTCCGGGGTGCGACCGCCAGAGGGTGCCCTGCCCGGTGGTCCCGCCGGGGCGGGACCACCGGCTACTTTCTACCAACCCTCCGGGTTGGAGAAAATCGGAATTTGTTTTTTGCACGGGCGCTTAGGTTATTCAACTTATTCAACTTCTCCCCCATTCCATGTCTTCTCACATTCGCAGCACCCGTCTGGCGGCGGCGGCGATGCTGCGCGCCGTGGGGCGGTGGGCGGCCCAGAGGTCGGGGTGATAGGGAACCGGCGTGTCCTTGGCATTGAGCCGCTGCGGGGGCGCGTCGAGCAGGCCAAACCCCTCGCTCGCCACGCGCGCGATCACCTCGGCGGTCACCCCGCCCCAGGGCCAGGCCTCGCCGACACAGAGCAGTCGGCCCGTCCGCGCCACCGAGGCCACCACGGTGTCGGTGTCCAGCGGTTTTACCGAGCGCAGATCGACCACTTCGATCTCAGTGCCTTCCGAGGCCAATTCTTCGGCGACGGCCAGGGCCTCATGCACCATGGCGCTGTAGGCCACCAGGGTCAGGTCGCGTCCGGCACGCGCCACGCGCGCCTTGCCGACGGGCGTCGCCTCGGTGGGCAATCGCTCCGCCTTCAAGTGATAGTAGAGGTATTTGTGCTCGCAGAAGATCACCGGGTCGTCGAGGGCGACCGCCTCCAGCAACATGCTGTAGGCGTCTTCAACCGTGGCCGGCGTCAGCACCACCAGGCCCGGGTAATGCGCGTAGAGAGCCTCCATGCTCTGGCTATGGAAAGGGCCGCTGCCCGAAGTCCCGCCGCAGGGCAGGCGGATGGTCAGCGGGCACGGCACGTTGGTCCGCCAATGGAGGGTGGCCGCCTGGTTGACAATCTGGTTGAAGGCCAAGGCGGAAAAGTCGGCAAACTGCAACTCGATGATCGGGCGCAGGCCCTCAATGGCCGCCCCGATGCCCAGGCCCACCATGGCATCTTCGCTGATCGGCGAGTCGAGCACCCGCCCGGGAAACCGCTGCGCCAGACCCTTGGTCGCCTTGAACGCGCCCCCGAAACCGCCCACGTCCTGCCCGTAAATGAAGACGCGCGGGTCCTCGGCCAACGCCCGCGCCTGGGCCTCACGAATCGCATCGAGGTAGGTGATGCTCACTGAAATCGTTTCCTCTCGGTTTCCATATTTCCTCACAATCTCTATTGCATACATTAACATGCCTTGTTCACCCATCCACCCATGTAACTATGTAACCTGCCCCTCCTCCCTCCCCTCGGCCAAGTGTTTCGAGGCCAGGGCGCACCAGTCTTCCTGGTAGGGGTCGGGGGCCGGCTCGCGCTGGACTTTGGCGACGGCGCCTTCGACTTTGCGGGCGGCTTCCTGGCGCCAGGCGGCCAGCTTTGAGGCATCCGCCCAGTTGTTTTCCAGGAGTTGCTGTTCAGCGACCTTCAGGCAATCCCGGCCGATGGGGGAGGCCTTCAAGGCCGGGTCCACATAACCGGCATCGTCGTGTTCGCCGTGGCCGCACAGGCGCAACAACGTGGCGACCACCATTTGCGGGCCGGCCCCGGCGCGGGCCTGCCTGATGGCCCGGCCCACGACTTCCAGGCAGGCCGATAAATCGGTGCCATCCACGGCTTCTCCCGAGAGGCCGTAACCGGCGGTCTTATCCAGCAGCGAACGGCAGGCGAATTGGCGCTCGTTGGGGGTCGAGTAGGCGTATTGGTTATTGGCGACCACCAACACCAGGGGGAGTCTTTCGACGGCCGCCTGGTTCACCGCTTCGTGGAACGAGCCGGTGGAAGTTGCCCCGTCCCCGACGCTCGCCACCCCGACCCTCCCGGCCAGGCCTTTGAACCGATGGGCCAGCAACGCCCCGTTGACCACGGCGATCATCGCCCCCAGGTGGCTGATCATCGGCAGCAGCCCCGCAGTGGGCCGGCCGCGGTGGACGTTGCCGTCCCGCCCGCGCATCGGCCCGAGCGCCGACCCCAGGTAGGTGCGGACCGCGTCCAGAATCGGTTCGCCAAAGGCCAGGCGCCCGGCCAGGTCACGGATCATCGGGGCGAACACGTCGCCCTGGCGCAGCCCCAGCCCAATCGCCACGCTCAGCGCCTCCTGGCCCCGCCCCAGGAACACGCCCCCATGGATCTTGCCCATGCGATAGAGGCTGGCGAACTTGTCATCGAGGATGCGCGCCAGCAGCATAAGCCGATAGGCCCGGGTGTGCACATCCGGCCATGCACCGATCACCCCAACCGCCCCGGGGCTGAGCGCCGACTGAACCATGACCCGGAATTTACCCGGCCCGAGGCCTTTTCGGCAATGTTTCTTTCCGGGACGCCGCTGGAAGTTCTTGACCGGCAAGACTCGTTGTAATCAGGTCAAGTTTCGCTGCGATTGCAAAAGTGCGCTGAGCCAGGGCTCCTTCCAGGTGAATTGAACATTGAGAATTGAAAAACGATCGTTGGTTATTGAAGAGTGCCCGTCCCGCCACGCGGGACCGAATGAAATTTCGGACTGCGGACTCAATGACCAATAAGCAATACCCAATACTCAATACTCAATGAACCTCGCCGGGCAGGCGCGATTCCAAAGGTGGTCTGAGGCGCAGCCACGCTAACATTGCCACCGGGCCCGGGGCTGCGGGGCCGCTGCTGAGCACCGGCCGCCCATTGCTGCCTGCTGCCTCCTCCGGCGGCCAAGGGTTGGTGCTCCTGCTCGGCTGACCCTTCCGTCCAGGCAAAAAACTGGCTGGCGTTGGGCCGGGCAATCGTGTTCAATAAGCGGTCAGGCCGTCTAGTGGCCAAGGCCGATACAGCAACCGTATGCTTAGTGCTTGCCTCAATAGGGCAGTCTTTCTCCCGACACCTCGGGACGCCCGATTCATCGGCGCCAACCCGCCGGGCGAATCCCCTCGGGTCGGCAGAAGCCCTGCCCTGCTCAGACGGGCTCTTCAGGAGAGCGCCAGCCTATGAAAGTCCCCCCCTCCCAGGTCTTACTGGTCGAAGATGATCCCCGCATGGCGGAATTGCTCGGCGTGCTGCTGCGCGAGGACCAAATCACACTCGCCAGCGCCGAAGACGCTCCGGCCGCCCTCAAACGCATCCGCGAGGCGCCGGTGGATTTAATCCTGCTCGACCTGGGCTTGCCGGGCATGAACGGCTTTGAATTGCTCCGGCAACTCAAGGCCGCGCCGGCCACCGAGGCCATCCCGGTGCTGGTGCTCACGGCCTGGAACAGCACCAGCGACAAGCTGCGCGGCTTTGAGCTGGGGGCGGTCGATTACCTGACCAAGCCCTTCGAGTCGGCGGAGCTCCGGGCGCGCCTCTGCGCCGCCCTCCGCGCCAAGCACCTCCAGGATGAACTCACGCGGGCCAACCGCGAGTTGCTCTCCGCGCGCCTGGCCGCCGAAGGCGCCGCCCGCGCCAAGGCCGAATTCCTGGCCAACATGAGCCACGAAATCCGCACCCCGATGAACGGCATCATCGCCATGGCCGGGCTGCTCCGGGAAACCTCCCTGACCCACGAGCAGCATGGTTACGTGGAGACCATTTACGCCAGCGGCGATTCGTTGTTGACCATCATTAATGACATCCTCGATTTCTCGAAGATCGAATCCGGCAAGCTCGAACTGGAGCACAAACCCTTTGACCCGCGCGCTGGCGTCGAGGACGCTCTCGACCTGCTGGCGGCCAAGGCGGCGGAAAAGGGCCTCGACCTGGCCTACCAAATGGACGATGGCGTTCCGGTGCAGGTCCTGGGCGACGTCACCCGGCTGCGCCAGGTGCTCGTGAACCTGCTCAGCAACGGCGTCAAGTTCACCGCCGCCGGCGAAGTCGTCGTCCAGGTGCAAATCCTCTCGCCCCCGGAACCCGCCGCCCAGGACCAGGGTTTCTGGCTCCTTCACTTCTCCGTCCGTGACACCGGCGTCGGCATTCCCGTCGACCGGATGTCGCGGCTCTTCAAGTCCTTCAGCCAGGCCGATGCTTCCACCACCCGCCAGTATGGCGGCACCGGTCTGGGCCTGGCCATCAGCAAGCGCCTGGTCGAGTTGATGGGCGGCAAGATGTGGGTCGAGAGCGTGCCGGACAAAGGCTCCACCTTCCATTTCACCCTCCCTTTGGCGGCCCTGGCCCAAGCGCCCCGGCCCTCCTTTGAAGCGCCCCAGCCGCAACTGGCAAACTTGCGCCTCTTGATCGTCGATGACAATCCCACTAACTGCCGCATCCTCAGCTTGCAGACCAGCAAATGGGGCATGCTCCCAAGCCAAACCCAAATCCCCGCCCAAGCCCTCGAATGGTTGCGGGCCGGCCAATCCTTCGACCTCGCCCTCCTCGACATGCAAATGCCCGCCATGGACGGAATCATGCTGGCCGCCGAAATCCGCAAGTTGCCCCACGCCGCCACCCTCCCGCTGGTCTTGCTCACCTCGGTCGGCATGCACCCCGACCATCCGGATTTCGCCCGCGCCGCCTTTGCCGCTTGCCTCACCAAGCCCCTCAAACCCGCCCAGCTTTGCGAGGTGTTGCTCCGCGCCGTCTCCGGCCTCAAACCGGCCGCGGGGCCCGCCCCGCCCACCGCCAAACTCGACCCCACACTCGCCGCCCGCCTGCCCCTGCGCGTGCTGCTGTGCGATGACAACCTCATCAACCAAAAGGTCGCCCTCCGCTTGCTCCAGCAAATGGGCTACCGCGCTCACCTCGCCTCCAATGGCGCCGAAGCCCTCTCCGCCCTGGACCGCCAGCCCTACGATATGATTTTCATGGACGTCATGATGCCCGAAATGAGCGGCTTCGACGCCACACGCCTCATCCGCCAACGCCAGCGCCAGCCCGACCAGTTCCCGAACTACAAGTCCCCACTCGTCATCGTGGCCATGACCGCCAGCGCCATGCCCGGCGACCGCGAAAAATGCCTCGCCGCCGGGATGGATGACTACATTGCCAAGCCCGTCCGGCTCGAGGATATCCGGACCATTGTCGAGCGGTGGGCCCCCACGGCCGCCCGCTCCGACCCGCCCGAACCGGCCCCCGCCGCCGCGGCCAGCCCTCCAGCCGCCCCCACGGCAAACCCGCCCCCCGATGCGCCGCCCCCTCAAGCCCCGGTCGAAATGGAGCGCTTGTGCGCGCTGACCGACGGCACCCCCGAGAGCCTGCGCGAGCTCATCTCGCTTTACCTGGACCAAACCAGCGACCAACTCCTCCAACTCGAGGCTGCCCTCAAGACGAACCAACCCGCCGAAGCGCGCCGCCTGGCCCACGGTTGCGCCGGCGCCAGCTCCACCTGCGGCATGCGCCGCCTCGCCCTGCTGCTCCGCGAAGTCGAGCGCCAGGGTGCGGAAGCTAAACTCCAAGGCGCCGCCGAGCTGTGCCGCGACATCAACGCCGAATTCGAGTGCGTCCGGCACTTCCTCCAGGCCTACCTGGCCGCCCAATCCGGCCTGGTCGCCAAGCCGGCCTCCTGAAAAACATTCCGCGCTGCCGCCACCTGCCCCGTGAGCTTCATGCCCCGCCGCTGCTTAGGGCGCGGCCGGCGGCGTCAACACGATGAAGTCACCCCGGCGATTCTGCGACCAGGAGGCCTCGTCATGGCCAGAAGCCACCGGCTTGTCTTTGCCCCAACTGAACGTCAGAACGCGCCTCGCTTCGACGCCCAGATCGACGAGGCCCTCGCGCAAAGCCAGCGCGCGGCGCTCGCCCAGCGCCCGATTATACTCCTCCGTGCCGCGTTCGTCGCAGTTGCCTTCGATCTTGACCGCTTCGGCCAGGTGGCCCTTCAAGTACTCTGCCACGGCGTTCACTTTGGGCCTCTCGCCCGACTTCACCAGCGACCGGTCGAAGTCAAAGTACACCGCGTAAGCCTTCAAAATCTCCGGGTGCGGTATGTACTTCGCGAAGGCCTCAGGACCAACCTGCGGGCTAGGCTCCTCACGCCCGCCGGGGGTAATCGGTCCTGAACCAGGCCCCCCGGGCTGCGAGACGAGCGGCCCCCCGGGGCCAACATTCGTCGGCGAGCCTTCACCCCCGGGCCCCGTTCCCGGCAGCATTCGGCTCCCGTACATATCCATCAGTTTGACCGGGGTCTTTTTGCAGCCAGTGGCTGCAACGCTTACTATGAATGCGAACACCAACAACTTGCTAAACTTGATCGGCTTCATTTTTTTCTTTCCTGCGCGGGCTATTTCGCCCAACTCGGTTGCGATTGCGAGCTAATTCCCAAAATTCGGGAAACATCCTTGACTTGTTTTGTCGGAACGTCAAGCAGAGAGAGTACATAATTCCCCACGCCCCCGGCGCGCCGGGCGCAGATGAGCGTGCGCGAATTCGGCGCCCAGGAGGGGTCTTCGCCTTCGGCCAGGTCGGTGGCCTCCCCTCCCCCCGCCGGAATAACGCAAATCCGGAAACCGCCCCGATACTGCGCCGTGAAGGCAATTAAACTCCCGTCCGGCGACCAATCCGGCTCCGTCGGGCTGAACACCCCCGCGGTCTTGAGCCGTTCCGGCTGCCCCCCCGCCGCGGGCACCCTCGACAGCGACCGCCGCTCGCCGTCCTTGGAAGCATAGCAAATCCATTTGCCATCGGGCGACCAGCAGGGCGACGACTCGTCCTGCGGCGACCTCGTCAGCCGGCGCAGGCCGTTGCCGCCGGCATTGCCGACGTACAGGTCCGTCCAACCGTCTTTGCTCAGGATCATCGCCACTTCCCTCCCGTCGGGCGACACGGCCGGGCTCATGTTCGAGCCCCCGTAGCCGGCAAAAATCCGCCGCGCGCCGGTCGCAAAGTCCTGATAAAAGATGTCCGGGTGGTTGAGCTTGTAGGAAGTGTAATAGGCGGCGAGCCGTCCGGGCACCCAGCAGGGCGCCGCCACAATGGAGTTGTCCCGGGTCACCGCCTGCGCCCCATGACCGTCGAAATCCCCCACGTAAACCTCGCTCTTCCCACCGGCCTCGCCTTTGAACATAATCTGGGTCTGCGCAATCCCTTTGGCGTGCTTGGGCAGGGCATTGACGAAATCGTCCGCAAACCGGTGCACTTGCCTCCGGAGCGACGCGCCCCAGTAAGCCTTGGAGAGCAGGACGCTATTGTTGACGCGCTGCATGGCTCGGGCCTCGAGGTTGCCGTTGTTGCTGCCGCTGATCTCGTATTGCGCCGCCTCGGCATTGGTGAACGCGAAGCCCTGCACGTACAGGTCGAACTGCAACACCTGCGCCGCCTCCCCGCTCAGGCCCCTCAGCGAGACGAGCACCGGCCGCTCCTTGCCGGGACCTACGAACTGTGTCACCTCAATGACTTCCGAGCCGGCGGAACTCCAAATCCCCAGCAGGTTGAGCGCAAGCATCGCCCCGGCCAAAAGTATCTTGACCTCCCATCGCCTCCCCAAATCCGCCCGCGGGCCTCCCGCGCGATGCCTGCCTGCATTTGCCCGGGGCGCTAATGAATCTCGAAGTCGTGTTGTTCTTTTCATTCAGGTGCTCTCTTGCTCTCGGGTTTGGCGTTGAAATTGATCGTGACCGTGCGCTGGTCTTCCTCCGCGTTGGCCGGCAGCGGCACCAGGCGTCTTACCCGGTCCAGCGTCATCTGCACCGAATCGTCGACGGCCACGTTGCCGGAAAAACGGACGATCCGCGCCTGTACGACCGTGCCGTCGCGGGCAATCGTCACCTCCGCCACCGTCGTAGTCTCCTTCTCCGTAACCCCATCCGGCACCATCCACTCGCGGGTATAGATGCTCTGGACCGCTTGATAAAAGTTCGCATAGGGCAGACCGCCGCCGCCGGGACCATAAGCTATTTGAATCGCTGTCACGCCCGAGAGGTTGGCCCCCAGGTGGTTGGCAACCTGGCCCAGTTGTCCGATCAGCATTCTCCGCCCCTCAGCCGCGGCCCTCGCCTGTTCCCTTTCCTGCGCCTCGCTCTCCGCCTGCTTCGCCTTGCTTTTCTCGCTGCCCGGACGCGTCACGATGGCGGAAGGATCGATTTGCGGCTTCTGGCGCGTCGGCCGGGCCGCCGGCACGAGCGACTCCTCCTCCGGCTTGGCCTTGGGCGCCCTGGCGGGCTCCCTGGGCGCTGGCTGCGGGGGTGCCTCGGCGGCCGCTGGCGGCGCGGGCGCAGGCCTGACAACGGGCGGCGCCGCCGCCAGCGGCGGGGCCTTGGGATTGCCGCCCCCAGACATCATTTCGTCGGTGGTGATCACCGGCACAAAATCAATCGGCGCCAGCTCCAGCGGCGCCGGGGTCGCGGGCCGAAACGCCGAGACCAGGACGACCGACGACAACAGCCCCACGTGCAACCCCGTCGAGACGAGCAAACACTTCTTTTGCGTGCGGTTCATTGGCGTTTAGGCACTTCGGTTCGCAGGTCCATTCGATGCAGGCCGTGCCGCCGGCAACGGTCGATCACCGCATACAAATCCTTGCTCCGGCTATTCTCGTCGGCCCGGATATAAACCACCAGGTTCGGGTTCGCCTGGAAGTCCCTGTCCAACAATTGCTCGATTTGGTTCAACTGCATCGGCACCCGGTTTAGCCGGTAAGCGCCCTGCACGCTGATTTCCACCGTCCGGACATCGCGCGGGTCCACCCGCCCGCTGGGCTGGCCCCCCTTGGGCAGCTTCAAGGGCAGGCTCTGCTCCAGCAACGGCGTCGTAATCACGAAGATAATCAGCAACACGAACGCCAGGTCCAGCAGCGGCGTGATGTTAATCTCGCTCAGCGTTACCAGGGCACTGCGTTGGGAAAAGCGCCGCATCGTCAGTTATCTGGTTGTCGGCTTGTCAAGTCGTCTGCTTGTCAGGTTGCCCAACTGGATTGGCCGCCCGCAGGTCACAAACGCCCCCCCCACGCCCAACCTCGTAACCTGATAACCTGATAAACCGGCAACCTTCATCGTTCACTCCTCAAGGTACTCCGTTTCGATCCTCGAGGCCAGTTCCTGGGCGAAGTTGTCGAGTTCCACCGTCAGCACGCGCAGGTTGTGAACCAGCCAGTTGTAGCCGAACATCGAGGGGATGGCCACCAGCAGCCCCGCCACGGTCGTGATCAGCGCCGCCGCCACCCCGGGCGCCATCGCCGTCAGCGTCGCGCTCTGCTGCAGCGCCACGTGGCCGAACGTGCTCATCACCCCCCAAACCGTCCCCAGCAGACCCAGGAACGGCGACCCGCTCACCGCAATCGCCAGCAAGATCAACCCCGATTCCAGCTTGAGCGACTCCTGGGCGACGCTCGTCTCCAGCGAGCGCTTCACATGCTCCATGCCCTTGAGCGAAATATGCTGCTTGCGGCCGGCCCCCTCGGCCACCTGGAGCCGCGCATCCAGTTCCGTGCTCCCGGCCTGATAGACCATGAACAGCGGACACCCCTCCGCCCGAATCCGCCGGTCGAATACCTCCAGCACCCTTCTCTGGGCGCGGAATTCCCCGCTGAAATACTCATTGAGCTTCCTGGCCCGCCGCATCTGCAGCGCCTTGTCGATCATCACCGACCAGGCAACAATTGAAAGCACAACCAGGCAAACGATGATGGCCTTTGCCTCCGGTGTGGCTTGTCTCCACACGTAGTGCAATTCCGCCTCGTTCCCATTGGCCGCGGCGGCCGCTAAATATAGTGCTGCGTTCATTCCGACACGATCTCTCCGTAACTCCGCAGACTTGGTCGTGAGGAATAGAAGCGCCCAAGCGGAACACGTTCAAAAAACATCCAACTCGAACCCGCCAAAGAACTTAACCACAACTTTTCTACCAGTCTCTTCAAAAAATGCAACACCCAATTCGGAAAAACTTTAAGGCCTTTCAGCCCATTGTCCAGACCCTTTTGTTGGCAACTTTGAGCTTGCGCCAGCCAGTGGCAGCGCCAACAATCCAACGTCTTGAGCAACGTTTTTTCGGCGGCGGCTTTTTGTGTGCGCGCGGTTCTTCTGCCTCACCGCACGGCGCGGCGGGCTCGTTTCAGCCGTGCATAATCTCGCTCGTTTTTTTCGCCGCAAGCCGCTCGACCGGTTGGTGGGCGAGACGACCGAGCCGGGGCGCCAACTCCGGCGGGTGCTGGGACCGGTGCAGCTCACGATGCTGGGCGTGGGAGCCGTGATCGGGGCCGGGGTGTTTACCAGCATCGGCCCGGCGGCCGCCGGCAGCGCCCATCAACTCGGCGCCGGCCCGGCCCTGGTGATTTCGTTCCTCATGGTAGCGGTCGCCTGCGGCTTTGCCGCCTTATGTTATGCCGAGTTCGCAGCCATGGTCCCGGTTTCCGGCTCGGCCTACACCTACGCCTACGTCACCCTCGGCGAGCTGGCCGCCTGGATGATCGGCTGGGACTTGATTCTCGAATACGCGATCAGCAACGCCGCGGTGGCCGCCTCCTGGTCGGGCTATTTTCAGAACCTGCTCAGGGAAGCTTTGCATCTCCAGTTGCCCGCCTGGCTGAGCACCGATATTACCTCGACGGCGCGGGCCGCCGCCCAGGTGGCCGCCGCCCAGGCCGCCCACACCGACCTGCGCTCGCTCAGTCCGGACCTCCTCAACGACGCGCAACTCTTCCATGCCGCGCCCCGCCTCCTTGGCCTGCCGATCATCTTCAACCTGCCCGCCTTCCTCGTCGTCGCGCTCGTAACCTGGGTGGTGCTCATCGGCATCCGCGAGACGGCCCGCTTCAACACCGCCCTGGTGGTGGTCAAGCTCGGCATCCTGCTGTTCTTTATCGTGCTGGGCGCCTTCTGCGTGCGCCCGGAAAACTGGGTCCCGTTTGCCCCCAACGGCCTCAAAGGCATCTCCGGCGCCGCCGCCATCATCTTTTTCGCCTATATCGGGTTCGACGCCGTCTCCACCGCCGCGGAAGAGACGCGCAACCCCCAGCGCGACATGCCCATCGGCATCCTGGGCAGCCTGATCCTCTGCACCCTCATTTACGTCGCCGTCGCGGTCGTCCTCACCGGCATCGCCAAATGGGACACCCTCGGCAATAATGAGCCGCTCGCCAGGGCCTTCTCCGCCCTGGGCATGAAGTGGACCGCGGCCCTCGTCGCCCTGGGCGCGGTCATCGCCACCACCTCGGCCCTGGTGCCCTACCAGGCGGCCCAACCGCGCATCTTCTTCTCCATGGGCCGCGACGGGCTGCTCCCAGCCTGGGCCGCCAGGGTCCATCCCCGCTTTCGCACCCCGCACGTCACCACCCTCCTCACCGGCGTCATCGTCGCCGCCTGTGCCGCGGTCTTCAACATCAACGAACTCGTCGAACTGACCAATATCGGAACCCTCTTCGCCTTTACCCTGGTCGCCCTCGGCATCCTCATCCTCCGCTCTACCGACCCGGACCGGCCCCGCCCCTTTCGCACCCCACTGGTCCCCTGGGTACCCCTGGGCGCCATCGCCTCCTGCGGCTATCTCATGTTCCACCTGCCTGCCGTCACCTGGATCCGTTTCTTCGGCTGGATGGCCGCCGGGCTCATCCTCTATTTCTCTTACGGTTTCCGCCGCAGCCGCCTCAGCCGCAACTAAGGGGGCAGGCGTCTCGCCTGTCTCTGCGGGCGCCTCGCCCGCCTTGACCTAGTGGGCCGTTTCATAAATACGCTCGCGTAGGCGGCGAGGGATTTTTCGTGCAGCCAAGGCCCGAGCACCGAGCATATCCCTCCCGACCTGTCGGCATGAGGTGCGAGCAACGCCGTCCGCCCGAAAACGAACCGCCCAATCCGTCAGCGGATTTCTGAAATGGCCCACTAATCCCACCCCGCTCTTTCCGGGCACAATCCCCAAGTCTCCCGCCCCGTTGGTCCCGTCCCCTTTCACATTGACGCCTTCCTTTTCCCGCAGCAGCTTTTAGGGCCATGAGCAAAACCCTCTTCGAAAAAATCGTCGCCCGTGAAATCCCGGCCACCGTCGTTTATGAAGACGACCTCCTCCTGGCCTTTCGCGACATCAAGCCCCAAGCCCCGACCCACGTATTGATCATCCCCAAAAAGCCCATCCCGCGCCTCGCCGACGCCACGCCCGCAGACCAGCAGCTCCTCGGCTACCTCCTCCTCAAAGCCGCCGAGGTCGCCAACCAACTCGGCCTCACCACCTCCGGCTTCCGCCTCGTCTTCAATAACGGGCCAAATGCCGGCGAAGCCATCCCCCACTTGCACTGCCATATCCTCGGTGGCCGCTCCCTGGGGTGGCCCCCGGGCTGACCCCCACTCCTGGCGTAGCGCGACCCATGGGGCCAAAAAAAAGCCGAAACCTTCGTTTCGGCTTCAAAGAAGCATCTGGCGCCAACCTGCTCTCGCGCAAGCTAGACAGCCACTACCATCCGCAAAACTACGTTTGACATAAGATAGTCAACGAGTCGTGAACGGACAGCCAGGACAGGTTTACGTCGGATGCCTCACAGGCGTCTCCAGCGGGTTTTTGCACGGGCAGCCCATCGCTTGGAAATCCGTGGTATTCCTGGTGGCTACGGTTGCTCCCGTGCGCAAAGCGATGGCCGCGAGCAACCCATCCACCAACGCCGGCTTGCCTTTGCCCAAACGGCGCGCTTCTCCGGCCAGACTTGCGGCTTTGGCATAGTCGGCTGCCTCCGAAGCGAAGGACGGCAGGTGCGCAATTCGGTCCGCGTAAAACTGGGCTCCGCGTTGTCGTAACGCCGCATCGGGAACGGCGTGGACACCGAGCAAGAATTCGCCTCGCACAATATCGGCGGTGGCCACGGCATCCGCTTGCGCCAGCCAGGGAACAAAAGCACCATGGCCGCGCTCGCCTTCGATGAAGATGTCTGTGTCAATGAGCCAAGGCACGGTCCTCTTCCTCCTTCAGTTCTGTGATTTCCAGGGCGATGGCATCCGAAGCCCCAGGATCGCCGGGATGTCCCCGGAATAATTCCGCGGCTTGTTTGCCGTCCATAAAATCGCAATCAGGCACCAATCGAGCTACGGCGCGCCCGTGCTTGAGCACCTGAATAGAGCGGCCGTGCTCGACTTTGCCGAGGTACTCGCTGAATTTGCGAGCCATCAATGTGGCCGTGGCCTTTTGCATAGTACGTAAAATACACACTTTTGGCGCTAAAACAACAAAAAAAAGCCGAAATATGAAATATTTCGGCCTTTTTGAAAATCTGGCGGCAACCTACTCTCGCGGAGTCTATAAAACCACTACCATCGGTAAGACTGCGTTTGACGGCCGTGTTCGGAATGGGAACGGGTCGGACCACAGCTTTATAGCCACCAAAAATCGTCCGTGATGAGCGCGCTGCGAGGGGGCGGGCCGGGCGGAGCCCGGCCCTCGCCATCCACCGCGCGTCACTGATCACGCTAAATTCAAAGAGCGGACGCCGCCAAGTGCGGAGCACCGGGGCCCCATCGCCATGGGCTTCTCTGAAAACTGCACACAGGCGCTAACCGGGAATTACATTCGCGAGTTCAAATCGCTTTCTCTCGCCCGCCCGAAAGCGGGAAGTCGAAAAGCGATCAAGCCTCACGACCGATTAGTATTAGTCCGCTGAACGGATTGCTCCGCTTACACGCCTAACCTATCAACCAGGTGGTCTACCTGGGGTCTTTAGGAACCTTGCGGTCCGGGAAACAATATCTTGGGAGGAGCTTGGCACTTAGATGCTTTCAGCGCTTATCTCTTCCGCACATGGCTACGCAGCGATGCCCCTGACGGGACAACTGCCACACCAGAAGTGCGTCCAACCCGGTCCTCTCGTACTAAGGTTGGAACCCCTCAAGTTTCCTGCGCCCACAGTGGATAAGGACCGAACTGTCTCACGACGTTCTGAACCCAGCTCGCGTACCGCTTTAACCGGCGAACAGCCGGACCCTTGGGACCTTCT
>Ga0187870_1002360_pt1 | contig 15842 bp, 11 predicted proteins | sample June2016WEW_13_1_3_FD_132974 | JGI IMG/M metagenome (GOLD analysis project Ga0187870, IMG submission 132974) | Peatland microbial communities from SPRUCE experiment site at the Marcell Experimental Forest, Minnesota, USA - June2016WEW_13_150 | ecosystem: Environmental > Terrestrial > Soil >... | reverse complement strand
TGGTGAACGTCTCTTGCAGATGTTCGGGATCATAAGCGTCACAATCGGTGTTTTCACGTTGATGCCAATACCGACGCTGGATGGTTTTACCATTCTAGGCAACTTTTGCGTCGCGACCAGGGGCGCACTCGACGAATTTCATGAAGGACTGGCTCGACCAAGTATAATTTCAGGGACATCAGGTGGGTACTTCAAACGCACGGGTGTCAGTTACATTCTCAATCGATCGGCCGGATAGCGCAACAGCTCTGGTGTTGATACGAGAATTAGATGCTGATCTGGGCTCACGCTATCCCGATCAATGGATTCATGGTTTGCATCCGGAAGACGTCGGAGATCCCGGGCTCGTATTCATCGTCATGTATCGGGAGAGCGAACCGGTCGGCTGCGGCGCACTCCGTCCGCTGGACGCTGAAATAACTGAAGTGAAGCGCATGTATGTGAAGCCAGGTTTCCGCGGATTGGGCTATGCCCGGAAGTTGCTGAAGTTTCTCGAATCCACTGCCCGGACGTCAGGATTCAAAGCAGTCCGGCTCGAAACGGGAACAAAACAACCTGAGGCAATTGGACTCTACGAGTCATCCGGCTATCATCTCATTCCGGTTTTTGGAGAGTACGTGGGCAATCCATTCAGCATCTGTTATGAGAAGAAGCTGTAGGAGGCATCTGTGCCGGTGGCTTCGCTTGTCAAGCAGATAGATCACAACTCGAAACTCAAACGCATCACGCCTAGATTGAGCGCCGCCGGGCGCTGAGGAAGCAAAAGGAATGCTCGAAACCATGCCAATCATCGCCTTCGTAGCGACAACAACGCCGGATCGCGCAAAAGAGTTCTATTCGAGTGTCCTTGGTCTCCAGCTCCTCAGTGAGGATGGCTTTGCACTGATGTACGATGCGGGCGGCACGAAACTGCGCGTTGCAGTTGTGAAGGAGCTCCGACCAGCAGGATACACGGTTCTTGGATGGATTGTGCCGGATATCCGCCGGTCGATTCAAGATCTGATGAAGCGAGGTGTTGAATTCCGGCGATACGAAGGATTCGGCCAGGACGATCTCGGAGTATGGACATCGCCAAGTGGAGCGCGTGTTGCCTGGTTCGGCGATCCCGACGGTAACACGCTCTCATTGACAGAATTCGAGCGCAAAGCAAGCTCTTGAAGGCAGATCGCCTGTTGGTTGTGCGAAGAAGCGTTTCAGTCAAGAAGGATTCTCACATCCAGTCCCACGCAGCTAACCCACCGCAGCCCCGCAAGTGACTGCTGTCACCATTTTTATCCGTCCCGACCCCCAATTTTCTATCGTAAAACGAGATTGTGGGTGGCTGCGCTTTGGCACGACATCCAGATCGGATACGGAGGGACTATGCTGACGGAGTGGAACAAGCCCGGAATTCAGGAAGGAAAGCTCACAAAACGATGGTTCGGAGATTCCTATTTCGATTTGTTTGTTTGGCTGGATGAATCGAAGATGATCGTAAGTTTCCAGCTTTGCTATGGAAAGCCTGCCGATGAACATGCTTTTACCTGGATGTACCCTTCCATTTACTACCATCAGCGTGTCGATGACGGAGAAAACAGGCCCGGGAAAAGCAAATCGACGCCGGTTCTTCTGCCGGATGGCATGGTTGACGTCCAATCCATTCTCCGGCGTTTCCAGGAGGAGAGCAAGGATATCGATCCGTCTGTCTCCGTATTCGTCCATCAAAAAATCCTCGCCTTCGGCAAAACACCCGCGGTTGCCTAAGACCTTTCTTCCAGGCCCTTCAAGCATCCCCCTGATTCCATGAGGCACCAAAATCGCTCGCGTCTTGTCCGCGTGTAAGACGGAGGAGGAAATCCTCCCATATTTGTTGTACAATGGACGAGGAATCAAAAGTCCGTGTCGGAAGAATAGAGCCATATTCGAATGACGAGTGACCGAAAAAGCATAGCGGAATTTCTCGGGCTGAAAAAGGACCTCATCGGGCTGCTCGGCATGGTGGTGCTGGTGGGACTCGGGGAAAACATGGCCGAGCGGTTTCTGCCTCTTTATCTTGTCGCGCTTGGGGGCGGAGCATTCTCTGTCGGATTGTTGAATGGCATGGACAATTTGCTCGGCGCGCTGTATTCCTTTCCCGGTGGGTATGCAAGTGATCGGCTAGGCTACAAACGAGCTCTGTTGGTCTTCAATCTTATTGCAATGGCCGGGTATGCCATCGTCATTATCTTCCCTTCGTGGCAGGCAGTCATTATCGGCGCAATCCTGTTTGTGTCGTGGACTGCGATCTCATTGCCGGCGACGATGGACCTGGTGGCCACCGTCCTGCCCAAGAACAAACGGACAATGGGGGTCTCGCTGCATTCGATGGTACGCCGGATTCCGATGGGCCTCGGGCCGGTCCTCGGAGGCGCGCTGATCGGGGCGTTCGGCGAAACGCGCGGAGTGCGCATGGCGCTGATCATCGCGTTTGTTCTTGCCGGTGTCTCGCTGGTGCTTCAGCAGGTTATGATTGGGGAGGAGAACAAAGGAGCGAGGGAGAAGACCTCTGCATCGTCAAACGGCCTGAAATTGCTCAGCCCGGACCTGCGCAAGCTTCTTGTCTCAGATATTCTGGTAAGATTCTGTGAGCAGATTCCGTACGCATTTGTCGTCATCTGGTGTGTCAGCGTTAACAAGATCACGCCGCTGCAGTTTGGATTGCTGACGGCGATTGAGATGGCGACAGCGATGATGGTATATGTTCCCGTTGCCTACCTGGCCGATAAATCGACGAAGAAACCGTTCGTGGTCGTCACGTTCATGTTCTTCACGATTTTTCCCCTCATACTTCTTATCGCGAGGTCGTTCTGGGTGATGGTTCTGGCGTTTGTCATCAGGGGGCTGAAGGAATTCGGGGAACCAACCCGGAAGGCATTGATTATGGATCTCGCTCCGGATGGGAAGAAGGCGGCGACGTTTGGTCTTTACTATCTTGTCCGTGACACTATCGTGTCGCTTGCCGCCTTCGGAGGGGCGTTGCTCTGGGATACTTCTACGATACAGTTATTCGTCGATACCTTCGGTGTCGGCCGCTCTCTCATTCCTTTCTTTCAATCAATTGCTTCTCCCGCACTCAACCTGTTCGCGGCCTTCGGCTTCGGGGTTGCAGGCACGATCTATTTCTCGCTGTTCGGTCGGGATTTGGGCCGTTCGTCAAGTACAGCCAGCGACAACAGTTAGCGCCTGCGTCGGTTCGGCGTTCCAGAACAAACCCATTCGTCAATGGATATTATTCGAGCGGGTTTGCCCCGATGGCGCGTTGAAGTTCGTACTTGCTCAGAATAAGCTTGTAGAGCGCCTGGAGGTTTCCCAGTCGTGCCGCTGATTCGGCAGTCTGCGCATCGAGAAGATCAAGGTTTGTCACCGTCCCGATCTCATACCGCGCCTTGGCAATGGAAACTGCTTCTTTCGCCTGCTGGACCTGAAGTTCTGAAATCGGAATCTTTGAAGCAGCGGACTGCACTTCGGTCACGGCCTGTTCGACGTCGGAGCGGATCTGTCGTTGGATGTCCCGCTGGCGAGCCTCCTCCGCCATCATCAAAGCCCGCGCCTCCTCTTGCTGGTGATCCGTACGCCCACCGTCAAAAATCGGTACCTCGGCCTTGACACCGGCAACCCAGTTGCCCCGCAGAACATCAAGGTCAGGGATGTAGCCATTCTTCAGGCCGTACATCAGATTCAGCTTGAGGGATGGCCTATTCCCCAGCGAAGCGACCTTTTCTTGAAGCCCCGCGGAGAGGCCGGCATCCTGCGCCAGCTTGAGCTCCGCCCTCTGGCGAATCGCCGCCTGCAGAAGAGAGTCGCTGTTCAATGGTATGCTCGTCTGTTCGAAATCCCCACGGATGTGAACGGCAGATCCGGCAGGCAAGCCCAGGAGCTGCGACAACATTGCCCGTTGCTTGGCCGCAGCAGTCTCGAGATCGATCTTCTGATTCTGGGAGGCTGCGAGGCGCACTTGAGTTGTCAGCACATCGAAACTCGTGGCCGTTCCGGACGAGACACGGCGCTGTGTGATGTCGATATGTTGACGCAACGCATCGATTTGTTCATTCTGAACGCCGATGCTCTTTTCCAGAAGGAGTATCGCATAGAAGACGCGTATGGCCTGATAGGTGAGGGTGCTTTTCGTCAGCTCAACCGCGTCACGGCTTGTTTGGACGCGTGATCTGCTGAGATCGACGACCGCGTCTCCCTTTCCGAAATCGTACACCGTATAACGCCCACCGATATGAGCATCATAATTACTTGCCGGGTAGAGTTTGAATTCTCCGAGACCCGGGAATGCAAGTTGGGCGATGGGTGCCAGAAATACATACGACGCTTCCGTCGACACTTCGGGGGAGAGTGCGCTGGCGCTCTGCAAGACACGCGCCTCCGCTGCATGAGTGTTCTGCTCCGCCTGGGCTATTGCGGGATGGGTCTCCAGCACGCGCCGGAGCACCTGGTCAACGGTGAGCGTGTCCTGGGCAAGTGCCGCGCTCAGGGCGATCGCTACAATGAAACATGCATACAATGGTCTCATCATGATGAAATCAGTTCCTTGATGAAGAGAAATGACAGGTTGATAGTTGAGAATTCTATTCTATTCCATGGAAGCTGCTTTTACACCCGAACCCTTCTTCTTATGGACCCTGAGGAGGAAAATGGGAACGACGCTGAGTAAGGTAATTCCAGCGGCAACCAGAAAATCGTCATTGATTGCACGGACAAACGACTGCTGGGCGATGTGCGTTGCTATCAATGTTCGCGCCCTCATCGCTGCGACTGCAGGTGTTCCGCCAACGACATTCTGGCTGAAGTGAGCCAGCTGGCTTGCCACCTGTTGAAATGCCGGAGAGTATTGGTCAACCATTTGGCCGTAGGTGGACGTGTGGTAGATCATCCGCCGTGTAAGCAGCGCGCCCATCAGAGCTACGCCGAAACTCCCGCCGAGTTGACGCAGGACGTTGAAGAGTCCGGATGCCTGAGCAATCTTATGCCGCGGTATTTCGGACAATGCGAGCGTCGAGAGCGGAGTGAAGACCATTCCCATTGCAAACCCGCGGACGTACAGCGGCAGCATGATCTGATAGTGTTCCGAATAGAGGGACAATCCCGCGTTCATGAACAGGCTCAGGGCGAGGAGGAAGAGCCCCGATGCCGCCGGTATCTTGGGATTGATCTTGTCCGACAGCAGTCCCGCAATTGGGGCTGTCACTGCCTGCAAGAGCCCCACGGGAAGGAAAACGGCCCCTGCCTGAAGGGCGGTGTAGCCGAGCGAGTTCTGCAGGTAGAGAGGGAGCAGAAACGTGCTGCCAAACATCCCGAGTCCGAAGATGAAGAGAATTCCATTCGTGACACCAAAATTGAAATTCTTCATCAGCCGCAACTCGATCAGCGGATGTTCAACGGTCAGTTCCGTCGCCAGAAAAATGATAAGGGCGATGCCGGAGATGAAAAAACATGAAATGATAAATGGAGAAGTCCATCCGCCGGTATTCCAAGAGGCGTTGCCATCTGACAGCGCCAGAAGAAGCGCAATGAGAAAGACCGCTGACGAAATAAATCCGACGACGTCGAACGAACGTGTGCTTTCCGTCCGAAATTCCCGTTGGATGACCAGCGTCGCAAAGAGCCCAACCATTCCAACCGGTACGTTGACGTCGAAGATGGCATTCCAGCCGATGTTGTCCACCAGGTAACCCCCGACGAGAGGACCGAGAGAGACGGATGCAGCGGCTGCGATGGACCAGAATCCAAGTGCAATGCCCCGCTGTTCAAGGGGAAATTCCCTTGTGATGATTGCCATGCCGACCGGCATCATGAAGCCTGCCCCCGCTGCCTGAACAATGCGGAAAATGATCAGCGCGTTTTCGTCCCACGCCAGCCCACAGAGGAACGAGCCGAGCGTAAACAGAAGCAGGGCCATGAAGTATGTGCGTTTGTAGCCAAAGTGATCTGCAACCCATCCGGACGTCGGCAGCATCACAGCAAAAACAAGAAGGTAGGCCGTGAGAATCCATTCCGCCTTATCGACATCGATGCCAAACGATGCCATGATCTTCGGAAGCGCGACGTTGACAACTGTCGCATCAAGAACCGCCATAAAGGTCCCGATCATGACATTCAGGAGCACCCACCACTTGTAGGAAGTGTGCTCGTGGTGCAAAGATGGAACCCGTCGGACGAAACCTCTCTTGATCCTGTGTGTCGAAAAAAAGGCCATCCCTATTTGACCTTTACTTTCACTTCAACCGACATTCCGGGGAGCAGCTCCACGTGCGATGCTCCCTTCTGCCCATCGGCCGGTTTGATGGAGATCTTGACCGGCACACGCTGCGTCACCTTCGTGAAGTTCCCTGATGCGTTGTTCGGAGGGATCAGGGAGAACTGCGAAGCCGTATTTGTGCCGATCTGGAACACCTGACCAGAGAATTTCACTTCAGGATACGCATCGACGGTTACCTCCACCTTATCTGTTGAGCGGAGTATTCCGATGCTTGTTTCCTCGAGGTTCGCAGTCACCCAAATGTTCTGAAGGTCATACACGGTGAACACCGGCTGGCCGGGGGAAACGACGTCGCCGGGAAGGACCCAGCGCTTTGAGACAACTCCATCCATCGGTGAGAGAATGACTGTATTGCGCAATTGTGTCTCAATGATGCCTATCTGAGCCTTTGCAGAATTTGATTGCGCCACGGAGATGTTGTAGCGCGCTTTCGCCGATTCGAGTTCACTCAGTGCGTGGTCGTATTGTTCCTTCGTGATGATGTTGTCGTTGATCTGGGCTGCTGCTCGTTTGAAATCCAGTTGAGCTTTTTGGAGGCTCACGTCGGCAAGGGTGATATTCTCCTGGGCAAGGGCGAGGGCAGTGCGGGTCTGGATCAACTGAGCACGCAGATCTGTATCGTCCAATCGCACAAGAACCTGTCCTCCGCTTACAGTATCTCCCTCACTGACCGTGAGCGTGTCGATGCGACCGAGTATTTTGGTGCTCACCGCGACGCGATTGGCATCGATATAGGCGTCATCAGTCGTGACATACTCGCGCGTTCCCATGTACCAGTAGTAGGCGGCGATTGCGAACCCCAGGATGATGACGAACAATGGAATGACGACCTTAAAGTTCTTATAGAGAGGGACGGAGTCAACCGGCTGATCGCCGTTTTCTTCGTTGCTGGCAGGAGGTTGACTGTCCATGCGTCCTTCGTGTGTCTGCGGCCGTTGTTGATCCGGCCGTGAAGTTTGTTCCATAGTACTGAATCCTTTCTAGTGATCGGTTCTCTTGACAATACCATGCAGGATGATATCCATCAATAGGTTGATTTCTTCTCTATACTCGTCGAGTCGCACTTCATCGTCTCCACGGAATTGCGCTGCCTGCGTTGCGCGCAGGCGAAGTCCCTGGAGAATGTGGAGCAGCAATTCGGCCGTCTTCTCGGGCGAGACGAGGCTAAACTCATTGTTCTTGATTCCGTCGCAGAGGATCCTCGTCAGAAGTTGGAGCTCCTCCTGCGCAAATGCCGCGAAGAGATCCTTGAAGACCGGTTTCATGTTCTGCCAGAACTTCGCGTTGAGTGCGCTCAGGTTGAGAAGCTGGCCCGCGAGCGCGACTCTCTGCGTGACGTATCTCGTGAGTTTCTCGGTTGCAGAGATCGGCTGGTCAAGTATCTCCCCTGTTTGTTTCAGGAATTCCTCTTGCTCCCGCCGTATCACCGCACGGAAGACGTGCTCCTTTGCCGGGTAGTAGTAATACAACGAGGCCTTCGCCAATCCAACATCTTCAGCGATTTCATCCATCGTGACTTTCGAGAAGCCAAATCGGGCAAATCTGCTCTGTGCTGCATCGAGGATGCGGTGCTCTTTGTCGTGCGCTATGCTGGAAACGTCCACGTACTTGACCTTTCGACTAATCGCGTTGAATAGTCGAAAAAATACTCAAAGCTTTCTTCTCCTGCAAGAAATAAATCTGATTATGGTCTGGCAGGGGCCTTTTCGCAAAATTCTGGTTGGTTTTCGCCCAAGTAATATGTCTTGTTTCATTTTCAGGGATCTTGGATTAGATTAGCAGTAATGACATTGAATCAAGCGATGAAAATCAGTCCTCACGTGCATGGCCGTCTTCTTCAAAATGAGTGCAGTAGGAGAGAGCATTTGGGCTCTGCTCTTGCTACGATTTGTCCTTCCTTCTAGAATCCCTGTCATCTTCAATCGATTATGAAGCAACAATACATCGATGTGCCCAGCCCTGGCGAGTCCTCTGGTGCGAAGAAGATAAAGGTCGTCATCATCACGACAGTAATGCTCACCTTCATCTCTTTCTGGAGGGCATCGGCGATTGTGCTCTCGGATCTCGCTTCGAGTGCGTACTACGCAGTTGGGATAGCTGAGAAAGCTGTCGGGCCGTCTGCTCCCTGGTTTATTCTCTTCGTGATGCTCTTTGCATATGGAATACGCGCAGTCTACATCGAATCATCCAGTATGTTTGTGCGCGGTGGTGTCTATAAGGTTGTTCACGAGGCGATCGGCGAGAAGATGGCAACTTTTTCCGTCTCTGCGCTGATTTTTGACTATTTGATTACGGCTCCGATCAGCGCTGTCTCTGCCGGCCAATATATCTCAGGACTTCTCAATTCGCTGTTGTCCACCATTGGCTCTCATATTATACTTCCCGAGAATGTTGTCTCGGTTATTACTGCTCTCCTGATTCAGGCATACTTCTGGCGCAAAAACATTATCGGCATCGAAGAATCGAGCGAAAAAGCTCTCCGTATTTTTCAAGTCACTTCCGTCCTCGCTGTTGTGCTTTTTGTATGGTCGATTATCACCGTCAGCATCCGCGGTGTGCACCTTCCACCATTCTCAATTCAGTTGTCAGACGACTCGCTGGGTTGGCTCAAAGACGTGGACTGGCTCAGGACGATCGGGGCTGTCGGGGTGCTTGTGGGAATGGGGCACGCAATTCTCGCCGTGAGTGGTGAAGAGACACTCGCGCAAGTATATCGGGAGATTGAAGCGCCGAAGTTGAAAAACTTGAAGCGCACAGGCTTGGTGATTTTCCTGTTCGCGTTCGTTTTTACCGGCCTGAACGCCCTCTTTGCCTCGATGATTGTGCCCCAGCAGGAGTTGATCGGCACGTACAATGAAAATGCCTTAAGCGGTCTGGCGATGCATTTTGTCGGACCACATTCGGTGCTTCTGATGCTTCAAGCCTTTGTTGTATTCACAGGATTCTTGATACTCTCGGGTGCTGTGAATACTTCGCTTATCGGCGCCAACAGCGTGCTCAATCGGGTCGCAGAAGATGGGGTTCTTCACGAGTGGTTCAGGAAGCCGCATCAACGGTTTGGGACCTCTTACCGGATTGTCCACACGCTCGCCATTCTTCAGACAATCATTATTATCGCAAGCCGCGGTGATGTCTTCCTGTTGGGTGAGGCCTATGCGTTCGGAGTTGTCTGGAGTTTCATCATGATGGCCTTCTCGATGATTGTCCTCAGGTACAAAGACCGATCCGTCCGAGAATGGAAAGTTCCGCCGAACATCACCTTGTTTGGGTATGAAATTCCCCTGGGACTCGGGTTCGTGTTTCTCGTGCTCCTGGCCCTCGGGATTGTGAACCTGTTGACAAAACCAGTTGCCACCAAGGGCGGAATCACGTTCACAGCATTTCTCTATATCGTATTTGCGATTTCAAAACACATGAACAAACGGAGGGCAGCAAAGAAAACTCACGATTTGGAAAGGTTCAACGTCCTTGCTCAAGATAAGCTGACGGCTGAGTCGATCGGTTGCGAGCACGCGAGACGCAAACTGGTGGCTGTCAGGCTGCCGAAACGGTTGCACCATCTCAAGAAATGCCTGGATGAGACTGACGCTGAAACGACCGATATCATCGTGATGCGTGCCAAGGTGCTGACAGGGATTGGAAACACAATGGTTGATGAGTCCGTCGACTCTGACGAAGAAGAACTGTTTTCAGAAGTTATCAAGATGGCGGAAAAGGAGGGAAAGTCGGTCATCCCCATTGTCGTTCCCACGAACAATGTCGCGTATGCTGTCGCTCATACGGCGGCCCAATTGGGAGCAGAGGAGGTTGTCATAGGGACTTCGGATAAGTATCCCCCGGAATATCAGCTGCAGCAGTTTGCACTTCATTGGGGAATGGTGCAGGCAGACGAAAAACACGGGTTGCTTGTCCGTTCGATCGGCACTGAAGGCGAGCTGAGGGTAGAGTTGTAGGGAGTATCGTAAGGCGTGATCGGATGCTTGGAGAACGCGACAGTATGAACGAGCTGATCGCAGCGGCAGACGAACTCGCATGGCATCTGACTTTACGGTCCAGTATGCCTTCTCGCAGTATCCTCTAGATTTCCAGATCTACGATCCCGATCTCGTTAGGGGGGGATTGGGAATTGATCTCCACGTCTCGTACCGTACAACCGAGAAGATCATACTCACACCTCGCGACTGGAGTGGGTGTTCTAGGCACACATCCGGTGATGCAATCTGAAGATCGCCGCTACCTCCACGTACTTTCGAATTTGTATGTGCCCGAGCCGACCTCGAAAACGGAACATCCGGCTTCATTGCGCAGAAACGTAACGCCCTCAGATGCTTTTGTCCCCCCGTTCTCCTTCACCGATTTTGGATCTGAAGTCGGCACGAACACAGTGGCCGTCGTGTTTGGCGGGATCGTGACGTTCAAGCTGAGTTTACCCGATTCCTGTTTCCATTCGCTTCTTATCGGACCATAGATTGAGACATATTCGGCCTTGGCGAACGTCAGTCCCCGATTCGGGCGAGGATGAATGGCGATTTTCTTGTATGCCACAGCGTTACCATCGAGATCAATTCCACCGACGTACCTGTAGAGCCACTCGCCGACAGACCCCATCGAGTAGTGGTTGAAAGAGTTCATGCCTGCATCCTGAAATCCTTTTTCCTTTGTCCATCCATCCCAGCGTTCCCAAATGGTTGTAGCTCCCTGCAGGATTGGATAGCCCCACGACGGAAATGTCTTGTTGAAGAGGAGCTTGTAGGCTACATCCAGATAGCCATTGTCCGAAAGTACCGGATTCAAATACTTCACGCCGATGAAGCCCGTGGAGAGATGGTTATTCCGTTTCTTTATATCATCAACAAGATATTGTGCGGCGCGTTCACGCAAGATCTCGGGCATCAAATCAAACGCCAGGCAGAGCACGTAGCCGGTTTGCGTCTCGCCAAAGACGTGGCCATCAGATGAGATGTACTTTTTCTGAAACACCGCCTTGATGACGTTCATCAACTCGAGGTATGATCGCTGATCATCGGAGCGTCCGATGGCCTGGGCCATATCCGCCATGAGCTTCGCATCGTAAGCCCAGAATGCGGTTGCAAGAAGGTCCTTCGGGGTTTCCGCATCGATCGAGAGCCAGTCGCCGTAATCGTTGTTACGAAGCTTGTTCCTGACATGATCAGCATTTGAATCCGCCATATACTTCATCCAGCGATTCATCGCGTCGTAGTGGCGCTCGATGATACGCGTGTCTCCGTAGCATCGGTACATATACCACGGAACGATGACACCGGCGTCTCCCCATCCTGGTGCACCATCGGTGCCGTTCCCCTGAATGTACGGTGAAGTGTCCTTGAAGGCTCCTTCCGGCGATTGGGCATCCTCAACATCACACATCCATTTTGTCATGAACGAAGAGACGTCCATATTGAATGAAGCTGTCCGCACAAAGATCTGAGCGTCTCCCATCCAGCCCAGACGCTCATCGCGCTGCGGGCAATCTGTCGGAATGCTGATGAAATTGCAGCGCTGGCTCCAGAGGATGTTGCTTTGGAGCTGGTTCACTGTGGGATCGGAGCAGGTGAAGCTGCCGGCCGAAGGGAGGTCTGTATTGATCGCACAGCCGCGAATTGCATTGAGGGTCGGCTTGCCGGGATATCCGGTCACTTCTACGTACCGGAACCCATGAAATGTAAAGTGCGGCTCAAACACTTCATCCCGACCTCCTTTGAGGACGTACACGTCTGTGGCCTTCGCTCTGCGGAGATTCTCGGTGTAGATTGTCCCGTCCGGATTCAACACTTCAGCGTGTCGCAGCGTCACTTCGGTTCCGGCGGGTCCTTTGACTTTCAGGAGGCAATACCCGGCGATGTTTTGCCCCAGGTCGAATACGAATGTTCCTTTCTTCGGCTCCGTCACCTTTTTGGCTTTCAGGATATGCATAACGCGGACCGGCTCTGTCGGGAGCGCAACCAGCTGAGCTGTTGGCTCCGGCATCACTATCACATTCTGCCACCGGCTGTCATTGTAGCCGGACGTATTCCATCCTTCCGGTTCCTTTTGAGCATCGTATCGCTCACCCATAAGAAGGTCGGAGTAGGAGAGAGCACCGTATGTTCCTTTCCAGCTTGCATCGGAGCAGACCACCTGTTCAGTCCCGTCCGCGAATTCAAGATGAAGCTGGAGCAGAGTGCTTGTTTGCTTCCCGTAATTATTTGGGAATTTGAGGAAGCCGACAAACCCCCTGAACCAGCCATCGCCAATGATGACGCCAAGACAGTTCGTTCCCCCTTTGACCTGATCCGTCACGTCGTACGTCATGTACTGAATGCGCTTGTAGTAGTCGCTCCATTCGGGTGAGAGCATTTCGTTCCCAATTCGGCTGCCGTTGAGGCTTGCAACGAACATTCCCCGCGCTGTGACATACAATTGAGCTCGCCGAACGGGTTTGTTCACCACGAATTCCTTCCGGACGTACGGCGCCGGTCGCAAGTCGAGGGAGGTGTCCGCCTGAAGACCAATCCATTGCGCTTTCCAGTCCGATTTTGAAAGGAGACCCATCTGCCAGAGTGCTGGCTTTGAGTAAGCCGACTCGTGCCCATGATTGTCCCAGATGCGCACCTTCCAGAAGCAGTTGTCCCGGGATGAAAGCGCTTTTCCGTCATACGAGATGTGGATGGATCGATCGCCGGAGACCTTCCCGGTTTCCCAGAGATCTCCCTTGTTCTTGTCGAGAAGTTCTTTGCTGCTGGCGACGAGGAGCTCATATGCGGTCTGCTTCATTCCACGGTCCTTGGATTCTATGATCCAACTCAGTCGCGGCTTTGCGACGTCGACACTGATCGGGTCGGTCCTGAACTCACACCGAAGGCCCGTCACCTTTATCTGTGCTTGAGAATTAGTCTGAAGTACCATAGTGCCCATGAGCACCGCCAGCATGATGGTTGTCGTTTTCATATGAGAACCTCGTTTCATAGGTGACCCTGGCACAGTCTCGCAGCATAGGTCGGCTGGTCAGGATACTTGTTGAGGGGGGAAGTGGACGTGATGTCGGGGATATAATAGTGAAAGAAGAATTGAATGACAATTGGGAAAGGCAGGCCAGGTGAGTTTTCCGATGCCGTTGCTTTCAGCTGCCATATGGATTTGGCGGTTTCGCATTCCAAGAGTCTCCGATGTGCCAACCTGAGTAGCCACTAAAAACTAAAGCGCCCGGCACGAGGTCGGGCGCTTGAATGTGCTGGATAGAGGTCGCTTACTTCTTTAATTGACCGGCACGCTCCGGTTCGACCGGTTGCGGCCATTGCATGAGCTGACCCGTCCGGCGATTGATCGGCATGACTCTGCGATCACGGGCGACGAGCGTTGGATCCTCGCTGGCCTGATACGCCAGGCACGCCGTGAGCGCCACATCGTTCTGGAGATCGTCGAACACGAGCTTATCGTAAGTATCCCTGTTCGTATGCCACGTGTAAGCGAAGTAGTCCCAATTGTTCGAGCCGAGGCCAAAAGATGGCACGCCGACTGCAACGAACGAGGCATGATCGGTTCCACCGCCGCCGGGCATGCCCGGGAAGCTCACAGTGATGCCGCGAGTGATGTTGTCGGGCGTTCGTGCCATCCATCGTGCGAGATGTTCGCTTCCACTAAGGAACCCGGAGGCCCCAATGTTCGTAATACGGCCGGTTCCGTTGTCCTGATTGAAGACTGCCTGTATCTTGTCCAGCATATCCGCATGATCTTTCACAAACGCACGCGAGCCGTTCAGTCCCTGCTCTTCGCTGCACCAGTGCCCGACGAGAATTGTCCGTTTGGGATTGGGATAGTACTTCTTGAGAAGCCTCATGGTTTCCATCATGATAATCGTTCCGGTACCATTATCCGTAGCACCGGAACCTGCTTCCCACGAATCAAGATGTGCTGAGAGGACGACATATTCGTTTGGTTTTTCGCTCCCGCGGATCATGCCGATGGTGTTGAATGTGGGGGTGACTCCGGTGAGCTTTGAATCGGTCTCGACCCGAATCACCGGGTTATCTCCATATTCGACGAGCCGGTACAGGAGGTTGTAGTCTTCGAGGCTGAGGGCAACGACAGGGATCTTTTCGTTCGTTGTACCGAATACGCGAAACACGCCCCAGCCGCTGGACCACATCGATGACACGACGCCGACAGCGCCCGCTTGTTCAAGAATGAATGCAAGTGTGTCAGGCCGGAATCCTGTCTTCCTGATCCGTTTGGTCCAGTCATCGTTCATTTTAGTCCGGAGCGCTTTCAGCGTGTCGAACGACTCCTTCGTACCGAATTCCTCCCACACCTTGTCCGGACGGCCAGTCGGTTGGGGCCCCGAGACGAGAACGAACTTCCCCTTGACATTTGGAAGCCACTTCAGAAACGCCGCAGAGTCAGGAACGTCGCCGATGACGATCAATCCCGCCGTCACGCCTCCTTTTTTCGTAGCAGGGCTCCACGAAAGCATCGCCCCCTCGAGCGTGCGAACGCGGGGCTGAAGCAGATCGATATGCGTTGTGCCACGCTCCCAGCCGCGCCATTTACCGTACTCTTCGTTCTTCACTTCAATTCCCCAAGACTGGTACTTGGCAATGACCCAGTTGTTTGCCTTGAGCAAGCTCGGCGAACCAACGAGCCTGGGTCCAATGACATCCATGAGCTCATGGGCAAGCATAGGAAGCCGCGAGGAATCCATCGCTTCCTTGTACAGATTCTTCACGATCTGATCGTCCGTGGGGAATGTCGGTCCCATGTTCTGCATGCCAAAAGGCTGCGCGAAAACCGGAACGACGAGAAGGATTCCCAAGAGAATCGGGAAAACAATCCGTAAGAGTGTTTTCATGAAACCTCCAAGATGTTGGTGGTTGTACGCTACGGTGCGGGAGATTCTAGGGCCCGAGATCGAGGTGAGTCAAGGTATAGCGAAAAAAAGGATGCTTCAAGTGAAAAATTGTGGGTTGAAGCGAGCCGGAGCGCGTGGTACGGTGAATCATGTCCATTTCATTTGATGATACGGCGTGTCACTCGAAATAGCGCTTGAATGAGCGCACCTATGTTCTTACATTAGTCATCCAATCGTGTATTTCTTATCTGGAAGGAGATCGATCGTATGCGGGTGGTTCGGACAGTTTCGCTGCTGGCTGTTGTGCTGTTTCTCGTAATGAGCTCCAATGTCGTATTTGGTCAACTGGTCACCGTGGCTCCTCAAAGCCCGAAGATCAACGACGACATTACAGTGACGTATGATCCAGGAGCACGCAATGCTGCGATCCAACGTCCTTCCTCACTTACGGTTCGAACTCTGGTTCTTCGGGATGTTGGCTCGTCGCCCGTTCTGGTCGAGACGCCGATGGCGAAATCGGGAAGAATGTGGAAGGCCAGCTTCAAATTGCAGCAAGCGGACGCCCGTTTCCTTCTCCATCAGTTTGTCGCGGGGGACTTGAAGGACGATAACGCCGAGAAGGGGTGGAGTACAATGGTCGTGGGGGCGGATGGAAAGACCCTCAGGGCAGCCCATTACTGGCGCGCCGCGGTTCTGGCGTTTGGCGGTTAC
>Ga0187870_1002359_pt1 | contig 15857 bp, 16 predicted proteins | sample June2016WEW_13_1_3_FD_132974 | JGI IMG/M metagenome (GOLD analysis project Ga0187870, IMG submission 132974) | Peatland microbial communities from SPRUCE experiment site at the Marcell Experimental Forest, Minnesota, USA - June2016WEW_13_150 | ecosystem: Environmental > Terrestrial > Soil >... | reverse complement strand
TCCACAGAGAACTCTGCCTTCCAGCTTACGCACAACCCACACGATCTTATGCGCGTGCCGGGCGGCTCGTCTGGCGGCTCGGCTGCGGCGGTCACGGCGCATCTTGCGATGGCGGCGCTGGGGTCCGACACTGGCGGCTCCATTCGCCAACCGGCGTCGTTTTGCGGCATCGCTGGCCTCAAGCCGACGTACGGCGCAGTTTCACGTTCCGGGCTTATCCCAATGAGTTCAAGTTTGGATCAGATCGGCCCGCTCGCGAAGACCGCGGAAGATGCAGCGATTGTCTTCAAGGCGATTGCGGGCCGCGATCCGCTTGATGCCACAAGCGCGGACCACGACTACGGCGACCTTACCAATCCGAAACTGGAAAAAATAAAAACGCTCCGCGTCGGGCTTCCCGAAGAATATTTCATAGGCGGCGTTGACCCGGAAGTGATCGCGGGCATCGAGAGCGCCGTCAAAAAAATAGAGAGTTTGGGTTTGAAGGTGAAAAAAATCTCCCTGCCGCACACGAAACACGCGCTCGCCGCCTATTACATCATTATGCCGGCAGAAGTAAGCTCGAACCTCGCGCGTTTTGACGGCATCCGCTATGCGCAGACCCCCGCGGCAGCGCAAGGCAAAACGCTCCTTGATCTCTATTTAAAACAGAAGGGGGCTGGCTTCGGCGCGGAAGCAAAGCGGAGGATCATCCTCGGAACCTTCGTGCTTTCCTCCGGCTATTACGACGCCTATTACGAAAAAGCACAGCGCGTCCGCACGCTCATCAAAAACGACTTTGATGAAGCGTTCAAGGAAGTAGATGTGATCCTTGCACCCGTCGCGCCGACGACCGCATTCAAGATCGGCGAAAAAATTGACGACCCACTTTCAATGTACCTTTCGGATATTTTCACGATCACCGCAAACCTCGCCGGACTTCCCGGACTTTCCATGCCGGTCAAGCCCTATCCCTATCCCCATCCCGCCACCGGTTCAAAAAAAGAAATGCCAATCGGATTCCAATTGATCGGTAAAAAATGGCACGAGGCCGATATTCTCGGCCTCGGGCAATTCTACGAAAGGATATAACCGGCGGCGCTACTGCAGCACGGTGCCATTCACCGCAGTCACGGTAATATACGGCGAACCGGCCACATGCGTTCCGGTCAGCTGGACCGTGCTTGTGCTCCCCACGAATGGCGTCAAGGCCGCTGCCACTTTTGCGTCCTTTGCGTTAGAAACATAGACCACAACGCCGTGCGCCGTCGTAAGCGCATATGATGATTTTCCGCCAGCGAGCGTCCCGCCTATGGAAACCGTGCTCGAAACCGAGGCGCCTGCCGCAACGCCTACGGGGCCAGCAACAAACGAGAGGTTGTTCCATAAATCCACATTTTGGGAGGCAAGGGAAACAACTTGCGCCGCAAGTATCGTGTTCGAGGCGTTGAGCGCCTGAAATTGATTATTCAGGGAGGAAAGGCGCGAGGTGACATCAACGCTCTCGTTGCTCAATGCGGTAATCTTTGCGGTAAGGCCGCTATTTTGGAAATAAAGAAAGCCGGCAAGGCCCGCAAGCGCAAGAATGACCACTATCCCCACAATCATTATTATGCGGCCTCCTCTCGGGGTCCCCGTCTTTGTGCCCACGCCCATTATAGGATCCGTCATTGGATCTATCTTCGGCCCCATGTTTTTCGGAGACATGCTCGCGAAAGTGGTTTTTGTCGCGGGACCCGCAGCCGTACTCGCAGAGATAAGATCGCTCACGCGGATAGATTGTGCCCCAGAACTTTTCTGCATCCCGCCCATGCTCACGGCCATCGGCTTCGGTGAACCGTTCATTGTTATCTTAGGTGCACCTCCCACGGAAACCGTGCCCGTGGACATGCTACCCGAAGAGGTGCTTGTGAACGCCGAGCTCGTCGGCATAGCACCCGCTGGCGCCGCGGCTGCGGGTGCCGCCGGCTTATTCGCCTCTCCCACTTTTTTCAGGGTATCCTCAACGTCCGCGGCTGCCCAGCCCACGCCCACAAGTGCCGCCTTGATCGCATCGCGCGAAACCCCCGCCTTCATCTGCGACGAAATATATTCAACCAGCTGATCCTGTACCATGTTTTAATTATACACCATCGCATACCACCGCAAAAACCAGGTAATGCACAGGGGGCACGCCGCTTGTTCTTTCCATCATTCAGGGCTACTCTCTAGGCAGAAACACTCACAACTAAAATCGAAAGGAGGCGGACATGCCGCTACCCATCCATCCGCCCCCTGGCGGAAAAACGTTGATCATCCTGGCAACCCTGTCGGACTTGGACAAGGATGCTCTCGTAGATCCCTCTGTTGCCCTCTGCCCGATCGGCGAAGCGTACGAGAATCCCCAAGTCCTGGCATCGGTCAGCCGGGTGATCATTTGCACAAGATTCCTCAGCAAGGGACGGGTGCCAGACCTTATCCGGCATCTCGAAGCCAACGGTATCGTCCCGGAGGCTATCCAACTGGTAGCGAGCGTCGAGGCAATCCAGAAACAGGCACAAAGGGAAAACCGCCTGAATCCTCCCATCGCCCCCGGAAAGAAAGAAGAGGGCAAAAAACCCACCGTCATCCAGATCGTCGCGGACAACTGGCAAAGGACGGGGGGCGACAAGGGACAGCTTCTTGCCCTTGTCCGCGAATACTACCCCGATGCCCCTGAACGGGTGGTCCCTGACGCAAAGCACAGCATAAGGAAGTTAAGGAAATGTGGGGGCCGATCGCCCGAAGGCGTTCCCGAAGTTCCGCCAACCCGATCCTAACAAGGCCCGCGCCGATAACGCCGGGCCTTGAAACTTTTTGCGCGGGCGATGGGATTTGAACCCACGACCTTCCCCGTGACAGGGGGACGCTCTAAACCAAGCTGAGCTACGCCCGCAATTTCAACGCTTCTCGAAAATCTTATATTTTCTCTCGAGAGAACGCAAGGCGCTGTATTTTTGTTATTTCAACAGCTCCAGAAATTCTTTTTCGTTCAGGATTTTCACGCCAAGCTTCTTCGCTTTTTCATATTTTGAACCAGGCTCGGAACCTGCCACCACATAGTCGGTGTTTTTACTCACTGATTCGGAGGCGTCGCCTCCCTGCTCGCGGATTTTTTCTTTCGCCGCCTCGCGGCTCATGGACGCCAGACTGCCGGTAAGCACGAATGTTTTCCCGGCAAGCTTGCCGCTCGTTGCGCTCCGCGGCTCGGCGGTCACGAGAACGCCCGCTTCTTCCAAGTGTTCCAGGAATTTTACGTTGCGCGACTCGCGGAACCAATCGTAGATGCTCTGTGCGACCTTCGGGCCGATATCGGGCACTTTTTGGAGATCGTCGAGCGAGAGTTTTTCAAACATCTTTAAAATATCTTTGATGGCGATGTGGCCATGCGCCGCGCCATGCCCGCCACTCGTCCCGCCGCGCGGAAAGTCAAAGTTTTTAGCAAGGAGGAGCGCGGTTTCCTCGCCGACGTGAAGGATGCCGAGCGCGTAGAGAAACCGCGCGAGCGGCAGTTTTTTCTTGAGCGCCACTTCCTCTACAATATTTTCCGCCGATTTCTCGCCGAAGCGCGGAAGCGCGGCGACATCCCCTTTTTGCAACGTGAAAATGTCCGCCGCATCGGAGATCAATCCTTCGTCCAAAAATTTATCAAGAATCTTTGGCCCGAGTCCCTCAATATTGAAGGCGCCGCGCGAAACAAAGTGATAGAGAAACTCACGGTGTTTCGCGCCGCAATCCCTTGACGAACAGTGGTAAATCACGCCATCGCGCGTGACGCGCGACCCGTCCACCGGGCAACGGTCGGGCATATGGAACACGCGCTCGTGGCCCGTGCGCAGTTCTTTCAAGACCTTCGTCACTTGCGGGATAACGTCGCCCGCGCGCGAAACGACGACGGTGTCCCCGATCTTCAATCCAAGGCGCTCTATTTCGTCGGCGTTGTGGAGCGTCGCGTGCGTGATCGTGATGCCGCCGACGGCAACGGGCCGCATGACGGCAACGGGCGTCAGGGCCCCGGTGCGGCCTACCTGCACTTTGATATCCACGACGACTGTCGTTGCTTCGCGCGGCGAGAATTTGTATGCGATCGCCGCGCGCGGCGCCTTCCCGATGATCCCCGCACGCAGAAAGACGGCGTTGTCGTTCACGATGACGACCGTCCCGTCAATTTCATAATCCAGTTTCTCGCGATGTTTCACCCAATCCTCGCGGAACGAGAAAATTTCCTTAAGGTCTTTTGCGGGGCGGTTGTTCGGATTTGTTTTGAATCCCATCGCCTTCAAAATAAGATGTTCCTCTTCGTGGCTTGTTTGGCCGACAGCGGTCACGATGTCGTACTGGAAGGAATCCAGCCGCCGGCTCGCGGTCACTTTTGGATCAAGCTGGCGAATGGAGCCCGCGGCGATGTTCCGTGGATTTGCATAGGGTTTCAGGCCGCGCCGCTCCTGTTCTTTATTGATCTTTGCGAACTCTTTTTTTGTGAGGAACACCTCGCCGCGGACGATGAGCTGTCTTGTTTTTAAATTATATTTTTTTGGATCAAGACCTTCTTTTTTCAGGTTCTTTTCTACTTCATCAAGATCCAGCAGGTGGAGCGGGACCGCTTCCACCGTGCGGAGATTTTGCGTAACGTCCTCGCCGATCAATCCGTCGCCGCGCGTGGAGCCGCGGACGAAAATGCCGTTCTCATATTCAAGTTCGATCGCAAGGCCGTCGATCTTGAGTTCGCAGTAAAAGAGCGCCGGCGCCGTGCGGCCGCGGGCCGCTGCCGCAAGCGGACGGCCCAAATAATTTTCCAAACGCAGGAGCCACGCCCGCATGTCCTCTTCGGAGAACGCATCATTGAACGAGGTCATCCGCTCCGCGTGCCGCACCTTCACAAATTCTTTGAGCGGCTTCCCTGCCACGCGTTGGGTCGGAGAATCGGGGGTTGTGAGATCGGGAAATTGCACCTCAAGGTCGAAAAGCTCTTTTTTGAGCGTGTCTTCCGCGTCGGGAGAGACAAGCTCCTTATTAAGCACCAGCCGGGCATAGCGGTATTTATTGATAACTTTTTTCAAATGCTCGATCCGCCCGCGGGCTTCGTCTTTTGTCATATAAAGATAATCCTACGGCATCGTTAGTGCCCCCGTGAAGTTGAGATAAAACGCCCGCCGCGCATCAGTATACGCGCCTCTCGCCACCGCAGAAACCACGTTTGCCGTATCGCTGCAGGTGGACGTCGCGACGCCGGAACCGTCGTAACACGTCACCTGGACGGTCGCATCGTTTCCCAGGGCGCCCACCGGCTCCTGTTCCCGTTGCGCCCCCATGCAACGCGAGGAGCTTGTCGCGTCACAATAAAAATCGAACAGCGCCCATTCGACGCCTGCGTCCGCCGCGAAGATCGCCTTCGCGGAATTTCCCGAATCCCTCGTCGCCCTTATTTGATAGAGCATCAGAAGCCCGGCGATCGTCGTCGCCCCGAGGATCGCCCCGCTGAACGCGAGGACCGCAATCAGCATTGATTGGCCGTTTTTTTGGTTCGTTTTTTTCATCAGCATGAAGCGGTGGGGCCTGACGTACAGTCGATCGCCCGTGCGCTCACGGTCGTCTGCAGGTCCAGCACGGTATTATATCCCGGCGTAAGATAGGTCGAGCTCGGACTTACTTCCATGGAGATCGTGATGCGCGGGGTCCAGTTGTCGCCTTCTGTCTGCCCCTGCAGATAAAAACTAAGATGCCGGACGTCCACGTTATCGCTCGTCACGGGATCAAAGTTCCCGCTCCCGCCGATCTCCCGCTTGATCGTGCCGTTCTCCAGCCGATATTGCACTTCCTGGGGCGTCGCACTGAAGAAAGCAATGAGGTTGTCGCACTGCCATGCCCCGCCGTTCTCTACGGTGCAAGCGCGGGCGCACGCTCCGTCGCCTCCATCAGGAGTATTGCTCCCGGGAAGGTGGCAAAAAAGATAGCCCGTGCGCATTTCTCTCGCCATCTGTTCCAAGATCAAATTGGCGTTTGACTGGACCGAGATCATCGCGGTGATCTCACGCTGCGTGCGGAGCGCATTCGTGAACCCGCCCCAGGCGACGCCGACAAGGATGGAAAACAAGCCGACTGCGATCAATGCTTCAACCAACGTGAATCCTTTTTTCATGGTTGTGTTATGGATGCCAATTATAGAAACGGTCTTCAAGATTGATGCTCTGGGAGGCAAGCGGTCCCGTCGACCACCGCACGATGGAGTTCACCACGATCTCGTTCGCATTCGGCACGGTGACCCGCACATCCCTTGTAAATACCGTCGCCACCGCACCGGCGGTTACCTGATAGCTATAAAGATGCGTGTTCGGATCAAGGTTTAAATGGCGGGTGCCGTCATAAGACGTGATCTCGGCGCAGTCGGTGGTCGTATAGTCAAGCTGGAAGTCGTTGCCTCCCGTATTCGCCGCCGCCGTACCAAAACAAGAGCCCCACCCAAGTCCTGCGGGCGGAACAGCAAGGTGAGCATAAACATCATGATCAATGAGGTTCTTTGCGATCTCAATCCCTTCGGAGGCCAAGTACGTTGCGACGGCTTCGTCGGCGATCACCCGGCCCAAAAAGAACGATTGGCCAAGCAGCGACGCGATGCCGAGAAGGCCCGTCGTAAGCATAGTGAGCGCGATCATCACCTCCAGGAGCGACTGACCCTTATGATGCGAGAATTTCATGCTATTCAAAAACTTATTTGTCCGGCGGCGTTCACGGAGATCATTGAGCTCGACTTTCCATCAGAAGTCACAAGGTACACGCGGGAGGTCGTGTTCGGCGTCACTTGGGAATCGAGAAAAGTTCCGCCGTCGCGGCTCATAAGCGTTACGGGTGCCGGCGGATAAAAGAGTACGACAACAAGATCGTCGCCATTTCCCCCTGATCGCAGGCGCACGCCGTTCGTAGGAGAAATATTCCACGAATCAGGCGAGTACTGGACCGTCTCGGTCGAAGGAGAAATGCCCGCAGCCGTTGTCGACGCCGCCCTCGGGCATGGCGGTACGGAACCGGGACCTCCATACTTTGCAGGGTCGGGATTGAAACCAAAAAGCGAATAGGTGTTTCGAGCCACGTCGAAAGACACTCCGTAGGCGCAGGTCTTCGGGTTCTGTGCGTAGGTGACAACGGAAAGCTCTTTAGCGCGGAGAATGAACCCGGCGATCTTCGATGTCTCCACTGAGAGCGCTATCTGGTTCCGCTCGACGCTCGTGTAGGTGATCGCAATTCCGGAAAGCAACGCGGAAATGCCAAGGACAATGAGAAGTTCAATGAGAGTAAAACCCTTCATAAGCCTATTATACGAAAATACCATTGAAAAGTGGTGGCGCCGAAAAAAAGAACGAACACGGCGCCCGCGGCGAGGAAGGGCGCGAAAGGCACGGCGCTCTTCATGGTTTTCCACTTTCCAAGGAGGAGCGTGGCGCCGACAAGCCCGCCAAAGACGAAAGCGAAAGCCGAAAGAAAAAGGATGTCCGGCCAGCCAAAAAGAAATCCGAGAGGAACCGAAAGCGTTACATCCCCGATCCCCATTCCTTTCCCCCGCGTCCCAAGAACAAGAAGTCCAAAAAGGACCGCGCCGAAAAGGGCGCCCACAAGATGGCCAAGCCACACGTTCCCGTAGAGATAAGCGCCGAAAAGCGCCGCGGGTGCCCCAAAAAACGATTGCTGTTCAGGGCCAAGATAAGCTCCTGCGAAGATCGCCTCAAAAAGAGCGGCGGCGCCGAGGAGCACGACGAGCTCGTCTGGGACGATTTGTAGCCGAAGATCAATGTAAGCGATGAGGAGCAATATCTCAAAGGCGAGGATCCAAAGGCCGGAGATAAAATACCATCCCGCGGGGACAAGCCAGGGATAAACAACAAAGTGCAGGGGGACAAAGACGAAAATGGCGGCGGAAACTAGTTCCACCAGGGGATAGTGAAAGCCGATTTTTGCTCCGCAGCTCCGGCATCTTCCGCGCTGGATGGCGAAACTTGCAAGCGGAACGAGTTCGAACCAGCGAAGGGTGTGCCTACAATGGGGGCAGCGCGAGCGGCCGCCGACATGCCAGCCGCCATCATAGCGCAAGGCGAGCACATTCAAAAAACTTCCCACCGCAAGGCCGAAAAGAAAAAGAAAAACAAAGGCCGCCATGAAATTATTGTACCATGCAAAACCGCATCCCCATCAGGGGAATGCGGTTTTGGTTCGCGGCACAGAAACAAAAAATTATAGCGCGACGCAATAGGTGGCGCTGCCCGCAGGAAGAACTTTGCTGCAGCCGGTGTCGGGAACAATCGATACTGCATCCGTTATCCATATGTATCCAGCTGCGGATGGCGCAGTGTAGCCGTTGAAGACGCTGTTACTCGGGTTTTCAAGCGCCACGCCGAGAACGTAAGCCGTATTGCCGGAGTTATAAGCGTAACCGTACGACCGATTCGAGCTCGGATCGCCCGGAATAGCGCTCACGCCGATGCCGGCCGCCGTGAGCATGCTCCCAAAACCGGTCCAGGTGGCCGGGCTTGGAGCGGCAGTGCTGCAAGCGCCGCCGGAAACGTTTCCGGGATAGTAACCGCACTTGTTGTAGAAGAGTTCAAGAGCGTTCTGTACTTGGCGGATGTCGGAAAGGCGGCGCGCGTCGCGACCCGCCTGTTGCGTAGGACCGAGACCCACAAGGACCACCGACGCCAAGATAGCAATGATCGCGACAACGATCAATATTTCAATAAGGGTAAAGCCCTGTCTTTTTTTGTTCATTCTCCTTGAAACAAATCTTTCGACCTTTTCGTTGGTTGCTTTTCCATTATAACACAGGAACCCCGATCCGACGGCTTCTAATGGATGCTCGACGTTAAACTGTAGATGGGGATAAGAATGGAAGCAAAGAGAAACCCCACCATAAGGCCCATCACTATCATCAAAATGGGCTGGATAAGGTCAACCAAGTTGTTTGTTACCTGGTCGGCCTCGCGAGTATAGGTTGCCGCAAGCCGTCTGAACATTTCCTCCATTTTCCCCGTGCTTTCCCCCACCCCCACCATCTGCGAAACGACCGGCGGGAAAAACTGCGGATACGCCGCGATACTTTCCGAAAGAAGTTTTCCCTGCCGCACGTCGTCGGCAATGTCATGGATAACGTCTTTATAGAGGATATTCCCCACCATGTGCCCGATGATCTCGAGTGTCTGTTCGATGGGGATGCCGCCGTGGATCAAAAGCGCCGCTGAATTCCCGAATCGCGCCATGATGACCGGAAGATACACTTTTTTTGCGATGGGCAGCCGGATCTTAGAATCGTCGAGAAGCGCTTTTCCTTCGTCGGTCCCAAAATAGTCCGTGAGAGCAAGGCCGGACATAGCGACGGCGACGAGAATCACCACCCACCATTTCGCCAAAAAATTCCCCGTATTAAGAAGAGCTTGCGTATACCACGGTAATGATATGTCGTTCTGGGTAAACACCACTCCGATGGAAGGGAAAACGAACGTAATAAGGATAAAGGCGACCACCAAAAAAAGCAGGAGCACGATGGCGGGATAAATGAGCGCCGAGGATGCCTTGCTTGCAAGGTTTCCCTCGCGTTCGGTGTAATCGGCAAGGAAGCCGACGATCTCGTTCAAATTTCCCGTTACCTCCGCAGCGCGCACCATCTCTACATAGAAATGGGGGAATATCGTCCCTTGGCGCTCGAGCGCTTGAGAGAAGGAAAGTCCGGAATCGATATCTTCCGAAACCTGGTAGACCGCTTCCTTCAAAAGTTTGTTCGCGGTCTGTTCGTAAAGGATCTTCAGGGCGTTGTTCAGGGGAAGCCGCGCCTCAAGGAGCGTCGCAAGCTGGCGCACGAAAACTATCATGTCTTTGCGGCGCACCCGGTTCAAAAGCGAAGACAGCCGGTCCGCAATGCCGGGGCTTTCCGCGGACTCAACGCTCAAAACAAAAAGGTCGTGACTTGTAAGAATATTGAGCGCGCCGTCACGGCTTCCTGCGTCCACAAATCCCACCTGCGGCTCCCCTTCCTTAGTTTTTGCCTGATATTTGAACCTCATTCCTGCTTGCTATGTTCTTTCAAGAAGGATCCGGAGCTCCGCCGGGTTCAACGAATACAGCTCGGCGTTCTCGAGCGTGATCTCCTTGTTCTTCACAAGATTCACGAGCGCCCGGTTCAAGGTCACCATGCCTTCCTGGAGTGAAGTCTCTATCACAAGGTCTATCTGGTAGGTCTTCCGCTCGCGAATGAGGTTTCGGATGGCGGGATTCACGATCATGATCTCCATTGCGGGGATACGCCCGCCCGAAATGCGCGGCAGGAGCCGTTCGGAAACGATCGCGACGAGCGTGGCCGCAAGCTGCGAGGTCACCTGGCTCTGTTGCTCGGCAGGGAAAGAATCAATGATGCGGTCAACGGTCTGTGAGGCGGAGTTTGTATGTAAGGTGGAGAGTACCAAATGGCCCGTCTCCGCCGCGGTCATCGCTGTGGAGATTGAAACGGTATCGCGCATCTCGCCGATCATAACCACGTCCGGGTCCTGCCGGAGCACGGTGCGAAGCGCAGAATGGAAACCGACCGTATCGCTTCCCACCTCACGTTGCGATACGATGCATTTATCTTGGACAAAGAGATACTCCACCGGGTCCTCGATCGTAATGATGTGGTCCGAGCGCATATGATTGACCTCGTCAAGGACCGCGGCGAGCGTGGAAGATTTTCCGTGTCCCGCCGGCCCCACAATAAGAATGAATCCCTGGGACAATTTGGCGAAATCGTGGAGGATCGGCGGCAAGTTAAGTTCTTCAATAGTACGGATACGCGCGGGCACCAGGCGCAATGCCGCCGCCAGGTATCCGCGCTGGAAATAGATATTCACGCGGAAACGCGCCTTGTCTTCAAAGCTGTAAGCGAGGTCGAGCTGCCGGTCGGCAAGCAGTTTCTGCTTCTGGGGGCCCGTGATAAGCTCGCCAATGATGCCCTCGGCTATGTCGGGCGTAAGGATCGGTTCTTTCTGGAGCGGCACGAGTGCGCCGTCAATGCGCAGCGTGGGCCGGCGCCCCACCGCGATGTGGAGATCCGACGCGTTCTGCCGCGCGCACGTCGTCAGCAAGTCGTTCAGTTTTGCCTTATAATCTTCCGCCATCTTTTCTGTAAGTATAACACAGCTACGCTTCCTCCGTTTCCCGTATCACTTCTTCCATCAACGTAATGCCATCAAGCGCTTTCATAACGCCATCCTGCCGCAATGTAATCATTCCCTGACGTTTCGCTTCGGCCGTAATTTTCTGGGTAGTGGCGCCGTTCGCAATAATCTCCCCCAAAGCCGGCGTCATGCGAAATACTTCATAGATCGCTACGCGGTCCACAATTCCCTTGCCCTTGCAGATCTCACAGCCCTTCGTATGCCAAACCTTATACGGCGCCGGATATTTTGACGCAACTTCCGGCCGTACGCCCTCAAGCGTCCGCGTAATAACCTTTTGAAGTTCCGGCGACGCTTCTTCCTGAAACTTGCAATTGGAGCAGATCTGTCCCACAAGACGCTGGGCCATCATCAGATTGAGCGAAACAGGAAGCAGGAAAGGCTCCACCTTCATATCAATAAGGCGCGGGATAACCCCTGCGGCATTGTTCGTGTGAAGCGTAGAGAGCACGATGTGGCCCGTAAGCGCGGCCTGGACGGCGAGTCCCGCCGTTTCGTCGTCGCGAATCTCGCCGACCATCACAATGTCCGGGTCCTGCCGCAGGATCTGCCGGAGCCCCGAGGCAAAATCATAACCGATCTCCGGACGCACCTGCGACTGATTGACGCCTGCGACGAAGTATTCCACCGGATCTTCCAAGCTTACGATATTGACCGCCTCCTGGTTCAGTTTCTTCAAGAATGCATACAGCGTCGTTGTTTTCCCCGATCCCGTCGGCCCCGTCACGAGCACCATGCCAAACGGCCGCTCAAGCCCCGCTTTCACCATTTCAAGATTGCCGTAATGGAGCGGAAGATTCTCAAATTCCTTCAATCCTTTTGAGGGATCGAGCACGCGGATTGCCACCTTCTCGCCAAGCGGGGTGGGAAAGGTCGCCACGCGGAAATCAACGTCGCGGCCCGCGATCCTTGCCCGGAAACGGCCGTCCTGTGGGATTCTTGCTTCGTCGATCTTCAAACTGGAAATGACCTTCACGCGCGAGACGATCGGCTGCGAAAGTTGCGTAGGCAAGGACGCCACCTGGTGCAGGTCGCCATTATTTCTGAGGCGGATACGCAGGTAGTTCTCCTGGGGTTCAATATGGATGTCCGAAGCTCCGGAGAGCACTGCTTCGCGGAAGGTGTCCGCAACGATCTTGATCACCGGCGCTTCTTCCCCGCCCGTTGCATCCTCCAGGCTGACCATCCTCCGGACGCCTTCCCCTTCTTTAAGGTTCAGCGACTGGACGGCGTTCGCGATGGTCGCCCGATAAGGAGAATATTTTTTAAGGATTTCTTCCCAGTCGCCGTACGAAATAAGATATACGCCAAGATTGAGATGATTCTGCCGTGCGACGAACTTCAACACGTCCTGCGCTTTGGGATCGTCGGGATGGAGCATTCCTACAACAAGAAGATTGTCTTGAAGCGCGATGGGAATCGCCTGATAGGTTCTCGCCGTCTCTTCCGAAACAAGCTCGAAGAGCTTCGCGTCAACGTCCGTAGGGGAAATCTTTTTATAGGGAACTTTCAAGAGCGCGCTTTTGAGTTCGGCGATCTTCGTGTCGGGAACCGCGCGCTGCTTCGCGATTACCGCTTCTATTGAATCGCCGCTTATAAGCGCCTCGCGCGCGAGCCGTTTCGCAAGGGCCTCGTCAACAAGCCCCTTCGCCTGCATCTGTTTCAAAAGTTCTTCGGAGGTCATCATGATACCTCTATTTTAACACAACGCAGCGCAGAGCAGGATTCGAATTCGTCCCGGCACTTCAAAACGCTTTTGCTTTGCCGCAGCCTTACGGCGCCACGAACGGGTTCGCGCGGCCGACCGCGGCGGGACCCTGCGGGGAAGGCAGCGGGAACGTAGGCGGCTTCAATAACTGGAACCCGGGGCTATTGAGCACGTCCTCCGGATGGAGGGTCGCCTGCGAAATAGGCGCGATATTCTGAAGTCCTTCGGGAGGCACAACGATCACGAGCGACGGAGGAGCAACGAAGAAAAGGTAATAGATCGCAACGCCCAAAACTCCAATGACCACAAGCCACCCTATGAGGCGGGGGAGGTTCACCTTGCTTCTTTTTTCTTCAATAAGGATGGCCATGGATAATTAAGGGACCTGATAATAAGTGGTGACCGTAAAGTTATAAGTGAAAAAATCGGGGGTAACTTGGGCTCCTTTCCCGCCAATGGCGATGCCGGATGCCGCTTGGGTTGAGAGCGTGGTCAGGTCGAAAACGCGGATGTTGGTTTCAAGCTGCGAAAAGAAATTTTTAAAATTTTCGTAGCTTCCAAGGGCCGTGATTTGGAGCGAGAGGGCTCCCGTTGGTTTTATGATCTGGATTTCCTCGACCGACGTGGAGGCGCTTCCTCTTTGGGCTTGATTTGGCACCTGCACCGTCGGCGGATTAATCCCCACATTCTGGATTACGATGTTGTTGTTTTGGGCGATACCATAGACCTCCGCGAGCGCCATCGCCACATTCGGCCCCGTGGGCATTGCGAGCGCAAGGTTGTTCTCTGCCAGGCTCTCATTCTGGTATTGGCTGATCAATTTTTTCGCCTGGGCGACCACTTGCTGTTCGTGGTCAAAGAGAGTTTGATTGCTCAATACTGTCGCTTTTTTTGTCTGAAGATCCCCGTACGTCGGTTGGATGAGGTCAAAAAAGATGAACAACGCAGCCGCGAGGAAAACGAGGGAGAGAATCATACTTGAAAGCCGTTTTGAACTTTGTTTCATGGTATGAGGATGATTATGGCGATTGGCGAAGGGTAAGCGACGGATCCATGGTAAGGATCATATTGAATTGCCACTGCCCGCCCGTGGCGGAAAGAACGACCGACGAGAGATCCACGGCCCTCACTTCGGGGGCGGCCTCAAAAATCGCGGCTTGCTGATTCACGTCCGCTTCGGTCTTTGCGGCCCCGGAGAGTGCGATCTTGTTCCCTGCCGAAAAAGCGAGGTGCGAATAATACACATTTGCTTCGGTGTTCTTCTCAAGCCAAGAGAGGAAGCGGGAAAAAACGACGTGATTCGCGACGGCAGTCTTAACATTCACGATCTCCGAATAAAAGGTGATGAACTTCGCCCGGTCATCCGAGGAAATTGATTTTGTAAGCGTGTTGATCTGGGTGCTCAATTGCGCGGTCTGCGCGTCGAGGTACGGCTCATAGCCGAAGGTAAGGCCGAAGTAAACCGCGAGCGCGATCGCAAGGATCCCGCAGGAGAACGTAAGCAAACCCAAGGACCATCCCGGCGTTTCGGGAGGTTCCCTGGTTAAGCGATCAATGACTTGTTGAGGAAGGGCCATGTTGCAAAATTTATATAAATTCTTTCAAGCCGAGCCCCAGGGCAATGCTCATCACCGGATTTAATTCCGCAACGAGCGGGGCGATCTCGGGAGCGTATTCAAATCGCAGGAAGGGGGTTGCTTTCACGATCGGCATCCCGAACTCCCGTTCAAAATACTTTTCGATGCCCAAAAGGTTTGCCCCGCCGCCCGAGAGCATGAGCCGTTCTATCTTCCGCGCCGCAGGAAACTGCTGCGCATAGATGAACTGCGTTTTCTTCACTTCACTAATTATAGCATCTAAAAACGGCAACATTATTGTGGACAATTCATAGCTTGGACCGGTGCCTATAATGCCTCGTTCCTTCTTGAGTTCTTCGGCACGCGCCGGATTAATGCTCAAACTGGTTGCCAGGGCCTGGGTAAGCGAGGCCGAAGCGAAATCGCCCTGTGCGCTCCAAATGAGCCTTCCCTGATCAAGAAAAATGACGTTGGTCGATTGGCTCCCGATATCCACCGCCATGGTCGGCGTGGGATCTCCCCCCAGGATCCGCGCAAGGCTTACGCTCTCGATCTCAAGCGCGCGGAGAGAAAGCCCCGCCCCTTTAAATATCCTTTGATATTTTGCGATTTGTTCTTTTGGGACGGAGATAAGCAGGATCTTTTGGTGCATAAAACCCTTGTCGTCTTCGTAATCTCCAACCTTCATCCAATCAAGTGCGACCTCCGAAAGCGGCAACGGCACATATTGTTTCGCCTGGTACACCATTGCTTTCTCCACTTCTGCCGGTTCCATCTGCGGAAAATCAATGACGGTGGTAAAAGCGGAAAAGGGAGGCAGCGATGCGAGCGCAAGTTTCGTTGATGTTCCCATCTGCTTTATGACGGTCTTCAAAAATTCAATCACGTCCGATTCGAAAATTTTCAGACTGCTTGTCTGTAACGCCTGGTTGGCACGCGAAAGATATCCACTTGACTCCAGAAGGCCGTAGTTTGTGACCTGCGGGCGGGCTCCGCCTCCTCTCACTTCAACAACTTTGATGGAGGTCGTTCCAATATCAACGCCGAGATATGAACTTGCCATTTAAGCTCTTTTTAATGCCTGATTTCCTATTATCATACCATGAATTTTGAATTGCTTGCTTCTGTTTTATTTCCGCGCTCCTGCCTTATTTGCAGAAAATACCTCCGCACGGATGTCCTTTGTGAAGGATGCCGCCGAACGATCGCGGTCGCGAGCACGTCCTTCTGCGGGCAATGCGGTGCGGCGCTTCCTTGTGCGGATCCTCCTCACATCTCCGCGAGCCCCTGCCATCCCGCATTCCCTTATATCCTCGGCGCCGCAGGAAGCTACGACGACAAGGCGCTCACGACGCTTATCCATTCCCTTAAGTTCCGCGGCATGAG